>Ga0268265_10001039_pt1 | contig 25034 bp, 22 predicted proteins | sample KBSSwiS52_FD_190355 | JGI IMG/M metagenome (GOLD analysis project Ga0268265, IMG submission 190355) | Switchgrass rhizosphere microbial communities from Kellogg Biological Station, Michigan, USA - KBS Switchgrass S5-2 (SPAdes) (version 2) | ecosystem: Host-associated > Plants > Roots >... | reverse complement strand
GGGCTCTCGCGACTCTTTTCCCAGCCAATGCCCTTGAACCAGCTCTCCACGAGTGTGTCAGGTATGCTTTTGTAGATCTGCATGATCGTCCTCCTGAGCCCGAGGTCCACAACGGTCAGCTTGGTGCTCACATCGTGACGCCGTGTGCCTGGACCGCCGCCGCCGAACGGCATTGAGCTGAGGTGCAACACCCGCAAGCCGAACCGAAGGCGAGCGCAGCGAGCCGAGGTGAAGGCGGCGGGTGTTGTCGCCTCCAGCGAATTGTTCGGCGCGCGCACTGGACGCTCCTACGCTCGCTCTGCTACTCGAATGACCGTGCCATCGAACCAGTACTCGCGGGGACATCCGAGAGAGCCCACAGCGAGCGGGTTGACAGCCATGGGATTGTGAATGGCGACGAAGTCGTCACCAGGTTCACCGTAGGAGTTCAAGGCATCATCGCAGGAGTAAACGATAGCACTGATGCCGGCCGAGAAGGTGCTCAAAAAGGCGGTCATCGGAATCTGCTCGCCCGACTTCTTCGCAACAAACTGGGCGGGCGCGAAGCCGCCGGAGGAGAATTCGCCGGTTTGCACGTTAACTGAGACAACCTGCGGCCCTACGCCAAATACCGAGCGGACGACCCTAGGCACTTGCCACTCCAGAACGGACGACGGAATCAGGGCAGCATTTATGCCGACTACGAATGGGTCCGCGGCCTGGATGAGCTGCCTGTCCAGGTAGCTCTTACGCTTTTGGTCCTTCTGAAACAGGGCCGCTGTAAGCCTGAGCTTGATCGGGTCGTCCGGGACCTCGCGCGCCTGGCCCAGAACGCCCTCTTCCACCGCGTCTGCCCCGTCGCCAGGTCCCACCGCGATAGCCTCAACCCAAGTGCAGCCAGGCGCAATCTCAAAGTCGGGTGCTCGGTCCCTATGGCGATTCCTGGTTGGCACCAACTGGTGGCCCCGACGAAGTAGCGCCGCCGCCAGGAACAACTCCCAGTATTCGGGATGAAACGAGACAGATGCGCGCTCCGGGGCATTGGTCGCCAGGTATGGATGGGCAGGCAGCCATAGACCTTCGATGCGAGAGCGGGTCGCCGCAAGGAACTCTGTCTCGCCCGACCGAATGGCAGCGTAGAGACTGTCGTTCCCCGATGGGACGCTGAAGAACGCTCTGACGCTCAAACTCGAACCCTCCCGAAGGCATCCTCAGTGGGTGGAGTCTCCCCCTCCCCGCGCGTTCAGTTTTTCGTCTCTCCACCAGATCTCGATACGCCGAACAAGGCTACCGATGAGCGGCGGCTTTTGCCGTCCGCTCAATCGGCTGTGTTCGCCGGGCGCCCCAGACTTCGCTGCCCCTGCTATATGTGCATGCGTCCCTGGCCTTTGAACGCCTGGAGAAATACTACAACGGCCGCGGAACGCCAAGGAAAGGTTCCATTGGCCACTGACGCGTGCAAGAACGACGGCGGACGTTCTCCGCGGGCGCTCCGACAGCGTCAGAAGAGCGGCGGAAGCTCCGCGGCGCAGGGAAACTTCCGGGCGCCTTCCCGAGTGTGAGCCCTGGGCCAGAGCGGTCCTCTCGGATGCTATTGGCTTGAGCAGAACTGGGGTACATCTCCTTCGCCGCAAGCATGCATGCAGGCGTAATACTCGCAGACGGACGCGGTGTAGCAGGACTGGCCCGCACCGTTGAAATTACACTCGTTCGTACGTTCGGTGTTGGCATCGTTGCATGCCGCCTGCTGGCTGGAGGTGCATACATACGTGGGGGGCGCTGCGAATGCAGCGCTGAGACTGATTCCGACGAGAGCAATGATCCTGATCTTCCTCATACGGGACCTCCTTTGAACGATGCGCCAAAGTGATTTGACTGGCTATCTTCCGGGCTCAAGCCAAGTCTGTTATTAATTTAGCAGGTCTATCCTCTACGTGTCAACCCTCTTGAAATCGTGTCCCGCATCATTGACTGGTCAGGGCAAGGCACTTTGCAAATTTTAGTCGCTAGGTTATTGAGACGGCGAACGCTTGACGCTTCAGCGCGCAGACGGCGAAGCCGACTGTCCGCTGGAAGCGAGGGTTAACCGGCATTTCGATTGAGGGTTGCCTCCAATTGATCAACTTGGGTCTCAAGCCAATTGCGGACGGCAATAACCGAGTGCCTCAGACGGTTACTGATCTCGATCAGCTCGGCTTCAGTGATAATCTTCTCGGCATCATCTAGGGTCGCGATATTCTCCTTCATGATCACTATGGAGCACTCCAGCGGTTCACGATTCGTAACCTCGAGAGCGATCCAGGGTGCCGTCTGATGAACGAAGAGATTCCGGTTCTTGCGCAGCCGGTCGATCCAGTCGATCGGAACCCCAGCCTGCTCTACAACACTGTCAATCTGAGAATCGCTGATCTTTGTACCAAGTATCTTCTTTGCAAAGGTCGTTGCGAACTTCCTCATGACCTCATAGAGCGACCTCCACTCGACGAGGCAGCAGTCGGCCGCAGCACAGATATCAAATGGGAGTCCCTCATCGTTCGTGCGATAGCAACTCCTGTTCGAGAGGAGCGACTCGACCTTTCCCGATTCGTCAATCTCGCGAACCAGTGCTGAGCAGCGCTCCCGCAAGCGAACTTCTACTTGCATTATCATCGCCAAGCGGGTAGCGATCGCGAGTGCGAGTTCGCCCAAACCGACCGAAGCCCAGGACTGGTAGCGCTCCCGAATTTGAGGAGCGGAGCTATGAGCGACTCGGCTCTGAAGTCCACCGATCCAGGCAGTCGAGGTCGGGTTGAAGTCGAGGTGAAGAACTTCTCTCATCGTTTTAGGTTCCTGCGCCGGTTAACCTCTCGATCAAGATTCCACGACTTTCCGCCTTACCAACAATCGGGAGCCTGCTGTGGCTTATGGCAGCATGTCGATAAGCTTGCGGTTTCCGTGCTTTAGCTGATGGTACGCCGGTCTGCCCGCCCCGTCAATTGGGACGGAGTTGTCGGATAAGCCTCTCCCCTTTGAAAACGCCCGGAACCCTTATGCGTCAGATCGCATGCGGGTAGGGGGCTGTAAGTGTCGGATTCGGCGACAGCTTCAAAGTCTCACTCCGACAGGGGCTTGTCGGTAAGCAATCCAGAAGGGCGCTTATGCGGCCGTATAAGCGGAAAGCTCCAGAAGGTTCTTGGCTGCTTGTGCGTCTCAACGGGTCACGGCCGAGCTGATCGCTCGGCTCGCGACGCTCCTTCGGAGCAAGGCGTAGCGACCGGAGCGGGATGCTCAGGGCCGTCAGCATCCCGCCGCAGGCCTTTCGAGCGGCGCCGAGCCCATCCGGAGCCACGCTCGATGCATCCGGAATCACGGCCGATGGATTCGGAGCCGCTCCGAGCTCATTCGGAGAGGCTCCGGATGGACCCGGAGCGACCCCGGATCCATCCGGAATCATTCCGGACGCATCCGGAGTGACTCTCGATGAGCTTGGAGCCGCTCGGAATCGATCCGGAGTGGCTCCGAAAGCATCCGGAATGACTCTGAACCCATTCGGAGAGACTCTGAACGCGCCCGGAGCGGCTCTGAGTCCATCCAGAGAGGCTCCGGCTCGATCTGGAGAGACTCTCGATGCATCCGGAGCCACTCCGGATCGATCCCGAACGGCTCCGGATGCATCCGGAATCATTCCGAACGCATCTGGAGTGACTCTGAATCCATTCGGAGCGACTCTGAACGCGCCCGGAGCGGCTCTGACTCCATCCGGAGTGGCTCCCGATACGGCCGGAGGAGGTCAGGCCTCGCTTGTCCAGCCCAGGTGCCTGCCGGACCCCGAGGCGCTTCAAGGAGAGTCGGAGGACGAGGAAGATCTACAGGTCCGTGATCGCCAACCCGAGGTTGGTGAAGATCCGGCGCACGTAGTTCTGCGTCTCGCGGTACGGGGGGATGCCCTGGTAGCGGGCCACGGCGTTCTCGCCGGCGTTGTAGGCGGCGAGGATCTTGGCGAGGTCGTTCGGGAACTGGTCGATGAGCCAGCTCAGGTAGCGGACGCCGGCCTCCAGGTTGTGCTTGGGCTCGAAGAGCTGGTCCTTGCGCACGCCGAAGCGCTTGGCCGTGGCGGGCATGAGCTGCATGAGGCCGCGCGCGCCCTTGTGGGACATGGCCCGGCGGTTGCCCGAGGACTCCTGCCGGATCAGCGCCGCCACGACCTGAGGATTGACCTGGTGGCGCTTGGCCGTCTCGTAGATGAGCGCGCCGTAGGGACCCTCGGGGACCGGCTGCGACTCCTCGAAGCGGAGCGGGATCGGGACCGGCACCACCGCCTCGGCGATCACCTCGGCGACCGGATCCGGCTCAGGGGGCGGCACGTACTCGTCGTCCACGATGCGCTCGACCCGGTCGATGGGCAGGGTCATGCGGCCGCCGCGGAACAGGTCCAGCCGGGCCTGCTCCTCCGACACCTCGTAGGCCTTGACCTTGAGGAAGCGCCCGTCGGTGAGGACCACCAGCTCCGCCTTCGCCGGGGTCACGGGGGCGAGCCCGGCCACGAAAGCCAGGAAGAGCACGACGGGGAGGAGCCGGGAGCTGCGCGTCATACGGTCTCGGTGAATTGTACGTAACGAACCAGGAAAACGTCCACCCCTTCAACCGCGCACGGGCCCCCGGCATTCCGGTAAATTTTACATCACGTGCAGACCCACCTCTCCGGTTTCGCCCAGCTCCAGCTCCTTGACCTTGCGGTACCAGGTGGTCCGGGAGACGCCCAGCAGCTCCATGGCGCAGCCGGAGTCCCCGCCGGCCGCGGCCAGGGCCACGGAGAAGGCTTCGCGCTCGGCCTGGCGCAGGGCTTCTTCCAGCGTGAGAAGCGGTGGACGGCTGCCGGGCGCGGGCACGGGGCCGCGCACCCGCTCCGACAAATGCTGGAGATCGAGCGGCTCGCCCGGCTCCAGCAGCAGCGCGGCCTTGGCGATCTCGTTCTGCAGCTCGCGCACGTTGCCCGGCCAGGAGTAGCCGACCAGGGCGCCGAGGGCCGCCCGCGCGATGCCGGGGCTCGACAGGCCGTTGCGCTCCAGCTCGCGGTGGAAGAAGCGGGCGGCGAGCGATGGGATCTCCTCCCGCCGGGCGCGCAGCGGCGGCAGCGTCACCTGGAAGGCGGCGAGCCTATGGAAAAGATCGCGGCGGAAGCCCCCCTCCTCGACCAGCGCCTCCAGGCCGCGGTTGGTCGCGGCCACGAAGCGGACGTCCACCTGCACCGGCGCCCGGCCGCCGACCCGGTAGACGCTGGTGCCCTCCAGGACCCGCAGCACCTTGGCCTGGGTCTCGGGGGCCATGTCGCCGATCTCGTCGAGGAAGAGCGTGCCGCCGCTGGCCCGCTCCAGGAGCCCCGGCCGCGCCTCGACGCCGGTCGCCACGCCGCGCTCGATGCCGAACAGCTCGGCTTCCAGAAGCTCGCGCGGGAGGGCGGCGCAGTTGAGGGCGAGGAACGGTCCCGAGGCGCGGCGGGAGCGGACGTGGATCCAGCGCGCCAGCACCTCCTTGCCCGATCCCGACTCGCCGAGGATCAGCACCGGCACGTCGCCGCGCGCAACCTTGCCTGCCGAGCGGTAGATCCGCGTCATCTCCACCCCCAGGCCGGGAGGCGGCGGCGCGGGCTCGCCAGGCTTGGAGGCGGATACCGAAGCCGGGGCCTCGGCGGGTCGGGAACGCTTCGAGCGCACGGCGAGCAGCTCCAGCGTAAGGCGGAACAGGGGCAGGAGCCGGCCCAGCTCCGCCGTGGAAGAGGCCCGCAGGCGGAGCTTCCAGCCGTCGGGACCCTGCACCTCCAGGCTGTCCACGGGCTTGGGGAAGAGGCTCGAGGTCGAAGCCGCGGCCACGATCGCCTCGCCGCGCAGGAGCTCGACCCGGCCCAGGGCCAGATCTTCCAGCCAGCGGTGCGCCAGGGCGGATGCGGTCTCTGCCGGGGACGAGAGGCCGGCGGCAAGGGCAGGCAGCTCTGCCTCCAGGCTCTCGGAGAGACGGTCGAGCGGGTCATGGCTCCGGGTCGAGCGGGGTCGCTCGGGGCGCCCCGCCGGGGTGGCATCCCCGTGCGGCGGCTCCAGCAGGATCCGCTCCCGGGAGGCGTCCGCCGGCTGGAGGATCGCCTGCACCGGGCCGAACGCGATCACCGCGAACTGGGAGACGACCGTCTCCTGGATCTGTCGGCCGGCCAGCCAGGTGCCGTTCTTGGAGCCGTGATCGGCCAGCACCGCGCCGCCGTCCGCGAGCACCCGGATCGAGGCATGCCGGCGCGAGATCCCGGGAGTGTCCAGGCGGATTTCCGCCTCCGCCGCAGAGCCGACCTCATGCTCGCCGAGGGAAAGCGGGAACCGCCGTACCAGGGAGCCGTCTTCCGAGAGGATCTTGAGGACGTAGAGAGGATCGCTGGGGCTCATGAACAGGAGTGCGCAGGAGGCGGGATTGATTTCAAGGACACCAAGGACACCAGGGACACCAGGGACCAAAAGGACGGTCCGTGTCCTTGATGTCCTTGGTGTCCTTGAGGTCCTTTCATGACCGCGGGTGAAACCGGTCATACAGCGTCTTCAACCGCTCCTGGTGGATGTGCGTGTAGATCTGCGTCGTCGAAATATCGGCGTGGCCGAGCATGCTCTGGACCGCCCGCAGGTCGGCGCCATGCTCCAGCAGATGGGTGGCGAAGCTGTGGCGGAGCACGTGCGGCGAGAGTCCGCGGATGCCCACCTTCACGCCGTAGGCCTTGAGGTTCTTCCAGAACCCCATGCGGGTCATGGCTTCGCCGCGGCTGTTGACGAACACGGCCTGGTGGCGCCCCTTGGCCAGCCCGGGACGCACGTCGCGCAGGTAGCGCTTCACCCAGTCCTCCGCCTGCTCCCCCACCGGCACGACGCGCTCCTTGCTCCCCTTGCCGAACGCCACCAGGAAGCCCGCGTCCAGCCGGAGCTGCGGCAGCTTCAGACCCACCAGCTCGCTGACCCGGAGGCCCGTGGCATAGAGCAGCTCGAGCATCGCCCGGTCGCGGAACCCGAGCGGAGTCGCGAGATCCGGCGCCGCGAGCAGATCCTGGACCTGGGTCTCGCTCAGGACCTTCGGAAGAGGCCGCCCGAGCTTCGGAGGAGACAGGTTGACGGCCGGATCGTCGGCCCGCTCGCCGGTCGTGACCAGGAAGGAGTAGAAGCCGCGGATCGCAGAGAGAGCACGGCTGATCGAGCGCGGAGAGAGCCCCTGGCGCATGAGGTCGCGTTGATGGGTGGCGATGGCGCGCGCATCCGCGGCGAGGAGGTCCTCGCCCTTGCGGGCCAGCGCCTCGCCCAGGCGCATCAGGTCGTTGCGGTAGCCGTCGACCGTGTTCTGAGAGAGCCCGCGCTCGACGGAGAGGCTCTCCAGGTAGACGCGGAGCGTCCGTTTCCAGGGAGGCTGTGGGGGTTTCGGCTCGTTCAAAAAGAGCCCCCGCCCGGGCGGGGACAAGCCCCACCCCTACATTCTCTGCTTGCGTCCCCCCTCTCCCGGCGGGGGAGCGGGTGGGAGATGGGAGAGGGGGATAGGGGGTGAGGTCTCAAGCCTGCCCTGCGTGCGCGTGGCAGATCTCCAGGATCTCCGCCTCTTCCAGGATGCGCACCGACTCCTTCGCCCGCTGGAAGATCGCCTTCACAAGCTCGGGATCCGTCTCGATCCCCCGCTCCCGGAGCCAGTAGAGGACGTTCGACTCGCCGCTCATCGGACCGACCTCGATGATCTGCCGGCTGCCGATCAGGCTCGCCGGCACCGACGAGTACACCAGGTCCGCGAGCCACTCCTCCCCCCGCGCCCGCGCCTTGATGATCGCCGCCGCGTGCACTCCCGTGCCCGTGCGGAACGCGTCCTTCCCCACCACCGGATAGTTGTCCGGCAGCGGCACGCCGGTCTTCTCCGACACCAGCTCGCAATACTCCCGCAGCTTCGACAGGTCGCGGTCGATCCACCCCAGGAGCTGCAGGTTGACCAGCAGCAGGTCGATCGCGCAGTTGCCCACCCGCTCGCCGATGCCCACGGCCGTGCCGTGCAGACGGTCGGCGCCGGCTTGCGCCGCGGCCAGCGCGTTGATCACGGCGAGGCCGCGGTCGCGATGGCCGTGCCAGTCCACCTGCACGTCCTCGCCGGTCGCGTCCACCACCTCGCGGATGAAACGGATCACATTGCGGGCACCGTTCGGAGTGGCATGGCCCACGGTATCGGCCACGCACACCCGGCGGGCGCCGGCCTCCACCGCCTCCGTGTAGAGCCGGCGCAGGTCCTCGGGAGCAGCGCGGGTGGTGTCCTCGGTGACGTACATCACCGGCAGCCCCTCCTTGACCGCGAACTCGACCGCCTCGCGGGTCAGGCGGAGCATCCGGTCCATGGTCCAGCCCTCGGCGTACTGCCGCACCGGAGAGGAGCCGAGGAAGCAGGCGGCCTCGATCGCGACCCCGGTCCGCTGGACGATGTCCGCGATCGGCTGGATGTCGGCGATCACCGTGCGGGCGGCGCAGTTCGGGTAGATCTTCAGCCCCTGGGTCGCGATCTCGAGGGCCAGCCGCTCCACGTCCTTGACCACGTGCGGACCCGCGCCGGGAAGGCCGATGTTGGCCGAATCGATCCCCAGGTCCGCCATCAGATGCAGCATGCGCACCTTGTCCTCGATCGCTGGGTTCATCACCGACGGCGATTGCAGGCCGTCGCGAAGGGTCTCGTCGTTGAGCTGCACCCTGCCGCGGCCGGGCTGCAGGTCTGGCCCCTGGGAGCGGTTCCAGTCGTAGATCAGATCGGACTCTTTGGGCTGCATCGCAGTCTCCTACCTACCTTGCTGCTACTTCGCGGCTGACCGCGCGCGCGATGAGATCGCCCACTTGCGACGTGGTCAGCGAGCCCCCCAGGTCGGGAGTGGTCTGCCCCTCCCGGAACGCGCGCGCCATCGCGTCCTCCATGGCCTGGGCCGCCCCGGAATGGCCGAGATAGTCCAGCATCAGGGCGGACGAGAGGATGGCGCCGGCCGGGTTCGCCCTGCCGGTGCCCGCGTACTTGGGCGCCGAGCCGTGGACCGGCTCGAACATCGAGGTCTGCCCGGGGTGCAGGTTCGCCGAGGCCGCAACCCCCAGCCCGCCCTGAAGGGCAGCGCCCAGGTCGGTCACGATGTCGCCGAACATGTTGTTCGTCACCACCACGTCGAAGCTCTGCGGGTTCTTGACCATCTGCATGGTCAGGGCGTCCACGAACAGGTGGCGCGTCTCGATCTGCGGATACTCCGCCGCGACCTCGGCGAAGGCGCGCTGCCACAGGTCGTGGCCGTAGCGCATCACGTTCGACTTGTCGCTCATGCACACCTCGCGGCGCCCGTGCGCCACCGCGTACTCGAAGGCGGCGCGGAGGATGCGCTCCACCCCCTTGCGGGTATGGATCTCCTCCTGCACCGCCACCTCGTCGGGCGTGCCGCGCTTGAAGTTGCCGCCGATGTTCACATAGGCGCCCTCGGTGTTCTCGCGGAAGATCACCATGTCCACGTCCTTCTCCGTCCGGTCCTTCAAGGGGCAGAGACGGGGATCGTAGAGCTTGATCGGCCGCAGATTGATGTACAGGTCGAGCCCGAAGCGGATGCCCAGCAGGATGTCCGCGGCGTGCTTCATGTCCGGCACGCGGGGATCGCCGTAGGCGCCGATGAAGATGGCCGAGTAGTTCTGCCGGAAGTCGTCGAGAGCGCCGGCGGGCAGGGTCTCGCCGGTGGCGAGATAGCGGTCGGCGTCCCAGTCGAGATGGACCAGCTCCAGGGGGAGGTCCCAGGCCTCGGCGGCGGACTCCAGGACCTTGACCGCCTCCGCGGTCACGTCCTTGCCGGTGCCATCGCCGGGCAGGACCGCGATGCGCTGCGGCCGTCGGTCTTTGGGGTGGACAGGGTTCATGGACGGGATGCTAGCACGAGGCCCGCCGGCCCTCGGCCACCCGCCCCGCGGCCGGCTGCGGCATGCCGCTGCGGCTCACGGTTCCCACCTCCTTGGGAGCCAGCCCGAGCTCGAAGGCGAACGGGACCTCCGGGCAGAGCCACGCCGAGTGGAGCGGCGGCCAGGCCATGCCTCCAGAACCGCCAGAACCGCCGGAACCGGCGGACGGCAGACAGAACAGGTCCGGCAGCAGCTCCGCCCCGGCGACCTCGGCGCGCAGCGGCCAGGCGACCGCGGACTGCTTGCGCACGTCCATCCGGTGGAGCCGTCCGTCCGAGTTCTGGGCATACCCCCGCAGCCGCATCTGGAAGTAGCGGACCGTGTCGTCCCACGAGCCCAGGCGCGGCCCCTCCCCGCTCCCGGCTCCCGCGCTCCCCGCAGACACCGCCGACATGTCGCGCCAGGCCTTGACCTCCAGCGTCCCGCCGTGCTCCACCCGCCAGACCCAGGGACCGTCGCCCGCGTCCGCCGTCGGCCGCGGGAAGTCCAGACGCGCGGAGAATGCCGGCGGGTGCGACATCAGGCGCACCCCGGGGGCCACCCAGCCCGGCATCAGCATGCGGCGGAACAGGACCGACGGAGTCCCCTCGCGGTCGAGCACGTAGAAGCGCAGGTTGAACTGCGGATAGCCGACCCGGATCAGCGGCAGGGCGGCGAGGCGGACGGCATCCTGGTGGAACAGCAGGGCGGAGGCGAAGACCCAGTCCTGCCCCCCCCAGGAGTGAAGCTGATAGCGCAGCGGAGCGGGCGGCTCGGGCAGCGCCTCCACGGGGAGGGCCCAGTTCAGATAGAGACAGTCGCGCACCGTCATCGTCAGCTTCATCGGTAGAACCATAGCAGGGAGCGGGGGACCGGGGAAGCCTGTTAAAGTGGACAGCCCGAAGAAAACCACGACCACGGAGATCATACCCATGAAACATCGCAACAGCTTGATCCTGCTCGGGTTGCTGACCCTGCCCGCGGGTCTTGCCGGGCAATCCTCGACGCCGGCCGACCGTGCCGCGGCGGAGATCGACCGCGGCGCCATCGAAGGTCCGGTCCGTTTCCTGGCGGACGACCTGCTCGAAGGGCGCGGCCCCGCGAGCCGGGGCGACCAGCTGACCCAGCTCTACCTGGCGACCACGCTGGAGATGCTGGGCTACGAGCCGGGCGGCGAAAAAGGTAGCTACCTGCAGCCCTTCGACATCGTCGGCATCGACTCCAAGATCCCGCCCACCTGGGACTTCTCCAAGGGGGGCCAGAAGGTCTCGCTCAAGAGCTTCGACCAGTTCATCGCCGCGAGCGGCGTGCAGAAGGACCGCTCCGTCATCAAGGACGCCGAGCTGGTCTTCGTCGGCTACGGCATCCAGGCGCCCGAGTACCAGTGGGACGACTTCAAGGGCATGGACCTGAAGGGCAAGGTCCTCGTGATGCTCAACAACGATCCCGAGGACGACCCGAAGCTCTTCGAGGGCAACCGGCGTCTCTACTACGGGCGCTGGACCTACAAGTACGAGAGCGCGGCGCGGCAGGGAGCGGCCGGAGCGATCATCGTCCACACCACGCACTCGGCCGGCTACGGCTGGCAGGTGGTCCAGACCTCCTGGACCGGCGAGCAGTTCGAGCTGCCTGCCGAAAGCGAGCCGCGCATCCAGGTCGCGGCCTGGACGACCGAGGACGCCGCCCGGCAGCTCGCCAAGCTCGGCGGCCAGGACCTCGACGCCCTGATCAAGCAGGCCCAGACCCGCGACTTCAAGCCGGTGCCGCTCGGGGTGACCACCTCCCTGACGCTCGAAAACAAGATCACGAGCAAGCAGACGGCGAACGTCGGCGGCCTGCTGCGGGGGAGCGATGCGAAGCTCAAGCAGGAGGTCGTGGTCTACTCCGCCCACCACGACCACCTGGGGATCGGCGAGCCGGACAAGGAGGGCGACAAGATCTACAACGGCGCCCTCGACAACGCGGCGGGCACGGCGCAGCTCCTGGCGATCGCGAAGGCGTTCAAGGCGCTGCCGGAGGCGCCGCGGCGCTCGGTCCTGATCCTCTTCGTGGCGGCCGAGGAGCAGGGCCTGCTGGGCTCCGAGTACTACTCCAAGCACCCGACCTTCCCGGCCGGGCGGATCGCGGCCAACATCAACTACGACGGCGGCAACATCTTCGGCCGCGCCTCGGACCTGGCCTTCATCGGCCTGGGCAAGTCCTCGCTCGACGAGGTGGTCAAGACCCTGGCTGCGAAGCAGGACCGCGAGGTGGTGGGCGACCAGTTCCCGGACAAGGGCTTCTTCTACCGCTCCGACCAGTTCAACTTCGCCCGCATCGGCGTGCCCGCGATCTACCTGGACAACGGCACGCACTTCCGGGGCCATCCCGCGGAGTGGGGTCCGGAGCACATCGAGGCCTGGGAGGCGGCGCACTACCACCAGCCGAGCGACGAGATGACGCCCGACTGGAACTTCGACGGCATGATCGAGGACGCCCGCCTGGGCTTCTTCGCCGGCCTCCAGATCGCCAACGCGGACCAGCTCCCCGCCTGGAATCCGGGGGACGAGTTCGAAGCGGCGCGCAAGGCAGCGATCCAGCAAGCGGGAAAGTGAAGAAAGTCCCGAGACCGGCCTCACCTTTTCCGCCGGGACCGTGTCTATTAGAAGTGGCATAGCGCCAAACGCCTCGGCCGGGGGCACGGGTTGCAGACCTGGACCCCCGGCCCTTTTTCTTGTCTCCCCTACAGCCTTGCAACCCTGGAACTCCCGGATCTTACGAAGCTTCCGCCGGCTCTTACGGACAACTCCGTCCGGATTGCCCATTCCGGGCTCCATCTTGGCTTCCGGCGAGCTTTGAAGGCCACTCGGGGCCGGCTCTTACGAACCTGGCGCCGGATGTACCGAACCATCGCCGATTGTTACGCATGTCTGGGGATTTCTTGCCAAGAACCGCCGCAGATTACGAATCTGGCCTTCCGTGGGGAGTCCTTGACCGGCAGCGGAGGGTGCCAAAGGCTCCCGAGACACGCTCCGGCCGGAATGGGGGCCGCTTCTACGACAATCCAGGCCGCAAGAGTGTTGCAAGAGACAACTCAGCTCTCGTTGCGCGGTCCTTGGCCGGCGCCATCGCCTTGCTGAGCGGCCGAGGTGTCCTCTACCGGGCACAGGGGGTCGGTAGAAAGCCGTCTGGGAGCAAAGGATACGACTTCCCGTCCGCTCTCGCGCTGGTGGCGCCGAAGGGTCGCGACCATCGCGTCCAGGTCGTAATTGTGTTCCTTGGCGAAGGCTTCACGCCCTGCGTGGATCTCTTCGAGGATCGGATCTCGTTCCATGCGCTACTCCTCCAGCAATTCCTCAGGTGTGCAGATCAGCGGCGGCTGAAGGCCGGCCGCCCGGCACATCGTCTCGATCTTTCCGCGAATCGAAGCGTTTGCGATATGAGAACAGTTCCAGGTCAACAGGTAGCTCATGCCGTGGACGACCGCGATGGCGACGTGAAGAGCATCGCTCGCCGCCTTGGCCGGCATTACGCCGCTTGCGAGAAAGCGTGCGGCGATCTCGCGGGCTTGGTCGGTGACATCGAGGAGGGCAACTCCCTGGAGCGCCGACTGCCGCCGGGCCGCCGCGTCCGGGTCACCCCGCATGGCCTCGTCGAGAACGATCTGGGAGGTGAACAGCTCGAACTGCTCGCGAGCGGCCCACCAATCGCGCGTGAGCTGCTGGTGTGCTGCCCGAACAATGTCGCGGCTCGGGAGCGCCGTGAGGTAACTGACGACGCTGGTTTCGAGGTAGACGCGAGACTTCATGGGGCTCCCGATGCCACTTCAGCGTACCACATCACGGGACGCGGCCGACCTCCATGTCTTCTCACTTGAAGACACGGGCAGGCCGGATTTGTTGAGGGCTTCCGGCGTCAATTGCCGTTGTTGGGAGCTGGGTCTAACTCGCGCGCGAGGCGGAAACCGAGATTCTTGGCGCGGCGGTTGGGCTCTTCCTGGCTCCGCTTCCCAGGGCGGCAGTGCTTGGCCGCAGAATCGAAGGCTCCTCCCCGCTTGACCCGCGCCGTCCCCGCGGATGGACCGTGCGGGTTGGTGACCGGCCGCTGGGGATAGGGACCATACCAGTCCTCCACCCATTCCCAGGCGTTGCCCAGCATGTCGTGGAGTCCCCAGCGGTTGGGACGTAAGGTGCCGACCGGTGCGAGACCGTCAACCTGACTGTAGAGACAGTTGAAGCCCGCAGGGAGCCCGCCCGGCCCGCGGGCCCCATACTCCCACTCGGCTTCGCTTGGCAGGCGGACGATCTTCTGACCTGCCCGCTTGTTGATCGCATCGGCGAACTCCTGGGCCTGCTCCCAGGTGACGTAAGTCATGGGCAGATCGCCTTGGCGAACCTCGCTTTCACTGCTGTTTGGCCCCATGACAGACTCCCACTGCTGCTGCGTTACCTCGTGGACTCCGAGACAGAATGGGTGACTGATCGTGACTTCGTGCCGAGGTTTTTCATCTTTCTCCTTCCCTTCGGACCTCATCATGAAGCTGCCGGAGGGAATCCATGCAAACTTCATATCCAAGCCTTCGACGGGAGGACAGGGGCGCATGGAGGTCTGATTCCAGCGCCAGTAGCCCAGAGTTAGCAGGACCATTCCAAGAGCAACCAACCATTTCAATGGGGGCATCGGGATAAAGATGCGGCCACTCCGGGACGACAGGAAAAGACCGGGATCGTCCAATCCAGCCCTCGTTGTATCGCTTTGCGTGCTCGAGTCACAGTCCAATCGACCGGCCGCCCTTTGGCCATCCCGGCATAGAACCGACGCGAGAATCGCAAGGCCTTGGCGTCTTCGATCGGACATTGCATGGCCACCACCGCGGGAACTCCGCGGAGTATGAGACTCTGCGCCATGCCGGCGTACGGGTCGTCCGGGGAACTGCATGCGCCCTCACAGGCGTTCAGGACAATGAGACGTATCGATCCGTTGAGCGCACCCGCGAGGCTTTCTCCATCCACGGGATCGATCTCCCCGTCCAGATCTTCGAAAAGGAGCAAGCCTTCGTCCCGGAATGTGCCATGTCCGATGAAGTGGAGCACGTCGAAACGCTTGCGAACAAGGCGATTTGCCAACGAATCCAAAGTCGCGGGCTCAAGCCTCTCGATACGCGCAATACCCAGGCGAATGCGCCAGCCCAGAGCCTCCTGAATTTCCTTCAGCTCCTTCTCACCATCCAGGGCATCACAGCCACGCGGGGTGGCAACCACCACCAGAATGCGGAGAGGCCAGGCGATCCATTTTGCATGCTGGGTTTGTGGGTCCTCCACATGGCGCACGACTGGGGTCCGGGTGGATAGGGCCAGGTACCTCCTGCGGCTGTAAAGGAGCTCCCAGGGCCAGTGGGCGACCTCTGGAGCCGGACGCACGCGCAGCCGCAAACCCCGCTTCAGCCACGATTCCCTTCGTGCTTGGTTCCAGAGGTCCCGCAGGGAATCCCGAAAAACCGCATTGAAAAGCTTCTCCCCAAGAGTCCGTGCGCGTCTCCGGGATTCAAGGGTCCACCCCCGGCCCTCAGAGACTGCTGCTCGGAAGGCGCTCAGCTCATGCTCCGTGAATGGCTTCTGAAACTTCTCCCAGGCCGATTTCAACCCGAAGCTCGCCTCCACCCGATATCCATTCCCATCCGGATCCGGTCTTACCCAGAGATCGAACTCGGCGTAGCTACGGATCACAGGGATTCCCCCCCTAGGCTCCAGAAAACCCCCTCCCAAAGCTCGCGGACCATCTCGTCTTCGACCTGCCCGACCTCTTCCCGGACCGAGAGGAGGATCTCCCTGGCTTCCTGGGACCGGCCGCAGGCGGCCAGGGCTGAAGCCGCCCGCGCTGCGCAGGTGACGCGGTCGTCGAGCGTTCGCGAATAGGCGACCGCGGAGCGGAAGCACTCCGCCGCGGCCTGGAGATCGCCCAGCTCCTCCTGGCGATGCCCGAGCCAGATCCGGATCTCCAGGGTAAGCGCGCGCAAGGCCTCCCGCGGCGCCTCGCTTCTCCCGCCCAGGATGTCGGCCAGCTCGGCCGCCTGGCGGACGAAACCTACGCAACGCCACCGGCGCTCGGGTCGCTCGTCGAGCAGGAGCAACGCGTTTCCCACCTTGAACCGGAGCAACACCTCCTCGTAGAGCGAGAAGGTGTCGGCCCCTACCCGGGCGTCATGAATCAGGACATACAGAGCTAGTGCGAGAGGCAGATCTCCCTGCGCCTCGAACGCCACCTCTGCCAGCAGAAAGGAGTGTTTCCGGACTCTCTCCCGCTCGTCGTGCGATAGATCGAGCCGGTCCAGCCGCTCGTGCGCAGCGCTCTCCAGACTCTCGCGGACGGGCGGAAGGTCGATCGCGTCCAGATCGACCAGGCGCTCGCCGTCGAGGTCAAGACGCTCGACCACGGCAGCGGCCAGCTCTTCGACATCCCCGCGGGCGACGAGTGCTCTCCAGTAGCTGCGCTCGACCTCCGTGTCCTCCGCCCGGTTCGGCCCCAGCCACGACCGGAGCCCTCTGAAAATTTTGTCCGGCCCGGTCAACAGGAGGCGATCCCAATCCGGAGCGCCTCCTGCAGGGAGGCCGATTTGATGATGGAGGCCTTTGCCGTTCCTCATTCAGCCACCGCGCATGACACGCTTCTTCGGCGCCGGTTGGGGTGGCGCAGGCAAATGCACGGCAGGGTCCCCGACGATCACGTAGTTGCGCGCATCGCGGCAGGCGGTCCAGAGCTCGGCGATCGACTTCTCGCGCCCGGGTAGGCCCAGGTAATGGTCCTGCAGCACCTGGCCGAGGCAAGCGGCGAGGTCGGTGTACCGCTGGTTGATCGGCTCCAGGGCCCACCCTATCGGAAATCCATTGAGCAGGCGCTCCATCGCCTCCAGGAACGCCTGGGGCTGGAAGCCGGCGGTCCGCCATAGGAAGGAGCACTGCCAGACCTGCTCGACATGACCGACCACGGCGAGAGCCCCCTTCCCGAGAAGCCGCTGCGCCAAGGCCGAGACGAAGGCGCGGGGCGCCACCGTCCGCAGGTCGGTCGCGTTCGACGCGAAGTCGCTCAGCCGGGGCGCGCCAGCGCTGTTGCAGGCGAAGAGGAACGTCATCAGACCCTGCAGGCTGGGACCGCCGTTCAGATCCTCGGCGGCGAAGACGTGAGACGGTTCGGGCGCACCGGATTCGTGCCCGGGCCAATCCTGGCAGACCAGGGCCCCTTGATGGCTCAGTTGGCGCTCATGGCCGGACCCATAGAGCAGGCCGTGCCCGGCCGTGAAGAGGACGTCCGGCAGCTCGCCGTCGACCAGTAGGCCCTTGAGGCCCTTCTTGGTTGCGTCGTCACCGAGGAGGCATCGCACCCAGCAGTCCGGCCTCGCCCGCAGGCTGTCGATCAGCGGCGACAGTAGCCCCTGGGTGCTGACCTCGGTGCCGGGATCGCGCCGGGGGCCGAAGAACGCCACCCGGCGGGAGGAGCGGGTCAAGCTCTCCGCGGCGACGACGGCATTGGCGTAAGCCGAGTAGTCCTCGAGCCGGTCGAAGTGAAGCCGTCCCACGGCGCGCTGATGATCGAGCTCGTATTGGAACTCGTAAGGGATCTGCTCCGGGCTGCCGACGATCAGGAGATAGCTGGGCACCGGTTCCGGAAGGGGTACGCCGGGGGTGCTGAAAAGGGGCATCCCGGGCCCGCTGCCGTGACGGGTCAGGAACTCCAGCGCACTCTCCGAGCCCACATAGCCGTCGTCTTCCCGATACTCGTGGAATCTCACACCCGCCTGGCTCCTGCGCTGATCCAGGAGGGGCCGAAAGGCCTCGCGCACGGCGTTCGCCCGCTCGTCGCCCTTGGCAAAGATCACGCCCCAGCCGGCTTTCGAAAGATCGTCGGGATACTTGAAATCCCTTTGGGTGCGTGGCTTCTTCTCCAGCCGCTCGCGCAGGGCCTTGGCGATCTCCTCCAGGTCCGGCGGCATGACCGGCTTGCCGGTGATGGCGTCGATGCCGGTGGGATAAGGGATCCTGTCCTCGGGCATGGTTTTCCTCGTTTGAAAGGTTTGGCAGGCGGACGGCCACCGCCCGCCTGCCTGCCGGTGTGCGTCACTTGCCCATGACGGGGTAGCTCGTGCCCGGAGGCTTGACCACCTCATCCTGCTGGGGCTGCGGGGTAGGCTGCTCGTTACTCTCGACAGGAGAACTCAAAGCGTCCTTGCCCTCGCCGCTCTGATCATTGGCCTCGTGCATGCCAGGGTCGTCCATCACACCCTCCTTGAGATGAGAGTCTGGGAGGCGATCCGCTCGCCCCCCCGTGAGCTGTAGACACCAGGGCTCGAGGTTTGTTTGGAAGAGAGAGGATTTCAACGAGGCTCGCCCTGGAGGACGAAGCCGGCCCAGGCCCGGGGAGGGCGGTCCTCGGCAGCCACGGACGACTGCGCGGATCGCAGGGCTGCGGCAGGAGACAGTCCCTGGCGCAGACTGCGATAGAAGCGGGTCATTAGCTCGGCCGTCTCCCCCTCCCGCACGTCCCAGAGGCTCACGACCACCCGCTTCGCGCCGGCATGCAGGAACGCCCGCGTCAGGCCGTCCACCCCTTCGCCGCGAACCTCGCGGCCGAGCCCGGTGCCGCAGGCGCTCAGCACCACGAGCTCGACGGGCAGCTTCATGCCGTAGATCTCCCGCGCGCTCAGGAAGCCGTGCACGGGTCGGCCGCGCTCATCGAACCGGGTCAGCACGAGCCCGGACAGATCGGGCTGATCCGCGACGAGGTTGTGTGTCGCGAAGTGGAGGATGCGGTTGCTCGCGAACGCGGGGCTCATGGCGGTGGCGCGGCTCGCCGCGAAGCCGAAGGCGCCGAGCCGTTGATCGGAAGGGAACAACTTCAGGATCTCCTCGGCCTCCCTCTTCGTATGGACCAGGCGCTGGAGGGGTGCGAGCCCGAGATCCTTTTCAAGCTCGCCGTCTCCTCCCGGAACCTTGCGGACGAGCCGCGCATCCTGGCGCTGAAACACCGGATCGGCCAGGACCGCAATGAACCCCGGCGCCAGCCGGCGGGATGCCAGCTTCTGCCGCATCCGCCCGAGCACTGAAGCCGAGGGGAGCTGGACGACCTCATGGTCGCGCATGAGCGGAGAGCGCGCGGGGTGGCGGAGCGCCGCAAAGGGGACGAGATGCAGGATCCCGTCGGGGACGATCAGAAGGCGCTTCCGGCCAAGCGGACCGATCCCGGCCGGGAGCAGCATGCCGCTCAGGTCGTCGACGGCGAAGGCTCCGTTGCCCTCGGACAGGCTTTGCCGGGCGCTCCGGGCGGCTTCCTCGATCTTCTCCCGGGAGGGCAGGTCGAAGGAGGTGAAGGAGCCCGGCGACACGACCCACAGGGTGCTTCGGGGGTCACCCAACTGGTAGGCCAGGAGCAGCGAATTCTCATCCACGACCTCCCGCTGGATTTCGCTCAACGACATGACCGCCGCGCCCGGACGCCCGGCTATCTCATCCAAAAGGGAGCGGGCTCGGGAGCGCTCTCCGGCCTCGAAGGCGAGAGCCTGGTGCCTGCCGCCAGGGCTCCGGCGGTGCTTGTCCATCAGAAGTCCGACATACAGCTCGTAATACCGATACCTGGAGGCAAAAAACGGGACGCGAAGGCCCGGAGTGAGCTTCGAGCGCATGGACTCCACCAAGCCGATGGACTCTTCGACGGAAGCGATTGCTTCGTCCAGCCGGCCGCGGTCTCTCTCGGCTTCGGCCCGGCCGAACCGGACAGACGCCATGACAGCCGAGTCCCGCAAGTCCTCCGCGATCTCGTAAGCCTCGTCGAATCTCCGCACCGCCTCGGCTTCCCGTCCACGCAGATCCTCGACGTGGGCCAGGTCCGCCAGCGCATAGGCCTCGTACCGCCGTTCTCCTTGCGATCGGGAGAGACGGCGGGCTTTCTCTAGCATGGAGGCGGCCGCGCCAAGGTCGCCCTCGTCCCGGAGCACGATGGCGGTGCGCCAGAGGATCACCGCTTGATCCTTAGAAGCCTGAGACAGCTCGAGCGCACGGCGGTAGGTCTGGATCGCCCGCTGCCGATAGCCCATTTCGTGCTGGACCGACGCCGCCCCGGTGAGCAGAGATCTCCTCACGTTGCGGTCGTCTTCCTGCTGCAAAAGGATAAGACCCTCGTTGAATGCCTTGAGCGCCAGGTCCAGCTGCTGCAGCAGCAGATGAAGCTCGCCCCGAAAGGCGAGGATACGTGCCTCCTGGGCCGGTTCCCTCAACTCATGCCAGAGGTCTTGAGCAATGCGGTAGGACGCCAGCGCTTGCTGGATCTCCCCCAGGTTCCTGGCGATGATCGCGAGATTGGTGTGGGCGGTTGCCTGTCCGGGGAGGTACCCTTCCGCTTCCGAGAGGTTCAGCGCATGCAGCGAAAGGGACCGGGCTCGGGCAAGGTCTCCCAAGTGGAAGTGTGCCAGGCCGGCCTGATTGGAAAGCCGCGCTTCCGCCTGCCGGTCGTTCCGCGATCGGGCGAGCGCCAGCGCCTGGTCGAAGACGTTCAAGGCCTCTCGGTGATGGCCCTTCTCCTCCAGAAGCTTTCCCTTGAGTTCCAGGGCCGGGAGCCCTCCCTGCTCCTGACCGGCCAGGGGAAGGAAGGTACCTGCCAGCGCCATCAGCAGGGCACAGCGCACCAGGGGCCCGGTATGTCTGGGTGTCATCGAGCTTCGAACGGATACGTCGTCGACGGCTTCCTTTGATCTCCTGAGACTCCGAACAGGCGGACCTCGTATGTTCCGGGTTTCAGCGGACCCGGAACCAGCAGAGGGACGCTCTCGTGCGCGATCGCGCCGACCGGGACGCGCGCCAAGACCTCGCCGTCGCGGACAAGCTCCGCCTCATAGGCGGGATAGATCTCGTCGGGGTCGGAGTCGAGATAGATCACTCCGCCGTCCCGGGCCGAGATCGCGATCTCGCTCGTTTCACCTCGTTCCACGTCCTCGCTCGAGATCACCGGCACCACCCGCGGCCGGGAGAGCTTTCCCACCTGCACGCTCTGGTACAGCCCGAACGAGAACCCCAGCACCGCCAGCAGTGAAGCGGCCGCCGGCAGCCAGACCGGATACGTCCGCTCCGGCTTCGCCGCCGGTCCGGCCGGCCGGATCGGCACCACCTCCGCCGGTTTTCTCTCCGGCTCCCCCTCCCCCATTCGCTTCCGGAGCTCCTGCCAGTCCTCCTCGACCTGCTCGTCCGTCAGCTCGGGCACGCCCGCGGGCGGCTTCAGGTCCGCGAAGCCGGCGAGGTCGAGGAGGAGATCGCTGCAGTCGCGGCAGACGGCCAGGTGGTCGAGCAGCCGCGACTCGGCTTCCGGCGGCAGCTCTCCGGCATGGTAGGCCGCCAGCTCCTGCGGCGTCGGATGGCTGGTCAGGGACTGCCGCTGCTGCTCCGCAAGATGGCGGAGAGCGGCGTCCAAAGGAGGTTTCTCGTCGTCCACGTTCAAAACTCGCTATCCGTAAAGTAGTCGGCGAGACGGTCCCTGAGGTGCTGTCTCGCCTGGTACAGATGAGCCTTCACCGTCTCGATGGACACGTGCATCAGCTCGGCGATCTCACGATACTTCAAATCCCCATCCACGCGCAGGTACACCGCCTGCCTCATCTGCGGCGGCAGGTCTTCCAGGGCAGCCCGGAGACGCCGGGCGCGCTCTTCGGCCAGAATGTCTCCCAGGGCATCACGCTCGGTGGAGCCCCGCTCCAGCGCGGCCGCCTCCGTGCCGTCCAGAGACACCTCCTGCGCGTCGCGCTTCTGCGTCTGAAGGCTGCGCAGGGTGTTCTTGTACAGATTCGAGGCGATCTGGAAGAGCCAGGTCTCGACCGCGCTCTCCCCGCGGAAGCTGTCCATGTTCTTAAAGACCCGGAGAAACGTCTCTTGGGCGAGATCGCGGCTCTCTTCGACGGAGAACCCCCGGCGCACGAAGTAGGCGACCATCGGCCGGTGGTAGCGTCGGAACAGCTCTTCGGGCGTGTACATGTAGCCTTGCTCGCCGGGGCCGAGGTCGTCCGTCATGGCCATACTACGTCTCCAATCTGGTGAAACGGAAACGATGTATCCTAGCCAGTTCTGCCTCTCCACCACAAGCGTTGGCTTACGTCCTGAACCTCTGGCGGCCGGAGGGCGCCCGGAAGGGGACTTCCAGGCGCGAAAAAGCGGGATCGGTGAGGGTGAGGCGGGGCTACTTGGCCGGCTGCTCGGCCTGGCGGTCGGCTTCGATGGAGATGTTGACCTTGACCTCGTCGCCGAGGATCGCGCCGCCGTTGTCCAGCACGCGGTTCCAGTTGACGCCGTACTCCTTGCGGTCCAGCTTGAAGGTGGTCTCGAAGCCCGCCTTCTCGCCGCGCGGACCCTTCATCACGCCGAGGATCTCGACGGGCAGGGTCACCTTCTTCGTCACCCCCCTCATCGTGAGGTCGCCGGTCACTTCCAGGGTGTCGGCATCCACCGCCTTCACCGAGGTGCTGGAGAAGGTCAGGGTCGGGAACTTCGCGACGTCGAAGAACTCGGGGCCGCGCAGGTGGTCGTCCCGGTCGCCGTTGTCGGTGTCGATCGAGGCCGCCTGGACCGTGAAGCTGACGCTCGACGCGGCCGGGTTCTGCGCGTCGTACTTGATGACGCCGTCGAAGTCCTTGAAGCGGCCGGGCACGTTCGAGACGAAGTGGCGGACGGTGAAGCCGATGCCGCTGTGGTCGGAGTCCACCTTGTAGACGACCGGGTCCGCGGACGCCAGGGCCGGCAGCAGGAGAGCCAGCGAAAAGGCATAGGAAAGCGCTCTGCGCACGTCGATATCCTCCTTGAAGTCGAGCGCCTACTCTACACCAGCAGGGCGTACGGCTTCTCGGGATCGATCCCCAGCTCCTCGATCGCCTGTTGCACCCGCGCGGGCTCGATTTCGCCGCGGTGGGCGAGCTGCACCAGGGCGGCGATGGCCACGGACTCGGCGTCCACCTCGAAGAAGCGGCGCAGGGCTTCGCGGGTCTCGCTGCGGCCGAACCCGTCGGTGCCCAGCGGATAAAAGCGGCCGGGCAGCCAGCGGGCGATCTGGTCGGGCACCAGCTTCATGTAGTCGGAAACCGCGATGATCGGCCGGTCGTCCCCCTCGAAGAGCGAGACCACGTAGGGCTTGCGCTGGGGCTCGCCGGGGTGAAGCAGGTTCCAGCGCTCCGCCTCCAGGGCGTCGCGCCGCAGCTCCTTGTAGCTGGTGGCGCTCCAGACCTCGGCCGCCACGCCGAAGCGCTCGGAGAGGATTTGCTGCGCCCGCAGCGCCTCGCGGTGGAGCGAGCCGCTGCCGATCAGGTGGACCCGCGGGCCGGCCATCCCCTCGGGCGCTCCCTTGAATTTGTAGAGGCCTTTGAGGATCCCCTCCTCCGCTCCAGGGGGCATGGGCGGCATGGGGTAGTTCTCGTTCGTGAGGGTGATGTAGTAGAAGACGTCCTCCCGCTCCTGGAACATGCGCCGCAGGCCGTCCTTGATGATCGTGGCCAGCTCGTAGGCGTAGGCCGGATCGTAGGCCAGCAGGTTGGGGACGACGCTCGCCAGCACATGGCTGTGCCCGTCCTCGTGCTGGAGCCCCTCGCCGTTGAGCGTCGTGCGGCCGGCCGTGGCGCCCAGGAGGAAGCCGCGGGCGCGCTGGTCCGCGGCGGCCCAGATCAGGTCGCCGACCCTTTGGAAGCCGAACATCGAGTAGAAGATGAAGAACGGGATGGCGTCGATGCCGTGGGTGGCGTAGGAGGTGCCCGCGGCGATGAAGTCGGACATCGAGCCCGCCTCGGTGATGCCCTCCTCCAGGATCTGACCGTCCTTGACCTCGCGGTAATAGAGGAGCATGGACTTGTCCACCGGCTCGTAGAGCTGGCCGACGTAGGAGTAGATGCCGAATTCCCGGAACAGCGACTCCATGCCGAAGGTGCGCGCCTCGTCCGGCACGATGGGCACCACCCGCTTGCCGATCTCCTTGTCCTTCATGAGCTGGGTGAGCATCTGGACGAAGACCATGGTGGTCGAGACGTCGCGGTCAACCCCCGTATAAAAGCGGTTCCAGATGCTGGCCGAGGGCTGCGGCAGCGGCTCGGTGCGCACCCGGCGGGAGGGCACGTAGCCGCCCAGCGCTCGGCGGCGCTCCTGGAGGTACTGGATCTCCTCGCTGTCGTCCGCCGGCCGGTAGAAAGGCGCGTTGGCCAGGTCCTTGTCGGAGATGGGGATCTCGAAGCGGTCGCGGAAGAAGCGCAGCTCTTCCTCGCTGAGCTTCTTCTGCTGGTGGGTGACGTTGCGCCCCTCCCCGGCCTCGCCGAGGCCGTAGCCCTTGACGGTCTTGGCCAGAATGACCGTGGGCGAGCCGGTGTGCTCGACCGCGGCCTTGAACGCGGCAAAGACCTTGACCGGATCGTGGCCGCCGCGGCGCAGCGAGTGGAGCTGCTCGTCGCTGTAGCTTTTCACCAGCTCCTGCAGCTCTGGGTACTTGCCGAAGAACTCGCGGCGCACGTACTCGCCGGGCTCGACCGTGTACTTCTGGTATTCGCCGTCGAGCGCCTCGGTCATGCGCTGGATGAGGAGGCCGGTGTTGTCCGCCTCGATCAGGGGGTCCCAGTCGCTCCCCCAGATGACCTTGATCACGTTCCAGCCGGCGCCGCGGAAGTTGGTCTCCAGCTCCTGGATGATCTTGCCGTTGCCGCGCACCGGGCCGTCGAGCCGCTGCAGGTTGCAGTTGATGACGAAGATGAGGTTGTCGAGCTTCTCGCGCGAGGCGAGGCTGATGGCGCCGAGCGCCTCGGGCTCGTCGGTCTCGCCGTCGCCGAGGAAGGCCCAGACCTTGCGCTTCTGCGGATCGCGCAGGCCCCGGTTCCGGAGATAGCGGTTGAACTTGGCCTGGTAGATCGCGGCGATCGGTCCCAGGCCCATGGAGACCGTGGGGAACTCCCAGAAGTCGGGCATGAGCCACGGATGGGGATAGGAGGAGAGGCCGCCGCCCTTCTCGAGCTCGCGGCGAAAGGCCTCCATCTTCTCGACGGGGATGCGGCCTTCGAGGAATGCATTGGCATAGATGCCCGGGGAGGCGTGCCCCTGGAAGTAGATCATGTCGCCGTCGAAGCCGCCCTCGCCCCGCCCCTTGAAGAAGTGGTGCCAG
>Ga0268265_10001035_pt1 | contig 25078 bp, 49 predicted proteins | sample KBSSwiS52_FD_190355 | JGI IMG/M metagenome (GOLD analysis project Ga0268265, IMG submission 190355) | Switchgrass rhizosphere microbial communities from Kellogg Biological Station, Michigan, USA - KBS Switchgrass S5-2 (SPAdes) (version 2) | ecosystem: Host-associated > Plants > Roots >... | reverse complement strand
CCAACAACATCACCGTTTTTGACGGTGAGCCTTGGATGGTATCACCGGCACCGGCAAAAACGGTGATGTTGTTGGAAGAGGCCGTTCCGGATTCATCCTTGATCGTGATTTGGCGGCCATCCGTTGGGGCCACGGCGAGGGTTTCGGAAAATGCCGATGCCAAAACGACACCGATAATCGAATCCGTCGCTTGCATGGTATCCGGGGAAACGGTTGCCCGTCTCCGAGTTGTACTGATCTGCGTAACTGGATTGGCCCAATTCATTCCTGTGGCCGCAGCCGAATTTGCCGTCAAAACCTGGCCATCACTACCGATCCCCATGCGCACGTCATTGGAGGCATTCCGGACGATGATATCGCCCTTGGTTGTCGTCAGCGTGACTGAGGAATAGGGGATCGTAGGTAAATCAGCCAATAGCAATGCGCGAAAAGTAGGGGCTCCGGAAGCTCCATTAGGAGAAACCCAAACCCTGTTTTGCAACTGAGAAGCCAGCGTGAAAGACAGTATCCCACTCAAAGTCACAGGCGAACCTGATACGGTAAAAATTGCCGGGGCCGATAAACCCACGCTCGTGACACCGCCTCCTGCCGAGCCCGCTGGGCCCACTAATCCACCGGGAGTAACGGGCTGAACGGAAGCAATGACGGTTCCCGGGGCTGCGTTTCCCGTGTAGCCCAAGTTATTGAAAATAACATCGGTTGCATCCTGAATTGATGCCACCAAAAAGTAGCCCGCAGACTGAACATAGACCACCTGACCTGTCGCCATCCATGCCGTGGACAAGACAGCAACCGCAACTGTGGCCGATACGGCTGGCATAGTGAAAGCAGCATTTGTTAGGGTAAAGGCATTCGCGCCCGTTCCCGGTGCACCATTCGCGCCAGGTTCGCCCTGAGGGCCGGGAACAACGCCTTGTGGACAAGGAACCGTGGAAGGCTGGCCAAAGGCCGTTCCTGCGCACGGTAGACAACTGCCAACCCCGTTCGGTTGAGGAAGGATATCCACTTAACCGCCTCCCATCAGCCGTTGCTGTAAACTCATCGGGGGAGCGGAATCCGTCGTATCGTTGTCAGCCGCTTCATTGGTGTCCATGCCCGTCTTGGGCGCACCCTCAAGCGGTTCGTTATCGATGGCCACAAGCTGACATTTGTTCCCAGACTTAATCAAAAAAGTGGCCATGGCCTGAAAGGTCTCTCCTGTCTCTACCCCATCGGGAACCATGACACCATCCGGCAATTTAAAAGTGGGACTTGCCATAAAATTTATCCTTTCACCAGAAAACCCCGATGGTTCTTAGGCCATCGGGGTATCTTGAGTTATTACTGTTTACGTACCCGAGCAACTGCCGTAGGTAGTCACCACGTTGCAGCAATCGGTGTTATAAGTCACCGCGCAGCCGAGGTGGACAATGACAACGCCGTAGCGTTGCTGTGCCGCCCACGAGCCAACGAGGATTTCCGAATAGAACCAACCGGCGTTCTGCAACGGAGCCCGCGAGGTGTCGAACTTGATGAACCGCAAATCCCCCATGTATCCATAGGGATTGAAGTCAATGTTACCGCCCGGGTCTGCCGCTGTATCCGGGTAGGACACGTTGTAGACATCGTCGGTGTAGAACATCGACACCCGGTAAGGAGCGCGGAAATACGCCGGGTTGGCAATATCTTCCGTACCACTATCCGCGAGGATGGTGATGGTCGCTGGGATGATGTTGTAATTCGCGTCCAACGCCAGCGCATAAGGATCGACCTGATAAGCGACGTTGCGAAACACCTGCATCGACCCGAGACCTTCGAGCAAACGCATGTCTTTGCCCTTGCCCATGTCCGCATACTGGAACGTGGAGAAGTTGCTGACATCCCTCATCATGTCTTCTGCCGTGACCGGATCAGTGACAAACTCATAGTTTTGCGCACCGTTGATCATGGAGATACCATTGACGCCCTCGGCATTGAGCCAGCGGGCAATCTGATTGGCCAAATCCTGATTCATCTTGGACGTAGGCTTGATCGCCGGATTGAGCCCAAGATATTCCGGACAATCGGTGATCGTACCCGTGACGCCCGTCGTCGGATCGGTCGGGGTCGGATTAGCTCCGGACAGGTACAAGGCATACGCCATGGCGCCCTGCATCTTGGAAGGATCGCCCACCGTATGAGTAACCACGCGATTAAAGAGATCGTTACCCGGGGTGGCATAGACTTTGGTCGTGCACAGCCGGACATACTCATTCCGCTGGAACGAGGCAATCTGCTGCCCGATCTGCATGCCGTAACCTTCAAACTCGAGTTCCAGGTCGCCGAACGGATCGAGGGACTCGTTAAAGTCCTTCGCGCTGAACGAGCGGCTCTGAGAACCCCAATTGAACGTCGTGATACCGCGAGTCAGGTAACCGCGGTTCAGGTTCACAATCGGAACGCATAGCGAGTTATTCGCCGGGGTGCCAATTGGTTGACCCGACACAATGTTATCCGCTGCGCTGCCAGAGCCGTTGGAAGGCGTGAACACCTTGGCCGGAACCAACTCGCCGCCGCGCTGACGCGAGGCTACCCGGCGCAGAGGGCTAGGCCCAAGGTGCATCGGATAAGGCGTGCGCTTGATACGCGAGTACCACCAATTCTGGCGGAATGGTTGAAACTTGAGAATGTCCTGCACAAACGTGCCCGGGGGCTGCTTCGCCAAGACGTCGATGAAATAATTGCCGGAACAAGGAATTCCGGGATTATACGGGGGTGCATCAGGAAAACCTGACGGATTAAAGGGGGCTGCCATAAAATTTATCTCCAATAAACAAACATTGACCAAGTGTAGTTCCTAAACTCAAAGAGCTAAGGCACCCAGTTTTATTTGCCATCGGGGATTTGGCTTTACACCCTCAGTTCAAACCGGTTTCGACCGGCTGCGCTGTTGAACTATGACCTGACTGATACTCTACTGAATCGGTAGAGTCAAACTTTATTTTGCATTGGGCAGATCACAACTTGTAGAGCATGCTCGCCATCTCCGCCCGAGGCTCATCCTCCGGTTCCTGATGGTCGAATTTTACCAAAGCCAAACGGAATGACGGCGTCCCTGCTGTTCTCATAATGCCAGAGGTTAGCGTACCCTTCCAGTCCCATTCGGACGGCCCTTCTGGAAGTCGGACGTAAAGTACCCGATCTCCGGCCTTGGAGGCATCGTCTATCCTATTCATTTTGCACCACGATACATGGTCGTAAAAAAGGAAGAACGAATCGCCTTCTGTCTTTGAGCAGGTCGCATCCTGTCGCGTTTGTACGGGAAAAGAAATTTCAGCCCGCGCTTTGTCGCTGCATTGAAGACGGGGTTTAGGTAGACGGTCAGGCTCATGCTTCCTCGGTTTTAATCAAGGTATTCATCGTAATTGTAGTCAGTTCCCCGAACCTGCCGTAAGCTGTATGGTAGCTCATTCGCTCTAGCCCCTTGTCCGTGAACATTGTTACCACGGGATTTTCTTTCATGTTCTTCCGGTGGAGGACTTCTGTTTTTTCACAGTTATCATCGAGCCACTTGTGGATTTTAGCCATTACCGCAGAATTAAGACAGCGAGAACTCATGCCCAAACTGTGGACTTTATCTCTGAAACAATCAAGGGTAAACGATATGAAGTTACGAGACAGTGCATATAGAACAGACGGCCCTCTATCCGGGATCGGGGGTCTACCGCCCGGGGAGGGTCTGGCCCTCAGAAAAGCATTCTTTTTTATTTTCTTGGCCTTGACGCGCGCGGACTAGCTCTGAGTGATGGCGCACTCGCGAACAACCCAATCATCTCGACGTGATCTTCATAACCCGTTGTCAATCGACAATCGTTAGGCACAATATTGGGTATGTAAAACCTGACACTGTTGAATACCAACTACTTATCTAAAATCTCTGGCGCATTCTCACTTGTATTAGGTTTTTCGACGGTCACAACCTTCGCATCAAACACCTTCTTAACCGGCTCAGCGCTCCCCAAATGGAACGAGAAATGAGTGTTAGCCTTGGACTCATCGCCTAGACCCAGGTTGCGGCGTTGGATGTCGTCAAGGGTCTTTAAAGCGGTGGCGACTTCGGGGGCTGAATGCTGTTTCTTGAGATCAAGAGTGGAGAAACGGTCAATCAGCGTACTCACAGCATCATGAATCTGTGCCTGATGAGCAGAGACGTGAACATTGACGGCTGTTTGGGTTGCAACCTGTGATGCGTTGTGAGGCATCAGGTTTTCATCTGCGATCTTGTCAGCTATTTGGTCAATAACAACTCTCTTCTCTGCAGCCCATTTGTATCTTGAAGACCAAAGTCGAATCGTGCCCTCTTTAACGCCAGTCTCGCGGCTAATGCGCCGGACTGTAACCCCGGCGATGAACATGCCCTTGGCGTGTGCGCGGGTCTTAGGATCAATGTGCTCGATAACTGCGCCCATGTTTGGACTCAAGCACTTAGGACAAGATTAGTCAACAGGTTTGCGCTTTGAATCGTGTAGACTCCGAGCTTCCTCCCTGTCGGTCGGAGGGTAAAGGACATGACAAGCTAAATCAAGCAAATCGAGTATACTTTAAAGGTATGCTCGAATCTGGTTGAAAAAGCTTGACGATTGATTACCTTTGAAGCCGAAGCGGAACGAGAGTGAGCGGAGGCAGATGAGCGCAGCGATTAGAGTTTGAATTTGCCGATGACTTCGCGCTCAGTTAGTTGGAACCAAGCTTTCGGGTTGGCCTTGAGCAAGCCGAATTGAAGCCAGTCATTGGAAGGAAGAGGGATTTGTTTCATGGAGCTGATAATGGCTAAAACACTAGTTTAGGTCAATTCTCCTCTAAAACCCCTCTCCACAATGCCCTACAGCGCACGATCTTAAGTCGGGCTAGGTACGACTACCTTGCCAAAATCAATCTTGTTGATGACAGGAAAATCCGTCGTCCAGTTCCCGTCGATCCAATGAATGGTCAGTTGACATTGAGAACATCCACTTAACGGTGGATTACAATCACAAATGGAGGTTCCGGGAGAATGGAGACCGTGATAATTTGAGGCTTGGCAATAGAGACCGGGTTGTTGTTCGTTCATGATTCTAATACCATTCAGCCTGAACAATTTTACCAGCTTCCCCAGAAGCTTTATGCCAAGCTCTTCCAAGTTCGATAGGTTTGTTGCCAAGAGTTAAAGTCTTCGGAAGATCAATCGTGCCTCGATAATCGTAAGCCCTGACTTTCCCTGCGTATGAGAACAAGGCGAGAACATGAATGGTGGGTTCGGATTTCTCAACCCATCTTACTCTCAAAACATGTGCCGATATACCTGCAAATCTCAAGCATTCTGCGGTTATAACAGCTGTTGGAGCGCATGTGTTAGGAAGGGCTTTCATTGCACGGCCCATTGATAGCGAGAAATAATTTCGCGTGATGCTCTATACCATCCCCATTTGTCGCACTTGATGTTCCATTCGTCAGTATCGATTCTAAATGCCCGATCAAGCATCTTGCCGCCTTGGCATTTAATACATGACAAGCTTTTGTTGTCGGTTGATATCTCGTGTAAAGGCTTCATTGGCTTTCCATCCTCTCCTTATACCTCGTCCTAGTCTGCTCATATTCCCTCAAATAAGCCAAACACTCCTCCTTCTGATAGATGGGATGAAATGGGTTTCGCTTAACCGGCCTTCCGCACAGATGATCCAAGGCATCGTGATAGGCAGTTGTGCGGGCAGCGCATTGCAGGGCCTGGGTTCGGAATCGGTTCATAAATCGGCCTTTCTAAACGCCTCTTTGACCTCTTCAAATGTGCGATCTGGCATATCATTCCACCAAGGCAACTCCTCGTCAGGATAGCCCACAATCCTCATAATTTCATTGTATTTGGCCATGCGATGATCTGGATAGGTTTTAATGATCCATCCCTTCGCGCACCATTTGCATGCCGAAGGATCATCTACATCGCGCTCATTCCCGTTTTTGTCTAGGGCATAAGCTTGCTTACACCAAGTCTCCTCCCCAATCGCCTCGTGGATTTTCATTTTAGTAACTCCTCATTCCCATGAAATTAGTTTTGGGCTCGGGCTTCTTGAATCTCCAATGGGCTACGCTTCGTGCTCCGAATTTTTGAGCATGGTTCCCATTCCAAGAAGCAATTACCCACCGTAATTCAGGGTCTATCTCTTTAATTACGAGCGAATAGAGGGCGTTTCGATAACCAGCAGTATGTCCCATTCTTTGACGCTGAATCTCGTAAACAATCATTCCCGGCTTTAATTTATTTGATATCTTCATAACTCCTCTCAGCACTTGGGTTGGTTAAGCAAAATGGGCCATTAGATGCCAATCCGGTTCTTGGTAAGCTATTCCATGCTCTTGACAGAATCCCTTGAGCCGGTGCGTCCAATATTCTTTATTTAGCTCCATTGGCTTGATCTTCGCCGGACTCTCCCAATATGCAGTTTGAACAGTTTCTTTGATGGCCAGGAAGTGACCCTCAAAGTCATATCCATGCCACACCATTTCAAACAAGGAATCTTCCTCGTCGATTAGCTCCGTGATCATGGAAATTAAATCCGAATCTACGTCCTCAAGATTAAATCCCCATGCTATCTTTGCGTCTGCTGATTGTCCCATATTTACCTCTCCGTTTCTAGTGTTTGGTTGGTTGAATCTACTTCGTTGATGGCCCGCCCGATGATTTGCGGGATCGCCGGGACCACGGCGTTACCCAGTCCCTTGAGTCTGTCCACCCGATGGGAAATCCCATGAGCCACTCGACCCACGAGGGATTCAATGCCCCAGATTCGGTTGAGACGCTCTGACTGAGCAGGATCTGCTTCCCCTTCAATTGCCTCCGCTGGATCGCTCCCGAACCAAGATGCCCACGATCTCGGTTGTCTTGTGCGGAAGGGGTCGGAAACAATTTCTTCACTGCCACTTGGCTTGCTAATGTCGGAGTATTCCGATTCGCCTCCGACTTGGCGTTGGTCTCCTTGGCGTTGTGCGCCGTAGGGGTTGGCCAAAGCTTGACCGCACTGCTCAACCCCAATCCCGAATTTGCGGACGCTCCTGGCTTGTTGGCAGGACGATGCTTGACGTTCGCATTCCCATTCGGCGCATCGGGCATCGTGTCTGGCGTGGGCAATAATCCAGAGCCTGTCTCGACGATGGGGCGCACCAACGGCGCAAGCCGGTATGCAGTGCCAGACGAGATCATACCCGAGCGCGGCCAATCCACCGACGTACTGTCCGAAAGCTCTTCCCCCATCCAGATTAAGGATTGCTGGCACTTGTTCCATGAGCACCCATCGGGGTTTAAGAAAGCCAACGGCTCGCAAGAAGCTCGGGTAAAGATGCCTTTCATCGCTAGTTCCACGCTGCGACCCGGCAACGCTGAAAGGTTGGCAAGGAGGTGATCCGATAAGCACATCAACTGGCTCCGGATTATTCTCACAGAGAGTTGTGATATCACCATAGATAGGCACTCCAAATCGCTCTCGCAAGAGAGCTTGGCACCATGGCTCTCGTTCACATTGCCATTTGAGTTCCCAGCCGCATTGGTCAAGGCCAAGTTCCCAGCCTCCGATTCCGCTAAATGTTGTTGCATAAGTCATACTCCCTCTCCCCCCGCCAAAGCGGGCTTGGTTTTCGTGGTGGTTGGTCATAATTATCCCTCAATAAATCGTGCGTGCGCTCCGTCAAAAAGCCATGGAATATCCATTTCTGGCCCTCGTCGGCTCGCTACAATATCTCCAATGAGCTGACGCATGCCGTTAATGCGTGTAGCCGGATTAGGCTCACTCAAAATCATCACAACATCAGCATCCTGGGCAATGGCTCCCGTTCCTCTCAGATTGGCCACAGTGGGCCGGTTATTTTCTTTGCCCTCAACAGACTTGGTATTCACCTGAGAAACGAGCCCAATAGCTAATCCGGTCTCCATTGCCGTCGTCTTGATGATTCGCATGTTTTCCTCTAGTTCTTCGTGGCGTTTGAGGTGGTAGCTTTGCGATGCTGATTGCAAAAGCTGAAAGTAATCGATGATCAGGAACGAGTCGCCTTGCCGCGCTCGTTCTCTCGCAAGAGCGCGAAAGTCACCAATTCGAAGTGTGGGCTTGTCGTAGAACGAATAAGGCCAATCCCGAGCCCTGACCACCTGCTGAAAGAGAATGTCGCACCTTTCCGGCGTCAGCGTTCTTTCTTCCAAAGCATCGCGAACGATGCCGGTGACGTTGGCCATGATCAGCCGTTGCAAATCGTCCTTATCCATTTCGAGCGAAACAAAACATCCGGCAAACTTCTGTTGCCACCATCTGACGGCGATGTTGAGGGCCAACGTAGACTTGCCATGCTTTTGGACGGCAGCAATGACAAAGACCTGGCCTCCCCTAATCTTGATCGCGTCATCCATTTTGCGGTAGCCAGTAGGCAAAACACGTCCCTTGGTTTCGTCGCGGGGCTTGGACATGGATTCCATGAACTCATCCCAAGGCGCGGGGCCTGAGATTAGTTCGATGGTTGTGCCGCAGGTCAATTCATCCAAAAGCTTCACGGCCTTATCGATGTCAGGCTGTTTCTCTTCCTCATGGTTTTGAGCTAAGAGAACAAGGTTGATGCCGATTCGCTGTGTCTCGCGATCCTTGGCCTTTGACTGGATAATCTTCACGTAGGTAGTGATGGAAGCGGGAACGCCAAACGAGGTCATTGCTGACACAACGTCATTCATGGCATCTCGGTTGGAATTTAAATGCACCGCCTTAAGCTTCTGCGTGACCGTCAGCACGTCAATTGCCTTGTTCCCTAACCACATGGAGGAAATCACGGCAAAGAGGCTTCTGTGCGATTCTACGAAGAAATCAGAGGTTTTGAGGATTCCGACGACATGCGGACACGTTTCGAGCGGTTGCACGATCATGCTAGCCAAAATGGCTTTTTCACAGTCTTCGCTGTAAATAGGTAGTTCCTCGATGGTCATGGGAGATTGAGGGGGGCGATGTCGGTGGGCTTGGGAAGGATGGGGCGGGGAGGCGCTGAGGGCTTGGGGGAGAAGCCGTTTTGCTTTTGGGATGGCATCCACCCCGCGGCTTTCCATCCGCGAATAGTTGCCTTCCAATCTTTGATTGCCGCCTTTCCGTTAAAAAAACCAGTTCCAACCCACTTGAACCAAGTGGATTCGCCGTCAGAACTTGGAAGTCCTAGCGAAATACAAAATTCCTCGACCTCAATCTGAGAAATTGGCCGAGCCTTACTTTCTTTTCCTTCTTCTACCTTCTTACCATTCTTGTTAGTGCTCACTTGTTGCTCGGTTGTTGCTCGGTTGTTGCTCACTTGTTGCTCGATTGGATGCTCGCTTTGTTGATAGGTATTCCAGTTAAGTATTGTTATTAAACGGTTTAGATTTGAACTTTGCTGCTCAATTTGGTGCTCGGATTCGAGGGTATTCAAAATTCTCTCCACCTTATTTCTCTCCACCCTGCAAAAACTTTCAATCGATTTTCTGGATGTAATTAATTGTCCGGGCTTAAGTATAGTGTCTACTCCTTTGAAGATCATGCGGTAATCTTTGTGTGTCGCGTTCAGCAAAAGAAATGTCCAAACTTTCAGCCAATCACCGTCCTTGAAGCGGGGATGCTCCAAGAAACGGCGATGTAATTTTATCCAGCCATCGTTCATTGTTCGGGGTTTTCAACCATGAACTTTTTAGCGAGCCTCAAATGTTTGATAAACTTTTCGAGAAAAACCGGATGGATTAAAACAACGGATTCATCGTGTATTCCAGTTTGTTTGATTACAACATAGCCCCGATCATTCGCACAAACTTCCGTCATGTCCTGTTCTGGCAATATAAAAGTTGGACAACCGGCTTGTGATTCTTCTGTCATTTTATCTCCGCTCTATCCTGCCGACTCGTGTGTTGCGGGCGAGACAGAGCAAGGCACAGAAAGGCCAGGATGTCATAGCTGCACGAATCGACAGGATGGAATTGAGTTTTCATAATGCCCGCAACGGCTTTTCTACTTTCCTTTTCTACCCAAAATCCCTTCGCGGATCAAGTTAAATTGGTCTCCGCGCAAGGCTTGGTTTCGTAGACCCAGACCCAAGGATTACTTTCCCAATCGTGCCCGCCCTTGGCGTTGATGGAGTCCCAGAAATTGGCGTAAGCAGCTTTGATGTACGGTCTGCCATCAAGGTAAAGACCTTCAGCGTAACAGTCGTCAATGCTAATGTCCTGAACCCGCTCCACCCTCACATCGACAATCTCATCCAATCCCCGCGACATTGACCGGAGCATGTGCATGGCTGGCATGCCGCGCCATCCCTTCACGAATTTCCATTTCGAAGCCAAGGCGAAATCTTTCGACGAAAGAATAGGGTAATCTTCCTTGCCATCGGCTTTGTAACGAATGGCCATAACACGACGATCCCCATCACACTCGATGCCGCCGTAATCAAACGCCTCCTGCCAGTACTGGCGGTCGCCGAGGTGGCCTCGCGGGGCCTTCTCTTTGAATATTGTCGTCATTACGTAACTGTCCGTTGACGCAGTGTGGCAAGTGCCGATAAATTTACTCCCGCAGTAAATATCATCTCGTCCGTCAATCTTGACGCGAGACGGTTGCGGTTTCATCACGCGCCTAGTCTGATTTTTAATGCCTCTTATTTTAGCCACAATCATCTGTGCGCTGTACGGACAAGGATATTCTTTCACGACTCCTCCTTTGGCGCGTCGGGAAGGGGCTTGTAGTGGGTGATATCAGCCAGACCAAATGAGGCTCCTCCAATTACGTGCATTTCCGACAATTTGTTTAAAACTAAATATTTGGTGAGGCGACACACGGGATCAAATGTCATTTTCTTTTTCACTTCTAAAGTGACTGGAATCCACCTTGGCGCGACAGCATCGGCGACGGCTTGTAAAGCTGGCCTATGTGCAGCGGCATACGCACCATCCAGCCCATTATAAATTCGTTCCAATTCCTCAATCGTCTTCATACCCCGTCCTCCTGCTTGAAGAAGGAGTGTGGCGCATAGCGATCGGGCGAATACTCCCAATTTACTAAGTCTTTCTCCCCTATTGTTGATGGTTTGCCATAATAATTAAAGTAGCCTATTTGCAGTGAATGCTCGCCAATTGCGTAAACAGCCAGCCACACGTTTCCGTCCTTTCGCTTCACCCAAAACACCGGCGGCAGCTCATCAACGCGGATCAGGCGTGGTTTCGGTTGGGGCTTGATGCGGTGAAGAAGTATCCCATCCGGTCTACTAAATGCGGGAGTTTTTCCTGCCTCTAACGCACGCCAATGGCCACTGTAGAAATATTCGGTTGCTATTTGGGGATCAGCGGCCAGCGCAATCAACGCCTCGCCCGTCATCTTCATTTCTTCATTTGTCATAAATATCCTCTATTTGGTTGTTACTTTCAGTCCATGCTTTTCGGCCCACTCTTTCATTGCCGGCATTACTGGAATTGGCTTATTTTCTTCGATGCTTCCGCTCTCGGTTATACCAGTCGAAAGCATGATGGGGCGCATCCGACAAATCCCCTATTCATCGATCAGTAAATTCATTGCCGCCTTTAATTTCGGATTGTCACACTGATCGTAATTGTGAAGCATCTGCACGAGGAAAACGGGACACGCTTTCTTGCCACAAGGACAAGTATCGCATTGTGCATCCAGTTTTTCTCCATCAGTTCCATTTGAAAAGTAGGCCATAAGTTTCTATTGAGTTAGTTTCTCTATTGTGATTTGGTTAAAGTATCTCGATCAATACGCCTTCTTCTTCGGGCGTTGCGACTTTGATTTGTTGGACGGAAAGCTTAATTGCATCGTGGTTATCGTCGGTGATAAATCCCTTGTACCGGAGCCAATCAATTTCGTACTTAGGGCAACAATTGTCGGCGTCCTGAGGTCGTCGCGTGAATTGAGAAATGCGGACGTGAGGGCGTTTTGAAGCTCGCTTTTGTACTTCGCCCTGGCCCAATGATTCATCGCGAAGAGGCGGTTTAGCGATGGGAGCTTGTGGCCGGGTAGCCATAATCGGATTGGTTTTTCCATAACGCTGTTGAGTAACCTGCTTTCTATACTTCTCGGGTAAGTCTTGGATGTTCATGGGATTACCAGCCGGGGGTTTTTTGAGGGGGTGGGCATGGTTATTTATCTCCGCATTCGGTGGCTGCATCAGAACTTTCATCAATCAACTCAGTGGATTCGTTGTGTGAGGAGAGGAGTAAATCGACATCAACGTTCATTACCTTCATCGCGTTCGCCAACCTCTCCGCATCCTTCTCCGCCTTCTCCGCCCGCTCGTTTGCTTGGGCTAGTTGCTGGCGAAGGTCGAGTATTTCTTTATTTCTTTCTTCGATGCTTTGCTCGTAACGAATCAATCGAGCTAAATGCCTCTCCACGGCGGCTGAGGCTACGGCTTGGAGGCCGCTTCTTTTGGCTTCAACCTTTGCCCGGTTACTATCGTTATGTTCATTGAAACTTTTAGTCCATCCGGCGTTATATGCATCGAAGTAGATGGTCTCCCAACTCTTCTCCCCTTCTGATGGCGGGGGAGTCAAGCTGACCTTGCAAAGAGCCTCTATGACTTCCAAATCCTTTTTGGTTACGGTTTGTGTTTTCTCTGGTAAGCTATATGACTTTTGATAAGTTTTTTTGAAAATATCAGGCTTACACGGATAGTATTCTCCATGTACGCCACATATAATCCAATCACCGGGACTAACGACATGACCGCCCTCTAAAGTGGGACACCAACCAAATTTATCGGGATCGATAGCATGAATATCAATTGGATGGCGTGGATCAAGGTGCTCCACCTTTTTATGATCCCCATGCTTAAACCACTGAATTGCCTCAATGATAACAGGGAGCTTCTGGTAAAGATTATCAGTCTTGACGCTAGGCGCGGGAGTCGAACCTGCGCTGGACGTTCCACCCTTGATGGTGGAATCGGCAGTTTGATTGTCTTTCATAGGTGTGACCAACGCTTTCTATCTCGAATCATTGAGATTAGTCGTTTGCTAACGCCGTATTCTTGGGAAAGAGATAAAAGAGATCGTCCCTCGACTAATTGCAGGCGAATATTCACAACCTGGTATTCAGAAAGCTTGGCCCTTGGGTTCTTTGTTCCCGTATTGAGAACGGAAAGTTTTCGTTTGCAACCTTCGGTGATTTTAAGTTCTCCTGACTTCCAATGATCGCTTGTGTGCTGAGAAGCGGATTTTACCTCCAAGTTTTTCGGGTCATTATTCGCCTTGTCGCCATCCTTGTGGTGCACCACTTCGCCCTTCAAGAGCTTCCGTCCCAACAAGGCCTCCATTATGACCCTATGCTGCAAAAGCAATTTGCCCTTTATTTTGACTCGTTTGTACTGGTTCACGGAAATGATGGTGGACTTAGTGGACTCGGGAGTAAAGCTAAAAGATAGGTTTCTTTTTCAAGTCCAAATCTTGAGCAACCGGAAGATGCTTTAAAATAATGTCTTCAATCGTATGCACTGGAAGCGCACGAGTACCGGGAAAAGTTTCAATGTGAGCGTCTCGAATCTCTTGGGCGCATTGTTGACGGATGTCCATGGCAGTTAATTCCTCGCTATCGCTCTGAGGCGTTGCCTCAAAATTAATCACTCCATCCGCATGGGCGTCAGTCAGGGCTTGCTGATGACCCTCTGGATTGGATTCAGCCAGCTTCTCCGGCATTTCGCCTGTGCCGAGGCATACCGGACATTGGAATTGACCCACGGGAATGCGATTTATAAGCATGCCATCTCGACAAAGCGGATTCGTACACTTACTCATGGTGGTTGTCCTTGGGTGGTTGGGGGAGTGGTTGCCAGTGGGTCGGAAAAACTGGTTTTAAATCGGGCAAAGACCATTCTCCGTGTAAGAAGTATCCAGTTACCGTTCCGATGCTTTGAAGAAAGATTGAGTAATAGCCTTCCTTTTCCGGCAACCGCTCTGTCACCGGAACCCACTTCTCCTTCGCCTCCTCAATGGCTGCCAAAATCGCGGCGTGGTGGGATTCTGCGCGTTCCTTAAGATAGCTCGGACTACCGCCAGCGCCATAAGTATAACGACGTGCCCGTCCAGTAATCCAAAGATAGTAAGTCTGGTCTCTATGCGACCATTCTACTTCATAAATAAATCCTAATGCCCTAGCACATGCCTCAGTGACATCTGTCCAAACCAGATTCGATTGCGGGGTCATTTGCGATTTTTCCTTTTGTTTGGACAGTCTCATTTAGCGGCCTCATCGTTCCAAGTGAACTTACCTGTCTGCGGATCGTAGTGTGCGGCGTGGCGATCTATTGCCTGTTTCCGAAATTCACGGGCATCATCAATGTCGCAGACAATAACAATAATCAAGATGACGAATAAAAAATAGCAGAGAAATGCTAGAGGAAAGTGCGTCATTTTTTTCGTGCCTTTCTGATGGGAGTGACACGATACGCGGAATATGATTTGCCTTCACAAAGATCGAGCGTCATCTCGAAGCGAATGAACTTACCGACTTGCGAAGTGCGACCATAAGCGATAAAGCTTCCGTCATTAACCGCCTTCACCTTCACCCCGGCTTTCTTGCGCTTTGGGGTGGGGAGCGGGCGGTAGGCTTGATTGCCTTCACCTGTCCATTTTTGCGTAGGCCATGCATCGACCCGAACGAGGCTTCCACATTCGTAAACATCGCCCTTGCGCCTATTCTCGCCAATCTTCAAAGCCCTGCACGTCACAAGCTTCCCGTTGATCTTGATTTTTTTCTTTGTGGGGTTCATGGGATCAAAAAGGTAAATCTGAATTATCTTCCTCTTTTTTCAGAATACCTGTATCCATCTTAGGCAACGGCCCTTTATCCTCTTTCTTGGGCCGCTTGTAATAGGCAACGGCATTCTTTGGCTCGTATCCGTCTTGCTCTTGGATGCCGATATGCACGCGCCCAGATAGCCCCTCAACCGATTGGCAAGTAATCTGGCCGTCGTGATAAGCTTTCTCTGTTTGCGTGGACTGGCAGAAGCTCCAGAGCTTCTTATGGGACTTTTCCCCAAAGCTGAGGTAGTCCATAACAGTCGTTTCCTTGTCGCCGTTAAAAACGATAAGCGTCAGTTTGAGGTAAGGATCGCCCGATTGCTTGCCAGTTCCTTCTTCGGCTTTCCGCACTTCAAACGGATAGTCATTTTCGGGGAGAAGTTGAGCGAAGTCTTTGGGATCGGTAGGTTTGAATGATGGCATGGTCGTTATTTGATTTTGGATTTAAGGAATGTGATGACTTTTTCGGCGTGGTCAGAGGAATAATCCTCGAAACTTTCAGCGTTGGCTTTGGAATTCCATTTTTCAATTTGTTCTGGATCAACACGAACGGTCTCAATGAGACGCTTGATTTCCGCTACCTGTTCAGGAAGGGCAAGCTGTACTGGAACAACAGGAGATTCGATGGCGTCTTTGCCGTAATGATCGGCAAACTCAGGATAGGACAAGGTGAATCGTGACGCGTCGGGAAACCCTTCCAACCTGGACTTGGTGACGAGTCCGATACGATCTGGCCCTTGTTTGATGACGCGAATGGTCAGGTCAAGTTCATAAATTAGCTTGTCCCAAACATCGGCAATCTTTCCAATTTCCGTCCGGTTGCCCTTAGAGTCATTTCCCCATTCGGTCATCTCGTGAGCCACAAACCACACGTTCATGTCGAGTTTTTGAATCCATGCCACCAGTCGTCGCATATTGGCAATGGCAGGTTTTTTGGAAGCCCCGAAGGCATCCTTCTCGCCGAGCTTATCAGCCTCGTCAGCAATGCAGACCTGATAGAGTTTCGTAATTGAGTCGATCACCAGCGTGCGGTAGGAGTGCTTCTCAGTGGCCAGGGCCTTAACCTGATCGAGAACTTCTGAGAATAGCAGAGAGCCATCCTCTTGGCCCATATACGCGCCCTTGGCATCTTTCAACCTTTGCTGGTAATGCCTTAAGTCTGCCCCTCCTTCCGTGTCGATATAATATGGGTTCGGGAATGTGAGAGAAAACCAAGTTTTCCCAGCTCCGCTTGCCCCGAAGAGCAAGCCCTTAATGTGCCCCGGTTTTGTAAGCTCGGGTGCTTTGGCTTTTAGTTTTGACATAAATTTATCATTTCAAATGCTTAATCGGATGCCCCGCAAGCGACACGTCAAACGAGTTGGTCTCGCCATAAGGAGGGCGGATGCACAGTTGCGCGTGAGTTCGGTAATCGGGCAAATCTATTGGCGGATGTGTTTCGACCTTGGGTAGGTACGTAGAGGCCATGAAGCCCACGCAAAGAGCCAGAAGTAGGGTTAGGGCGAGTTTCATTTGGGCAAGGTTCCCGTTCCGTCCATACATTTAGGATTAGGCTCTGTTTCGATGACCGGCCCATGTGGCTGCTTTTGGGTGGCACCGCACGATTCACAAGTAGGAATAGGGGGATTTATTCCCATCCATACAGTCGGAACGCTTACGCGCCCTCCGCACCGGCTACAGGTTCCAATGGTAGTATTCATATAAATCTCAATTCGGGGTGATGGGGTTATTTGCGCCAAGAGCTGGTATGAATGTTGTACTTAGAGAGCTGGCGCTTGAGTTTGGCTAAGTCACCATTCCAGCAATCGGCTTTTGAAAGATCGATTTCAGCGAGCATTGCCGCCATGTTTTTGGCCTGAGAACGTACCGCTCTCATAGTTCTCTGCGCCTCTTCTACCGCTTCTTTTGCTTCATCGAATGTCATAAATTAAATCCTACTGGTTTTGGGTTGGGGTTAGGCTTTATCGATTTCTACGCGCTGTAGGTCTCCATCAAGCCACGTGTCGTTATTACGATCAATTTTGGAGGCAATTTCTTCATGGATTCTTCCTGCGAAACCCTAATGATCTTCGAGGGCCTTGGAGTAAGAACGAAAATCCTTTGAAGACATCTCGACGGTGTCGGTATAAGTGGTTTCCTCTGTTACGGTGATTCTAACTTTCATAATTTTTACTCTTTTCTGTGATTACGGTTGGTTGGATTCAATATGCAAAGGGTTCGAGAATCTCTTTTTACAATCTCCACATCTCAATGTTTTGGGCTCAGGCCCGTGCGTAAGCGAATCGAGAGAAGTGTCCTGTATTTCTGCTTTTCCATCAGTGATTGTAATAACCTCCTGCCAAGGTCCGGTAACGCGGGTTACACGCCAAAAGGCATCTGATTTGCAATAAGGACATAGAAATTTACTCATAATTAATCCTCAATCATGCTCATGTGCCCAAAGCGATCCCCCGGAAGGTCTGCCTTTTCAGTGATAGCCGTGGCGTTCACTTCCTTCGACATACGGGGAGGGCATACTGTCCCCGAATCATCTTTCCTCTTTTCGTCAGTAATTGTCAGGGCGGGGGAAAGGGAGGGCCCGGTTGGAGTTTCACCAACGCTTGCCTTGGGGAGACTAGTACCCGCAGCATTCCCGGAGGTCGTTCCTTGATCCGGCGAGCCCAAATTGAATTGATCGGGGTAGCTTATTCCGTTCGCGTTGCCGTTACTTGGGGCCAGTTCTCCGCCGATCAAATTGAATTGAGTAGGCGAGGCTTGATTCTCGCTAGAAGACCTAGGGGAGGGCTCCAGCCCGCGCTCCTCGTTATGATACTTGGCTCCGGTTTGTTGGCCTATCAACGTATGGCTATCAGAAGCACTCTCTGTGGTTACCTGGTTCCCTCCGAACCAGCGATGTTCTCCCTTGTTTCTAGCCAACCCAGAGACCTCCGTTTCGCTAATCGCTTTGTATGGGACTTCGCCTTCACTGCCTTTCTCACTTACGGCCCGTCCATCCGGGCTGCTACTCAAATTGGTGGACTCAGGAAGGATTCGCACCTCCAACTCCGGGACATTCGCGCTTACCGGTGACTTGCTTTTAGTCGATGAGTCCAAATCTGCGACAGGCAAGGAACTCTCACCCTCTTGCTGATGGGCTCCATACGAAGCCAGAGCAGTCACGGTTGAGCCTGTCGATAAGGGGGCGGACAAGGCGGGATTTGAACCCACTAGCAGTTTAAGACCCGAATCCTTGCTTAAGGGATCAGTGGGAATGCGCGTCTCACCGTGCTGCTTGTCCAAATTCTTGCTCGCGTGCTTGCGGTAGGAGCAGAGGACTGATTCGAGGTGTTTGCAGATCGCCTCCTGTGGCGAAACCTGACGCCATTGCAAATAGACCTTAGATGCCTCAACTGCCGACAGCAACTCCTCCACCAGATGCAACCTCTCGCGTAGCAAGGTCTCCACATTCCAAGCGCGAAGTTCGAGCGCGTTGAGTTCTGCCGAAGTCTCGAGCGGAGTCATGCGGAGCGCGTCTTGGATGTACCAGTGTTTCATTTTGAGGCCTCCGTTTTCGGACACTTGGGATGAGTAATCCCAACACATTTCCAGTCTTTGAGAAAAATCCCGAACCGCGCACGACATAAATATGTGGCACGCTTAGACGGCATGCCGCTCGCGCCGGATACATAACGCTTTATCCTTAGGGGACAATCGCAGGTCTTCATTCTATCCTCCTGAAAGAAGGCTTCTTCAGCGCCTGATCCAAAAGCAGCATCCCCTTCTTAAACGAATGGAGAAGGCCGTACTTCGTGCGCTCTTGGAGCGTGAAGTTTACTAAATCTTGGTTCGTCCATTCGGCATCGCGCAGGGTTGGGGCGTTATCGAGTTTGGGGATGGAGTCGTTCATTTGGTTTTCTCCCGCTCAGCTAGCATTGCGTCAGCGTAGGCCCATGCTCCACGCGCACATTGAAGCTCGTTCTCATTTGGCACAATGCCTGAAACATCACTTACTGGCTTATGCTTAGTGATAATTGCCTGCATCGCCTTCGCCGCAAAATAATCTCGCAGCGTCATGCCGGGTTGCGTAGGCGCAATTTGTCCGGACTTGTCCGTCGGCGTTACCGGAAATGCCGTTCCTCCGTCAGTCACAAAACCCTCCCTTCCCGCATCGCCAGCGAAACCGCGTCACTCGTCGCGAATCGTGCGGGCATTAGAAGCTTCGGAAATTGAGCAGAGCGGATCATGGACTGGCCGTGAGTTGGGAGAACGACCGGTCTCGTCGCCATGCGCTCGGGCTTTTTCATGGCCAAGATGGCGATTTGAGAAAGAGTCTTCATTCGTTTATTTCGTTTGGAGGTTAGCGGTGCATTAGGTTGAAAACAATGAATCCCTTGGGCGCAGTATGGATTTGAAAGAGGGTGAAAAGGCAATCCAGACCATGGATCGCAAATAAAAAGCAAGCCCCAGCAGAAACGAACGCTACGAGGTGGCGAATGAAGGACTTCTCCATTTTGTCACTTCCATAGACGTCAAGGGCCTCTCCCTTAAACGGAATAGTGAAATAGCGATAAGAGACAATCACCAGAATGATGCATGCCAGAATATCGATTCCACCCCATTCACCATGCTGCAAAAGCTGGAACGTGATATACTGCTGATAGGCGTCCGGAGCATGATCTTTGAGAATATCAAGAAGTTGTTGAGCTGTTTGATTCATAATTTTAGTTGTTCAGGGGATACTTGGGTTTGGTTCTAGTAGGCATTGAAGGAGAAGTACGGCTTGTCAGTGAGATTCGGCATGACATCCAAGTCGGCCATGGAGTCCACGGATTGGATCGCGGCCAGAACTTCGCGCTGAACGGTGGCCAATTTCAGTTTGGTGGAATTGATCCACATTTTCTTCGCCAGTTTTTTGAGTTCGTCGAATGAGGGCAATTCCGTCCCCCAACGCGCAAGCAGGTACTGCTCGGTGTCGTATTGGTAACTCGCGGGGCCGGTAACGACTTTCTTTGTACCAATTAAGAGCGGGTCTTTGATGTCGGCGTTTTCGGGGTGCCAGACAATAAGGCTGTCGAGATAACCGGTTTCGTTGGCGTGCGCAGCAACCTGCAAAACGCGGAGTGGAATGATGCCGTCGCGGTAGGCCTCAATCGCCGTTCTTTTCGGACACAACAGTCCATAAACAAGGCCCTCTTCCTTGGTCAGCTTGCGATAAGGGAAACGAGTGACGGTCTCTGTATCCGTCAATCCCAACTGACCAACGAGATTCAATTTCTCAATCAACTCGCACGCCTCACTGTCGGCGGCAAGCAATGCCATTTCATCTTTGGACTCTTCAACTTCGAATGTTTCAACGATCATATATTCCTTGGTTATTGTTTGTTGGTCGGTTCCGTTTTGTTGCGCAACTTATTTGCGCGGCGATAAAATTTGTTGGCGTGGCCGATCATCATGCTAAGTACGCCTTTATCCTCCATGCCCACCAAAATTGTGGCATTGTGCTTGATCGCATCAGCCATGCGTTCGTACCCCTTGGCTCTGCGCTCGCGGCTTTCATAAGTTGATTGACTCATGATTATTTCTTCGCTCGGCTGGGTTTGGCTACTGTGGCATCAAGCGCATCGCGCATCAGGTTGCGGGCGTGCTCGGCTAAAGTAATAGCTTTGGGCTTGGTCGTCTTGACTCGCTTCAAAAGCGGCTCCTCTTTGGGCGGGAATGAGACCGTGATGTATTCGCTCATAATTATTGACGGCAAGGAAGGGCTAACCGTTCCTGAATTTTGTTGTGCATGGACTCTTGCCATTCTTGAGACCATGCGGTGTGTTTGGCTGTTTCAAGATCGCGAAGCCCCATTACATGACCGGGAGTAAACAGATAGAAGTCCCAAACGGGAACTGTTCCTTCGGTGGAAATCAAATCTCCTGTGAATTGATCGCGCTCAACATAGCAGCAACCGTGAAGACCGAAGCTTAGCGCAACAAGATTAGTTCCCTTGGGGGCATCCTTCTTGAACCGGAAACGCTTAAGCCCCGAGGGGATTGCGCCAACCCATCGAATCGTTTTGTCCATGCAAGTAAGATGCACGAAACCCGCGATTCGTTCAAGAAAAATTTAGCTTTTTTTTCGCTTTTGTTTGTAAAGCGTTGAAACAGCCAAACACTACGAACCAAAGGTTTTTCTACTTACGCGCCAAGACTTCGTTCAAACCATCATCTGTCACGCCGCCGACATTAAGGTATGAGCATGAGAAATACTGACACCAATCGAAAAATGCGCCGATCAATGCGGGTGAAGATGAAATGTATTGCTAAAGCCAGGGCGTGCCCGTCTTGCGCCAGAGGCAATGCGCTAAAAATTGTTGACGTAGAAGACGGAGTGATTAAAGCCTGCCGCTATTGCCCCTGGGAAGACTTTATTTCACGATGGTCGTAGGACTTCGTTCAAATCGTTCCAAGTCGCGGGATATTTCGCATCAAGATCGTAATTGTTCCAAGGATAATTTGGCGCGTAGTACCAGTATTGCGCCCAACGCTGGCATTGGCTGCGGTATTCCTCAGAGGAGACTAGCTCTAGGAGGGTCATCGATGTGCTTGGAGTTGATACTGCTTGCCATCAACAATGGCCGGTACGCCCGGAAAGATTGAATAGCGAATCACGCGCCGCTCTTCTCCTCCCGTCGTCGGGCTAGAAGCAACGCCAATGGCTCGCGCCGTCGCAATACTGGCCTCTCCCAATTTGTTGACGGGGCCAATGTCCCCCACTACCGCAAACGTACTCTGGCCGTTCTGTGCGTTCATAACCTGGGACTGACAGCCGAGGACAATGCCGCGAACAGATCGAATAATCTGAGGCGGGAGAACGATATATTTATCCACATCCGCATTCAACGCCTTACCGTCTAAATGGAGCGTGGTGTCATTCTGATAGCAGGGATCGCCATGGGAATGGCCGGAGCCATCCCCGTCGATCATAAGGCCCGCCAGATAGGTTAGCCGCTCATCGTCGCCAATGATGACATCAATTCCGTTAATCGTGAGAAGGATTCTAGTGGTCATTAAGGTTGAAAGCCCCTCTCTAAATTTACCAGATTGATTTCTTCGCGCTCTTGAATGGAGAGGCATCCCTCAAAAAACTTGCCCCGCTCATCGTCAGACATTCTGCCCAGCGGGATAGGAATTAATCCCTCGCGAATTATTTCATCTAATTCGTGTGAACTTGGCATATCAGGAGGCATTGGCCATCTCGTGCCCATTCCATGGAATGGAGTAGACCGTCTGATTCTCATGGCAAGTTCCTGCTAAAAAAAGTTGACGCCCTAATCCCCGAATCCCGCCAATCCCGCATGTCCCGATAAAGCACCTGATGTTGTGCGTCCTGCCACCATTGGCCGTTGATTAGGAACAAGCCTTCATCTTTGATCAAGGGAGGCGTTAGGGGCCGCGCAACGGTTCCATGACTGTAAATCTCGATTAGCGCGTTGTATTCAGCGCGCTGACCTTCACTTAACTCGAAGCCTTTAGACTTGCTAACGGCGATGTAGGTGGCGTGAGTCAGGGTGTTGCCGGTGTAGGTTACGGGTGCGGATTGCTTCACCTCTGGGGCTATTGTGGCGCAATGCGTCAGCATTAAGCACAGGATCAGACTAGGAATAATGGGGTAGGGCTTCATGGCGTTTCCCATACTTTTCCACAGCGATAACAGGTTTCTTTACAACTTTGCCAGATTCGAAGAGCCCTTCCATCAGTACCTTTAATCACGTTGGTCTTGTACTCTTGTCGCCCATGATGTCCAAACAGTCGGCAATTTAATTTATCGAGCCATTTCACGACCCGGCCCCCTTCAAATCATTCTCCACGCCTTTCTGATTCTTGGCATCATCAGCCGCGATCCTCTGCGCCTCGACATCCTCCCGCTCTTGAGGCGTGTTATTCAAATCGCTGCGGCTCTTGAACAGGTTGATGATCGGGCCAGCTACGCCACTGAGGAAGGTTAGGACGGAGGTAAACATTAGCGCCTCCCTAATTTGTGGAGTGGAGTTTTTGGAAAGATTGAACGATCCCGCTTTACATAAGCCCACAGCTTTTTTTGTTCACCTTCCCACCGATCATTACAAAGAGCTTCGTAACGCTCTTGGCTTATATAAATTATCCTAACCCCTCTTTCATTGTGGGTTGGTAATCCGGGAGGTGGAAGGGGAATTATAGCCATCACTTCCTCAAATCGTAAGCGCTCGCGATTTTAACCGATCCATGCGGTGGCCTGAGATCGCGATTAGGCTTTAACTTCATCCAAGTAACCGGAGGATTAACAATCGCATCCAAGTGACTCGGCGCAAGGATCGCGTTTACCGCGTCCACGCGCCCTTGTGCGCTCTTCAATTGCGCTTTAAGGACATCCAGAGCCTTCTGTTGTTCAGAGTTCGCTGGAGCCAATCCTGCCGCTTCTAGGAGCGAATCCAAAGTGTCCACAATGTCAGAAGCTTTGGTGTTCGCATGTTGCGCTTGAACCGCGACAGATTCTAAGTAGCCCTTGGGATTGCTCAGGAAGGCCAGAGAAGTGGCATAGACATCCTGTTTGATGCCGGTGAAGAACGCGCAACCCGGAAGGGCTGCTGTGGCGATGGCCGCGATGGAGAGGAAGCCTAGGAGCCAGTCCCAAGGGGTTAATTGCAGATGATTTTTCATATTCATATTTTTAGAGTTTGAGTCCATCTGCCGTTTTCTCGATAACGGGCGAAGCGGGATCGTATGATTTCGGGTAAGGGTTGGGCTCGTTCAGGTCTTTCAAGTCCATGCCGAGCCACATAATGGCCTCTTGGATTTTCGTTGTGACCAAAGAGCGTTCACGGCTTTTGCGCTCCAACCCTTTCAAAAATTGAAGCGACTTGTCGAGTTCCTTGCGGAGATATTTGGTTTCCGCAACGGGATTTCCCATCACGCTCTGAGCTTCTATTTGCTCGCAATCGCCTTGAATTTCAGGAGGCATATTAGTACGTCGCTCCTTTGCGAACTAATGCAAGACCGCTGATAAAATTCCTCGCGGCGGCATCAGCTTGGCGTTGGGTCTTTTCGCTTTGATCTTTGGCATGACAACAAAACTTGAATTTGTTACCGGAACCGCAGGGACAAGGATCGTAAGCCAAAACTTGACTGGTGATGGCTTGGCGGGGCGTTACTGTTGCGACGGGCCGAAACCGCTTCACAAATTCAGGTTCCGGCATTTCGGGAAACTCCGCTTTGAAATCTTCAAGAGGAGCGATGATACCACGTGATGTGTCCATAATTTTAACTTTCAATCTTATCGTTGAGGTTTACTTCTTTGGTTGCTGTGCGGATGGGGATTTCAAAGGCGGGAGGGATGCTTGCGCCAGTGGCGGTAATGTGACCCTTGGAAAGTTTCTCAAAATAAGACCAGCCAAGCATCAGCGCGAAGATGATCGCGTCACCAACGTAAGCGGTCTCTTCCGGCGTCAGGGTGAATGCGCCGCCTAGGAGGTGATGGGCATTCAAATAAGTCAACACCATAGTGCCGAGGATTCGGGCGAAGGTTTGGGTCATTATCGGGTTTCCAGTTGCTTGAGGAGGTTCATTGGAAAGTAAAGGCGAGGACAGGAGTGGATACCTGCATTACAATCCCCTTGCGCCTAGGAAAGGGAAAGTGTTTTCTTTAAACCACCTCGCAGATTCCCTTATCCCCCCTTTCCCCTTTCGTGGCAAGATATTTCTTGACGGGCGGGATGGGGTTGGTAGGTTGGCGTCGTTAGGTGCCGGATTTGAAAACCCCGCGCGATTACAATTTCAGTTATTCACAAAGTCAGCGTCAGTAGCCCGCTCGGGCCGGAATTAACCGGACTTGGTTCGCCAAGGTTTTCAACCGAGCGGGCCTTTTTGTGCCCATAGAACTTGATCAAAATCTCAGGCCAAGCTTAAGGCTTTAGAAAACAATCGTAAAAACGCTGGTTGAAATTCGGAAAGAAATAAATTTATGATCCAAATTAAAAATAGATACGACGGTACGATTATCTTCACGTCAGAGGAATCCAAGACACTCGGAGAGGCGGTAAAGGCCGCGCTAGCGGCTAATGCCAACCTGAGCTATGCCAACCTGAGCTATGCCGACCTGAGCTATGCCAACCTGAGCTCTGCCAACCTGAGCTATGCCGACCTGAGCTATGCCGACCTGAGCTATGCCGACCTGAGCTCTGCCGACCTGAGCTATGCCGACCTGAGCTATGCCGACCTGAGCTATGCCGACCTGAGCTATGCCGACCTGAGCTCTGCCGACCTGAGCTATGCCGACCTGAGCTACGCCGAC
>Ga0268265_10001028_pt1 | contig 25151 bp, 17 predicted proteins | sample KBSSwiS52_FD_190355 | JGI IMG/M metagenome (GOLD analysis project Ga0268265, IMG submission 190355) | Switchgrass rhizosphere microbial communities from Kellogg Biological Station, Michigan, USA - KBS Switchgrass S5-2 (SPAdes) (version 2) | ecosystem: Host-associated > Plants > Roots >... | reverse complement strand
CAGTAAAATGGGCGTACAGGACCTGCGCTACATCGGCAACATGCCGATGGCGAAGTGGGATGGCTGCCCGCCTAACGTGTTGGCAAAGCTGGGACTGTAGTAGGGAGACGGGAGACGGGAGACGGGAGACGGGTAGCGGAAAACCCTCGGGATGCCTCTCACAGAGAGAATGGCTTCCGGAGGGTTCGTCGTTTCCCCGCTACCCGTCTCCCGTCTCCCGACTCCCGTCTCCCGTCGCCGCGCTCACCGCGCGTTACCGCGCCTTCGCCGCGTGATCATCGCACCCCGCCGTCCACGAATTGCCAGCGAGCACGCCGGTTCGCACTCATCCACGACGTTCAGGCAGCACCGCGAGACTCAAATCGGTGAACCAAGGAGTGCGCAATGAAAATGAGGATTGTCTTCCTGGCAGTCGTGGCGATGGCGTGCGGCGGGGGCGGTGGGGGCGACGGCTACACGACTGGGCCCGGGCCCACACCGGGACCCACGCCAGGGACGGCATCGGGGTCGGCTAACGTCTCGACGTCTCAGACCGACGACGGCTACGGGACAGCCACGTTCTCCTTCACGCCGGCATCCGTGACCATCACGCGCGGCGGAACGGTGACCTGGTCGAACGGGAATGGGGTCGCGCACAACGTCACCTTCGCCCCGACGGCCGGCGCGCCAACGAACACGGGGAACTTCAGTTCCGGGATGGTCAGCAGAACGTTCAACACGACCGGCTCATACTCGTATTCGTGCACGAATCACGCGGGGATGACCGGCACGGTAGCCGTCCAATAGCTCGGCGGCAGCGGCACGAGAGACGGGACAAAGCGCGCTGTCATTCCGAGGGGAGGCCGAAGGCCGCGGTGCCCGCCACCGGCGGGCACCCGCGAACCTTCGGTGCTCCTCTCGGAATCAACGCTAGACTCTGGACTTTCGGCGTTTATTCGGTAATAGTATGGCCGGACCCGCATGGGAGCTGGCCGTCGTGCGCGAGCTGGAACTGAGCGAGAAGCTCGACATCCTCATGTCGCTCGCGGCAGAGGACCGGGAAGGGCCACCAGAGACGGCGAAGCCGCTCCCTCCGCGGCTGCGGAATGCGGGAGACGCCGGCGCTCTTCGACCGCTCAACATCCGCGTGCTTCGCGGTACGCGCGGTCCGGTCAAGCTGCTGCGCATTCTGATGACGAATGCGTGTGCGCTGAACTGCCACTACTGCCCCATGCGTCGCGATCGCGCGATGCGCCGGACGCTCCTCAAGCCCGAGGAGCTCGTTCGCATCTTCCTCGGCGCCTTGCGTCGCGGGTGGTGCGAGGGGCTGTTCATCACCACCGGCATCCCGGCCCGGCCAGAGAAGGTCACCGACGATCTGATCACCGTGCTCGAGCTGCTCCGCGTCAGGCACCGGTTCGCGGGCTATATCCACGTGAAGCTGGTTCCGGGAGCCGAGGCGGCGCAGATCGAGCGGGTCACAGCGTTGGCCACGCGGGTGTCGGTGAACCTCGAGGCAGCCTGCGGCGATACGCTCGAGCGGATCGCACCGGAGAAGCAGATGGCGCGAACGCTCGTCACGCTGGAGCGGGCGCGTCGCGTCGTCGTCGACAATCGCGAGGAGGAGCGTGCCGGCCGGCCACGCGACGGCCGTCGGCCTGGCGGCATCGCCGGCATGACGATGCAGTTCGTCGTCGGAGCCACGCCCGACTCCGACCGCACCATCATGGATCGCGTGACGACGCTCTATGCCGGCGGCGGCATCCATCACGCGCACTTCAGCGCGTTCCGTCCGATTCGAGACACGCCCATGGAGGACGCGCCCGCGGCACCGGCGCTGCGCGAGCATCGACTGTATCAGGCCGACTGGCTGGTCCGCGACTACGGCTTCGCGCCTAACGAGGTCGTGTACGAGGCGGATGGCAACCTGCCGCTCGCGCTGGATCCGAAGGCGGCCTGGGCGCTCGCGCACCCCGAGCAGTTTCCGGTGGAGGTCCGCACCGCGACCTTCGAGCAGCTGTTACGGGTCCCGGGCGTTGGCCCGCGCTCGGCACGACGGCTGGTGTCCGAGCGTCGGTCGGCGGTGATTCGCACGCTCGCCGACCTGCGGCAGTTCGGCGTCGTGACGACACGGGCAGGAGGCTTCCTCACGCTCGGCGGCCGTCGGCTGCAGGCTGTCCGATGGACGCAGCAGCTCGGGCTCTGGCGGGCCGAGGACGAAGTCGGCGCCCGGCAACAGACATACGAATTCAGCCCTGGGACGTTCAGATAGCTGCTAGCTGCGAGCTGCGAGCTGCAAGCAGCTGCTTGCTGTTCGCCGACGGCCGCGTGCTGGTGCTGCTGGCTGCCCGCTGCTGCCGCCAGCCGCAGCCGACGCGTAGGGGTTCGCGGAACGGCAGACGCAACAGGCGGCTCGCAGCCTCAGTTCCCAGTTCCCAGTTCCCAGTTCCCAGTTCCCCGTTCCCCGTTCCCGGTTCCCGGTTCCCGGTTCCCGGTTCCCGGTTCCCGGTTCCCTTCATTCCGTGGCTTCTTCCGCGGCAGGCATGCTCGCGAAGAAGTCGTGCTGAAACCGCGGCATGTATGCCGACAGCAGCGAGTCCACCCGCGTGGGCGCGGCCGACGTGACGATGAGTCCCGCGTGGTGCCGCTTCGACAGGCGCCAGACGATCTCCGGCTCGTCGTACGCGGACAGGTCCGGCCACTCCTGCCGCGCGAGCGAGATCAGCAGGCCGGCGTGGTCGGAGCGACCGACCGGCGGCGTGTAGGTATCGCCCCGCGCGCTCGCGACCTCGACCCGTGCCCACTCGCGCCAGAGGTTGATGCCCGTCGCCGCCTCGACGAGCGCCACGATGTTCGCGCCGCCCACACGCGCCGCCGTTTCCAGGAAGTAGTAGCGGCCATCGTCCCGTCCGCGGATGAATTCCGTATGCAGTGCGCCGCGTGTCATGCCTAACGCGGCGACCACCTGCGAATTCAGCTGGCGCAGATGCGACGATTCGGTCGAGTCCCGGTCCAGCGTGCGCGTGCAGAACAGCCCCCCGCCATGATAAGTGTCGAACGGCGGCTGGAAGTACCCGTGCGCCTCCCCGAACACGACCTTCCCTTCCCAGGCGATCGCGTCCACGTGAAACACGTCGCCGGGCACGTAGCGCTCGAGCAGGTGAAACGACTGCCGATCGCCGAGCGCATCGAGGATCGGCCAGAGCTCGTCCGGTCGGCTGATCCTCCTGATGCCGATCGCCGAGGCGGAGTGCCGCGGCTTGAGAAACCATGGCGGCGGGACCTGATCGAGAAACGCGCGAATGCGATCGTAATTCAGGATCGGGACGAACTCCGGCACGAGCAGGCCGCGCTCTTCCGCCTGCATGCGCATGGCGAGCTTGTCGCGAAAGTGGCGAACAGTGCTTTCACCCATGCCCGGAACGCGAAGATGCTCGCGCAGCGTGGACGCCATCTCGAGGTCGAACTCGTCGAGCGCCACGATCCGGTCGATCGATTCCGTCCGCGCGAGCCAGCTGACCCCGTTGATCATGTGATCGCGTCGCGTGAGATCCGGGATCAGCAGCAGCTCGTCGATGCTGTCGCGCGGCCAGTCGAGGTCGCGCATGGACTCGCGCGCGACGAGCAGGACACGGGCCCCGAGGCGATGGCACTCGCGAATGAGGTCGTGGCCCTTGAAGTAACTGGCGAGACAGAGGATCGTGACAGGAGATTGGGGCATGTCGGTCGCGAGGGGTGGTCGCCGGTCTCAGCGTTTGTAACGATGCCCGGGCGCCGGTCGCGTTGTCACCCCTCCGCGCGGAGATTATTGCCCCCGCGTCGTCCTCCACTGCTCAGCGAGGCTCGTTCTTCGGTCCATGGCTCCGCGCGTCGAAAATCTTCGCGAATCCACGCGCCGGGTCGTCCGACTCGTCGCGCTCGGGCACCTGGCCGACGCGACGACGGCACACGAGCGCCTCGTCGAGAAAGCCGACGACGAGGCGCTGCACGACTTCCGGGTAGCGCTTCGCCGGTTGCGCAGCTGGGAGCGTGCGTTTCGGCCGTACATTCGCGATGATGTGTCGAAGCGGCTGCGGCGCCGGCTTCGCGACCTCGCGCGTGATACGGGCGCGAGCCGTGACCTCGAGGTGCACCTCGCCTGGCTTCGCGAGCAGCGCCGGAGCCTCGGCCGGCGACAGCGACCGGGCCTCGCCTGGCTGCTCGCGCACCTCCACACGCGGAAGGACGACGCGGATGCGGTGCTCGAGGACGACGTCGACGGCCGCTTCCAACGGCTTCGATCGAGGCTCGAGCGTGCGCTGGCTTCGTATCGGGAGACGCTGCACGTCCGGGAGAACGGCCACCCGGCGCCGCCGACCCCCTTCGCGGAGGCCCTCGCGCCGCGCGTGCGTGATGCGGGAGCGATCCTGCTCGAGCACCTCGAGCACGTACGCTCGATGGTCGACGAGGACGAGGCCCACGAAGCCCGCATCGCGGCCAAGCGGCTGCGGTACCTGCTCGAGCCCATCGGGCGTCTCGTTCCCGGCGCCGACGAGCTCGTGACGCGCCTCAAGTCGCTCCAGGACGTCCTCGGCGATCTGCACGACGCGCAGGTGTTCGACGCCGAGGTCGCGGCCCTTGCAGCCGAGGCGGTCCGTCCGGGCACGCCTAACGTGGATCGCCGCTCAGCGAGCCCGCCGGATGCGGCCGCCCCGGAGCCAGTGCCATCGGCGGGCGGGGACACGGCGGCGTCGATCCCACCCGCCGAGACCAGTCCGGCGCCGCCACCAGCGGCCGCTCAAGCGGCGACGACTGCCCCGGTTGCGGCGGGGCCCGTGCCTGAGCGACGGCGACCCGACCCGCTCCCCGGACTCGCAGCGATACGCGAGCGGCTTCGCGAGCGCGCGAGCTCGGCGTTCACTGCATTCTCCGCCGAGTGGCTGGGCGATCGCTCGGCGGAATTCTTCCGCGAGCTGGACGCAGTCGCCGACCGCATCGAGGCTGGCGCGCGGGCCGGCGTCGAGATCGAACGGAAGTACCTGCTGCGCTTTCTGCCGGACGAAGCGCGCGACGGCCACCGCCTGGACATCGCGCAGGGGTACATCCCGGGCGCACAGCTGCACGAGCGCGTCAGGCGTGTGTCGATACGCCACGGGACCGGCCGGGTGGAAGAGCACTTCTATAGAACGGTGAAGCTCGGCGACGGCGTGGCGCGGACCGAGATCGAGGAGGAGACGACGGCCGCGATCTTCGAGGCGATGTGGCCGCTGACGAAGGGCCACCGTCTGCGTAAACGCCGCTTCCGGGTCGACGTGGATGACCGGACGTGGGAGCTCGACGAGTTCAAGAACCGCGAGCTCGTGCTCGCGGAGATCGAGCTGGACTCGGAGGACGAGCCGGTGACGTTCCCGGACTGGCTCGCGCCGGCGGTGCAGCGCGAAGTGACGACGGAGCCGGCGTTCCAGAACATCAATCTCGCGCGCTGACCTTCCTCAGCCGCTCCACCGTACGGGGACCCTTGTCATTCCGAGCGGAGCCCGCGCGAAGCGCCGGCGGAGGCGAGGAATCGCACTCGTCCCGACCGAGGGGCCCCTCTACCGGGAGGATGGCGATTCCTCGCCTCCGCCGCTGCGCGGCTCCGCTCGGAATGACAGCAGCGCCGGCCTTCGGCGCTCCGCTCGGAATGACAGGGGGGAGCCGACTAGCCGTTGCGCAGCGCAGTCATTGGATCGACGCGCGTCGCGCGCAGCGCCGGGACGAAGCTCGCCAGCAACGCCACCACCGCGAGCACCACGATCACGCCACCGAACGCCACCGGATCGTTCGGCGCAATGCCGAACAGGAAACGCGACAGCAGTCTCCCCACGAGCAGCGCCGCCACCGTGCCGATCGCGATGCCGATGAACGCCAGCGCGAACCCCTGGCGGAGCACCATGCGCAGCACGTCCGCCGACTGGGCGCCGAGCGCGACGCGGACGCCGATCTCCTGACGCCGCTGCGTGACGACGTAGGCGATCACGCTGTACACGCCGAGCGTGGCCAGCAACATCGCGGCTGTGGCGAAGACGCCAACCAGCAGCAGCACGAACCGGCGGTCCGCCACCGATTGCGAGACCACTGTCTCGATCGTGCGGAAGCGCGGCGGAACGTCCGGCCGAAGCTCCGCCACGACGCGGCGCGCCGCCGGGATGATCGCCTCGGGCGGCGCGCTGCCCTGGACCACGAAGTTGAATGCGCTCGCGCCGCGGGGACGTTGCCGGTAGTTCGCGTAGAACGTCGCGCGCGGCGGGTCGGCGAGGCTCGCCTCCCGCACGTCGCCCACCACGCCAATGACGGTGAATGGCCGGAGGTCGCCATCCATGTTGCCGTACTGGATGATCTTGCCGATCGGGTCCTCGTTAGGCCACTTGGCCTTCGCCAGTGCCTGGCTGATCACGCCCACGTGCGGGGCATCCGGCGCATCGCGATCCTCGAATACGCGGCCGCGGATGACCGGGATGTTCATCGCGCGGAAGTAGCTCGGGCTGGCCACGCGGTACTCGGCGTCGCCGCTGCGCGCCGGATCCTGCACGAGCTTCGGGAGCTGCGCCATGTCCAGTGGCTCGTCCGGCCGGCTCATGATCAGGAACGTCCCGTTGCTCCGATTGCCTCCCGTCAACGGAAACGCGTTCACGCCGCCCACCGAGGTGACCCCCGGCAGCGCCGACAGCCGCGCGATGATCTCGTCGTAGAGCCGCACGCGCTCACGCTGGCCGTCGGGCCCTTCCGCTACCGATGCCGAGATGTCCAGCACGAGCGCGCGGTCCGTGCGATATCCGGGGTCGATCCGGGCGAGGCGGAGGAAGCTCCGCGCGAGCAGCCCGGCCCCGACGAGCAGCACGAGCGTGAGGGCCATCTGGGCGACGACGAGCGCGCCGCGAACGCGGTAGCTCGCGCCGGCACCCGCCTGTGTCCGCTGCGCCTGCGCCATCGCCTGCTTGAGGTCTCCACGCGTACCACGCAGCGCCGACAGGAGACCGAGGACGCCGGCGACGACCACCGAGAGCGCGAGCGCGAACGCCAGCACGGACCAGTCCACGCCAACCTCGCTCAAGCGCGGTAGGTCGCCGGGCTCGAGCGCGAGGAGCCCCTTGACGCCTAACGCCGCGAGGACGACGCCGAGCACGCCGCCGGCGAGCGAGAGCACCAGCGCTTCGACAAGGAACTGCTGCGCGATACGGCGACGGCCGGCGCCGAGCGCGAGGCGAACGGCCAGCTCGCCCTCCCGGACGGCCGCACGCGCGACGAGCAGATTCACGACGTTCGCGCACGCGATCAGGAGCAGGAAGCCTGACGCCGCGAGGAGCACGAGCAGCGTGGGTCGCGTGTTGCCAACCATCTGCTCGCGCAGCGGGACGCCGACGGCGTCGAACATCATGGTCTCGTTGCCGTATTGCTGCTTGAGTCGCCGGGAAAGCGCACTCAGGTCGGCATTCGCGCGCTGGACCGTGACGCCGTCGGCAATGCGGGCGATAGCCTGCCAGTTGTGGCCCGTGCGGTAGGGGTTCCTCGCGATCAGCTCGCGCGCGATCCAGAGATCCGTGCCGGCGGGAAAGTCGAGCGTTGGCGGGAGCACCCCAACCACCGGATAGACGTCGTTCTCGAACGTCAACGCGGTCCCCGCGAGATCGGCCCTTCCACCCAGGTACCGCTGCCAGAAGCGGTGGCTCACCATGACCGCTCGAGCACCACCCTCGCGCTCTTCTTCCGGAGCGAACGCGCGGCCACGCACCGGGCGGACGCCGAGCACCGTCAGAAACTCGCGCGAGATCACCACGAGTCGAACGCGAACAGGCTCCGTTGCGCCCGACACCGACGTGACGCCCGCGTCCGAGAACTGGGCCATCGACGAGAAGCTCCGGGTCCCGGCCTTCCAGTCGTCGTAGTTCGGGTCGGAGACCTGGCTTCTGCCTCCACGCTCACCGACCTGCCAGAGCTGTACGATCCGATCGGGCTCGGCGTACGGCAGTGGTCTCAACAGTACACCATTGATCACGCTGTAAATCGCCGTCGTCGCACCGACGCCGAGTGCGAGCGTGATGATCGTCACCATGAAGAAGGCGGGCGTGCGGAGGAGCGCACGCGTCACGTACCGGATGTCGCGAACGATGGATTCCATGGGGTTTGTCAACGATGTATCGCCGTCCCGCGTTGGCGGGGAACCAGGTGTCGGGTCTAGTGTACGACGCCGGGCACCGGTTTCGCACGTTTGTGGTGACGAGTCGTACGACAGACGGCCTGCACGCGCGCCCTCAGGAGCTCGCCATGTCGATCGAGTCTTCCCTCCTCTGTCGATGAAGCGCCAACCCGCTGTCGGGTCGGGCTCACGACGCCGCGCACCCTCCGCGCTCGCGAGCGCGGGAATGGTCGCCCTGACCATGATGGCGCGCCCCGCTCTGGCCCAGAACAACGGGAAGGGCTTCCTGTTCGACCCTCCCGTCGGGAGCTTCTCGATCCGGGGCGGCTACTCGCTGGCAAACGCTCACAGCGAGGTGTTCGCGGACGCGATGTCGCAGCTGACGTTGAGCAAGCGCGATTTCAGCGGCTTTGCCTGGGGCGGTGACATCTCGTATTCGATGGCGGCGCGGCTGGACCTGGTGTTCGACGGGGGGATGGCGTCGGCTACGGAGGAGTCGGAGGTCCGCAAGTTCGTCGAGGATCTTCCCGGCGGAGGAAGCGCGCCGATTAGCCAGTCGACCCGATACCAGCGCGTCCCGCTGACGCTCGGCATCAAGTACTACCTCGCGGATCGTGGGCGGTCGGTTGGCCAGTTCGCCTACATTCCGAGCAAGTACGCGCCCTACGTCGGGATCGGAGCCGGCGCGATGTGGTACAAGTTCAAGCAGAACGGCGATTTCGTCGATTTTGCGAGCGACCCCACCTTCCCCGACATTTTCTCGGCAGAGTTGGAGTCGTCGGGGTGGGCGCCCATGGCGCACGGGGCTGTCGGCCTGGACTACACCATTGGACCCTGGCTTGCGCTGACGGGAGAGGTGCGGTATCAGTGGGCCAGGGCATCGCTGGACCCGAAGGTGTTCGTGGGTTACGACGAGATCGATCTGTCGAGTGTCACGGGGACGGTGGGCTTCAGAGTCCGGTTCTAACAGGGCGGTAACCATGACAACGCAACGGTACGTCAGCTCGAAATCAGGCCGCACGATCGTCGCCGCGGTGCTCCTGCTCGGATCGGCCGCGGCCGCTGGGGCGCAGAGCACCCAGCTCGCCGCAGCGGATGCGCGGTGGACGCCGTGGGTGGGATGTTGGCAGCCGTCGGCGCCTGATGCGGCCGCCGTGCAGGCACCCTTCAAAGCCGCCCCCGTCGTGTGTTTCGTTCCGGCCCCGGGCAACGCCACCGTGGATCTGGTGACCGTGAACGGCGCGACGGTCGAGACGCCGGAGCGCGTGGATGCGAACGGCTCGCGTCGCGCGGTGAGCCGCGACGGGTGCACCGGGTGGGAAACCGCCGAGTTCTCGCCCGACGCGAAGCGCATCTATCTCAAGTCCGAGCACCAGTGCACGGGCAACCGGAACCGGACCTCGACCGGCATCATGTCCATCACGCCGACTGGTGAGTGGCTCGACGTGCAGTCGTTGAAGGTCGACGCGAATTCCGGCGTGCGAGTGATGCATTACGGCCGCGTGCCCGTTCCGGCAGTGCTGACTGCGGACCTGCGGACCGCGATCGAGAACGGCAGCCTGGCTTCGGGTGTGGCCGCTCTGGAAGGTCGCGACTCGGTCAGTGTCGCCGATGTCGTCGAGGCGACCAAGCGCGTCGATCCGCTCGTGTTGCAGACCTGGCTGGTGCAGCTCGGGCAGGGCTTCAACGTCGACGCGAAGCGACTCGCCCAGCTGGCTGACGCGAAGGTGCCCGCCAACGTCATCGACGTGATGGTGGCGCTGTCGTATCCACAGGCGTTTGCGATCAACCTCGCGCAGGCTAACGGACAGATCGTTCCGACGGGTAACCAGGCCCAGGCGAACGCACAGGAAGCGCTGGGGATCGGCCCCACGATCTACATGAACTACGACCCGATGTGGTCGTCGTACGGCTACTACAGCCGATACGGCTACAACAACAGCGGATACTACGGCAACTACTATCAGGGCCGTCCGGTGATCGTCACTCGTCCGAACGGGACGGTCGACACCCCGCAGAGTGAATCCCGTGGCCGCATGGTCCGTGGCAGTGGCTACACCCGCGACCGCGGCGACGGCGGCAGCGCCGGCACGCCGCAGGGCCGCACGTCGGACGGAGGCAGCCGCTCGAGTGGCTCGGGCAGCTCGGGCTCGTCCGGTGGCGGTGAGCGCACGGCGAAGCCAAGGTCCCCGTAAGGGAAACGGGAAGCGGGAGACGGGAGACGGGAGACGTAGGACCCTCGGGAGGCCTCTCAACGTGAGAATGGCCTCCCGAGGGTTTTTCGTCTCCCGTCTCCCGCTTCCCGTCTCCCGCTTCCCGTCTCCCGCTTCCCTATTCCCGCCTGAGCACCTCCACCGGATCCATCCTCGACGCGCGACGGGCAGGGGCCCAGGTCGCAAGCCCGATCACTGCGGCGAGGGCCAGGGACGCGCCGGCGAACGTCGCCGGATCGAGCGGGCTCACGACCCCCAAGAAGCGTTGCAGCGGCTGCGTGAGCGCGAGCGCGATCAGCACGCCCGTCGTCAGGCCAATCACGGGCGCCCGCATGACGCGGCGCGCGAGCAGCGACGCGAGGTCGCGCGAACGCGCTCCCAGCGCCAGACGGATGCCGATCTCACGGCGCCGCTGCGCCACCGCGATCGCCGCCACACCATACGCGCCGACCGCGGCGATGAGCATGCCGATCAGGCCCAGCACGCCACCCACCCACGCCGCGATGCGCTGAGGCAGAAAGTAGAAATCGAGCGCTGCTCGCAGCGGCCGCAGCGGCTCGACCGGCAGGCTCGGTGACAGCTCGACGATCGACTTCCGGACGGCATCGACCGTGGATGCCGGTGCGCCGTCGTCCAACCGCACGAGCACGTGCATGGCGCTGTTGTAGCGCTGGGCGAACGAGAGGTAGTAGGCGTTAGGCGGCGTCTCCGTCAGCCGCTTGACCTTCGAGTTTGCGACGACGCCGATGACCGCGAATGTGACCGCGTTCGGCCGAAGGCCGGTGTGGAACCGGCGTCCGATCGGGTCGGAACCTGGCCAGAGTCGCCCGGCCATGGCTTCATTGATCACCGCCACGTTCGGCGACGATGGCCCGTCCTCCTCGGTGACGTCCCGCCCGCGCAGCAGCGGGATACGCATGGCGTGGAAATACCCCGGCGATACGCGGTTGAAATACGCCGGGACGTTCGATGGCGCGGCGCCGTCGGGAGCGCCATCCGCCACGACCGCACCCAGTGACGACTGCCCGGAGAACGGCAGCTTGGCCGTGATCGCCGCGACGCGCACGCCCGGAATGGCGGACGCGCGCCGCGTGAGCTCCGCGTAGAAGGCGCGTCCCGACTGCTCGCCGGTACCGTTCAACTCCAGGTCGAGACTCGTCACGTACACGCCGTTCGGGTTCCACCCGGGGTCGAGCGCGTCGAGCGTCCCAAGGGCACGCGAGAACAGGCCCGCCACGATGAGCAGCACGACCGTCGCAGCCATCTGAATGCCAACCAACGCGCCGCGGAGCCTCGTGCGCTCGATTCCGCCGCCGCTCCCCTGCTCGCGAAGCATGGCCGCGAGGTCCGTCCGCGTCGCGCGAAGCGCGGGGGCCATGCTGAACACGATCCCGCACGCCGTCGCGACGATGGACGCGTAGGCCAGCACGGCCCCGTTGGCCGAGAGGTCGAGATCCATTGAGTAGCCGGATGGAAGCGGTGGCTCGAAGCGGAGGAGAAGCGGCGTGGCCCACGCCGCGAGGAGCGCGCCTGTCACGCCGGCGACGAGGAAGAGCACCGCGGACTCGGTGAGCAGCTGCATGACGATCCGCCGGCGCGTCGCGCCGAGGGCGTACCGGATCGCGATCTCGGCGCGGCGCTCCGTCGCGCGCGACAGGATCATCCCGGCCACGTTGACGCACGTCATCGTCAACAGAAGGCCGGAGATCCCGAGCAGCACACCGAGGAACGCCGCGACGCCGTCGCGAATGACGACCGGCACGGGAGAGAATGCGTCGACGCGGATGACGTACGCGTCGGAGCGCCGAGTCGGGGCCGGCCCGGGCGCAGCGGCGAGATAGCGTGTGGCCGCCGCGCCTAACGCCGACGCCGCCGCCGTGGTGGAGACGCCGGGCGCGAGCCGTGCGATGACCTGGAGCACGTCGCTACGCGGCTCGTTCAGGCTCGCCGCGGTCGTCAATCCCGGGACCGCCAGGCCGACGGGCAGGTAGGCATCGACGGCGAGACCGGTTGCATGCCCGCGAAAGGCCGGAGGCGTCACGCCGATGATCTCGAGCGGCACACCATTCACCCGAAGGACGCGGCCGAGGACGCGCGGGTCCGCGGCAAACTGGTCGCGCCAGAGACGGTCGCTGATGACCGCCGTCGCCGAGACTGCCGGGTGGAACGACTCGTTCGGCGCGAAGAATCGACCGAGTGCCGGGCGAACACCGAGGACATCGAAGTAGTTGCCGGTCGTGCTGACGACCATGCGCACGACGGCCGGGGAGCGTGTCTCCGCCACGAGCGAAACAGGGAGCGGCGTGTACGCGGCCGCGTCGACCAGCACACCGCGCTCCGCGCGCATCGCCTGAAACACGCCGTAGGACACGTCTACGAAGTCGCTCCCGGCGCGTCGATTGATCTCGACGAGGCGCTCGGGTTCCCGAAGAAGCGGAAGCGGGCGCAGGAAGATCGCGTTGATCAGTGCGAACACCGCGGTGTTCGCTCCGACGCCGATCGTGAGCGTGAGTACCGCGAGCAGCGTGAAGGCTGGCCGGCGCAGGAGTGTTCGCACTGCGAGCCGGAGGTCGGAGCCAACGTTGGGCATGAGTGCTCGCTCGGGAGAGGGTGCTCGGGAAGGCCGGTTCTGTCGCTACGGGGTCGTCTGCGGGCGGGTTTCCGATGTCCCAGTCTACAGCAGGGATTCGTCCCGCGTCGCATACCACGCGTTCAGTCCGCCCCAATCTTGCCGGGGTGGCAGGGGCGTGTAGGTTAGCGCGATCGCCGAGTTCGGCGATGACGCCCCGATCGGTCAGGTGCCGTGCGTACGCCGCACCGACGCGCTCGTGGCGAATCGACCTGGCAACGCGGCATGACATCCCCGGTCGTTCCGCGTTAGGTGTACACGCTTCGGGTGATACCAGCTCCATTCTTCCTTCACGTGGCCTGACATCCCCCGGCGCCCACGCCGAGGCCACGAGCTCGTGTCTCACGCGGAGTCGATCATGCGAGCGACAGGAAAGGCCCTCCTCATCACCGGCGCTCTCGTCGTCGCGGGAACGGTCTGGGTAAAGACAACCGAAGCCGGGTATCGAGCCTACAACTGCGTGGAAGCCGCCGTGCACGGCATCCGTCCGCTGTCGGAGGGACGGGGCGGCCGATTCCTCGGCAAGGTCCAGCGATACCACGCGGCGTGCCGCGGCGGACACGCGGCGGTCGCACTTGCCGAGACCCCGTGGGTGGACTGGACCAACTACTTCGACACGAGCGATTCGACGCGACTCTCGGCGGGGCCTTTCACCTGGTGGCCGGTCAACAAGCTTGCCCTCGGCGTGAACGGCGCGCTCATCGATCTCGAGTACGAGCGCATGGAGCTCATTCGCTACAACCTGTTCGACAACAGCGGGACCTATCGCGACTACGTGCTGGGGCGAAACGGCACGGCCGGACCGCTGCTCCGCACGTGGGAGTCCATGCGTCTGCCGCCAACGCACCCGAACTTCGCGGACGTCGGCGGGACCGGGCCGCAGGTCTGCAAGGGCGCGTTGATTCGGAGCCGGACGCTCACCGGCATCTGCAACGATACGCAGAATCCGTTGATGGGATCGACCGGGACGCTCTTCGCCCGGAACGTCGAGTTCGAGACGACGTTCCCGGATGAGGAGTTGACGGTGGAGACGAAGGCACGCCACAACGGGCGCATCAACCTCATGACGCCCGACCCGCAGGTCATCAGCCGAAAGCTGTTCACGCGCGCCGCGCGCACGCCTGCCGACACCACCGGGTGTGCCGACGGCTTCGGAAAGCCCGGCGATGCCGTGGACGCGAACTGCGAGTACGCGAAGGCGCCGTTCTTCAACGTCCTTGCCGCGTACTGGATCCAGTTCATGACGCACGACTGGTTTTCGCACCTCGATGAGGGGCGCAATGCCGGCGACGGGTACATGAAAGTCGGGTGTTCGTCGCAGAAGGTGAACGGCGTCGAGACGCCGCTCACGCCAGAGGAAGTCGCTCGGCTCGGATGTCGTCCGGACGATGCCATGGAACGCATTGCCGTCGCGGACGGCGGGCCGCCAGAGCGGTTTCGCGCTCCGGGCGATACCGAGGATCGGTTCACGCGAGCCCCACGAACGTTCCGCAACTCGAACACGGCGTGGTGGGACGCGTCGCAGCTCTATGGGTACGACGACCGTTCGCGACGCCGGGTGAAGCGCGACCCTGACGATCCAGCGAAGCTGCTCATGGTGGCGCTGCCCAATGCCACGACCGATGGCGACACGCAGGGATACCTGCCCGTGCTCGGTGCCGGTGACCCGATGAGTCCCGAATGGGCCGGGCAGGAGGCGACGGGGTTTCCGGACAACTGGACGATCGGGATGAGCTTCTACCACAACGTGTTCGCCCGCGAGCACAACCAGTTCGTATCGGAGCTCGAGAACCGCGCACGACAGTGGCCGGACTCCGACTCGGGGCTTCGCGATCCCGCCAATCCGACCCGGGTCATTTACTACAAGGACCTGACGCCGGACGAGATGTTCGAAGCCGCGCGACTGGTGGTGGCCGCGGAGATCGCGAAGATCCACACGATCGAATGGACGACGCAGCTCCTGTACGACGAGCCGCTGTACCGCGGCATGAACGGAAACTGGGGTGGGCTGTCGACCACCGACTCCGGCTTCGTCGCGACGGCGCTGGCCACGGTGCTCGAGACGCTGCGGGGCCAGGGCGAATCGAAGTGGGCGAACCAGCTCTACTCCGCGTTTGCGGCGGGCCCCGGCATCGTCGGCATGGGCAACTGGATGAGCGACCCGAGGTTCCAGTTCGACCTGAACAAGCCCGAGCACGTGAACGGCGGGCCGAACCACTTCGGCTCACCGTTCAACTTTCCCGAGGAGTTCATCACGGTCTATCGGCTGCACCCGCTGATCCCGGATCTGATCGAGTACCGTGACTACAGGACACCTAACGAGATCCACAACAAGATCCCGATCGTCTCGACGTTTCGCGGCCGGGCGACGAACGTCATGCACGAACGCGGACTGGCGAACCTCGCGCTGAGCATGGGCCGTCAGCGACTCGGGGCGCTGACGCTGCAGAATCACCCGCGGTTTCTTCAGAATCTGCAGATCGATCGGCTCCAGAGTCCGACGAAGAAGATCGACGTCGTCGCGCTCGACATCATCCGCGACCGCGAGCGCGGCGTTCCGCGCTTCAACGAATTCCGGCGGCAGTACGGACTCCGTCAGCTCACGAGCTTCGACGACTTCATCGACCGCCGACTCGAGGACTCGGCCGGCGCACGGAAGGAGCAGCAGCGGCTCGTCGGCCTCTTGCGCGAGGTGTACGGCACGCACACGTGCGACGCCAGCAAGGTCATCTCCCACGCGCAGCTCGGCGCCGACGCCAAGCCAGTCAACGACTGTCTCGGACACCCGGACGGCTCGACCGTCGACAACGTCGAGGACCTCGACACGGTCGTCGGTTGGCTGGCCGAGTCGACGCGGCCGCACGGATTTGCGATCTCGGAGACCCAGTTCGTCGTGTTCATCCTGAACGCATCGCGCCGACTGTTCAGCGACCGATTCTTCACGTCGAGCTTCCGACCGGAGTTCTACACACGCCTGGGGTACGACTGGGTGAACAACAACGGCCCGACGCGGATGGTCGAGACGCGCCTCGTGAACGGGCGGCCGAACCAGCCGGTGTCACCCCTCAAGCGCGTGCTGCTGCGCACGGTACCGGAGCTCAAACAGGAGCTCGATCAGGTCGACGATGCGTTCGACCCGTGGGCGCGCGATCGGGGCACGTACTACTCCCTTCGGTGGAAGCCGAGGAAGGGTGCCGAGTCCGATCCGGCCTTCGCGCCGGGGAAGACGCAGTGACCGATCGGATGAGTGGAGGCACCGCCCCGAGGCGCGCATTTCCAGCGTGACGCGGTCGCCGGTCGATCAACCGGCGACCGCGCGTCGCCTCCCCGAAGCCGGTGGAGGTGACGTGCTCCGTCTCTGCCTAACGCTGGCACGGGTGGTCCTGCTCCGTCCGCGTTCGTTCAGCGTCCGGCAGGCGTTGCGCACCTGGACGCGTGAGACCGGCGAGCGCCATGGCAGCGCGGATTTCATCGTGCGCCTCGGATCGAGGCGACTCGTCGTCGTGGGAAGCCGTGCGTTGTCGGAGGCGATCCTGAACGAGCCGCCGCGGGATGCCGGGATCTCCGCCGGTGACCTCAAGCGCGGCGGCATGGCGTTCCTCGCCCCGCAGGCACTCACGATCACGAACGACGAACAGTGGAGGCGCCTGCGGACTCTCAACGAGCGGGTGTTGAACGCGGGGCGTCCGCACGATGAGGAAACGGCGTTTCTCGCCGGCGTTCGCCGCGCATTCGATCGACCGATCGCGACCGCCGCCGACGTTCGCGCGGCGATGAGCCGGGCGATGGTGGACATCGTGTTCGGGCCGGGCGTCGCGCCTGCCTCCATCGGCCACGACGTTGCGGAGCTGTTCGGCTACGTCCAGAGCCCGATCAGGCGCAAGCTGCTCGCGCCTCTCGCCGCCCGTCGACTGGCTCGCTTCCGTGCGGAGCTCTCTCGGGCCTGCAGGGCGGCGGCAGCATCTCCGACGCCAAGCCTGGCGGGACACGCGGCACGAGCGTCACACGGTGCATCTGAAGCGGAGCTGCTGGATCAGGTTCCGCATTGGATGTTCACGTTCACGCGCTCGGGTACCGAGCTGCTCGTTCGTGCGCTGGCGCTCGTGTGCGCACATCCGGATGCGAGGAGCCGAGTGCGCGTGGAGGTGGCGTCTTCAGGGTCGGCGGACGATGCCGCGCAGGTCCGCAGCCTGGCGTTCGTGGCGGCCTGCGTTCGTGAGACGGCGTATCTCTACCCGCCGGTGACGCGAACCTTTCACCACGCGCGTGATGGAGCGGTCGCGGGCGGCGTGGCGATTCCGGCGGGCGCGGAGATCGCCAGCTCGTTCCCGCCGGTGGACGTGGAGCGCCCGGGCCCTCGGCGGTTCGATCCGGAGCGCTGGCTTTCGCGCGACACCGCGCCGACGGACTTCGATCCGTTCCTGACGGGTCCGCGTCGTTGTCCGGGCCGGGACCTCATCAGCTTCGTCTGTACGGCGGCGGTTGCGGAGCTCATCGGGCGACACGATCTGAGGCTGGCGGACACGCCACTCGTGCCTAACGACCTTCCGGCCGATTTCCCGAGTCGGTGGATTCGATTCCACCACCACGGGTAGGCCGTTAGGCACGGCCCCTCGATCGGGACGCGTCGGTAACGGGGAACGGGAACGGCAACGACACCGCAACGGCAACGGCAAGACCTAACGCGGATTCCGCCGATTGCGCGGACTCTCTCTGGTGGCATCAACAGCTGGCGTCGCGCCCTGTCCGGCTCCTGTTCTTCCTGGGAACGGCCCTGGGGCCTTGTCATTCCGAGCGGAGCGCGCAGCGCGGAGGCGAGGAATCGCACTCGTCCCGGCCGGGAGGTCCCTCTACCGGCAGAGCAACGATGCCTCATTTGCCCGCTGTTTGCGGCACCCGGGCCTGCGGCCTCTAGCTAGCGTGTGCGGCCAGTGGCGAGTCGGTCATCGGTCGAAAAAGTCGCGAGTCGCAGTGCCGAGGGGGCAGTACCGAGTCCCGAGTCTCGCGTACGAGCACTTCAGTACCTACTGCTCACTCATACCTGGATCACTCGTACTGGAGCCTCTCGGCTGATGACTGACGGGCCACTGCGGGTCTGCCGTACGTACACCGCGCCTAGTGCAGGACGGTCGCGATCGTCGACGCGCTCACGTTTCCGCCACACAGGACGATCGCGCTCACGCGATCGGCCAGGCGCGGGCGGCCGGCCGTGAACGCGCGCCAGCCCGCCATTGCCACACCCGCGGCGCCCTCGACGACGAGGTGGTCCGTCAGCATCGCGTCGCGCATCGCGGACGCGATGTCCTCCTCGCGCACGAGCACGAGCTCGTCGATGAGATCGCGACACAGCGGGAAGGTGATCGCGCCCGGCTCGATGTTGCCCGCGGTCCCATCGGACAGCGTCGGCTCGTCAGGTACCTCGATCAGGCGACCCGCGCGGACCGACTCGTACATGGCGGCGGCCTGCTCGGGCCAACAGCCCACGATCGAGACATCCGGACGGACCGATTTCAGATAGGACGCCATTCCCGCAATGAGCCCACCACCTCCGACGGCGACGAACACCGCCTCCACGTCGGGGCGCTGCGCGATCAACTCCACGGCAACCGTGCCCTGCCCCGCGATGACGTCGGCGTCGTTGTACGGCGACACGTAAACGCGACCCTCGGCATCGGCCAGCGCGCGCGCCTCGAGCTCCGCAGCCATCGGATCGCGCTCCGACACGATGACCTCGAGGCCGGCCTTCCGCAGGCGCTCGATCTTGTACGGCGATGCCGCCGACGACACCACCACGGTTCCGCGACCGCTCGTCAGGCGCAGCGCCTCCGCGACCGCGAGTCCGTGATTGCCGGTCGATGACGCCACGACGCCGCGCTGGCGCTCGTCGGCGGACAGGACCAGCATCTTGTTGAGCGCGCCGCGAAGCTTGAACGAGCCGGTGCGCTGCAGGTTCTCGCACTTGTGGTACGCTTGCGGTCCGAGCGACCTCGCGGCGAGAACGGGCGTGTCGATCTGGAACGGCGCGAGCCGCTCGCTCGCGGCGACGACGGCCTCGGCTGCGCTCGCCACGGACGGCGCGGATGTTTCGGCGCGAATCGGCATCTGCGAATGATATCGCTGACACCGGCGTCGGCGACCGGTCAGAGCTCAGGTCATTCCGACCGGAGCCGCGCCGCGGCGCAAGCGAGGAATCGCAGGGCATTGTCATTCCGAGCGAAGCACCGAAGGCGCAAGTGTGTCATTCCGAGCGGAGCGCCGAAGGTGCGGAGGCGAGGAATCGCTATCCTCCCGATAGAGGGCCCGAAGCCCCTCGGTCGGGACGACGGCGCTATGGATCTCTACGGTGTCGCCGGCGGGCGCAGACTTCCGCCGACTCGCGCCGGGAGTTCATCCCAGCTGGTCGCCGGACAACCGGCAGATCGCGTTCATGCAGGATCGCCCGGACGGAGGGGCGGACATCTGGATCGTGAACCGCGACGGCAGCGACGCGCACCGTGTCACCTGCAAGGCCCCGTTCCGGTAATCGGGACCTCTTGTCTTTAATCGGCGCGCTCCGCCGGCGCTCGATACACGACTACGTCGCCGGCCAGGCGCAGCGCATCGGCGCGCGAGCGCAGGACGCGCTCGAGCGCCTGGCGTTCCAGGGGGTGCAGCTCGGTGGTCCGCATGAGCTCACGCATGGTCGCGATCTCATCAGCGCTGCTCGCCGAGGCGATCGAGTCGCTCAAGTGGGAGTACATGCGGGGATCCATGAATGCTGACGTGCTATTGTCGGGCTTTGTTTTGGCTCCGATTGGCCTGCACGGCGCATGCCGCCCGGCCGAGGCCGAGGCCACGGTTAAAACCCGAGCTCGTGAAACAGATCGCTCTGATTCGCGCGGTCGGCCAGATCGCCCATTCGTTTGTTCAGCGCCCGGATCAGCTCCAGGAGCGTCACGCCATCGCCCGCGTAGAGCTCCGAACACGTCGCGCGGAGCCGTTCGAGCTCGTCGGCGTCCTCGACCTCGGCGATCGCGCGCATGAGCAGGTGCAGCGCGCGCGTCGTGTGGGCCATCATTGGTCGCCCTCATCGATGCCCACTTCCTCCATGAGAATGCTGGCCTTCGCGTCGATGAGCTGGTCGAGATGGCGCGTCCGGTCGTCGCCGGTGTACGCCTGCCGAATCTCTTTGCGGAGCGCCGCGAGCTCGTCGATCGCCGTCGCCAGATCGATCGCGTCGAGCAATAGCTGAAACCGCTCCTGCGGAAGGAGCATCGGACCTCGCAGAAAGGGAATGCTGCATTGGACTGCACGCACCGCCACGACCCGCGACGCCCGACACGCCGCCTAACGAATCCGCCCGCCGACCCGAATCACCGCGTGACACGGTTCGACACCACCCGATCGTACCCGACGAGCCTCCCGCCCGTCCTTCGCGTTCAGCGCTCCGCGCTTACCGATCGCGCCTGGGCTCCAACCGCTCGAGCTGCCTGTCGTGCACTCGACGCAGCAGCACCAGCGCCGCGATGGCCCCGATGAACGCCATGAACATATCCCATTGCGTATCCCACACGTCACCCTGGGTGCCGAGGAACGCGTCCGCCGCCGAGCCGCCAAACACCGCCGCCCACCACTCGACGAACTCGTAGCATGCGCTGATCGCGAGGCAGAACGCCGTCACCGTCGCGAACAGCCATTTCCCCCGCGTCAGCGGAGAGCGGCGCAACAGGATCTCGCGCGCAACGATGGCCGGCACGAACCCCTGGGCGAAGTGGCCGATCCGGTCGTAGTGATTCCGGGCGAACCCGAACATCTCCTGCATCCAGAAGCCGAGCGGCACCTCGGCGTACGTGTAATGACCGCCGAGCATGAGAATCAGGGCGTGCACGAAGATCAGCCGATAAACGAGGGGCGTCAGCGGAAAGCGGTTCCGCGTCACGAGCAGCACAGGAACGGCCAGGAGAATCGGGAAGATCTCGAGCCACCACGTCGTCCTGTCCGCCGGTCCGATGCCGGAGACGACGAGCGCCACGGCGCCCAGGAACAACAGGATCACACCCTCGGCGCGACTGATCACGTGAGGTCGGGTTGTCGGAGGAGTGGACAGGGTCGCTAAGATCATACGGCTCACCTCCCAACTCTCGCCATGCCCATCAGCACGCGCTCTCCCCTTGATCTCGATCACGCGACCATGCAGCGGCTCGGCCGGCAGGTCGCGGACACCGTTGCCGAGCATCTCGCCTCGCTGCGTGAGCAGCGCGTGCTCACCAACGGGCATCCGGCTGACGCCCGGCAGCGCCTCGCGAGCGCGCCGTCGGAGGAACCGGTGCCGTTCGACGACCTGCTGCGCGAGCTCCGCACGGACGTCTTCCCGTACTCGGCGCGCGAACCGCATCCGCGGTTCATGGCCTACGTCCCGGGTTGCCCGACCTTCCCCGCCGTCCTCGGCGACTGGCTGGCCACGGGCTACAACTTCTTCGCCGGCGTCTGGCCGGTGGCGGAGGGGCCTAACGCGGTGGAGCTGGCGGTGCTCGAGTGGTTCCGGCAGTGGACAGGGATGCCCGCGGGAAGCGGCGGCCTGCTGACTAACGGGGGCTCTGGTGCGACGCTGACGGCGATCATCGCCGCGCGGCACGCCGCGGTCGGGGACGACGCGAGTCGCCTGCCCCGCCTCGCGATGTATGCGTCGGATCAGGTTCACTCGGCCGCCTTGCGCGCGGCGTGGATCGCTGGCGTACCGCGCTCGCAGGTCCGCGTACTCCCGAGCGACGAGAACTATCGGCTGCGCACGAGGGACCTAGGGCGGGCGATCGCCGAGGACCGCGCCGCCGGATTGATTCCGCTCGCGGTCGTCGTGAGCGCCGGAACGACGAACACTGGGGCGGTCGACCCTCTCCATGAGATGGCCGATCTTTGCTCGGCACAGAGCGTGTGGCTGCACGCGGATGCCGCGTACGGCGGGTTCGCGGCGCTGACGGAGCGTGGCGCGCGTCTGCTCGCGGGGCTCGGACGGTGCGACTCGGTGGCGCTCGACCCGCACAAATGGCTGTTCGTTCCGTTCGAATGTGGATCGCTCCTCCTGAGACAGCCCGAGCGACTCCGCGCGGCGTTCCAGGTGTTACCGGACTACCTGCGCGACGTGGCAGCGGGCCAGGATGGCGTCAACTTCGCCGACTACGGCGAACAGCTCACGCGGCAATCGCGCGCGCTCAAGGTGTGGCTCGGCGTCCGGTACTTCGGGTTGGGCGCCATTCGCTCGGAGATCGATCGCGCGATCGACCTGGCGGCTTATGCGGAGGAACTGGTGCGGGCGGAGCCGCTGCTCGAGGTGTTGTCGCCGGCGCAGCTGGGCGTGCTGTGCTTCCGGGCCCGCGTACCGGGCGTGGACGACCCGGCGGCGCTCGACGCCTTCAACGAGCGGGTGAATGCCGCGATGACCGCCGGCGGGAAGTATCTGATCTCATCCACGCGACTGCGCGGCACGTTTACGATGCGCCTCTGTATTCTCGGCTTCCGTACGACGACGGACGACGTCGCGGGGTTGATTCGCGAGGTGGTCGACTGCGCCGGTGCTGTGCGCGCCGGACGCTCGAGCACGTGAACGGGCAATCGCCTCCGCACCACGTGCAACGCGCGCGTGACGGCGGCGATGTGCGATGGGCTCAGTCCCCGGAGCGCTCGACCGGGCCGATCGCCCCGAAGAGAATGTGCGCGAAGGGCACGAACCCGGCTCGTTGCAGCGTGCGTCGGGATGCCCCGTTCGACGTACTGCACCGCGCACAGGGGATCGCCCCGAGATCATAGCAGATACGCTTCAATTCCTGGACGAGATATGATCCGATCCCTCGCCGGCGAAATGGCTCATGCACGTCCATGTAGATGTCACCATATGGCAGATTGTAGTGGAACAGCACGCCCCCGCTGGCGACGACCGTGCCGTCGATCTCCACGACCCACTCGCCACCGCCCTGGCGGTCCGCCATGGCGGCCGCAATCTCCTCGGGCGGAGTGACGCGCTTCAGCGTGGCGCCATCTACCCGGAGCATGGTCGTCGCGTCATCGCGGAACACGATCCGCTCGGTGCCGATGTCCCGCGCGTACGTCAGGCACATGACGGTGGACAGCGTGTCGCTCGTCTGCACCTCGAACGCTTCGGGAGCACTCGCGGCGAGGAAGGCCTCGAAGAGCTCGAACGATCGTGACCGCCGCTCGGGAATGACGTAGAACTCGTACACGGTCGGACGGTTCTTCCACGGGCCCGCCACCGCTACCGACCCGTAGCCGATCGTGGCACCGGCGTCGATCAGGGCGTACTCGAGCGTCCACCCGGAGCGCGCGTGGATGGAGTCGTGCACGATCTGACCGCTCATCTCCCGCCGAAACGCTTCGCGCAGCGGCGCGATCTCCGGGTACTCGGCTCGGCGTACGGTAATGGGCATGGCGTCGTGATCGCGTCAGTCTGACCCCCAATATAGCCACGACGTCCATCTGTGCTCGAGGCTGCTCGCTGCGCTTGCATCACATGCTCGGCGCGCGCCAATTGCACCGCGAGTGAAGCTTGCTCCCGTGGCGATGCCGACGCGGGTACGACCTGCCCTCGTTCGTTAGGCGCATAGCCATGCGGTTCTCCTTGCTCCCGCTGCTCGCCACGCTCGCCATTGCTCCGGCGTCGCGTCCCGTCGACCGCACCGGCCCATCCGCGGCGTGCGCGCATCTCCCGGCCCCTCCGGCCAACGCGGCCGTCGCCAACGACAACCGCACGCGCGCCGGGACGCTCCGCGATGGCGTGCTCACCCTTCGACTCGTCGCGCAGCCAGCCGCCTGGCAACCCGATGGGCTGTCAGGGTGTGCTCTCGGCGTTCATGCCTTCGCCGAAGACAGCAAACCGAGCTCGATTCCGGGGCCGCTCATTCGTGTGAACCTGGGGACCGAAGTCCGCGTCACGGTTCGCAACGCACTGACCGCGCCGATCTGGGTGCGCGGACTGCAGGATCGGGCCGCTGGAAGCGTCCTGGACTCCACCGAGGTCGTTCCCGGAGCGAGTCGTGAGTTCCGGTTCGTCGCGTCCACTCGCGGCGCCTGGCACTACTGGGCCGGAGCAGTCGGCGCCCGCGCACCGGCGTCCGACGCCAACGGGCAGCTCGTCGGCGCGCTCGTCATCGATTCGCTGCGCAACGGGGCAACGCCACGTGCCGACCGGATTCTCGTCCTGACGCGATGGAACGCCACCGGATTGCCCGATAACAAGGGCTTTCAGGTGAACGCGTTCAACGGTCGCTCGTGGCCCAACACGGAGCGCCTGACGTACACCGCGAACGATTCGGTGCGGTGGCACGTGATCAACGCGTCGAACACGACGCACGAGATGCATCTCCACGGATTTTTCTTCCGTATCGACCGGCGGGGATTCACGATCGATTCGAGCGCCGCCCGAACGGTCTTCAGCCCCATGCGAGTGACGTCGGTGATGCGTCCCAGCGAATGGTTGGAGATCGCGTGGTTGCCGGACCGCCCCGGCAATTGGCTGTACCACTGTCACCTGCTCACGCACATGAGCGGTGCACAGCGACTCGACCGGATGGCGGAAACGAGTGCGGCCGCCGCCGCGCGCGATCACGGGACCGACGCCACTGGCACGCATGCCGACCATGACATGGGTGGTCTCGTCATGGCGCTCGACATTCGGCCAGCGCGTGATGCGCCGGTGATTGCCGCGACTACCACGCGCCCTCGCACCCTCGACCTGTATGCCAACACTCGCCCCGGGCGCTTCGGGGACCGTCCGGGGTATGGGTTCATCCTGCAGGACGGTGCGACGCCTGCAGCGGACTCCATCCGCATCCCGGGATCGCCGCTCATCCTGACGAAAGGCGAGCCGGTCAGGATCACGGTCCACAACCGCCTAACGATCCCGATCAGCGTGCACTGGCATGGCATCGAGCTGGACAGCTACTTCGACGGCGTCGGCGGATTCAGTGGCGCGGGCCGGCGGATAGCGCCGATGATCGCACCGAACGACTCGTTCGTCGTCCGTTTCACACCCCCGCGCGCCGGGACGTACATGTATCACGTGCACGGCGAGCGCGGGGAGGAGCTCGCGTCGGGCCTCTACGCCCCGCTCGTCGTTGCAGACCCCACCACCCCGTTCGATCCGCGGACCGAGCACTTCTTCGCCGTCGCCGACGGCGGGCCGGGC
>Ga0268265_10001024_pt1 | contig 25227 bp, 20 predicted proteins | sample KBSSwiS52_FD_190355 | JGI IMG/M metagenome (GOLD analysis project Ga0268265, IMG submission 190355) | Switchgrass rhizosphere microbial communities from Kellogg Biological Station, Michigan, USA - KBS Switchgrass S5-2 (SPAdes) (version 2) | ecosystem: Host-associated > Plants > Roots >... | reverse complement strand
CCTGTACGGTGCCAGAACTCGCCTCGGGCCTTGACCTGCGGTTTCGGTGTCCGCCGCAATGGCGGATGATCGTGGTTCATGGTGGTGCGGTTGGTGTACCTGCTCATGCTCCGGGTGTTCGGCTGGCTCGTCCTACTCCCCCGCAACGACGCGGCGCGGACGGCGGAGCTGCTGGTGTTGCGCCATGAGGTGGCGGTGCTGCGTCGCCAGGTCGGACGTCCCCGGTTCAGCTGGCCCGACCGCGCTATCCTGGCCGCACTGGCCAGGCTGCTATCCCGGGGACGTTCGGGCGTGCCGGCTGGTGACCCCGGCGACGCTGCTGGCGTGGCATCGCCGCCTGGTCCGCCGACGGTGGACATACCCACACCGGATGGGCCGCCCGCCGGTGGATGAGGAGCTGCGGGCACTGGTGATCCGCATGGCCAGGGACAACCCGACCTGGGGCCACCGCCGTGTCCAAGGTGAACTCCTCGGCCTGGGACATCGAATCGGCGCGGGTACGGTCCGTCGGATCCTCGCCGACGCTGGTGTCGGCCCGGCGCCCCGCCGCCAAGCCGACACCAGCTGGCGCACATTCCTGCGAGCCCAGGCCCGCGGCCTGCTGGCGACCGACTTTTTCCACCTCGACACGATCGCGCTGCGCCGGCTGTACGTGCTGTTCGTGATGGAGATCCAGCCTCGGCGCGTCCATATCCTCGGCGTGACCGCCCACCCGACCGGAGCGTGGGTCACCCAGCAGGCCCGACAGTTGGTCATGGATCTCGACGGACGGCTCGACGCGTTCCGATTCTTGATCCGTGACCGGGACACGAAATACACGAGGTCGTTCGACAACGTGTTCGCTTCCGAAGGCGTGCAGATCGTGCGGACTCCGCCGCAGACACCGCAGGCGAACTGCTACGCGGAGCGATTCATCCGCTCCATCCGCCAAGAGTGCACCGACCGGATCCTCCTCTACGGCGAACGCCACGCCACCGCCGTACTCGACGACTACGCCCGCCACTAGCCAGGTAGCCCCGGCGCATTGCTGCGCCGGGGCCCCTTCAGGACCGTACGAGCGCGTTCCCACGCATACGGCCCAAGCAAGCCGCGAGGGCGGCTCGGGCTTTCTGCTGCTATCACGCGGTGCTTACTGCTGTCCGGACAGGGTGTTTCCTGCGGGAGCAGTGAATGTGTAGGAGGTGTGTTCGCCGATCGTGTGACGTGGCGGGTTGATCGTGGTGGACAAGATAGTCCGCCGCGATCGCCTTCTTGGTAACCCCGAGGTACCACCGCTGCCAGCCCCGTGGGGTCTGGGGCGGGTCCTCGAAGGTCAGCAGGTCCTCCCCGCACAGGGTGCACCGTCCGTCCTGCCTGGACAGCAGGCGCATGGTGTACGAGTCCAGCGGGGGTTTGACCCTGCGTCGGCGTTGCGCCCAGTACCGGGTCAGGTCGGGGTCGTCGGGAGACGCCCTGCCCTTGACCAGAGTGTGTCGCACGATGTCCGTCCAGGCCGGGTTGGGTAGATAGGCGCCGGTATCCCGGTCGCCGAAGACCCACCGGTCGGCGCGGTGTTTGTCGAACCTTCCGTAGTAGCGCTGCACAATCCAGCGTTTCGGCTTGTTCGAGTGGTTCCAGCACGCCCACTTGTAGGTGAGCTTCCACAGGTAGTTGCCCAGCGCGGCGAACACCTTGCTGGACACCACGGTGCGGTAGTAGGCGACCCAGCCCCGGACGATCGGGACGATGGTCGTCAGGACCGCCTTGGCGTTGGCTCCCCGTAGTACACAGAACTCTCGTGCCAGCCGTCTCCGGAACTCCTTGATGGCCACCATGCTCGGCTTGATCAGAAGCTTGCCGTTGCGGTAGCGCCGCAGGTTGAAGCCCAGGAAGTCGAACCCCGTGGTGAGGTGGACGATCCGGGTCTTGGCCTCGTTGAACGCAAGGCCTCTGGGCGCCAGCCACGCGGCCAGCCTCGCCTGGACCTGCTCGGCCTGCTGCCTGGTCTGACAGCAGACGACCAGGAGAGTCGGCGGCGGGAATCTCACCCGCCGCCGCTCGCAGAACCTGCCGTGCACGTCTCCGCGCAACAGGCTCCCATTGCCCAGCCGTCAGGGACGAATACCGAACTGCCAGTGCGCGAACAGGCCCGGTTCCCGCCGCGCTATGTCACGCAGCCATTCCCGTGCCCGCTGCTCTCGGCGTTTCAGCCGCTTGTACTTCCGCGTCGCCCAAGCTATGAGCTTGCGGTTGAGGAACTTCAGGAGGGGATACAACATCGACTTGTAGAAGAAGCCGTAGTAGTTGATCCACCCCCGCACGATTGGGTTGAACATTCGCGCGAGGTCCGTCAGCGATTTGTCACTACGACGCGGGATTCTCCATGAATAGATCTCCCGCTGCATCCGGACGACCGCATCCCGGCTGACCGCAGGCAGGAAGTTCACGAAATGCTTCCCCCACCTGTTCTTTGCCAGTCTGGGTCGGAACGTGTACCCGAGAAACGTGAACGACGTGTCGTCGTGGTCGTCCCGCCGGTCGGCGTCCTTACAGTACACGATCCTCGTCTTGTCCGGGTGGACTTCCAACCCGAATTCGGCGAGCCGAGCCGCTATCCGCTCCAGCACCCACTGGGCCTGGAGCAGCCCGTCGCAGTGCACTATCACATCATCACAGTAACGCTCGAACCGGACGCCGGGGATCTCCCTCGCTATCCACATATCGAACGCGTAGTGCATGAACAGATTAGCCAGCAACGGCGAGATCGGAGCACCCTGTGGAATTCCCCGCTCCCGTCCGACAACCGAGCCGTCCGGCATCTGCGACGGCGAACCGAGCCACCGCTCCACGTATAGCCGGACCCACTTCGACTCGGTGTGATGCGCCACCGCCTGTAAGATCCGATCCTGCGGCACGGTGTCGAAGAAGCTCTTGATATCCAGGTCAATGACCCAGTTACTCTTCCAGCACCGTTCCCGACAGCGCCCCACCGCGTCCAACGCGGATCGCCCAGGACGGTAACCGAAGGAGTCATCATGGAACAACGGATCCACGATCTCTCCTAACAGCATGGCCACCGCAGTCTGAGCCACCCTGTCACATACGGTCGGTACTCCAAGGATCCGCGAACTATCGGACCCCTTCTTCGGTATCTCCACCACCCGGACGGGTGACGGTAGGTAAGACCCCGAGGACATCCTGTTCCACAGTTTGTAGAGGTTGCGCTCCAGGCGCTCCTCAAACTGTGCGATCGTCTGCCCGTCGACGCCCGGCGCACCCTGCCTCGACTTGACCTGCTTCCATGCCTCCCAGATGAGCCTCTTGTCGATCTCGAACGGCTTTCCCTGACCACCTGATATGCCCATCCGACTCCTCCCAGTCATGCTGGTTGATCAGACCGGCCGGTTCATCCCGGATCTCTCCGGTTGCCGGCTGCACATCTGGACAACACATCCCCTTCGCCCTGTGGACGGCTCTCCCGTCCCCCACGGTGGGACGTCACCCCCACGACTACTACGAGATGTCCCGACTTCCTGACCACGCCACCGGTACTCTGCCCCTCACAGTTTCTGCTGCTTGGGGACCTCCCTCTCGCCGGCCCGCCAACCCGAGCCGTCACTTCCGTGGCCAGGATCTCCCACGTTCCGTATCGGAGCCTGGACCGGGATCACGCCACCTATAGGCCGGGGACCATCTGGCCAGTAAACAGGCACCCGCCAGACTCGTCCCGGGGCAACAACTGGACCCCGGTTTTGATCCCACCGCTACGCTTTCGACCCATCGACAGTGGTTCCTGTACGTCGTCTTCCCGACCCTCACCTGACGCCTAAGCGACGCCTTTTCTGCGACCGCTCACGACCACGCGTCTTAAACGCAGCCGCGCGCAGTGGTTTGGAGGCTCCCCCTGCAGAGCGCCTCCGAGGGGCCCACCCTCATCTCCGACACGACACCGCCTCCGGTGGCTTCCGCTTCTACACAGCTACCTCCGTTAGCGTTCGTGGCGCACCGTCATCGGCGTACCGACCGAACCGATCTTGCGGACCGAGTCCTCGCCGCGCAGCGCGCAGGTGACCGGGCTGCATTCCGTCTGCCCGAAGCTCGACACGACCTCGGCGTGCGGGAACGTCGTCATCATCGTCCGCAGCAGCGTGAGCGAGGCCGGGGCCGCACCCCAGCTCAGTCGCCGCAGCGCGGAAAGGTCATGGCTCGCCAGGTCGGGGACCGCGCAGATCGCGGCCCACTGCGACGGCACGAAGAAGCACGAGCTGACCCGCTCGTCGGCGAGCAGGCGCACGGTGGCAGCCGGATCGAACCCACCCGACCGGATGATGACCGAGCGTCCGCCGTTGATGAGCGGCGGAATCGTCCCGGCGAGCCCGGCGATGTGGAAGAGCGGCGCGCCGGAAAGATAGACGCGGTCGTCGCGCGGGATTCCGAGAAATGCGATCTGGCTCAGCCCGTGCAGGAAGAGGTTGCGATGGGTGAGCACCGCTCCCTTGGGATGCCCGGTCGTTCCCGAGGTGTACATGATGAATGCCGGGGCGTCGTCGTCGACGGCGAGCTGGACCGGGGTGCCGGCCGCGGCCGCCAGCAGGTCCTCGTACTCCCGCCCGAGGTGGATCACGGTCCCGACGTCGGGCGCTTTCTCCCTGGCCGTCCGCATTCCCGCCGCGAGCTCGTCGCCGACGAGAGCGCACCGGGCGCCGCTGTCGGCGAGAAGGTATGCGATCTCCGCGGGCGTGAGCCGGAAGTTGATCGTGACGCAGACGGCCCCGATCCGCGCGATCGCGTAGTACGACTCCAGGACCTCGATGCTGTTGCCCGCCATCACCGCGACCCGGTCGCCGGGGCGCACGTCCCGGTCGCGCAGCACGTTCGCGAGCCGGGTCACCCGGCCGTCCAGCTCCGCGTAGGTCCGGCGGTGCGCCGCGTCGATCAGGGCGATGGCGTCCGGCTGGCTTCTGGCGTGGCGGCCGAGGATGTCGCTCAGGGTCATTCCCCGGCCGCCGACGTCACTCATCGGGTCCGCCCTCCGTCTTCGACTCGGCGCTCGCCGTCCCGCCGCGGCCACGAACCGACGCCCACGGTCCGGACCGCGTGCGCGGCCGTCACCGGCTCAGGCCAGGCCCGCAGCAGTGCTAGGCCTGCTCGTCGACCACGATCGCCAGGGCGGGGCAGACCTGGGCCGCCTCTCGCACCTGCTCCAGGAGGTCGTCGGGCGGAGCCTCGTCGAGGAGAATGACCAGGCCGCTGTCCTCGTCCTGGTCGAAGACGGTACCGGCCGACAGGACGCACTGCCCCGCCCCGATGCAGATGTCGCGGTTGACGGTGATCTTCATACGACTCCTTCGGTTGGTCCGACGTACGCGGTGCTAGCCGAGCGCCGCGAGTGCGGTCTCCAACGGGACCTCCTCACGCGCGAGGAGCCCGCGCAGCCGAGCGATCGCCGGCGCCGCGCCGAGACCCACCGCCGCGGTGAGCCGACCGTGCGAACCGAACACCGCGACCGGCCGGCCCCGGCTCCCCCAGCTGACGATCGTCACGTCGTCGCCCGGGTCCGGCCAGCCGACGACCTGCAGCTTCGTGTCGAACTGGTCGCTCCAGACGTAGGGAGCGGCGTCGTGGGCTCGCGAGTCTCCCGTGACGATGTTGTGCGCGACGACGGCGGCCTGCTCCACGGTCGCGGTCCAGTGCTCGCATCGTGGGCCGAGCCCGAGGCGGGGGTGCCTCCAGCGCGCGACGTCACCCAGGGCGTAGACGTCCGGCACCGTCGTTCGCCCGGACGGCTCGCACAGAATGCCGTCGTCGATCTTCATCGTGCCGTCTGGGATCCAGTCGAGTTCGGGGACGCTTCCGATGCCGACGACGACCGTGTCGACGACGACCTCGTTTCCCGTCGACAGTTCGAGAGCGATGCCGCTGCCCCGCGGGCGAGCCGAGACCACGTTCGTACCGCAGAGCACCTCCACGCCCTGCTCCTCATGAACCGCCCTCATCAGGTCCCCGACCGTGCTTCCGAGGACCCGTGTCAGCAACGACGGCATCGCCTCCACGATCGTGACGTCCACACCGAGGGCGCGGGCGCTGGCCGCGACCTCACAGCCGATGAACCCACCGCCGATCACCGCCAGCCGCCCGCCTCGGGAAAGCTGGCCACGCAGTTCGAGCGCGTCCTTCTCCGTGCGCAGAGTCCGGGCGCCGGCCTCACTCAGGAACGGCAGGGTCCTGGCTCTCGCGCCGGTGGCGATCACGAGCGAGTCGTACTCCAGCTCGGTCCCGTCAGCCAACGCCACCACCGAACGGTCGCCGTCCAGACCGACCGCCGCGCCGCCGAGGCGCAGTTCGACCCCGAGGCGCTCGTACTCCTCGCCGCTACCGAGCCGCGGCGGTGGCGAACCGGTCCGCAACACCTGCTTGGACAGCGGCGGCCGGTCGTACGGGACGGCATCCTCGTCGCCGACGAGCGTTATTCCACCCTGGTGACCGGAGCCGCGCAACGCCGTCACGACACGATGTCCCCCAAGGCCCGCGCCGACGACGACGACGCGGCCAGTGGCTCCGCCCGCTGCATTACCCACGGTCAGGTTCTCCTTCGTGGCGACCACGGTCGCCGCCGCGTCGCGCTTCGTCACGGGATGTCGACACGGCCGCGTTTTCGGCGCGAGCCGGCTGGCGAACCGTAACGGCCAGTCACGTCCCAGCAGCTGTCTCACTCTGCCGTATCTGGCAGTCTATGCCAACATCTACACCTAGCGTCAAGACCCGCCCGGACCCGGCCGGGACCGCGCCACTGGTCCTCACCAAACAGGCTGAACGGCACGTCGCGCAGGTAGCGGACCTTCTTCTCAAGGTGGCAGCACGCCCCGGCGGGGTCGGCCAGCGGGGCCGCCGATCCGGCGGCCGGACGCCGGCCCGGGCGGGCTCGCGCTCGACCCGGCACGGCGCTCCACGGACAGCGGCGTGACGCTCAGCGGCGCCCGCCAGATCTGACAGTCGCTGACATTTCTTGTAGACTGTCCTCGTGGCGCAACCCGTCTCGCTCCGTGAGCGCACCAGGCAGGCGGTGCGCGCCGAGCTCAGCCGTTGCGCCATGGATCTCTTCGCCGCCGACGGGTACGAGTCGACGACGGTCGCCCAGGTCGCGCGGGCGGCCGGCATGTCGGAGCGAAGCTTCTTTCGTTATTTCGGATCGAAAGAGGAGCTGGCCCTGGCCAGCCAGGAGCAGATCGGACGTCTGCTGGCCGAGACGCTTGCCGAGCGTCCGGCGGCTGAGCCGCCATGGCTCGCGCTACGCCGCGCCTTCGATCCCATCGTCGCGGCGATCGACGATTCGGACGGTCGCGCGCGTCGTCTTGTCGGGATGCTGCATGGCACGCCCGAACTTCGCGGTGGCCAGCTCAGCAGGCAACATGAATGGGCGATGCTCCTGGCGCCGCACGTCGCCGCGCACCTGCCGGCGGCCGAAACCGCGGCCGCTCCCGGCCTGTGCGCCACGGCGATCGCGGGTGCGGCCATCATGTGCTATCAGATGGCGCAGACCGCGTGGATCGACGCGAACGGCAGTATCTCCATGAGCACGCTCCTCGACGATGCCATGGACGCCCTCGCCGGCATGGCCAGGCTAAGGTCCGAGCAGGCGCCGAAGGACTGATGTCCGTCTCACGGGCACGCGACGGTCAGGAGGCGGCGGAAAGCGATCGTTGCCCGTCCGGCTCCAGCGGCGTGACAGCGGACATCGCCTGGTCCATCAGGACCGAGATCCGCACCTTTCGGCCGGAGTCGAGCCACGTGCGCTGTACCGCCTCGTAGCAGGCGAGGGCGGCGCCGGCCATCGCGAGCGCGCGCGGGTCGGCGTCGGTCCGCACCGGCGGGTCGAACCTGTACAGCAGGTGCGGCGCGAGCAGGTCCCGCCACCGCGAACGACGCGCCAGCTGGCTCGCCAGCAGGACGGGCGTCTCGTTCAACATCCGCAGCAGCACCGCCGAGCGGTCCGGATCGGCATCCATCCGATCGACGATCAGGTCGAACGCCCGGCGCAGGGCCAGCCACGGCGGCTCGTCCGCCGGACGCTCGGCGAGCGCGCCAGCCAGCTCCTCGCCGATGGACTCCTGGTTGCCCAGGACCAGGTCCTCCTTCGACCCGAAGTACCGGAAGAAGGTCCGCTTCGACATGCCGGCCGCCTGCGCCAGCTCGTCGATCGTCGTCGCCTCGTACCCCTGCTGGGCGAACAGAGCCATCGCGATGTCCATCAGCTCTGCGCGCATCAGTCGCCGCGTTCGCTCGCGCAGCGCCACGGGTGCCGGGCTCGTCATGCCGGCGAGCCTACCATTGCAGTTTTTGGCACTCGGTGGCATGTTGACATCCGGCGGCGCATCTGGCGTAAGGTGCTCTGCCAGGCGTCGTGCCCGGCCGCGGGGGATGACGCCGCGCGACCGGAGGATGCACCGATGCATTTAGCCGTCCCGTCCATCCCGGCACCGGCTCGTCCCCGGAGGCGCTCCCGCCGCGGCCGTGGCCACGCCGGCCGGCCGGCCGAGGATCGGTGAACGCAACGGCCGGCTCGCCGCCGCCCGCCCTCTCGGAGGAGGAACACCATGAGCCTCGGTCATGTCCAGTCGACCGCCGGATGCCCCGCGCGCGCCCGGTCGACGAGGGCGGACGAGTCCGACCCGCCGGCCAGCCCGACGACCCGGGATCCGCGCTCGGTCACGGCAGTGGAGGCCTGACATGACCATCACCACGGCTCGGCCCGCCGAGGCACGGGGCGACTCGGACCGGGATCTGGCCTTCACCATCGCCGACCACCTGGTCGCCACCACGTTCGCCGACCTCGACGAGGACACGGTCGCGGCGACGAAGCTCAGCATCCTCGACACCGTCGGGGTCACGCTCGCCTCGAGCGGCCTCACCCCAGGTGTGGAGGACTACGTCGCGGTCGCGCAGGAGTTCGGGGGCACCCCGGAGAGCCCGGTGCTCGGCTTCGGCGACGTGCGGCTGCCCGCTCCGCTCGCGGCCTGGGCGAACGGGGCCCTCGTCCACGGACTGGACTTCGACGACCTGGTCCGCGACGTCGGCTACCACCCGAGCACGCCGACGGTGCCGACCGCCCTCGCACTGGCCAACCACGTAGGCAGCCTGTCCGGCCGCGACCTGATCACCGCCGTCGCCCTCGGCAACGACCTCGGCACCCGCCTGGCGGCGACCGTGCCCAGCCACGGCGCCTGGTTCGGCACCCCGGTCTTCGGCGGGTTCGCCTCCGCCGCCACCGCCGCCAAGGTGCTCGGCCTCGACTCCGACGCCACCCGCGCCGCGCTCGGCATCGCCTTCGCGCAGGCCGCCGGCACGCTGGAGATGCGCTGGAGCCCCAACTCCAACATCGCCTCGTTCAACGGGTCCTGGCCGAACAAGGCCGGCGTCATGGCCGCGCTGCTCGCGCGTCGCGGGGCGCAGGGCATCGAGAACACCTTCGAGGGCCGCGGCGGCCTGTTCGCCACCTACTTCGGCGGCACCTACGACCGCGAGCAGGTCACCGCGGACCTCGGCCGGCGGTTCCGCGGCGCCGAGGTGTCCTTCAAGGTGTGGCCGGCGTGCGGCGGCTCGCACTGCGCCATCGACGCGACCCTGCAGCTGTTCGCCGAGAACGAGCTGCGGGCGCAGGACGTCGACTCGCTCGTCATCGCGACCACTCTCGGCACGTTCGCCCTCACCCAGCCGATCGAGGCTCGGCGTGCCCCGACCACGGCAATGGACGCCAAGTTCTCCATCCCCTACTCCATCGCCGTCGCAGCGGTACGCGGCGACGTCACCCTCGACGACTTCCTCCCGGAGCGCCTGGCGGACCCGGCGGTCCTCGACTTCGCCCAGCGGATCGAGGCCGTCGACGACCCGAGCCTCGCCATCCGCAAGGCCGCGCTGCCGGCCCGGATCGAGGTGACCACCACGGACGGGCGGCACCTCGCGCACCGCGTCGACCAGCCGCGCGGCGTCTGGCCGTACAGCCGCCTGTCGCCCGAGGAGGTGGAGCGCAAGTTCCGCGACTGCGCCTCCTACGCCCGGGTTCCGATCAAGCCGGAGGCGCTCGACGCGTTCATCGGCGCCGTCCTCGACCTGGAGAACGTCACCGACGTCTCCACCCTGACCACGGAGCTGCAGCGATGACCACCACCTTCTCCGGCAAGCACGTCGTCGTCACCGGGGCCGCCTCCGGCATCGGCGGGGCCGCCGCGGAGCTTCTGGTGGCCGAGGGCGCCCTCGTGCACGCCCTCGACATCAAGCCGGTCACCGCCGGCGTCGCCTCGTCGACCGTCGTGGACCTGCGCGACCCGGCGTCGATCGACGCGGCCGTCGCCGGGCTGCCCGGCGAGATCGACGCGCTGTTCAACTGCGCGGGCCTGCCCCAGACCTTCGGGCCGACCGAGGTGATCGCGGTGAACTTCCTGGGCCTGCGGCACCTCACCGAGTCGCTCGTCCCCCGGATGGGGCCCGGGTCGGCCGTGGCGAGCGTCGCGTCGGTCGGCGGCCTCGGCTGGCCGGACCTGCTCGACCCGATCCGGGAGCTGCTCGAGACCGACGGGTTCGCGAGCGGCCGCGCCTGGGTCGAGGAGCACCCCGACGTCATCGAGGCCGGGTACCGGTTCTCGAAGGCCTGCGTGATCGCCTACACGCTGTACCGCAGCACCGACCTGATCTCCCGCGGCATCCGGATCAACTCGCTCAGCCCCGGTGACACCTTCACGCCGATGACAACCCACTTCAAGGACTTCTACGGCGCGGACTTCTGGGACTCGCGGGTGCTGCCCATCGGCCGGCCCGCCCAGCCGGTCGAGCAGGCGCGCGCCCTGCTGTTCCTGAACCGGCCCGACGCGAGCTACATCTGCGGCATCAACCTCGTGGTCGACGCCGGCGCCACCGCGGCCCGCACGATGGGCCACGTCCCGATCCCGGCCGGGCTGCCCAGCACCACCGGATCGCGCTGATCTCAACCATCATGCGGCCGGCCTCGCCGAACCGCCCTACCCGGAGGAACCCGTGTCCGAGACCATCGGAGCCCGCACCGCCGGCGCAGCGTTAACTCCCGGTCCGGCGGGCTGCCCGCACGTCGTGAACACCCGCTCCGCGGACTTCAACGACCGCTACCACGAGGTGCTCGCGACCCTGCGGGCCGAGGCGCCCGTCGCCCCGACTCCGGTGCCGCACGAGTACTACGTGAGCCGCTACGAGGACGTCTACCGCGTCCTGCGCGACCACGAGACCTTCTCGTCGCGCGAGGGCGTCGCGGTCGACCCGGGCGGCAAGCGGCTGCCCCCGATCGACACCGACCCGCCCGAGCACACCGCCTGGCGCGGGCTGCTCAACCGCTGGTTCACCCGGCAGCGGATGGCGGTGCACGAGCCCGCGATCCGGGCCGCCGCGCACGCGATGCTCGACCGCGCGCTCGCGCAGCCCGAGGTCGACCTGGTCGCCACCTACGCCAGCCTCCTGCCCACCGAGGTGTTCTTCACCCAGATCATGCGGCTGACGGTGGAGCAGGCCCGCACCTGCGCCGGCTACGTCGACCAGGCGGTCTTCTCGGACGACCACGAGGCATCCCAGGCCGGGTATGCGGCACTGGGCGCGTTCATCGCCCCGCTCGTGAACGAGCTGCGGTCCCGTCCCCCCGAGGACGAGCTGCTCAGCGTGATCGCGCACTTCCAGATCGACGGCGAGACCATCAGCGCCGAGCAGGCGATCCTGGCCGTCACCCTGCTCGTCCTGGGCGGCCTGGAGACCACCGCGAGCGTGCTCAGCGGCGGCCTGCACCATCTCGCGACGCACCCCGAGCTGCTCGGCGCGCTGCGCCGTGGGGACGTCGCGCCGGCTGGGTTCGTCGAGGAGTCCCTGCGGATGTTCGCGCCCTCGTCGGGGCTTCGCCGGTCGGTCACCTGCCCGGTCGAGCTCGGGGGTGTCCAGCTGGAGACCGGCGACAGCCTCCTGGTCAGCTACGCCTCGGCCTGCTACGACGAGGAGACGTTCCCGGACGCGGCGACGTTCGACCCCGCGCGCAGCCCCAACCGGCACGTCGCGTTCGGGGTCGGGATCCACCGCTGCCTCGGCTCGAACCTGGCCCGCCTGGTGCTGCAGACCGGCTTCACGGTCGCGGCCGAGCGGCTCGAGGCGATCGAGCTGGTCGGCGAGCTGGCCTACCACTCCGTCCCGACCCGCGGCCTGCTCACCTTCCCCGTCCGGCTGCACCCCACGGCCCCCGCCCTGGCGACCGCCGCCGGCGAGGGACGATGACGGGCCGGGTCGCGGGCAAGCGGGCGCTGGTCACGGGCGCGGCCCTCGGGCAGGGCCGGGCGCACGCCGTGCGGCTCGCCGAGGAGGGCGCCGACCTGGTGCTCGTCGACCTGCTCACCGACTATCCGGACGTGCCCTACCCGATGGGTACGGCGGCCGACCTGGAGGAGACGGTCGCGCTGGCCGAGAAGGCCGGCGCGCGGGTGACGTCGCACGTCGCGGACGTACGGGACCGCGCCGCGATGGACCGCGTCGTCGACGAGGCGGGACCGGTCGACGTCGTGGTGGCGAACGCGGGGATCTGCCCGGCCGGCACGCCGTTCTGGGAGGTGTCCGAACGCCAGTGGCAGGCGGTGATGGACGTCAACGCCAAAGGGGTGTGGACGACCGTCAGCGCCGTGGCGCCGCGGATGATCGAGGCCGGGACCAGGGGGTCCATCGTCGTCACGGCGTCGGTGCTGGGGCTCAAGGGGAGCCGCAACATGGCGGACTACGCGGCGTCGAAGCACGCCGTGGTGGGCCTGATGCGCTCCATGGCGCTCGACCTCGCGCCCCACATGATCAGGGTCAACGCCCTGTGCCCGAACAGCGTCGACACCAATATGATCAACAATGAGACGATCTTCCAGCGGTTCCGTCCCGATCTGGAGAACCCGCGGCGCGAGGACACCGTGGAGGGCTTCAAGTCATTGACGGTCATGCCGGTCCCCTGGCTCGAGCCCGTCGACATCGCGAACGCCATGCTGTGGCTGGCCTCCGACGAGTCCCGCTACGTCACCGGCGTGACGCTGCCGGTGGATCTCGGCGGCTGCCTGAAGTAGCGAGGCTGACGCCGCCGCGAGCCACGGCCGCGGCCGGCGTTCTCTCCTCACACCGACTCGGCTTCGGGACCGCCGAGACGACCCGGCCGCGCCACGGCCGGACCGTGCCGGTGGCGGTGGCGGACAGGGCCGCCGCCGCCACCAACACGGCACGCCACCGACACAGCGCGGCGGTCGTCGCGCCGGCGCGATCGCCTGAACCCGAGCCGCACCTTCCTGCCAGGCGATGGATTCGGGCCAAGAAATCGGCCGCCGGCCGGCCAGGCGCCGACAGGGCGTTTCCATCCAGCTCAGATCACTGATTCCAGCTCATACAGACGACCGGCCGCGCCATTCCCGGGCCACCGGCTGGCAAGTTGATCACCACATTGGAGGAGTACGTCGATATGCGTTCGTCAAGCTCGATGAGGACCGCGTTCGCCGCGGCGGTCATGGTTGCCGTGGCACTGGCGGGATGTGGTTCCTCCGGCGACTCGGACGACGGGTCCGGCTCGGCCGGGGCGAGCGCGGCCGCGAAGCTCACCGGCAGCCCGCTTTCTATTTTCTTCATCAATTCCCAGGGATCGACCACGGGTACCAGCTACCCGGCGGAAACGGTCGCCGCCAAGGCCGCCGTCCAGTACATCAACAATGATCTCGGCGGCGTGGCGGGCCACCCGCTGAAGCTCGACACATGCTTCACCGACGAGACCCCGGCCAAGACGACCGCCTGCGCGAACCAGGCGGTCTCCGCCAATCCGACCGTGATCTCCGTGGGCATTCTGGGGGACGACAACGACCTCATCGCGGTCACCGGTCGGACCGACATTCCCATCGTCGCGAACGCGGGCTACACGCATCAGACGCTCGAGGCGAAGGACAAAGCGTTCATCGTCAACTCCGGCGGCCAGGCGGCCGCGCTGGCCAACGGCATGATGATGAGCCAGAACGGCGTCAAGAATGCGGCGGTGGTCTATGTCAACGTCCCCGCCGTCTCCGGCGGGATCTACCCGCAGGTCGAAGGCGGCCTCAAGAAGGCCGGGATCGCCGTCCAGCCCTTCCCCGTCACCTATCCGTCGCCGGACCTGACCCCGACGATCCAGGCCGTGCAGAGCGGCAAGAACGACGCGATCCTGCTGATCGCCGACCCGACCACCTGCGCGGCGGCCTTCAAGGCCACGCAGACACTGGCCCTGAACATCCCGATCTACAGCCCGATCGAGTGCCAGAACAAGACGAACAGCCAGCTCGTCACGTCCCTGCCGCAGAAGGTGTACCTCCAGCAGACCTTCGTCCCGCTGGACTCGGACGACAAGGACGCCAAGGCCTACACCACGGCGATGAAGAAGTACGGCGGCGAGAAGGATTTCGAGTCGGGCTTCGCCGTCAACGGCTTCCAGAGCATCATGGCCGTGTACGAGGGCCTGAAGGCGGCGGCCGCGTCCGGTGAGCCGACCACCGAGACCCTGAAGCAGGCGCTGGGCACCCAGAAGCTGCACCAGTTCCTGCTGGGCCCGGACACCACCTTCACCTGCGACGGGACGCTGGTGCCGCAGCTGCCGGCGCTGTGCTCGCTGAACACGCTGATCGGGGTATGGAAGGGATCGGAGGTGACCGACACCAAGGTCCTGAACGCGGCTGAGTTCCTGCCGTAGCGGAAGGGCCTGAGCGGCAGGCGACGCCCTGACCGACGGCTTCGCCGTCGTGGCACTGCCGGGTCCGGGCCGCCGCGGGGACCTACCGGTCCTCGCGGCGGCTCCGGCCCCCCCGGCATCAGGCCGGGTGGTGGATGCTCTGCGGCTCGTGGAAGGTCCGGATGCCCTCCGGCCCGTACTCGCGACCGATACCCGACCCAAGCGCGGCGTCAGTGCTCGACCTCATTTACACCCGACAGGCGCACGAACTCGGGCATCAAAGACGCATTGTTTGTGAATGCCGGCGTCACCGCCTCGTCACCGCATTTCCCGGCCGGCCAACCCAGCCGGCCGTCGTGGCCTCACCAAAGGACGACGGATGACACTCGATGCAGCCACCACAGAATTGCTCGCCCAGTTCAGCGCGTCGGGGGCACCACCGCTCGAGCAGATGACCTTAGCCGAGGCCCGGTCTCTCGGTGGGCTTCTGCTGCCGATGTTCGGTGTGGGGCCGGCGATGCATGACGTCACGGACAACGAGGTGACCTCGGGCGACGGAGGCTCGTTCCGCGTCCGTACCTACCGCCCGCTGGCTCGTACCACCGCCGTCGTCGTGTACTTCCACGGCGGCGGCTGGACGGTGGGGAGCGTGGCTCAGTCGGACGTGCTGATGCGGCGGCTCGCGGAGCGGACGGCGTCGACGGTCGTGGCCGTCGACTACCGCCTGGCGCCGGAGCACCCTTTCCCGGCGGCGGTGGTCGACGCGGACGCCGCGGTGCGGTGGGCCGCGAGCCGGCTGCGGGACCTCGCCGGTGGCGACGTGCCGCTCGTGGTCGCCGGCGACAGCGCCGGGGGAAACCTCGCCACGGTCGCCGCCCGCCGGGCCCACGATGCCGAGGACGGGCCGCACATCGCGCTGCAGGTGCTCGTCTATCCGGTGACCGACTGCGACCTGACCACCCCGTCGTATCTCGACCCGGCCAACCAGCTCATGCTCAGCGCGGCCTCGATGCGGTGGTTCTGGGATCACTATCTTCCGGATCCCGAGCTGCGGACGAACCCCGACGCCTCGCCCCTGCGGGCGGCGGACCTTGCCGGGCTTCCGCCCGCGATCGTGGTGACCGCCGAGCACGACCCGCTGAGGGACGAGGGCGAGGCGTATGCGCGACGGCTGGCGGAGGCCGGCGTGGCGGTCACGCACCGCCGCTTCGACGGGCAGATGCACGGGTTCTTCACGATGGTGAACCTGCCGGGCAGCGTCGACGCGCTCGAGCTCGTCGCCGACGCCATGGCGGCCAGGCTTGGCTGGACCCCGAGCCCCTTCGCCCACCTGCGGGTCGCCCCGCTCGACGCCACCGACGACGAGCTGCGTGAGCACCTGCGCGACGCCGAGCTCCCCTCGCTGCTGCAGACCCTGGCCTACCTGACGGACGACCTGTCGATCCTGCGCGACGACCTGCGGCCCAACGGCGACCGGTACGACCCGACCCGCGGCCTGTCGCCCCAGAAGATGGACGAGGCCCGCGAGCTGGCTCTCACCGTCCTCGGCAGATTCCGGGACGGCGGCTGCCGGGCCGCCGACCGGCCGAGCGAACAGACCCTGCAGAAGATCATCACCTGGGGCATGCCGCTCGTCGAGGAGGACTTCCTTCCCCTGCTGTCCGAGGAGCTCGTGCTCGCCGGCGACGACCCCCGCGCGCCCGCCTGGACGAGGCAGTCACTCGCTCCCGAGGCGGACTTCCAGGTCGTGGTCGTCGGCGCCGGAATGTCGGGGCTGCTCGCCGCGTACCGGCTGTCCCAGGCCGGCGTCGGCTACCAGCTGTTCGAGAAGAACGAAGAGGTCGGCGGCACCTGGTTCGAGAACCGGTACCCGGGCTGCCGGGTCGACGTGCCCAGCCATTCGTACTGCTATTCCTTCGCGCCCCGGCTGGACTGGTCCGACCACTTCTCGACGCAGGACGTGCTGCTCGACTACTTCCGCGACTTCGCCGACACGTCCGGCGTGCGCCAGAACATCAGTTTCGGCACCGAGGTCACCCGTGCCGAGTACGACGACGACCTCGGCGTCTGGAAGATCGACGTACGGTCCGCGGACGGTGAGCGGACCGTACGAGCCAACGCGTTCATCTGCGCCACTGGCCAGCTCAACCAGCCGAGCCTCCCGGACATCCCCGGGCTTGCCGACTTCGCGGGGCCCGCGTTCCACTCGGCGCGCTGGGACCACGACGTCGAGCTGGCCGGCAAGCGGGTCGCGATCGTGGGCACCGGCGCCAGCGCCTTCCAGTTCATCCCGATCGTGGCGGAGCAGGCCGGGCAGCTGACCGTCTTCCAGCGCACCCCGGGCTGGCTGATCCCGACGCCGGAGGTTCACGACGCCATCCCGGAGAACCTGCGCTGGCTGCTGCGGCATGTCCCGTTCTACGAGGCCTGGTACCGGTTCTCCCTGTTCGCGCCCGTCGTGCACGGCGGTCTCCAGGCCGCCATCGTGGACCCCGGCTACCCGCCCAGCGAACGGGCCGTCTCGGCGCTGAACGACCAGTTCCGCGAGATGCTGACCGGCTACCTGACGGCCCAGCTCCCGGACCGGCCGGACCTGCTTGCCGCCGTGCTGCCGACCTACCCACCGATGGCGAAGCGCACGCTGCGCGACAACGGCGTGTACCTGGCGGCGCTGAAGAGGGAGAACGTCGAGGTACTCACCGACGGAATTCAGCGGATAACCCCGCGCGGTGTCGTCACGATGGACGGGGTCGAGCACGAGGTCGACGTCCTCATCTACGGCACGGGATTCCGTGCCGCGGACTTCCTGACCCCGATGACGGTCGTCGGACGGGGGGGCGCCGACCTGCACACCCAGTGGCACGGAGACGCCCGGGCCTATCTCGGCATCACGGTCCCCGGATTCCCGAACCTGTTCCTGCTCTACGGCCCCAACACGAACCTCGTCATCCACGGCAGCATCGTCATGTTCTCGGAGTGCGAGGTCGCGTATGTCATGGACTGCCTCCGGTACGTGCTCGAAGGCGGGCACCGGGCGATCGACTGCCGGCCCGAGGCACACGACCGGTACAACGCCTGGATCGACGAGGGCAACGCGCTGCGCGCCTGGGGATACTCGAAGGTGAGCAGCTGGTACAAGAACGCCACCGGCCGCTCGGCCCAGAACTGGCCCTATTCGATCCTCGAGTTCTGGCGGCGCACCCGGCAGGTCGATCCCGCCGACTACGAGCCGATCTGACGGGAGACCGCCCGGGCGTGCCCACGCCGCGGCGTGGGCACGCCCGGGCGCGAGCCACGGGTGAGCCGAATCCGAGCTACCACGTCGGTGCCAGTCGAGCGACCGAGACATTGTTCGCCATATTGACCATCTGGTCACCTTGTCGTACCGTCGCGACGGTTCCCACCCGACCACCGCACCGCCTCCGCACCTTGATCAGCAGCGGGAGCGCCGCCACGTCGATGGACGAAGGCACCACGAGACCGAGCTGACAGGTCACAGACGGATACCAATGGTCGATCGCGTGGAGGTGATTACACCGCCAGCCCATCCGCTCCTTGCGGCATTTGTTTGCAGATGCGTACGGCAACAGCCTGGACGGGAGCCCGCCGTACGCGCTGTGAATCGGCAGGAAGGAAATCGGTGCCCACATCACCCACGTCCGCGCAGCCTCTGCTCGGGGCATCAGCGGACCGTGCAGACGAGTTGGTATGAGCGGCGTCGCGGCTGGCACGTGCCCGGCCTTCCCAATGCCGCGCGACCGGGCTCATCCGTTAGCACCCCCACCCGAACTGGTCGCCCTTCGGGACGCCGCGCCGGTCACCCGAGTCACCCTGTGGGACGGAAACAGCGCGTGGCTGATCAGCAGATACGAGGATCAGCGCAGACTGCTGGCCGACGACCGTTTCAGCGCCGACGTACGCCGCCCCGGCTTCCCGCAGAGCGCCGCGGCGACCGCGACCTGGTTCCAGCGGGCGCGTCCCCTCATGACGATGGACAACCCCGAGCACGACACCCTGCGGCGGTCCATGGCGCGGGCGTTCACGATTCGCCAGGTCGAGGCGCTACGGCCAGGCGTGCAGCGCCTCGTCGACGATCTCCTGGACGAGATGCTCGCGTCCGGCAGCCCGGCGGATCTCGTGCCCGCGTTCGCCCGTCCGCTGCCGTCCCTCGTCATCTGCGAGCTGCTGGGCGTGCCCTACGAGGATCACGACTTCTTCCAGGCCACCGCGGCGACCGTCGTGTCGACGTCGTCGACGTTGGAACAGAGCAGCCAGGCAATTGACGACCTGCGCAGGTACGTCGCCGCCCTGATCAAGTCCCGAGGGCAGGAACCGGGCGCCGACCTGCTCGGGTCGATCATCTCCGACCAGTATCTGACCGGCAGGTACTCCCTCGAGGAGACGTCCGCGATCGCCCTGCAGCTCCTGCTCGCCGGTCACGACACGACCGCGAACATGATCGCGCTGGGCACGCTCGCCCTGCTGCAGAATCCCGACCAGCTGGCGCTGCTGGTCTCCGGCACCGCTCCCGTCGCCAGCGCGGTCGAGGAGCTGCTGCGGTTCCTGAACATCGTGCACACCGGCCGGCGGCGGGTGGCGCTGGCGGACGTCGAGATCCACGGCCAGGTGATCGCGGCCGGGGAGGGCATCATCGCGCCCAGCGACGTCAGCAACCGTGAGCCGGGCGTGTTCGCGCAGCCGGACTCCCTGGACCTGACGCGCAACCCGCGCAACCACCTTTCCTTCGGCTATGGCATACACCAGTGCCTGGGTGCGCCGCTGGCCCGGATGGAACTGCAGGTCGCCTATGGGTCGCTGTTCTCTCGGATTCCCTCGCTCCGCCTGGCCACCGAGCTGGCGAACCTGCGATATCGGGACGACTCGGTGGTCTACGGAGTCCGCGAGCTGCCAGTCGCCTGGGACCAGGGAGCACAAGCGTAAGATCGACTCAGGCTTGGCCTCGGCCGGTGGAGCGGGAACACCGCTCCACCGGCCGATTTCGTCCAGGGGGCCGTTCCTGCCTGCCTACGCGGGCATGTGGACGGCCTTCATCTCGAGGAACTCGAGGAGTCCTTCGGTGCCGCCCTCGCGGCCCAGCCCGGACTGCTTGAAGCCGCCGAACGGCACCGTCGGGTCGAACAGATCTGCAGCCTCATACGGGTCGTGCGCGCGGCGATCGCGGACGCGAGGCTCAGCGGCGAGGGCAGGTAACCGTCCTCGGATGAGTGATGCTCCATGAGGCTGACCTGGGTGAGCCCGTGGGCGTCGGCGTAGCCGGCCATCTCGAGGGCGGCGCCGTACAGCGCGGTCGACTCCATGCCGAATGCGGGCGCCCGCATGTCGAACTTCAGCGCGCACTTGATCACGGATTCCTCGCCCCCAATGATGTCCGCCATTCGCCGGGCCGATTCGGCGGCGGTATGCGGCAATTTCGCGGGTGTAGCATACTGCATACAGCTGACCATGGTCGGCCCATCGCCCGGGACCGCCACCACGGGGCCGCCACCCGGATCGGCCGAACGGAGTGGGGCGTCCCGGGGCGGCGGGCCGACCACGGGTCCCGCGGGCCGACATCGCGGGCAGTCGAGCTTCTCGCGGCCGAGCGCCACCCTCAGGTCGGCCACGTGGGTGCAGGGAGTGCGACTCCCAGTCCTCGGTCGGGAACCGTTCGCGCAGCTCTCCGGACAGCGCCAGGAGCCGATCAGAGGTGTGCCCGGGGGGAGGCGCCGGGCAGCGCGATCACGCGGATCATTCGGATCATTCGGGATACCCACATCGCCAGGGCGTTGCGTTCGCGTTATTTAGTATACTACACTCAGTACCTGACGTGCCACAGCGTCGCTCACGCCCGCGCGACCGGCGGAGGGCGTGCCAGCGGCACTCCCGTGGATCCGTCGACAAGGAGAGCCCTATGGCCCGGCGACGCCGCCGCCCTCGATTCCGCACGAACCTGTTCGTTGAATCGGCTCGACCGATCAGTCCGCCCCGCTAGTCCGGCCGTGAGCAGCGCATTGCCGCAGGCAACGGCGGCCGATGGCGCTTCTATTCTCCACGGCGTTTCCCGGCGGGCCGCCACAGCTTGGAGGTACAGCAATGGCACAGACCACCATGACCGACTCGAAGAACACCGCCGGCATGGTCGACGGCGTGAACATCCGCGAGGCGGTGGCCCAGATGGGCCGCAACGCCGTCGAGGACATCTACACCGTGTTCGAAGACGCCCGAGCCGAGTTCGGCCCAGTATACCGGGGCGACCTCATCGTCGACCGCTTCCATGCCTTCTCAGCGACGTCAGCCGTCGAGCGACCAGTGGTCACCGTGCTGGGGATGACCGAGGCATTAGCCGTCTACCGCGACCCGGTCACGTTCTCCAATACCGTCTACATGGACACGGTAGGCAAGAGCATGGGCCGGAATCTTCTGATGGTGGACCCGCCAGAGCACACGCGGCTTCGTAGGGGGGTTCAGGCGCATTTCAACAAGCGACAGATCGAGTCGCTGTCGCTGGCGTTCGCCGAGCGGGCCGTCGGTGAGAGCCTGGGCGCGCTTGCACCACAGCACCGGGCCGACATCCTGGAGAACTTCATCCTGTGGCTCCCGGCCGACGTGGTCTTCGGCATGCTCGGCCTACCCGGTGAGCAGAAGGAACGGTTCCGCACCTACGCGACCGGGCTGACGCTGACTTCCGGGGACGTCGCCGCCACAGGCATGATCTGCTCCGCGAGGCTCGGCGAGCTGCTCCAGCAGTTCCTCGACGGCTACCCGCGGCGTCGGGCGGCCTCGGCCGAGTTCACCGGCCTGATCGACGACATCATCGCCAGCCAGCCCGCCACCGAGGACGGTCTGACCGTCGGCGAGATCCTCGACTTCCTCCGGGTGCTGCTGCCGGCAGGCTCGGAGACGACCATCGCGGGTGTCGCCACCATGTTCGCCGCCCTGCTGACCCACCCGGAGCAGCTGGAGCTGCTCCGCAACGACCCGGCGTTGATGCCGAACACGATCGAGGAAATCCTTCGCTGGCAGGCTCCAAATCAGTTCACCCACCGGGTGGCCACCACCGACACCCGGATCGGCGACGTCGAGGTCCCGGCCGGCACCGGCGTCGTCATAGCCGAGGGCGCGGTCAACCGCGACCCGGAGCGGTGGGAGCGGCCGCACGAGTTCGATATCACCCGCAGCCCGCGGCACAACGTCGCCTTCGGCGGCGGGGTACACACCTGCCTGGGGGCGCATCTGGGCCGGTTCGAGATGGGCGTCGCGCTGAGCCAGGCGCTGCGGCGGCTGCCCGGGCTGCGGCTCGACCCCAGCCATCCCGCTCCGCGCTTCATCGGCCTGATTACCCGGACGGTCGACGCGATTCACGCGGAATGGGACTGAGACGGCCGCGCCGCGAGGCGCAGCAAGCGTTCTTTCTGGAGCCGAAGCGTGGCGCGGCGGCGACTCGCTGACGCGCGTACCGTGCCAGAACTCGGTTCGAGGCCTTGACCCGTGAATTCGCTGTCCGCCGCGGCAACCCCACCTGGGGCCATCGCCGCGTCCACGGCGAACTTCTCGGTCTCGACCACCGGATCGGCACAGTCACGATACGTCGAATCCTCACGCACGCGGCCCGGGTGGCGGTCTTCCCGGGATCCGCCGGCCCGGATGCGCCTCGTCACGCGCATCCGGGCCGGCGGTCCTATGTCTGGCGTCTGGTCAGGCGATGATCGGCTGCCAGAACGCGCAGTGGTGGGCGGCGCTGAAGCTGGCGGCCGAGATGGGTCGCGCGGTGGCGCTCTCCAGGGACTCGATCTGCTGGCCCGGCGCGAACGTCGGCCAGTTGGGCAGGAACAGCCCGGCACGCCCCCCGCTCAGACCGTGGCCTTCTCCAGGATGTGGACACCGCAGGCGCTGCCGAGGCCGATGACGTGGGCGAGCCCGGCCTTCGCGTTCTCGATCTGGCGGTCGCCCGCCTCGCCGCGCAGGTGGGTGGCGATCTCCCAGACATTGGCGATGCCGGTCGCCGAGATGGGGTGGCCCTTGGACTCCAGGCCGCCGGAAACGTTCACCGGCCGCTTGCCGTCTCGCCAGGTCGCCCCGGAGTTGAAGAAGTCCACGGCCCCGCCGGGCTCGCACAGCCGCAGGTTGTCGTAGTGGACGAGCTCCGCGGTCGCGAAGCAGTCGTGCAGCTCCACCAGGTCGAGGTCGTCGGGACCGATGCCCGCCTGTTCGTACGCCTGGTCCGCGGCCGCCCGGGTGAGGGTGTTGATATCCGGCAGCACCTGGCAGGCCTCGGACCACGGGTCGCTCGTGAGGACCGAGGCGCTGACCTTCACCGCCCGTCGCTGCTGTTCGAGGGAAAGCGCGCGCAGCTTGCTGTCGCTGACGACGACCGCGGCCGCGGCGCCGTCGCAGTTGGCGGAGCACATCGCCCGCGTGTTCGGATACGCGATCATGACGTCGTTCATGATCTGTTCCAACGTGAACCGCTTCTGGTAGGTCGCCAGCGGGTTCAGCGTCGAGTGCGCATGGTTCTTCTCGGAGATCCGCGCGAACAGCTCGAAGCTCGTCCCGCCGTAACGGTGGCCGTACTCCATGCCGATCTGCGCGAAGACACCGGGCATGGTGTCCGTGCCGATCCGGCCATCCAACGCGGTCACGGCGCCTACCCGGCCCTCCGGCGTCCAGCGGTCACCCGCCTCGGTGCGTTCGTTGCCGGTGAGCAGGCCCGCGCCCGACAGCTTCTCGACCCCGACGGCGAGACCCACGTCGGCTTCCCCGGCCTTGATCGCCATGATCGCGACCCGCAGCGCCGTGGCGCCGGTCGCGCAGGCGTTCGCGACGTTGAAGACCGGGATCCCCGTCTGGCCGATCTGCTTCTGCAGCGCCTGACCGAAGTCCCTACGGCCCCGCAGGTTCCCGGCGCCGAGCACACCGACGTCACGCATCCGCAGCCCGGCGTCCTGCAGCGCGGCCCGGGCTGCCTGGGCGCCGAGGTCGACGACGTCCAGTGCCGGATGCTTGCCGAACTTCGTCATGTGGATGCCGACGATCCACACATCTTCCGCCATCGACTTCTCCCGACCCTCAACCGATCCGACTAGGTCGTCCGACGGCCTCCGGCCACGCGAGGCTCCGCCATCATCGCGTGACCTTCGGCCTAGTCGTGTCTGACGGCCTCCGGCCACGCGAGGCTCCGCCATCTTCGCGTGACCTTCGGCCAGTGGTCAGCTCACCGGCTCGAAGCCGAACCCGACGGCCTCGACGCCCTGGGAGTCCGCACCCAGGGAATTCGTCGCCAGCCGCACCTTCATCCCGAGCCGGACGTGCTCCGGGTCGGGTGGAGTGTTCACGATGTTGCCCCGGACGCTCGTCCCGCCGCAGTCCACGACGCCGGCGACGAACGGGACCTCGATCCCCTCGGCGGCGAAGCTGACGATCGTGAAGGCGCGGAGCTCGCCTTCCGTCGGCACCTCGACGACGCGGAACTCGGTGCCCTCGCAGCGCGCGCACGCGTTGCGCCGGTCGAAGAACCGCGCCGCGCACTCGACGCATTCGTTCGCGACGAGATGCGGCGCGTCGCCCAGGACCAGATAGTCCACCAGCGGCACCTGCTCGCTCACTTCGCCTCCTGGGCACCCGGGACGATCGAAACTGTGGGTACTCTGCTCGTGATCATCGACGGACCACCACGCCCATGCCGACAGGCATCCGACCCGCTACGCGGCACCGGGGCGGCCGAGGTTGAAGGGGACCTCGGCCAGCCTCGGCCCTTCCTTGGCCAGCTCGTCAAGCGTCCACCGGTGACCGGTCTCGATCTTGTCGATGATCGCCCACGGCTGGAACAGGTACACGGAGCCGCCGCGCACGTAGAACGACCGGCCCGCGATCGGGCAGTCCTCGGTGGCGAGGTAGGCCACGAACGGTGAGATGTTGGCGGGGTCGGTGGCGTCGAAGCCGGTGCCGTCGTCCGTGGCCGGCAGGACGTCCTCGGTCAGGCGGGTGCGGGCGGCGGGGGCGATCGCGTTGACCCGGACGCCGTAGCGCTCAAGCTCCAGCTGCGCGATCGTCGTCAGGGTCGCGATGCCGGACTTCGCCGCCCCGTAGTTGCCCTGGCCGACGTTGCCGAACAGGCCCGAGGTCGAGGACGTGTTGATGATCGCCGCGCGGGGGGACCTCCCGCTCTTGCTGAGCTCCCGCCAGTGGCGGGCCGCGGCGCGCAACGGCATGAAGTGCCCGCGCAGGTGCACGCGGATGACGTCGTCCCACTCGGCGTCGCTCATGTTGACCAGCGTCCGGTCGCGCAGGATGCCGGCGTTGTTGACCAGCACGTGGAGCTCGCCGAAGGTGTCGAGCGCCGTCTGGACGAGACGCTGGGCCCCGCCGGCGTCGGTGATGTCGTCGCCGTTGGCGACCGCCGAGCCGCCCGCGGCCCTGATCTCGTCGACGACCTGCTGGGCCGGGGTCAGATCTGAGCCTGAACCATCGGCGGCACCCCCGAGGTCGTTGACGACGACCTTCGCGCCCTCCTGCGCGAACAGAAGCGCGTGCTCGCGACC
>Ga0268265_10001020_pt1 | contig 25259 bp, 15 predicted proteins | sample KBSSwiS52_FD_190355 | JGI IMG/M metagenome (GOLD analysis project Ga0268265, IMG submission 190355) | Switchgrass rhizosphere microbial communities from Kellogg Biological Station, Michigan, USA - KBS Switchgrass S5-2 (SPAdes) (version 2) | ecosystem: Host-associated > Plants > Roots >... | reverse complement strand
GCCGCCGTCGCCGCGGCGCGCGCGCGGCTTCCGCGCGGCGCGTTCGCCGCGAAGCCCGTCATCCTCGTGCTCGGCTCGGCCGGCAGCTGCAAGACCACCGTCGTCACGCAATCCGGTACGGACGCGCAACTGCTCGCGGGCGATGCCCCGGCTGCGAGCGGAGGTGCCCCGACCGCTACCGCGGGTGCGAACCTCTGGATCGTGCGAGACGCCGTCCTCGTCGAAGCGGGTGCGCCCGTGCTCACCGACGCGAATCGGTGGCGGCGGTTCGTGCGCGCCCTGCGCGCGCCACGCCTTGCCGCAGCCTTCGGTCGTGCCGCAGCGCCGCCACGCGCGGCCGTGGTGTGCGTCAGCGCCGACCTGTTCTATGCGGGCGGTGCCGGTGAACAGCTCGAGGGACTCGCACGACTGATGCGCGAGCGGCTGAGCGAAGCGGCCCGTGAGCTCGGTGTGGCGTTGCCCGTGTACGTGCTGTTCACGAAAGCGGACCGCATCCCGCACTTCGAGGATTGGGCCGCGCCGTTCACGAACGATGAGATTCGCTCGCCGGTCGGCGCCGCGCTTCCGTTCGACAACGCGGCAACCCAGGCTGGCGCAGGCCGTTCGCGAGCGGTCGGCGGGTACGCCGAGCGCCTCGCGCCGAGACTCGATACGGCTGTCGCGGGGATCGTCTCGTCGCTCGCGGGGCGTCGTGTGCAGCTGCTTGGGCGCGAGAGTGTGCCGGAGCGGCGACTCACGGGGTACGAGTTGCCGCGTGAGATGGGCAAGCTCGGAACGCCGGTGTCGCGGTTTCTCGTGGAGCTGTGTCGGCCGATGCATCTCGGTGTGAGCCCACAGCTTCGTGGCTTTTATTTCGTGGGGGCACGGCCGGTCGTCGTCTCCGACGTCGCGGCGCCTGCCGCCGCGCGGCCTGCCGCAGCACCGTTAGGCACACCCGATGCGACGCGCGTGTTTGCCTCGCTCGCGGTCGCCGCTCCGGCAGCCGCGTCGTACACGCGAGCGTCCTCGCGCCGCGTCCCGCAGTGGGTGTTCCTCGAGCGGCTGTTTCCCGAGGTCATCCTGGCCGATCGCGGCGCCGCCACTGCGGCGAGCGGGGGGCTCAGGGTCGCACGGCTCCGTCGTGCGGTGCTCGGTGTCGGCATCGCCGCCGTGCTCGTCGTTGCGTTCGGCGTCACGCGGTCGTGGCTGGGGAACCGGTCGCTCGCGGCCCGCCTAACGACCGCCGCCGCGGGGGTGGCCGCGCTTCCGGTGGTTGCCACGCCGGGCGGCGCCGTGACCTTCCCGTCGATCGACGCGCTTGGCCGCCTCGAGACACTGCGCGCGACGCTGGACACGGTTCGCGAGTACCGCGCGGGCGGCGTGCCGCTTCGCCTTCGCTGGGGTCTCTGGCGCGGTGACCCGCTGCTCGCGAGCGGGCGCCGTGTCTGGCTGGATGGGTATCAGCGCCAGCTGCACGCGGCTGCCTGGAGCGCGCTCGTGGATTCACTGCGGGCCCTTCCCGCGCTCCCGCGGCCAACCGACGACTACGGGCGCGACTACGCCATGCTCAAGGCGTACCTCGTCATGACGAACGAGTCGCCGCGAAGCACGCCCGAATTTCTCGCGCCCGTGCTCCTCGCGAGCTGGGGACGCGGCCAGTCGCTCGACGCCGACATGACGACGCTCGCGCGGCGGCAGTTCGAGTTCTACGCCGCCGAGCTCGCGCGCGAGAACCCCTGGCCGCAGGCGGCGGACGGCGGCACTGTGCGCCGCTCGCGCGATTTCCTGCGCCGCTTCTCCGGGGCAGAGCAGATCTACCAGAGCATGCTCGCCCAGGCCAACAAGGCTGCGCCGCCCGTGCGACACGCCGAGGTCGTCCCGCTGGCTGCGGGCGTGGTCAGCGCGCCTAACGAAATGCCGGGCGCCTTCACGGCCGACGGCTGGACGCAGATGGAGAGCGTGTTCCGCAACTCCGATCCGTACTTCGAAGGCGAGCGGTGGGTGGTCGGCGACTCGACCGTCGCACAGACGCAGGACCGCAACGCGGTGCTCGCGGAGCTTCGTACGCGGTATCGTACCGAGTACGTGCGGCGGTGGCGCGCGTTCGTTCGCGCGACCTCTGTGGTGCGCGCCGGCGCGGCCCGTGACGCCGCGCAGAAGCTCGGTATTCTGGGCGGTGCGCAATCGCCGCTGCTCGCGACGCTTGCCCTCGTCGCGCGCAACACGGCGGTGGACTCCGGCATGGCCGCCGCGTTCCAGCCGGTGCACGCGGTCACTCCGCCCGGGCCTCCCGACCGCTTCGTCTCCGAGGCGAACCAGCAGTACGTGAACGGGCTTGTCGGCTTGCAGTCGGCACTCGAGCAGGTGACGAACATGCCGCCGATCGCCGACACGGCGAGTGCGCAGGCGGTCGCGCAGGCGGCGCAGCAGGCGCTGGGGTCGGCGGCGCAGGCGAAGGTTGCGGCACGTCAGCTCGCGCAGAAGTTCGCCGTCGACACCGCGGCGGTGCAGGTGGGTCCTGCCGTGGCGGCGTTGCTCCTCGCGCCGATCGACGGAGGCGAGAACGCGCTCAAGACGCTTGCCGCGACGCGCCCACCCTCGGGGCCGAAGCCCGTGGTCGCGGCGGCGGTTGGCGGCGCTGGTGGAGGGGGAGGGGGAGGGGGAGGCGGAGGCGGCGGGGACCTCGCGGCTATTCTCAATGAACGCGGCCGCGCGCTGTGCGCTGCCATGACACCGATGCTCGCGAAGTTCCCGTTCAGTGCCGATGCGTCGGCCGAGGCGTCGATTGGCGATGTAGCGGCGATGCTCGCGCCGGGCACGGGCGCGTTATGGGCGCTTCACCAGGAACGGCTCGATCCACTGATGGAGAAGCAGGGCGCACAGTGGGTGGCCAAGCCGGGCGCGCCGGTCGCGCTGTCCGCGCCATTCCTCGCGTTTTTCAACCGGGCGGCGGCCGTGTCGGCGGCGTTGTTCGGTGGCGCGCCCGAGCCGCGCGTCGTCCTCACGGCGCGTGGCATCGTGACGCCTCAGGTCTCGCTCATCACGCTCTCACACGGGAGCTACGTTGCCCGCTTCACCCGTGACACGCCGCCGGCGCAGTTCGTGTGGCCGCCGCAGTCGGGGCGCGACGCGCGCCTGATCGCGCGGCTGGGGAAGCGAGACCTCCTCATCTCGGAGGCGGCGGGCGACTGGGCGTTCTTCCGACTCGTGTCGCGGGCGAATCGGGCGGACGGCAGCGGTGGGTCACTTCGCGCGGAGTGGACCACGCCGTCCACGGGAGGCGTGCCGGTGACGGTGGAGTTCACGGTCCCCGGCGGGTACCCGTTGCTGCAGCGTGGCGGACTCGGAGGCATGAGCTGCGTCGCACAGGTGACGCGTTAGGCGGCGCAATGTGCGCGCCGGTGCGGCTCGCACGGACGACTGCTAGACGAGACTCACGAGGATCTCCGCCAGGCGGGCCGGTTCGGTGATCATGGAATCGTGTCCCCCGGAGAACAGCTCGTGACTCCGAAGGCCACGCCGCCTGGCCCGCTCAGCGGCCTCGGCGAAGAACGGCGCTCGCGTGCACTGAATGAAGGCTTGTCGCGAGACTGGAATGGCCGCCGCCGACTGCCGGACGGGCTGCGTGAATGTCCTCACCGGCTGGTCGCCGACGCGCCGTTCCATCCACGCGATGTCCTGCGCGTTCGTCACGCCCCAACTGCTCGGCGTTCCCGGTGGCGGGACACGCCAACCATCGGCCCGCGTCGGTGGAACCGGCGCGTAGTCGCTCAGTGCCTTCCCCTCGTCCGGGAAGAACGCGTCCAGGTAGATCATGTGCGAGACACGGGACGCGACGCGACCGGCAACACCCGTGATGACCATCCCGCCGTAGCTGTGTCCAACCAGCGTCACGCTCTCCAGGTCTTCGCATTCGAGCGTGGCGGCGACATCGTCGATGTGCGTGTCGAGATCGATGTCGGCCGCAAGCAGGTGTGATCGTTCGCCCAGGCCAGTCAGCGTCGGGGCGAGCACCTCGTGACCGTTCGCTCGCAGCAGCGGAACGAGCTTCCTCCAGCACCAGCCGCCGTGCCATGCGCCGTGCACCAGCACGAACGTCGTCTGTCCGGCGCGGGAACCTGGCACCGCAGTACCAGCGACCGAAGCGAGCGGCGCCCCCGCAGCAGCCGCGAGGAGTTGACGTCGCGACATCGCAGCCTCTGTCGACATGCCAGCCTCGGTGTGTGATCGTCTCATGCAAACGCGCCATCACCGCGCACCCAACAGCTCCCGCTCCGCCATGTCGCCAAGCCATTCCTGATGCATGCGGCGGCTCCATCCGAGCTTCACCGTCAGGAGATGGTGCATCTCAGGGCTGCTGAGTGCGCAGTACCGCTCGGCAGCCCTTCGCAACGGGAATCCCTCGCGGAGCTCGTCGCCCAGGTAGTCCCGAAGGTGCTTCACGTTGGACGCGAGTCGCTCGCGCAGAAGTCGGTCGCCCAGCGCGACTGCAAACGGCTCGCTGTCCGCGGCGGCGCGTATGACGTGATGGATGGGGCTCGTCCGCGAGAGAACACCGCAACTGAACGCGACATAGGCGCGCAACCGCGCCCGTGCTGTCGGCTGCCGCGCGATGTCGTCCCACTCCGACTGCTCCTCGAGCGGAACCGATGTCGTAGGACCGATGATGGTCGCGTCGATCACAGCCTCGAGGAGACGGCGCTTGTTTTCGAACGTGGCATAGATCGTTTCGGCGGAGACGCGCGCCACGCCGGCGACGGCGCTGACCGTGGCCCGGGCAAACCCACGCTCGAGAAAGAGCTGGGTCGCTGCATCGATGACCTTACGTCTCGTTGACTCCGCCTGTTCGGTCCGGGCGGGCGACGAGTAGCGCCGCGTGCGGGGTTTGCGGGTCGGGCTCATTTTCACTACAGTACCACTGTAGCGAATTACCGTCAAGCAGTTTGCGGACTCCCCTCGACAGTCCGTCAGCGCGGAGCGTCACGCTTCACGCAGAGCGGGACACGCTCCGGAGCCTCGATGGTGCAGTCGTACACACCGCCGGGTGTCGTCGCGATCCATCGTGCGGTTGTCACGCTGTGATGAAGATCGGAGATCCTGAACGCATCCGCCCCTTCCCGGTCGGCCATCGTGGGACAAACCGGAGCGCCGGCGGCCGTGAGTGACCTGAGCCAGTGGACTGGGGTTCTACAAGGATTCGACGTCGACCGGCAGAACCCTTCACCGTTGTGAGGCGAAGCCCAAATGCGCAACACCGATTCGTCCCTCCGAATCACCAGGCTCGCCCTGTCCTGTGCCGTCGCGGCGCTGCTCGTCGCGTGCGACCGCTCGGAACCGACGAGACCCGTCGACGCGCCCGACGTGCTTCAGCTCACCACCAAGCAGATCGGTTCACTCGATAGCATTGGGCAGGTGATCACCCAGGCAAATCCTGGCAACGGGACGCTCAAGTCACTGGTCGATTCGACCCTGCTGGTATTGACAGCCGGTGTCGAGGCGAAGCGACTGGACGTGACCACAAATCTCACCACGAAGCCCCTCTACTTCGTGGGCGTGCATCGCGCGGTGAGCCAAGGGAACAGCGCATTCTCTACCTGGACGCTCGTCGGGATGGATGACCCGTCGAAGCTCACGAGCCTCGTCGAGGTGAGCGGGTTTGCGCAGACCGCGAACGGCACTGCGCCCGCAACAGTGAGCGGGGCGATCGGTGACGGCACAGGGCTAGTGAACGGACTATTGCTCGCGGTGGGCAATGGCGGATCGGTGACGGAGTGGCGCCCCACCAGCGGAACGGTGAGCTTCGCGTCCATCGCGAGCGGCACCGCGTGTCCGAACTTTCAACCCAGCGGGAACATCACCTGCACGCTGGAGACGATGCGGGTGCGCTTCACCATGAACGCGCCAAGCGGGACCGGCGGCGCGAGCGCTCGCTCGGCGGCGGTGTCTACGGACGTCGACGTACCGACAATGCGTTTGACGTACACGTTCTGACGCGAGAGGCGATACGGCGACGGCTTTCCGCAGCGAGTGAGGTCCCGATGTCCCGGACTCGCCTAGCTCACGATCCTCACCACCGCGCGCATGCTGCCGCGGTCCACCTCGACGGTCAACTCACGCGCCGCGGAGCACGCAGCGTACGCGTCGGTGGACAGCACGACTACCGGGATCTCGGTCGCGTACAACTCACTCGCCACCAGCGCACCTAACGCGAGAATCGAATCCGGCTCCGCCAGCACGATCGCAGCAGGTCCGACGCCATTGCGGAGGCACTCGGCCAGCACGCTCGAGCTCGAGCTGCTCCCCCGACCGCACCGCAGCACGAGAATCGACCCAGCCACCGACGCTCCCGACTGCGGATGATGGGTATCGATCACCCGCCCCGTATTCTCGTCGACCCCTCCCCAGAAGGAGATCGGCTCGTCGAGCACCAGGGTCGTTCCGCGGGCCTGGCCCGGTGTCAGCGCTTCACCCGCGATCGTCACGCCACAGCTCCCCATCGCGCCAACGTTCGCCCCGCACCGCCGATTCGACGCACTCTTCCAGACTCCCAAAGATCACCTTGATCCCGAGGTTGTTTGGCCCGTACCACGCCCACTTCGCGGAGTTCGTCATGACCGCCCCCGCGATCGGCGCCATGATGGGCGCCAGGTAGGTGCAGGTGTCCGTCACGATCGTCACCCCGGCCGCTGTGAGATCGTCGAGCCAGTCACGCGCGCGAAGCTCTTCCTGCACGCCTCGGCCTGTGGACGCGTAGAACGCCACACGATCCGAGACGCGACGCCCGCCGAGCAGCGAACGCAGTCGCTCGAACTCAGCGAACGAGAAATGCGGGGTCCCCACGCTTACCGCCCCTAACGACGCATTGCCGGCGGACGTCAGCGCCGTCGCCGCGTCGGCCAGGTCGGCACGCGAGACCGGTATCACCTGCCTGGGCGTCCGATGTCCGCAGGCGACGGCAAGAGTGGACGCTTCGGGTGTGATACCAACCATATGGAACATGGCCACCGAACCCGACGACGCAGCCGCCGCGCCCAGCGCTTTGAGCTGGTCCTCGGTGGCGTGCTCGATGCCATCGATCACCGGAACGTTGCGCTCTGCCCGTCTCCCGATGAGATACCCGAGCGCCGCGAAGAGCACATCACTCGCCGCCAGCCGGGCCGGCATGCGCTCCACGCGGAAATGCAGCGTCGCCAGCCGCCCCTCATCGGTATGGAGTCCCACGTAAGGCGCGCGCCCGGTGAGAGCGGCCGCAATGTCGATGAAATCCCCATACCGTTCCGTGCGCGCCCCGAGAACCGAGTTGGCAAAGACGATGGCGTTCGACTCCGCCCAGGCAATCTGCTCGCCTAACGACGGCCGGTTAGCGAGCTGGTACGGAGCACACGTCCACGTCGGGCGGCAGCCTAACGCCGAGTAGAGGCGCATCAGCTCGCGCCCGGCGCTGCGGCGGGTCGGATCGCCGCGGTTGAGCTCCGGATGCAACAGGTCGACCGCCCCGACGTTGAGCGTCGTCTCGACCCGGACGGATCCGCCACCGGCAACCAACCGCTCCGCGAAGTCGATGCTGACCGGACCGTGATACAAGCACCCATCCACGTGCGCGCTCGCGATGGGGACCAGGCGCTCGGCTCCCATCAACTCCGCCATGCGCACGAGGAGCCGAGCGGCGAGCTGGGTGGCGACACCTCCATCGCCCGCCAGCATCGCCTGCTCGTCGCTCGTTAGGCTGATCGTCGACATGCGGTCAATCTCGCAGCGGTCACCACGCTTCACAAGTGCGCACCCGGACGCAACGAAACGCGCCGGCCCGTGCTGATCACGGACCGGCGCGTCTCGACTACCTGTACGCGTCGAGCGACGCACCACGCTTACGGATTGCGATCCGTGCACCCTTCCCAGTTCGCGTTGTTCCGCTCGGCGAACGATGGCGTGATGTTCTGGTCGGTGCCGTAGGTACCGCCCTTGAAGTACGCCCCCGTGGGCCACACTGAAGTCGCCGGACGCGTGTACTGCCGTACGAGTCGGCGCAGGTCGCCCACGCGGTGGGTGGTCAGGTACAACCAGAATGCCCGCTCGCGAAAGAGCAGATCGATGCGCCCAGCCTCGGTGCCCGGATCGACGAGTGGCGGAAGTGGGTCCGCGCCCGTCGTGACGATGGCCCATGCCGTTCGAGCACCGGCATCGGCACGAGCGGTGTTGAGCGCCGTCATCATGCCCGCGGCGTTACCGGCTTTCAACGCGGCCTCGGCTTCGATGAGACGCGCCTCGACACCGGTCGCCAAACGGGTCGGGGCGGAACCGTTCGGATACCCCAGAATGGTGTTGACGCGCGTTGAACCATCCTGTCCCAACCGAATCGTGGCGCTGATCGGCACACGCGGATCAGCCGCCGAAATGAAGTTGAGACCATTGCCTCCCTCGCGCTCCGACGGACCGAAGTTCGCGGTGCCGACCATCCAGTCGTAGATCGTGTTGACGAGAGTGGTGGCGGAATATTCGGCGTTCGCCACGAAGCTGGTCGGGACGGCCGCCGAGCCCGCACCGTCACCCCCGGCGCCGACAGCGGCCGCCGCGTCGGCGAACCGCGCCAGGTCTATCAGTGCGCGCGCCTTCGCGATGCGTGCAATAGTTCGGAATGGAACGTCGGCTGCTGTCGAGCCCAGGGTCGCGAGCGCGCTATCGCTCTGTGAAACCGCACGCGTGAACATCTCCGCGTTCGACACGGTCGTAAACTGCGGGGCCGTGTCGTCCGCATCGGACAATGGAACCCCATTGCAGAACAGCTCACCGGCAATGCTCAGCGAGAGACTGGACAGCGCGTGCAGCTGGCCGATCTGGGTCGATCGCGTTGCGCCCGCGGGCGCGTACTGCGCGAGCGACCTGCGTGCTCGAATGAGCTGCGTATAGGCCTGGCCGAAGTTGTTCCACGCCAGGTTCGGAAAGGTGTTCTCGTTGAAGGCGCGCTGGTCGATGTGATCCCCGCCGGGGCGCGCATTGATCAACTCGTCCGAGACGAGCCCACCATACAGGTTGGCCCCGACGTTGATGGTGCCGCCGTAGAAGTTGCTGAAGTTGCCGATCGCCGCTGCGCGCAGCGCCTGAGCACCGGCGGGATTGGCTGCATCACCGGGCCGGATCTGATCCGGCGTCTCGACCTCCAGCAACGTTTCCCTGCTGCACGCGGCGACCATGGTCAGCGCGAGCGCGGTGGCCGAACGGCGCAGCATCATCTGGGTGCGTCCCACATATGTATCGATCATGATCGTCCTCATCACAGGCCGAAGTTGAAACGCAGAAGCCAGTAGCGAACGGGTGGCGCCGCGAAAAAGTCGTTGTTGCCGCCACCGGTGTTGGCCACCGACGCGTTGATCTCCGGATCGATACCGGGATACTTGGTCCAGAGGACTCCGATGTTACGCCCGCTCAGCGTTATGTTCGCGTTGCGCCCGCGCGCGAATGCCACGTACCGGTCGGGAATGGAGAGCGTGAAGCTCAACTCGCGGAAGCGAATGAAGTCGTTCTCCACGAAGTAGCCCCAGACCGAGTTGCCTAACAACGCGCTCGTCGTCGTGACTGCCGCCGCCTGGTCGGCCAGCGAGGCGTTGGGGTCGCTCACCGCTCGGCAGTTACCCGAGACGCAGCGCTGGTTCTCGAAGCCCCATTGGTTGTAGAAGCCGCCGCGATAGTCGAACAGGGCGTTGATCTGCAGCTTGTCGCCGAACAAGCCGAAGGTGTTCGTCACGCCCCCCTCACGAGTGGGAAGGGTCGGGCCCTTGAAGGCTGGGTTGGCGCCGACGACGATCTCACTTTCGGTGAGGATGCCGTCGCCGTTCGCGTCGTTAAAGCTCGTGATCGGTCGCGCCCAGAGTCCGAACAACGGATACCCGACGACGTTGCGTGCCCCCTGCGTCACCGCGAGTTGCGCCGTGCCTGCGTCGACCAGTTCATTCTTCAGGGATGAGCCATTCACGCGCAGCGACCACTTGAACGGATCTGACTCGATCACCCTTGCCTGCACCGCCAGCTCCACACCACGGTTGCTGACCTTGGCCAGGTTCTGCCATTGCGACGGCGCACCGGTCTGACTGCTGCCGATCGATGGCGGGAGCGGGTTCAGAAAGAGTGCATCGCGGCTTTCCTTGTTGAAGTACGTGGCCTCGAGCGTCAGCCGGTTGTTCCAGAAGGCGACATCGGCCCCGAGCTCGATCTCGGCCGTGACTTCAGGCTTGAGGTCGGCGTTGCCCTGCGATTGCAGCCGGAGCGCCGCGGTTTCGGCGCCGCCGATTGGAACCGAGAAGGCACTCAGAAACTGCAACGCTGCTGTCGTGACCGTCGGGAATTGCCCCGCCTGACCGTACGCGCCGCGGAGTCGCAGATCGTTCATCCAATCGAACTTCGGGAACCAGTCTTCCTGCAAGAGGCTCCACGAGATCGCGGCGCGAGGATACACGGCATTGCCGGCGTTCGAGCCGAACGCGCTGTTCTGGTCGGTGCGCACGCCCAGCGTCAGGAAACGCTTCTCGCTCCATCCGAGGACTTCCTCGAGGAAGGCGCCATAGGTGGCGTTTTCGTTGGTCGTCTCGGAGGAAAGCTGCAACTGCGCGCCGTTAGGCGTCTGCGCGCCCGGCGGGAGCGAATAGCCGCGGGCATCTGTCTGGTACTGCGTGTCCTTGAACCACTGCAGACCGACCGAGGTACGCGTCGACCACTCGGCGGCCGCCTGCCACGTCGCGGTCGCGCCAACGTCCGCCGAGTAGCGCGAGAACGTGTTGCGCGTGGCGTCACGGCCGCCGGTCTGCCCCGGGGGGCCCCAGCCCGTGACTGTCCCCTCACCAAAACGAGCGAACCGGTAGCCGTAGCCCGCGTTCTGATCGATACCGACGGTGGCGCGGCCGGTCAGCCACGATTTGGGCTGCCAGTTGAGCGAGCTGCTCCCGGTCAGCCGCTGGTCGCGGAGCTTCTGCGTGACCGAGAAGATATCGCCGATGAACTGCGCCGACGTGCCGTTGGTCGGGGTGCGGAAGCCAGGGGCGAAGTACGTCTGGAACCACAGGCCGGCAAAGAAACCGCCCTCGAATGGCGTGTAGAGCGTTCGGTCCGAATACCCGGACGAAAAGCTGAGCTGGGCGTTGGAACCGATCGGCACGCCGAAGTTGGCGCGCAGGCTTGTCTGGCCGAGGCTATTGGGCTCGATCTGCTCGTCGCGAGGCTTCGCACCGCGCGCTGTCGTCAGGCGCGTGATCTCCGCATCCGGCATGCGATACGGCCCGGTTTCGTCCTCGTGCTCAGCAGACAGGAAGAATGTGAACGCGGAGTTGCCGCCCGATGCCTGAGCACCGAAGAGGTAGCGCGGTTGCGTCTTGAAGGGCGTCGTCTCCGAGTTCATGAGCGGGTTGAACGTCGTGAGCGAGTCGGCCACACACCGGTTGAGTGACTGGTCCGACAGACGGCAGGTGACTGGAGCGGCCTGCGGGACGCCACCGACCAGGTTGCGTCCCCAGGCGCGATAGTTGTCGACGAAGGTGGCAGGCTGGCTCACCTGTCCGGCTTCGCCGTAGAGGGTCCAGCGCGTTTTGCCCGAAGCTCCGCGTTTCGTCTTGATGACGAGCACGCCATTGGCCGCGGCGGTACCATACAGCGCGGCCGCGGACGGGCCCTTGATGATGTCGATGGACTCGATGTCGTCCGCATTGAAGGCGCCGAAGCGATTCACGCGTGTCGTAACGACCGACGCGCCCTGCACGGCTGCCGGTTGCGCGGAGTTGTCGACGCGCACCCCGTCCACGATGATGAGCGGCTCGTTGCTGAGGGAGAGCGAGCTCGTGCCGCGGATACGAATGGACGGCGACGCTCCCGTTAGGCCGGACCCCTGGATGATCTGCACACCGGGCGTCCGGGCTTGCAGAACCTCGGTGATGTTCGTGACGGGCGCGCGACCAGCGAGCGAGTCGACCGACACCGAGGCGATCACGTTGCCGATCTCCTTTCGCGATTGATCGCCGGTGGCCGTGGTCACGACGGCCTCGAGCTGTGTGGCGACCTTCGCGAGCGAGAAGTCCGCGGTCACCTCACCACTCGCCGGAACGACGACGCGGATGGTATCGGGTGCGTAGCCGATGCGGATCGCACGCACGAGCACCTGCCCCGCCGGTACCGAGCGGACGACATAGGTGCCGTTGTTGCCGGTCAGTTCGCCCAACCGAGCGCCGCCAACGACAATGACGACAGAGGCACCAACAATGGGTTGCGACGTACCACTCTCCAGGACGCGGCCCCTCACGGATCCCGTGGCCTGCGCCGCGAGTGGTGAAGAGACACACACAGCGAGAACGGCTGTGGCCAGGACACGCAAGACTCTCATCTGCTCCTCCTTCGAAGGGGCTGTGTTAGACCAGTGCGGTTGAGGTCCGTGACGTCTTCCCTCATCCGCTCGGAACGTGCGTCGATTTCCTACGGCGGGAGCATGCGATAATCCGCTGGCGGCTCGGCGCCGAGCAGATTGCGCACGAAGTAGTCCCACGAGCGCTTGATCGCGTAGGTCGACCGCTGGTGTCCTCCGTCCGGCACGAGCAACATGTCGAAGTCCTTGCCCGCCTTCATGAGCGCGTCCACGACGCGCAGCGTTTCCGCTGGCGGATTGTTGCAGTCCATGTCGCCCGTCATCAGCAACAACTTGCCCTTGAGGTTCGCGGCGTACTTGTAGTTCGCTTCGGCCTCGTAGTTGTCGGAGTTGCCCATCTTCTGATACAAGCCCTGGTACTTCTCGCCCCAGTACCAGCCGTAGACGCGAAAGTCGTGGTTGCCCGACCCGCTGACCCCGACCTTGAAGAAGTCCGGGTAGTGCAGCATGGCGGCGGCGGCAGAATACCCTCCGCCTGAGTGACCAACGATGCCGACACGCGCCGTATCGACCCAAGGGTGCCTAACGGCCAACTGGCGGATCGCGGCGATCTGGTCTGGAAGCCCGTTGTCGCGTACTCGACCATAGAAAAAATCCTCGAACGCCTTGGACCGCTGGGGCGACGAGCCCATCGCGTCGAGCTGGATGACGATGAAGCCCAGCTCCGCCAGCGCGCGCCGCATGCCTTCCTCTCCCATGTTGCGCGTCGCCGTCCTGCTATCCTCGCGCGTCTCGACGGTCGTGCCGAGCGCCCAATCCGGTCCCTTGAAGACCCAGTCGCCGACGCTGCCGCGCTGCGGCCCGGGATAGACGTAGGTGACGATCGGGTAGCGTTTAGCAGGATCGAACGTGCTGGGCTTATGCAGGATGCCCCAGAGATCGGTCACGCCATCGCGCGCCTTTACCGTGAACACCTCCGCGGGAGTCCAGCCGATCGCGCGCAACGCCGTGTCGTCCCCACGCGCGAGCTCCATCACGACTGTGCCATCGACACCGCGCAGCACGGTTACGGGCGGCGTCGCGATCTGCGAGTACGTGTCGATGAAATACGGCGCGCGTGGGACCGGCCGAATCGTGTGGTTGCCGGGCTCGGGCGATAACAGCGTCATGCCACTGCCATCGAAGCTGACGCGATACAGGCGCGCATAGTGCGCGACGCCCGCTTCCTTGCCCCATGCGGTGAAGAAAACGTGTCTTCGCGCGCTGTCGACACGAACGATGTCGGCGACCTTGTACGATCCGCGCTCGACCTGATTCTTGAGGGTGCCATCGCTGCCGTAGCGATAGAGGTGGCCCCAGCCGTCGCGCTCGGAGACCCAGAAGATGTCCTCGCCGCCATTCGCGACCGCCCAGTCGCCGCCATTGAGGTCGACGAAGGTCGCCGCCGAATCACGGGCGATCGTGCGGGACTTCCCGGATCGCAGATCGAGCGCGGCCAGCTGCACCACTTTTTGGCCGCGCGTCGCGGTGACCACGTACAACTCGTCCGAGCTCTTTCCCCATCGCGCTTCGCTCGGACTGCCCAGCGCGCCGATCGGCTCGCCCTCGACTTTCGTCGCCGAGCGGTTCGCGACGTCGAGCGTGTAGAAGTTGTACCGCATCACGGCGCTATCGCCCGGTGCGGCGTAGAAATAGCTATGGTCCACCGGCTGATTGCTGGTGGACGAGTACAGTGGATAGGTCCGCACGCCGCGAAGGTCGTCGCGTTGAACGAGCAGCTTCTTCGAGTCCGGGGACCAACGCAGGCCGCCGGTCGTTAGGCTGAAGCGGTCGAGCTCGACGCGCGCGACCTCGAGGCCGAATCGATAGAGGCCGAATCCCCACGACGTCGTGCCGTCGGTCGTGAGCGCGATCGAGCCTGCCGGGAGTGGAACGGAATCGCGAGGCGGAAGCGGACCCGGCATCGTCGGAGCGTCGCACCCATTTCGCACGGGTGCACGCGGCCGGGCACGCCACGCCTCGGGGTCGGCATCGCTGACGCGAGCGGGTCGCACGTAGACGTTGTAGTTCCAGACGAATGCGTCCCACTGCCCGTCGGGCGAGCGACTCGCCCACGTCGGTCCAGCCGCCTTGGTCTCCGCAATGACCTGCGCCGAGTCCGTGAGCACGCATTGCTCGGAGTCGAGCGGACACCAATACGACTTGCCGCGAACGCTGAATTGCATCGCACGCTCGCGGTTCACCAACTTCCCGGCCGGCAGCCTGTGCGAGTCGATCATCGTGTCGGCGACCGCGGACAGCGACGCCGCGACACGGGCATTGTCGAACAGCGGGCGCCTTGTCCGCGCGCGTGGATCGACGAGGTAAAGCGTTCCCCGGTCGGCGCCGGGACCGGTCATCTCGTAGTAGAATCGCACGCTGTCGCTCAGCCAGACCGGGTATGCTCGGCCGCCGACCAGGAGCGCGTCGAACGTGCGGATGCGGTCGGCCTTGGCGTAATCGACGCCCTGTGCCGGCAGGCCGGTGGCCGACGCGCCACCGGCAAGCACCGCGACGACCAATAGACGCCAGCGCATCAGCAACCGATCGATCGCGGCATGGGCAACCGTCATCGTCGCTGGCCTTCAGGCTTGCCGACCGGAGTGGTTTGTCGTACCATATGATCACCGGATGTACACAACGTTGTATACCTAGTTGAATACATCATGCCGATCGATGGAGCCGGACGCAAGGGGCAATCGCGCAGCCAGTCCGTGGCCGACTCGAGCGACGACACCCAACTAGACGAAACGATCGAGCCGGAGAGGCCATCCGGGACCGATCATTCCAGTCTGTCGGCAAAGCACGCCGAGCGAGGCGAACGTCCGCTCGTCGTCTACCTGCAGCTGCGCGATCTGATCGTGCGCGGCACGATCGCCCCGGGAACCCCGTTGATCGAGACCGAGCTCGCCGATCGGCTGAGCGTCAGCCGCACGCCGATTCGAGGTGCGCTGCAACGACTGCGGCAAGAGGGGCTCATCGCGGACGCGGCCGGGCGCCGTGTGTTCAAATTCGTGGTGGCGCCGCTCACGCGCGATGACGCACGGTCGCTCTTCCACATCATGGGCGAGCTCGAGGGTCTCGCCGCTCACGCTGCCGCCATGCTGCCGAACGTCGAGCGCACGGCACTCACCGAGGCGCTGACGCGTGTCAACGGTGAGCTACTCGCGCTCGCGAATACGACAGAACCGCACTCCGAGCAGTTCTTCGAGACGGATCGACAGTTTCATCGATTGACGACGGGCGCGGGCTCGAATCCGCGGCTAACCGCCTTGCGCGAAACGATCGAGCCCCAGGTCGAGCGATACTGGCGCGCGTATGCCGTGATGCGCGCCGACGCCGTCGGCAACTCCGCGGGCGAGCACGATGCTATCATCACCGCCCTCGCGCGAGGCGACGCCGATGCTGCTCAATGCGCTGTCCGAACGAACTGGCGCAACTCGGCCGATCGCCTGGCGCCCGCATTCGTACGCCTGGGCGAGCGCGGCCGATGGTGATGAGCCCTCAGCAATTCATCGGCGGGTGGTGACAGACGACACGAGCAGCGTGCACGCGCCTAACGCGCGTCGCGCTGCCCGTGTTGCCGTTCCCGCTCCTGTGCCTACCGCCCTCCGCGCGTTCCCCCGGCGGCCGGCTCAGGCGTCAGCGCGTCGTGCGTCATCCACCATTGCTTCGGCATGGGGCGCTGCCGCGGCCAGATCTCGTTCAGCGTGTTGCCCTCGTACACCCGCCCGTTCTTCATCACGTAACGGATCGTGTTCGTGTTCTTGATGTCGTCGAGCGGATTGGCGTCGAGCACCAGCAGGTCGGCCAGCTTCCCCGCCTCCACCGTGCCGATCTGCTTCCCCAGCCCGATCGACTCCGCACCGTAGATCGTACCGACGCGGAGCACATCCATCGGCTTCATGCCGCCGCTCGCGATGTTCCACAGCTCCCAGTGCACCCCGAGTCCCTGCAGCTGACCGTGGCCGCCTAACCCGACACGGCCGCCCGCCTCCACCAGCTTCTTCGCCTGCTCGGCGAACAGCTTGAACGAGTACTCGCTGTCGCGGAACCACTGCGGCCGCCTGAGCGCGCGGCGCTCGAGCTCGAGGAACGGCGTGAAGTGCGTCAGCTTCGGGTCGGCCAGGATGTCATAGTGCTCGTACCACCAGTTCTCGGCCCATGGGCCACCATACTGCACGAGCAGCGTCGGGGTCCACGTTGTGCCGCTCTTCGCGAACATCTCTATCGCATCCTTGTACATCGGCGCGATGGGCAGGGTGTGCTCGATGCCCGCGTAGCCGTCCATCGCCTCCGTCATGTTCTTCTTGAAATCGAGCCCGCCCTCGAGCGTCGGCGTGATGCGCTGCTCCTTCGCCGCCATCGCGATCCACTGACGCTGCCGTCGGTCGCCCGCCATGTACTGCTTGATCGTCTCGGTGAGGTAGAACTCCGAGTAGCGCTTCATCACTTCCTTCGCGTCGTCGGCACTTGTCACGTTGTCGTAAACGAAGATACCGGGACCCGTGGCGTAGACGCGCGGGCCGATCATCTGCCCGACATCCACCGCGTCGCCGTAGGAGACGACGTCCGCCTGCGACGTCTGCGGGTCGCGTGTCGTCGTCACGCCGTACGCGAGGTTCACGGTGTACATGTACGGCTGCGGCGAGTGGACGCCCCACTGCGGCCACATGTGCGCGTGCACGTCCACCAGGCCGGGCATGATCGTCTTGCCCGACGCGTCGATCGTCCGCGCGCCCGCCGGAACGGTCACGCTGCCTTCGGCGCCGACCGCCACGATGCGGTTGTTCGTGACGACGATGTCGCCGCGCGGAATCACCTCGTCGCCCTTCATCGTGATGATCCGCGCGCCACGCAGGACGACCGTGCCACTCGGGCGATCCTTCGGCACCGTGATCGCGACGTCAGTCCGCACCGGCTCGTAGACGGGCTTCCCGCGGGCGGGGGGAGCGGCGTTAGGCGTCGAATCGGTCCGTGGAGGACGCGCCGGCGCCTTGGCGGCGGAGTCCGCGGCGAGCGAATCGGCCCGCGCGAGGTCGTACTGGAAGAACGCTCGCCCCATCGAGTAGAACAGACCCTTCGAATCGGCATTCCAGCCCAGGAAGTCGCCTCCGATGCGGGAGAGACGTCGAAATGGGATGGCGCTGTTGTTCGGCTGCTCGACCGACACCGTCGGCGTCTGGCCGCCGGTGACCGGCAGCGGCACGACGTACAGCTTGTTGTCGACCTGCGCGAGCACGCGCATCCCGTCCGGCGACACCTGCAGCTGCGTCGCCCGTCGTGGTCGGGCATTCGGTCCCGCGCCCGGCGTCTGGAAGCCGGTCACGATCAGATGGGCTTTGCGATCAGTCCCGTCCCAGCGCATCGACACGAGGCCGTCCTCGTCGTCGTAGACCCACACCCGCGCCGAGTCGTTGCTGAAGTGCGGCCGCTCCGCGTTCGTGAGCGGCGAGATCAACGTGGCCTGGCCACCCGCGGCCGGGATCCAGACGAGGTCCGTGATGACGAGCTTCGGGTTGATCTCGTCGTTGATCTCCGCTCGCTGCTCGCGCGGTGCCCGCACCGCGACGATGCGCGCACCATTCGGCGAGTACGCGATCTCGTCGTAGAACGCCGACGCCTTCGTCAGCTTCTCGGCCTTGCCCCCAGCAGCGGGGATGCGCCAGATGTCACCACCGTCTTCCGTCCAGCTGACGTACGCGATGTACTTGCCATCGGGCGACCAGACAGGCGAGTGCTCGCCTTCGTCGCTCGTCGTCAGGCGCTTCGGCGCGCCCGACGGGAGGTCCATTGTCCACAGCCGATCGAGGGCCGAGAAGACGAGGCGCTTCCCGTTAGGTGACGGGTGGGCGCCGCGGATCTGACGGACCGTGAGTGTCGAATCGTTGACCGGATATTCGAACCGCACCAGGTCGGCGAGCATCTGGTCCACTTCGGCCGTGAACGGGATCGGCGACTGCTGGCCGGTCGCGGCGTCGACGCGCCAGATCTTGCCGTGCCGCGTGAGCACGATCGCCTTCGAGTCCGGCGTCCACGAGTAGCCGGGCAGGAGATCGCGCGACCCACGCGACTCGATGTCGTCGCGCTGGATGTCGGCGGCGAGCCACTTCTCATCACCTGACGCGAGCTCGCGCAGCTTGAGGCCCGTCACCGCCATGCGACGCGAGCCGTACGCGAGCCACTTGCCATCGGGGCTTACGGCTGGACGAAAACCAGTCCCGAGGTTCAGGGTACGCCGCTCGAGCCGGCCGGTGTTGCGGTCGTACATGACGACCTGCGTCGAGCCGAGCATCTGGTTGTAGCCGGCGGGGCCCGTCCGGGCGCTCGCGTAGATGTAGCGGCCATCGGGCGCAACGGACGCGCCCATGAAGTTGTTAGGCTGGTTGCCGCCGCCGGGCCCGCCCTGCTGCTGCGGCTGCTGCGTCTGCCCCGTCAAGCGCAGGCCGCTGCCACCGTCCTTGTGATAGAGCCAGAGGTCGTTAGTCCTCGAGACCACGATGTACTGGCCGTCCGGCGTGAAGTCGGGCGAGACGTAGGCCTGATTCCGTCCGGTCGTCAGCGGTCGAACGCGCTGCCCCTCCGGATCGACGAGGTAGAGGTTTTCGCTTCCGGAGCGATCGCTGACGAACACGATCGATTTGCCGTCAGGCGAGAAGCGCGGCTGCCCATCGAAGCCCGAGCCGCTCGTGATCCGTTTGGCCGAGCCGCCGCCGATCGGGATCGTGTAGATGTCGCCGAGCAGATCGAAGACGATCGTCTTCCCGTCGGCCGAAACGTCGAGGGACATCCACGTGCCCTCGTCGGTCGTGAACTTGAGCGGTCGCGTCGGGACGAGCGGCAGGTCGGTCTGCGGCGCCGTGCGACGTGTGGTATCGGCGTTCTGTTGGGCGAGCGCCGGCGTGGCAATGCTCGCCAGGAGGACGGTGCTCAGGACGCGGCGAACGAGCTGGACGCTGCGCGACATCATGGGGGGCTCCGGAAGACGGTCGGTTGCTGAGTTATGCATCGCGCTCCAGACCCGCAAGAGCGGACGGCGTCATTCTCGCTCCGCTCGGACCCGGGTGGCTCGGTGATGACGCTCTCGTAAGACACTAACTAATAGTAGGGTGCTGGGTTTGCTTCGCTGGCGGTCTCGGCTCGGCGCCGTATTATCGACGAGCCCCCTTGAACGAATCTCCCCGATGACGACCGCCCGGTTCTCGAGCTCCCTGGCCGTCGTAAATCCGCATCGATGAACATGCGACGGTACGCGATCATCGCACTCCTCACCGGAACGGCCGCCACCCCCGGCGTTGCACAACCGGCGGCACGCGGCCCGTCCGTCGATTCGGTCCCGCCGTCCGACACGGCACTCCTCGCCCCGTACGTATGGCGCAACATTGGGCCGAACCGCGGCGGCCGGTCCATTGCCGTGGCTGGCTCGCCATCGCGGCCTAACGAGTATTTCTTCGGTGCGACCGGCGGCGGCCTCTGGAAGACGGCGGACGGCGGAACGACGTGGGCGCCAGTCACCGACGGCCAGCTGGGCTCATCGTCCGTCGGCGCGGTCGCCGTTGCCGCGTCCCGGCCCGACGTCGTCTACCTCGGCATGGGTGAGGCTCAGCTTCGCGGCAACGTCATGCAGGGCGACGGCGTGTACCGCTCCGACGACGGCGGGCGCACGTGGGTGCATCGCGGCCTGGGGGACGCGCAGGCGATTGCGCGCATCCGCGTTCACCCCACCGATCCCGACGTCGTTTACGTGGCCGCGCTCGGTCACCCGTTCGCGCCGAACGATGAGCGTGGTGTGTTTCGCTCCCGCGACGGTGGGCGAACGTGGGCTCGCGTGCTGTTCAAGAGTCCCCACGCGGGCGCGGTCGATCTGGTCATCGATCCGTCCAACCCGCGCGTGCTGTACGCGACGCTCTGGGAGGTGTATCGCCGGCCATGGCAGCTCTGGAGTGGCGGCGATGGATCGGGGCTGTACAAATCAACCGACGGCGGCGACACCTGGACCGAGCTGACGCGCAATCCGGGACTCCCTGCCGGTGTCCTCGGCAAGATGACAGTCGCTGTCTCGCCTGCGGACCCAAATCGAGTGTGGGCCAACATCGAGGCGACGGACGGTGGGCTGTATCGGTCGGACGATGGCGGTGCGACCTGGGCCCACATCAACGCCGACCGGAACCTCTGGCAGCGCGCGTTCTACTTCCTGCGCATCGTGGCCGACCCCAAGGATCGCGAGACCGTGTATGTGCTGAGCTTCCAGCTCGAGAAGTCCACGGATGGCGGGAAGACGTTCTCCACGGTCGCGACACCACACGCGGACCATCACGATCTCTGGATCGACCCTGGCGATCCACGCCGGATGGTGGAGGGCAACGATGGTGGCGCGATCGTCTCCGTAAACGGCGGCGAGACCTGGACGCGCCAACGCTATCCGACCGCGCAGATCTATCGCGTCGCGACTACGGACGAGTTTCCCTACCACGTCTGTGGCGCGCAGCAGGACAACACGACTGTCTGCGTTCCCAGCATCGAGAGTCATCTGGCCGAGCCGGACGCTCGCACGGGTGACTGGTACTATGCCGTCGGGGGCGGCGAAAGCGCCGACATCGCGCCCAAAGCCGGTGCGCCGGACATCTTCTTCGCGGGCTCCACGAATACGTTCACGCGTTATGACCGACGCACCGGCGCGTCGAACGACGTGCAGCCGCACCCGCGCATCGTGATGGGCGAGCCGGCGTCTGCGATGCCGGAACGATGGAACTGGACGTACCCGATCGCCATCTCGCGCGTCGATCCTCGCATGCTGTTCGTCGGATCGCAGCACGTCTGGAAGTCGGTGGACGAGGGTCGCGGCTGGCGAAAGATCAGCCCGGACCTGACACGCGCCGATCCCGCGACGATGGGGAACAGCGGCGGCCCGATCGTCTTCGACCAGGACGGGCCGGAGATCTACGCCACCATCTTCACCATCGCCCCATCGCGTCGCGATACGTCCACCATCTGGACCGGCTCGGACGACGGTCTGGTCCACGTCACACGCGATGGCGGACGCACGTGGCGCAACGTGACGCCGCCGGGCCTGCCGCCCAACACACGCGTGAGCCGCATCGATGCGTCGTGGCATCAGGCCGGCACAGCGTACGTCGCCGCCGAGCGGCACCAGATGGACGACAGGGCGCCGTACATCTGGCGGACGCGCGACTATGGCGCCAGCTGGACGAAGATCACGGACGGGATCGCGGACGGCGACTTCGTGCGCGCGGTGCGCGAAGACCGGAAGCGGCCAGGCCTCCTCTTCGCCGGAACGGAGCACGGCGTCCATGTTTCCTTCGACGACGGCGCGCGCTGGCGACCCCTGTCGCGGAATCTTCCCGACGTGCAGGTCTCGGATCTGGTCGTCGAGGAGCGCGATCTGGTGATCGCCACGCACGGGCGATCATTCTGGGTCCTGGATGACCTCTCGTCGCTGCGTCAGATGACGCCGGCCATGCTGGCGGGAGATGCCCGTACGCCGGCGCGGCTGATGCGTCCGGCCGATGCCGTGGGGCGCCTCGCGCGCGCGAACATCGACTACTACCTGCCGTCGGCCGCCGACAGCGTCGCTGTCGAGATCCTCGAAGCGTCGGCGAGTGGCGCCCGCGTACGCACGTTAGGCACGGCCCCGCGTCACGCGGGGCTGCACCGGCTGCGCTGGGACCTCCGCTACCCCGGCGCCACGTCGTTTCCGGGGATCGTCCTGGAGGGCGGCGATCCTGAGCGCGGCGTGTGGGCGCCGCCCGGCCGCTATCGCGTGCGCCTCACTGTTCACGTCGGCGGGTCCGTCGTCGTCGACACGCAGTCGCTGACCCTGAAGCGGGATCCCCGGTTCACGGAGATGAGCGACGCCGACCTGCGCAGCCAGTTCGATCTGGCGCGTCGGATCCGGGACAAGGAGAGCGACGCCAACGGGGCCGTCGTCGGCATTCGCGCTCTGCGCACCCAGATTCGCGAGCGTGAGGCGGCCGCGGCGCGAGAGCCGGCGAGCGACGCGTCGCGCCGCGTCAGGCAGGACATCGCCCGCCTCGATACCGCAATGACCGCGGTGGAGTCCACGCTGTATCAGGTGAAGAACAGGAGCCCGAAGGACAAGATCGCCTTCCCGATTCGGGTCAACGACCGTCTCACGGCGCTGCGGTCGCAGGTCGACGACAGTTATGCGCGACCCACGACGGCGCAGCTCAGGACCTTTCGCGAGCTGGCGGCCGAGGTCGACCGCTCACTCGCGACGCTCTCGAGCGTGTACGCTCGGGAGCTCACCCGCGTGAACGAGGCGTTGCGTGAGGCGAAGCTCCCCGAGGTCGGGATGACGTTCGTGCGCTAATCGGCGTGCGCCGCCGCGTCACGCGTTCGTTCACCGCCTCACGAGCGCTCCACCCTCACCCACTTCGCTCGCGTCTCGCTGTTATCGCTCCCTGGGAAGGTGAACCACACCGAGTCAGCCTTGATCCTGAAGCGAGCCGTAATGGGCGTTCCCGCCATCACGCTCGGATTCTTGGCCACGCTCGGCGTGCAGGAGAGCGTGGAGTCTTTGATCTCGTAGGTCCCGGCGTTGGCCGTGAACGGTGTCCAGACCTTCGCCAATTCCTCGGGCGTGGGATTGCTATTGCTCCACTCTGGCCTGGCCGTGAAACCGTCCACGGACACCAGGGAATAATGCCGTTTTGTGAAGATCAGGAGACCGGGCTGTACGTCGGTCGTGTGGTGACCAGAGTTCGCTCCGCCGCTGATGACCACCTCGGACAGCTTCCACACACCCTGGACCGACTGTGACAGGGCGGGAGTCGCGGCGCCGAGCATGAGCGCCGTGAACGTGAGCGGTAGCCGCATGACACCCTCCGCGAAATGGATGCTGCGCAAAAAGGGCCGCGTCGCCGCTCAACTATTGGGGTCCTAAGCGGGCTCGTCAAGATCGGTCGACGGCCACCACGGAACGCGACACGCCGGCGGGTCGAGCGCCGCCTGCCTAACGTGATGGCCAATCCCGTCCTACCAGTCTCCCCTCGTGTTCAAGCGCTCGGCCGCGTACTGAATCGCGTAGGTGTGGGCGTCCTCGACCTCGTCCGGCACGTCGACCCACTCACCCAGGGCGTCGCTGTAGTCGTAGATGGCGTGCTCGCGCGCTTCGTCGGCGGAGACGTGCCAGGTGTCACCGCCGAATTCCCCGTGCGCCGTGTAACGGAATAACATGGCGCCCGGATCGTCGTCGGTGATGAGCAGGATGACATCTGGCGCGGGAAGCATCTTGGACGGATCGATCGGGAACCCGGCGGTCTGCGTCACCCGTCGCTGCTCGGCGAGTGGTCCGATGAGTGCCAGGGAACGAGTGCGGATGGGTGGTGTCATGGGAGAGTCTCCGTGCACGCGCTTCGGCTCGAACCCGGTGTGCCTGTGCCAGCAGGCGCCGTTCCCTGGTCCATCGAAGGCCCGGCGCCTCTCTATCCATAGAGCACGGCACGGCGGGAGTCCAGAGCCTGATGACGAGGTCGGCACATTCGCCGGCCCGGACTCCTGAATGCCGCCGACAACGACGGTGCCGTTGACGGTGCGGCGGACGCGGATGCGGGTCCCGCCTCGCCATGCTCGGCGAGCCGAGCCCGGGCCCGTACTTCGTTAGGCGGCGACGGCGAGGGTTGCCGTATCGTAGATGAAGCGCTCGTGCACGATCTTCCCGTTCCGCCACGTCTGCACCGCTATCTCATCCATGCGATACTGCTTGCCGTCAGCGGTCGTGTAGTCGAACACCCAGTTGATCACGGCGCGGTCACCTTCGACGACGACCGATACGAGGGTGAACTTCAGGGCGAGCAGGGAACCGTAGAACGAGGCCTCTCGCTCGTAGTTGGTGGCGAACCCCACGACGGGTGGCAGCGTGTTCTCCTGCATGGCGATGTTCTCGTCGTAGTACTTCGTGATGGCGTCGAGCATCTTGCCGTCTTCGACGAGGCGGATCAGGTCCAGCACGTGTGGCTTGATAGACATCTGCGGAATCCTCGAGAAGTGGATAAGGTTGGAGCAAGGGTGGAGTTAGGCGGCCTGGCGTGCGCCCGGCGTGACTGCCTGACGACGCGACGTGCCGACGCCGGGCGGGTTGGTTCGGCTGAAGCGATTCGTGAGGAATCCATCCAGCGAGAGTGCGCCGCTCCCGTTCACGACGACGACGCCGGCGAGCCCGATGACGACGAGATGGTACTCGAATCCCTCGGTGCCGGCGGGCAGGCCGCCGAACCAGTTCATGAAGAACCCGTTAGGCGCGTGTGTGCTCAGCGCCCCGGCCATGAGGCCGATGATGCCGAGCGCAGCGAGTCGTCCGCCGAGTCCGACGATGAGCGCGAACGGGGCGACGAGCTCGGTGACGATCGCGAGCGCGGCGAGTGGAGCAGGGAAGCCCAGTGTGTTCGTCATCCAGCCGAGCGTGCCGCTGAACCCGTAGCCACCGAAGAGCCCGAGGGCATGCTGGAATCCATGCGGAATGAGGAGGGCGCCGAGCATGACACGTCCCAGGAGAGCGCCGGCGTCGCGGTTGGTGGAGATCAGTGTGCGATACATGGGAGTTGGATGTTAGGGCAATGGTTGCTATAGCATGTATTGGCGAACAAACTCACTTCCTCGCGGCGGCCGCCGTCTTCGGCGCGCCGCGCTCGGCATTCGCGAGACGCACCGTGTCGAGCAGCTCGACGAACGTCTCGAGCTGCGACTCGTCCAACGACGCGACCACGTCTTCATCCATCGCATTTACCGGCGGATCCAGCGAATCGAGCAGCTTCCGACCGGCGTCGGTCACGAAGCACAGGACCTGTCGGCGATCCGGATAGCTCCGCTCGCGCCGAATGAGCCCTGCGTCGTCCAGCTTGTCGAGGAGCCGAGTGATCGT
>Ga0268265_10001014_pt1 | contig 25366 bp, 18 predicted proteins | sample KBSSwiS52_FD_190355 | JGI IMG/M metagenome (GOLD analysis project Ga0268265, IMG submission 190355) | Switchgrass rhizosphere microbial communities from Kellogg Biological Station, Michigan, USA - KBS Switchgrass S5-2 (SPAdes) (version 2) | ecosystem: Host-associated > Plants > Roots >... | reverse complement strand
GCCTGTTGAAGCGTTGGCTTGGATCTCTTGGAGTGGATCGGGCCGTAGCCGCGCCCCTATGGCCCGTTCTGTCGAATCCGCCACCTCCTGTTCGACGAGAGGGTAGAGACAGACTCCATCAACCAGGAGGAACGAAGATGACGACCGCCGAACCGACCCCCCCTTTCCGCTCCAACCGGGACGCCCGCGTCGAGGCGCCGCCGCGGAGGTCGACCTTGAGCATCGTGCTGTGGATCGTGCAGGTGCTGCTCGCGCTTCTCTTCATCTGGGCCGGCGGCATGAAGCTGGTCCTGCCGTTGGAAAAGCTGGCCGGACCGGTGGCTCTGCCGGGTGCCTTGCTGCGCTTCGTCGGCGTGGCCGAGCTGCTCGGCGGCCTCGGTCTGATCCTTCCCTCGCTCCTGCGGATCCGGCCGGGCCTGACGCCTCTGGCCGCCGCCGGGCTCTTCATCATCATGGTCGGCGCGGTGATCATCACGCTCGTCGGGGGCGGTACCGGCATCGGATTGGCTGCGATCCCCGGGGTGACGGGGCTCCTCGCGGCGTTCGTCGCCTACGGCCGCTGGCGGCTCGCGCCCATTCACGGACGGGGAGTGGAAGGATGATGACCCAAGGGAGCTTCGTGTTCTTGATGGCGATGCTGTTGGCGATCGGCGGCCATGCCGCCTCTCCCTCGAAGCCGCTCGAAAGCGGCCATGCGCCGGTCCATGGCATTCAGATGTACTACGAGGTGCATGGCCGCCGGGACGGTGTTCCGCTGGTCCTGCTTCATGGCGGCGGATCCACCATCGAGGTGACGTTCAGCCAGGTGCTCCCGGTGTTCGCCGCCAGCCGCAGGGTCATCGCCGTGGAGGAGCAAGGGCACGGCCGGACGACCGACCGCGATCAGCCCGTCACCTTCGAGACCTCCGCGGACGACGTCGCCGCCCTCCTTCGGCACCTCGAGGTCGAAAGGGCGGACCTCTTCGGGTTCAGCAACGGCGCCAGCGTTGCCCTCCAGGTCGCCATCCGGCATCCTGAGCTGGTGCGCAAGCTGGTCTTCGCCTCGTCATTCACCAGGCGGGACGGCGCACAGCCGCAGCTCTGGGAATTCATGAGCAAGGCGGACTTCTCGAACATGCCGCAGCCGCTCAAGGATGCGTTCCTGAAGGTGAATCCGGATCCGCAGAAGCTCAGGACCATGCACGACAAGGACGCCGCGAGGATGCGGAGCTTCAAGGACGTCCCGGACGACCTGGTGCGGTCGGTCCGCGCGCCGACGCTGATCGTCCTCGGAGATCAGGACATCGTGAAGCCGGAGCATGCCGTGGAGCTGACCCGCCTGATCCCGGGGGCTCGCCTGCTGATCCTTCCCGGCGGCCACGGGGACTATCTCGGCGAAGCCGTCGTGACGCAAAAGGCAACCCGCCAGCCCGAGCTGACCGCGGGACTGATCCAGGAGTTCCTCGACTCACCATAGCGCCCCGCCTCAACCTTCACCCGGCACGTAGCGAGGGTCTGCACGTAGTAAGGGAACCTTTTTTTATGGCGGAGCCAGCGCCGGGATTGCCCTGGTGTCGGCTACACACCCACCGTCGGTGCTCCGGGCTCTTCCTCATCCTCGATCAACTCCGGGCCGCGGCGGAGCAGAGGGTTTTGATTGAACTGTTCGATCAGATCCGACAGATCAAGCTCGTCGGAAGCCGCGGCCTGCTCGACTTGGAGTGGAGTCGTTTGCCCGTCCATAGCCCATGTCTGTACCTGTTTCTCATGAATAGGACTGTAGCCTGACGGGACCGGCTGACCACGCTTCTTCGTGGTACCCGACTCCTCCACGTTCGCGACGATCAGGTAGCCGGTGCCACCGGGGATGTTTTCGAAGATCGTCGCTGGATCCAGGGTGTAATCAAGGTCAAGGCCTCGAAGATATCTCGCACAGAGTTGATATCCAAGGGGTATACCCAGCGCACCAATGCTGCGAGAACGATCCTTGACGGCGAGAACGTGCTGCGTTATAGCGACGGTAGCATGCACCGAGCCGAACGGGGCAGCATCGAGATGCTGGCAGAACCCTAATGCCTGAAGGTTGAGACTTGCTTCATTCACGTCTTCGAAGTCGTACAGCAAGACGCGATGTCCGGCAATGTTCGAAGCCTCGCGCCGGAGCTGCTCCCACTCCATATGAGGGTAGTTGCCACCCTTTGCATCGATGCGTTTCGCCTCGAGAAAACCGACTCCTGTCGCCGTGGCAATCTTGGATCTCACACTGAAGCTGAAGTTGACGATGACTCCAATATCCCCGTAACGAGTCTCGATCGCGCCGTCTGCCTTGTAGGCATCCCAGGAGACCGTGAAAGGCAGGTCTAGATCCGCGATGGTCACGTGCCGGAATCTTCGTGTCAATGCGAGCAGCCACTTGTAGCTGATGAAGTCCTCGGACCACGATCGAGGGAAGCATTCCAAAATCTCTCGGTTGATGAGGTCGTCGACCTCTGCAATCCAATGGCCAAAAGCGAGGGATTCCGTCTGAGCGATCGTTTGTGGAATCACTTTGTCCTACCTCCGGAAGGTCCGGTGTTGGTCGCCACTATCTTTCTATATCCGTATGCAACGCCCCTTCTTTAGCTCATTTTAGCACGGGCGCCGGTTATCAAGCGCCGGGCGGCGGCCTGTGCGCCGTCGCTGCGCACTGCGGTGGCGGCGGATTGGGCGCGGGCGGCCACCTCGGGCTCGAGGGTGCGCTCGAGAGTCGTTTGGACCATGAGCCGGCTGAGGTCTTGCGGCGCGCGGATGCTGCGGCAGGATCCAGGCGCCGGTCTGGAACACGGCTTGGCCCTGTCTGCGGGATCGGGCCAGGGCCGTGCCCTCAGCTCCAATGCCAGCGCCACCAGCGGCTGGACATCGCCCCGCGACCCGATCGTCGAGAGCAGGACGCGCATCAGAGCCTCCTTGGGGAGTCGACTTCGCTTCCGCGGCCTGATATCATCCCGCGCAATTCCTTGATCTGCCCGTCCTGGCGGGAAGGGGGCTGAACCGATGCAGTCATCACAGGCTGTTGGCTTTGTCTCTCGTCTGGCCGCAACCGTCGCCTTGGTCCTCACCGCGCTGAGCCTGGCTCACGGCGGCGCAAAGCCGCCGAGCCCGCCGGTGAAGCCTCCTTTCGAGATCACCGAGGACCGGCCCCGGTGCAAGGAATACAACCCGCAGCGCCGGGCTCTCTTCGGCACCACGCATCTGCACACCGGCCTTTCCTTCGATGCCAGCATCCGCTTCGTCGACTACGCGAACGGCAACGACCCCCGCGGTGCCTACCTCTTCGCCCGGGGCATGGCGCCGATCAACATTCCCGAGCCCTCGGGCCTGCAGCCCAAGCGCCGCCCCTCCTGCAAGGATCCGGCGACCGAGTCCGCGGACGGTCCGAGCCGCACGCCCTGCATCGACGAGCCGCTCGACTGGGGCGCCGTGACCGACCACTCCGAGCACTTCGGCGTCATGGGTTTCTGCAAGAACCTCGGCGGCAGGTACCTGCCCCAGAGCCTGTCGATGGAGTGCCGGATGATCAACGGCTTCTTCTATGAGCCGCTGCGCGCCCTGAACCCGGGCCTCGGCAAGAGCATGGCCTCCAACGCGTTCACCCAGCTCACCATCATGAACGACGGCGCGATCAGCAAGAACACCAACCTCCCGGTGTGCAACAACAACCCGGAGCTGTGCGCCAAGGCCGAGCTGGAGGTGTGGAGCGAGGTCCAGAACGCCGCCGAGGAGGCCTACGACCGCACCGACGAGTGCAAGTTCACGAGCTTCGTGGCCTACGAGAACACCTCGACGCCGCTGCTCAACAACTGGCACAGGAACGTGATCTTCCGCAACGACCGCGTGGTCAGGAAACCGGTCAATGCCATCGACATGGCGGTGGTGGTCAACAAAGACCCCCTCAAGGACCCGATCGACACCCTGGTCGCCATCGTGCCGCCGGAAGACGCGAAGCGGGTGTGGCCGGTGAAAGCGGGCACCAAGGTCAACCATCCGCTGCCGCAGCCGTTCTGGAACAAGCTGGAGGAGGACTGCACGAAGGGCGGGAACGTCACCCCGGGCAAGGCGCGCCGCTGCGATTTCATCACCATCCCGCACAACTCGAACCTCGGCGGCGGGGTCATCGAGGGCAGGAAGACGATCTTCCCGCCCATGTTCCTCGATCCCTACAACGTCGACGACGCCAAACGGCACCAGCAGATGGAGCCCCTGGTCGAGATCTACCAGGACAAGGGCGCCAGCGAATGCCGCTACGATCCGCGCTTCCTCGCCGGCACCAACACCATCGACGAGTTCTGCGCCTTCGAGATCCTCAACGGCAAGACCCTGGGCTCGGCCTCGGGCGTCGGCTCGGGGGGGACCAGCGGTCCTGAAGCGCCCGACACCTGGGGCGACCGCGCCTACGTGCGCAACGTCTGGAAGGACGGCATCCAGTACGCCGCCAAGAAGACCTACGACGGCATCAATCCCTTCAAGATGGGAGTGGTCTCCGCTTCCGACTCGCACACCGGCGTGATGGGCTGGCATCCGGAGACCGATCAATGGCCGGGACATCTGGGCATCGACGACGCCTACCCCATGGCGGACACCTCGACGATCCAGAACGGCACCGGCGGCCCCTCGGTGGTATGGGCCGAGGAGAACACCCGTGACTCGATCTTCGAGGCGCTGCGGCGCAAGGAGACCTACGGCACCAGCGGTCCGCGGATGAAGGTCCGTTTCTTCGGCGGCTGGAACTATCCGTCGGACGCCTGCGGCAAGGATCACGTGGACATCGGCTACAAGGGCGGCGTGCCGATGGGCGGCGACCTGCCTGCCCGCACCGCCGCGGCCGGCGCTCCCACCTTCATCACCTCCGCCATCTGGGACGACCACATCAAGACCAAGCTGCAGCAGATCCAGATCGTCAAGGGCTGGGTCGACGGGAAGGGCAACTCGCATGAGCGGGTCTACACCGTGGCCGGCGACCCGGGCAGCCCGCTCAATCCCCAGTCGGGGCTCGACTCCGCCACCTGCAAGGCCAGGCCGGAGCTCGGCACCGAGCGCCTCTGCACGGTCTGGAAGGACCCCGACTTCGATCCGAGCCAGCACGCGTTCTATTACGTGCGGGTGCTCGAGGAGCCGGTCTGCCGGTACAGCACGCTGTGGTGCCGCAAGTGGATCGGGGTCGACCCGCTCGACACCGGCAAGTGCAACACCCAGCTCGCGGCGCTCCAGAGCGGCAGCCTCGAGGACAGGGCCAAGGCGTCTCACGGCGCCAAGTGCTGCTCGAACCAGACCACCGACACCTTCGTGCAGCCGGTGATCCAGGAGCGCGCCTGGACCTCGCCGATCTGGTACGAGCCCGGCAGCGGCGTCGCGAAGAAATGAAGTGGTTGAAGTCTCCGGCGCTGCACATGCTGGCGCTCGGCTCTCTGCTCCTGGGGCTCACCGAGCTCCTGGGTGGAGGCTTGGTGCCGCACAAGAAGCGCATCGAGATCCCCGCTCATCGCCTGGAGGCGATGCTCAAGGACTTCGTCGCCGACACCGGCCGCCATCCGACGCGGAGCGAGTGGGAGCAGATGGTCGACATGCAGGTCGACGACGAGGTCCTGTACCAGTACGCGCTCGCCCTCGGCATGCACGAGAACTCCGCCGCCCAGACGCGCCTGGCGCAGATCGCCGACTTCGTCGAGGCCAACCCGCACGAAACGACCCAGGCGGGGAAGGCGCGGGCGGCCATGGATCTCGGCCTGCACGAGGGTGACCTGGTGGTGCGGCGCATCCTCATCGACAGCGCCAAGCGGCTGATCCGCGGCGTCGTGCTGCTGCAGAAACCGATGCCGGAGATCGTCGAGGAGTTCTACGCCGCCCATGCCGCGGAGTTCACCCGGCCGGCGCACATCCGCATCTCGCAGGTGGCGGTCAACGGCTTCGTGCGGCCGGACTCGGAGGAGAGAGCCCGCGAGCTGCTCGCGCGGATCCGCGCCGGGAAGCTCGGCTTCGAGGCCGCGCTGGCGCTCGCCGACGAGACGCCGGCGCCGGTGCACCTGGCGCTGCAGACCGAGCAGGGCCTCGAGTCGGAATTCGGCAGCGACTTCGCCACCGCGGTCATGAAGCTGCGGCCGGGAAGCTGGTCGGAGCCGATCCCCTCGGACTACGGGCACCATCTGGTCTGGGTCCACGAATACCAGGAGGCCCGCGTCCTGCCGCTGGAGTCCGTGCGGGATCAGGTCGAACAGGCGCTGCTCCAGAAGCTGGCCGACGATTGGCTCCGGCTGCGGCTGCGCGAGCTGCGCGCCGAATTCGAGATCGTCGTGCCGGGGAGCGCTGCGTGAGCGGTCGGGCCCTCCTCGTCGCCCTCGGCGTCCTCGCGGCTGCCGCGCCGGCGCTGGCTCACCAGTTCGCGCCTGCCCTGCTGGAGATCGAGGAGCTTGCGGCCGGTGAGGCCGCGGTGAAGTGGAAGCAGCCGGCGGTCCGGGTGCAGGGCAGCCAGCTCCGTCCGGTGCTGCCGGTCGAGTGTGAAGGCATCGGCGATCCGGTGGTGAAGAAGGAGGGGACCGGGATTCGCGCCAGCTGGCGGATGCGGTGTCCGGGAGGCCTTACGGGCAAGGCGGTGGGAGTCGAGGGCATCGCCGGCAGCCAGGCCGACGTGCTCCTGCGCATCACCCTGCGCGACGGCCGCCGGATCCGGCACGTGCTCAAGGCCGAAACGCCCAGCTTCCGGATCGACGCCGACAGCAGCCGTGCCGGGGTCATGAAGGACTATGCGGCGCTGGGAGTCCGGCACATCCTGCTCGGCTGGGATCACCTCCTCTTCGTGCTGGCCCTGGTGCTGCTCGTCGGCTGGGGAAGATCGCTGCTGTGGACGATCACCGCCTTCACAGCCGGCCACAGCATCACGCTCGCCTTGGCGTCGCTGGGAGTGGTGCACGTGCCGCAAGCCCCGATCGAGGCCGCCATCGCGCTCAGCATCTACTTCCTCGCGGTCGAGCTCACCAATGTGCGCAAGGGCAGCCCGACGCTGACGCAACGGGCTCCCTGGGCAGTCGCCGCCGGTTTCGGCCTGCTGCACGGCCTCGGCTTTGCTGGAGCCCTGGCCGAAGTCGGCCTGCCCACGGCGGAGATCCCGCTGGCGCTCTTCTCCTTCAACCTCGGGATCGAGCTGGGCCAGCTCGCCTTCGTCAGCGCCGTGCTCCTCGTCGCCGCAGCGCTGCGCAAGGTACCCGTCGCCTGGCCGCGATGGGCCAGGGCCGTACCTGCCTACGGCATCGGCACGATGGCGGCTTTCTGGTTCCTGCAGAGAGCCGTGTCGCTGCTGTGATCAGGCGCGGCCTGCTTGGCTGCTCGCCTGAAGGAGGCGGTTGGTCCACCTCCCGAATCTAGTGGGTGAGATTATAGGCCCGCTCGACGGGCACGCATACCCATTCAAACAGGCACGTGATCCCGTGAGCAGGTGGTTCTCGGGGTAGGTCAGGGTGGGGACGTTTTTCCAGGAAGATCTCGGCTAAATGGCCGGCAATGGCCGGCATATACTGAGGACGAGTAGATAGGAGCGCTCCCTTGGAAAAGCTCATTTTCAAATACATCCTCACCTCGGATCTCCAGGAGAGACGCCGCCTTCTGCTCGATCATCCGGTTCTCCTCAGTCGCCTCGTCGAGGCAGAACTCGAACCGCTAGCTGTGCGGCTGGCATCGGACCCCTCAGAGGAGCTTCGGCACCTCCAAGAGAACCTGGATCTGCTCCGGCGCTGCCGAGAATCGGGGCTTTCGTCCGTCTTTCCAGATGCCTTTCCGGCCCAACTTCAGGAGCTGCCCCTTCTCGCGGACAAGGAGATGGTGACGATCTCCGCCGGAGAGGTCCTGCAGGGGAGCGAACACGGAGATCCCGCCCGCGGTGAGGCTCCGGTCCGCACGGTCCATCTGGATGCTTTCTCTATTGCCAGATATCCGGTGACGAACGCCGACTATGCCCGATTCATCCTGGAGACGGGATATCCGGCCACCGAGCGGCGGATGGAGATGCAGGTGGAGGGGACGGTCGACGATGAGACGGCTGCGGCTCTCGCATCCCTCCTCCCGAATCTCTCCCGCGGCTTTCGGCTGTCAGCGGCCGAAACCCATCCGGACCATCCCGTGGTGGACATCTCCTGGTATGACGCCGTCGAGTACGCACGCTGGGCCGGACAGAGGCTCCCAACAGCCGAGGAATGGGAGAAGGCCGCACGCGGAGACGACGGACGCGAATGGTCCTGGGGATCCGAGCCGGACAGCCGCAGGGGCAACACTCGGGAATCTGAAATTGGCACGACCACCGAGGTCACCCGGTATGCCGCCTGGCCCAGCCCTTATGGCTGCAATGATCTCAGCGGCAATGTCATGGAATGGACAGCGACGGTCCGCAATGATGGGACATGGTCCGGGGAATCCTACGTCATCAAAGGCGGCGGCTGGATGTTCCCTCTGGAGGAAGCTCGAGTCTGGAAACGAGAGAGCGACGGTGCCGGAGACCTGTGGAATATGCTCGGGTTCCGCTGCTGCAGGTCCCTGGAGCAGGAGGGCGGCGAAGATTCTCCCCAACGCGATCGGGCTCTCCGCCTGCTGCGGCAGACCTTGGGGATCGACAGCGAAGAGTCCCTTCTCGTCCTGCCTCTCCTGGAGCTGGCACGGGCATCACTCAGCGGACAGATCTCTCCGGAAGAGGCTCAGGAACAGCTCTTTGAAGCTTTACGGCATCCCGAATCCCTCTCCCTGGAAGACATGCTCCAGGCGGCCAGCCGGTTCGTCCGGTGGCGTGTCGATCGAGCCGCTCTCCTCGGCGAGGAGGTTGTGGAAGCCCAGGTGATCGCCTCTCTCCTCGTCCAGAGCGCAGAACAGATGGACGTCGCAGAGCTGTCGACGCAGGCCCGCCACCTCCAGGGTGTGACAGGGCTCGCCGGCCGTGACATCTCCGCGGCTGTGGATGTGCTCGAAGCGTGCCTGGAGGACCACCGCCAGAATCCCGGGAGCCCTGAGGAGATGGTCTCTCTTCGGCTCGACCTGGCGAAAGCGAAAGCCACCCGGAATCTGTCGTTCGGCACCGATCACATTGATGCACCACAGGCGCTGCAGCTTCTGCAGGAAGCGCTTCCTCAGATCCTGGACATGGGATGGAAGCTCGCGGAGCAGCAGGCTTTGTGGCAACTCGCAGTTGTCCACCGGCTGCTCGGTGACAAGCGGACGTCCTTCAATCTGGCGCAGCAGTCCCTCGCGCACTCAGCCGCATTGACCGACAGGTCCGCGGAGGTCCAGAGTCTGCTGCACGTGGGCGAGGTCTTCCTGGATCTGAACGCCTTGGAGTATGCCCGCTACTGCTTTCAGACGGCGCACCGGCTTGCCTCCGCCATCGCGGACATGGATCTCGTCTTCGCCGCGCGCGTGCGCCTGTGCCTGCTGGCGAGCTTGAACGATCCGCCGGAGGCGGCGCGGCTCGGTGCTCTGGCTCTGGAGACCGCCGTTCTCGGCGGACGGTCCGCTGTGTACCCTCTTCTGGGCATCGTCTCCACGCAGGGTGCCGACCCGATCACCTCGTGGGCGATCATTGCCTTCCTGGGCAATCTCGCCGGGGCCGTGGTGCAGGAGGAGATTCGGCTCCTTCATCTGATCCCGCTCGCCGAGGGTGCCGCCAGCTACGCATTTCGCGCTCACGACGTGGTGCGCCGAAGCGCGGAAGCTCTGAAGGCAGCCCAACCCTTCCAATCCGCCGGCGAGGAGTACTTCATTCGCGCCCTGCGTGCGCTCGCCTTCGCGGCGCAGGACTCGGAGAGAGCGCTGCGGGAGAGCGGGCTCGCTCTCGAAGCCGCCCGGCAGAGCGGCAATCCTTACTTCCGGGCCAACGCCCATCAGATCCGGATCGAGGTCGCCAAGGAGCTCTCGCTCTGGCAAGCGGCTCTGGAAGGTCTCGGGGATCTGATCCCGGAGATCCGGGAAAAAGCCCAGCCCGGCCAGTTGATCAGTTATCTCATCTACGGAGCCCGATTGAATCTGTGGGCCGGCGAGGTCAGCGCGGCCCTGGAGGCCTGTGATGAGGCGACCATCGCCGCCAACGAGGAATCGGGCAATCAGGATGGCTACGTCAGCCTTCTGCGCTGCCGCATTCTCCTGGCGATCGGATCCAGGGGCGCTCTCCTTGAGAGTGAAGCCGCCAAGATACTCTTTTTTGCCGCAACCGACCGCTTGGGGACCGTGGAGCATCTGATCCTTCAGGCACGGGCCCTGCTGCTGCCTCCCGACATCTCGCTCTCTGCCGTTGCCCGCCGCCTCGAGTGGGCTCGCGGGATCCTTGCGGACGCGACCGGAGGCAGGGTCGCCCATCGTCTCACGGGTGAGCTCCTCGTGGCTTTTGGGGAGCTCTTTCTGCGGGCCGGAGATCTGCCGCAGGCAGGCCGGGCCTTCGAGGACGCTCTGGCCAGGGCCCGGCAGATGGCGAGCCCCGACCAGCAGATCGAAGCGCTCATCGGTCTGATCGATATCGGGATCGCTCGGGGCGATTGGACGGATTCTGCGCGCCGGGTTGACGAAGCCTTGGCGATCGCCCGGCCACGGCATCTCCCCTTCGAGCTGCTCGAGCTGCTCACCCGTGCCGGCGAGGTCGGCGCCCGCGGGACGGATCTGGACCGCGCGTCCTCGGCGTTCGGCGAGGCCCTCCAGATCTATCATCAGATCCGGGAAGGAATCCGGAATAACCCCATCCTGCGCAAGGAATGGCTCAAGAAGAACCGTCGCCTCTTCGAGATGATGGTCAGCCACGTGCTGCTCCCGCGAGGCCGGAGCGAGGAGGCGATCCTTCTCCTCGAACAGGCACGCGCTGCGGCGCTGAGCGATCTTCTCTGGGAATCCCGGCAGGCGACGGCCTCCGGTTTGCCCGTCGAAGTTGCGGAGCGAGCGCGGCAGGTATGGAGAGAGATCCGCCAGAAAGAAATCGAGCTCGAACGGATGGCTTCCTGGGTCGGAAACGAGCTCGAGCAGTATCAGACACGAATCGCTCTCCGCACGCTCCGCGGGGAATGGAGAGTACTGTGGGCGAACGCCGAGCCTCAGAGCCGCAGGGATCCCTACAGACCGTTGACTGGAGAGGATCTCAACATGCTTTTGGAAGCCCTGGGGAGCGGGACGGTCCTCGTCGAGCTCTTTGCAACGTCCGAGCGGGTCTGGAGCTTCGTCTTGACCTCCGGAAGCCGTCCGATCGTCAGCGAGCTGCCCGGCCTCCACCGCGAGCGTCTACAGACCGAAATCACGAACCGCTTCACCGAACCCTATCGCGAGCTGAGCAGTGCCCGCCGGAAAGGAGAAAATTTACCGGCGCAGCAGCAGGAATTTCAGACTCATCTGGAAGAGCTGCTCGAATTTCTCTACACGGAGATCTTTTCAGCTCCCGCGCGCGATGGCAGGACGCTACTTCAGATTTTGACCTCGTTGCAGCCCAGCCATGTGATTCTGCTCCCTTCGGATGTTTTGGCCACGGTACCTCTTCAGGCCGCCTTCACCCGGGCTCGCGGCGAGCTGCGGTCTCTGTTGGACGAATTTCCCGCGGTCTCAGTAGTCCCGAGTCTGGGCCTCCTGCAGCACAGCACAGGCCATTCGGCCTGGCGAAAGCCGAGGCTGTTGGCCGTCCAGGATCCCGACGTCACCTTGAGGAGCGCGAAGATCGAGACCGAGCTCGTTGCATCCCTTTTCTCTTCGCCGCGGATTCTCGCACATGGGGACGCGCGGAAGGGCTCCCTTCTGGAAGAGTTGTCCCAGGCCACGGTCGCGCACTTCGCATGCCATGGTCTCTTCAACTCCACGAGCCCCTTCGATTCGGGTCTCCTCCTGGCAGACGGGGTGCTGACTCTCGCGGAGATCTATATGAATGCCGCACTGAGGCGCGGCAGCCTGGTGACGCTGTCTTCCTGCGAATCCGGTCTGGTGGACCTGCAGTTCGCTGACGAGGTCCTGGGGCTCCCCAGCGGTTTTCTCTATACGGGCGCGAGCGGAGTGATCTGCAGCCTCTGGGAGGTCGATGACCTTTCCACGGCGCTGCTCATGGGACGCTTCTACGAGATCTGGATCACCGGAGGCCTCGGAGTCGCCGAGGCCCTGGGCCGTGCCCAGGTCTGGTTGCGCCAGGCGTCGCAGGGCGAGATCCTGGTCATCCTGCAGCGGCAGGTCGATCGGCTCTGGGAGCAGAGCGCGATCAATGAAGCCAACCAGATCCGAGGCCTCATGGCCTCGCTGCGCCGCATCCCGTCCGAGCATCCCTTCGCTCATCCCTATTACTGGTCCGTCTTCCAGGCGGTCGGCGGCTTCATCGAACGGTCCCCTCTGGCGAGGAGGTAAGACATGTGGTCCGAGTTTACGCTCGCAGAAGAGAACGATCCCATCCAGCCCAGCGATCTCCAGCCCTTCGTTGTTTTAACTCGCCACGGTCAGCCGGTCGGCCTGCGGGCCCGGCACCCGTTCGCCGGATCGGCGCGTCCGCAGGAGGCCAAAACGGCAGCCCTCCTGGTCCTTTCCAGCGGCGAGACGGATAAGGACCTGGACGACGATAGCATCAGGGGCTCCGCCCGTGAGGTCCTGCTTCAGTCCAAAGATGCCGAAGGAGTGATCGTGGTGAGCGATCAGGGCCGAGTCCGCGGCGTGATCTCTGCCGACACCCTGCTCATCGAGGGTGAAGGCGCCTTTCAGGCTCCTCGGACGCGGGGCGCCGGGTACGAGCCACTCCCCGGCCTCTCACCCGGAGTGCCGGCCAGTGCGGTGTACTCCTGCCCGGTCCCTGGCTGCCCGAGCCCTGATGTGGTGATCTGGCAGAAAGGAAGGGACGTACCACCCTGTCCATATCATGGCGTCCCACGCCAGCTGGCAGCTCCCGGAGAGTCTCGCTGATGCTGGACAAGCTTTGGGAAAAGGTCGGCGAGAGCGTCGGCGAGCGTTGGGTTCTCACGGTCTTCAGCCCCGCCTTCGTGTTCTGGGCCGGAGGTTTTGTCGCCAGCCAGAGGGTCGAGGGGGTCGGAATTCTGGAGAGCCTGGGCAGGTCGGATTTCTTCTATGATTTGCGCGACCTTCCCCAGGCTGGCCAATTGGCTACGGTCCTCGGAGCGCTCCTCCTCATCTCTTTCTCCGGGACGCTCGTCGAACGACTCCAATCAGGTTTTCTCCGCGTCCTGGAGGGATACTGGCCCGGTTGGCTTGCCGGCATCCAGAGCTGGAGATCCCGGCGCTGGAGCCGGCGCATCGACGCGAAGTACGCCGAGCTCGATCGGTTGCGGAACCAGAGCACTGCATCGGCGCTGCAGAGACGGGCCGTTCTCGACAACGAGCTGGCCCATCTCCCCGTCCAACAGGCCCATGCCATGCCCACGCTTCTGGGAAATCTCCTCCGCGCCGCGGAGACCTACCCGCAGGTCCGCTATGGCTTGGACGCGGTCGTCTGCTGGCCACGGCTCTATTTCCTTTTGTCCGATTCTCTCCGGGAGGAGATCGGAACGGCTCGCGAACGACTGAACGAGAGTGTGCGCTTTCTTGTCTGGAGCCTGCTCTTCACCATCTGGACGATCCAGGCAAGCTGGGCTCTCTGGAGCCTGGTCCTCGCCTGGCTGGTCTACCGCCAGGCCGTCAACGCCGCCGGAATCTACGGAGATCTCGTCCGCACGGCCTTCGACCTGAAGCGATTCGATCTCTATCAATCTCTAGGTTGGTCGCCGCCTCTATCTCCGGCGGAAGAGGAAGAAAAGGGACGGCAGCTGACGGAGCACTTATTCCGCGGGACCGCTCCTGCAGGAATGACCTATGAGCGGAAACGGGACCCGAAGGAGGACTAGGCGCTATGCGCACCCGCAGAGGCATTCTCTCCATGGAGGATTGGCGACATGAAAAGACAGCGGCCCGTCAAGAAACTGCAGCTTAGCAGCGAGACCCTGCTCCGTCTCAACCAGATCCCGTTCGTGCAAGGCGGAAGGCTCGCGGGCACCTTGACCTTCGAGGGGACCTGCGAGAACTCCCTTTGCCCCGTTTGCACGGCGCTGTGTACCGGCGTCGACACGCGGTAGGGCTGAACGGCTCTGCCGAGGCTCTGGCACCACCAGTAAAGGATCGATTTGGCCTCGCGCCGCGGCTGCACGGCCTCGGCTTTTGCCGGAGCCCTGGCCGAAGTCGGCCTGCCCACGGCGGAGATCCCGCTGGCGCTCTTCTCCTTCAACGTCGGCATCGAACTGGGCCAGCTCGCCTTCGTCGGTGCCGTGCTCCTCGTCGCCGCAGCGCTCCGCAAGATCCCCGTCGCCTGGCCGCGATGGGTCCAGGCCGTCCCGGCTACGGAATCGGCACGATGGCCGCATTCTGGTTCCTGCAGAGGGCCGTCTCGCTGATGTGATCAGGCGCTGTGGCTGATCGGACGTTTGTTGCGCTGCGGGCCGACAGTCGGCCATAATGCTTGGCGTGTCGCATCTCTGGCCGATAGCCTGATTCACTCCAGCGGGAGCCGGGCTGACCATTCCGATCCGTCTGGAATAGAAGATGATATGCCGTGTGCGTTCATGATCCTCCTCTTCGCGACGGCCGCCGTTGCTTCCACGGTTCCCACCCAGCTTGACGCGATCCTGAAGAACTACAGCCGCGCCGATGCGCCGGGGGCCAGCGTGCTCGTGGCGCAGGACGGGAAGGTCCTCTACCGCAAGGCATTCGGCCTCGCCAATCTCGAAGAGAAGACGCCCGTCACCACGGCCACCAACTTCCGGCTGGCCTCGGTCACCAAGCAGTTCACCGCCGCGGCCGTGCTCCTCCTGGCCGAGCGAGGAAAGCTGTCGCTCGACGATCCACTGACCCGCTTCTTCCCCGGCTTCGCCAGCGCCGCGCACGGGGTCAAGGTGCGCCACCTGCTCGGGCACACCTCGGGGCTCCTCGCTTACGAGGACCTCATCCCGCCCGGCACCACGGTGCCGCTCAAGGACAAGGACGTGCTCGACCTGGTCGGCAGGCAGGACAGGCTCTACTTCGCGCCGGGCAGCCAGTTCCGCTACAGCAACACGGGCTACGCCCTGCTGGCCCTGATCGTCGAGAAGGTCTCCGGCCGGTCGTTCGCGCAGTTTCTCGAGGAGAACATCTTCGGCCCGTTGGGAATGGCCGGAACCGTGGCCTACGAGGAGGGGATCTCCAAGGTGGAGCGCCGGGCCTACGGGTATAGTGAGAAGGATGGCCGTTTCGAGCGCACCGACCAGAGCCTCACCAGCTCGGTCCTTGGGGACGGCGGCATCTACTCGTCGGTCGAGGACCTGTGGCGCTGGGACCAGGCCCTGTACGGTACGCGCCTGCTGCCAGCCGAAACCCTGGCGATGGCCTTCCAGGCCGGCACGCCCACCTCGGATCAGCCCGGCAGCGGCTACGGCTATGGCTGGTACGTGGCTTCGCACAGGGGGACGCGCAAGATCTGGCACTACGGCGAGACCCTCGGGTTCAGCACGTACCTGGCCCGCTACCCGGACAAGCGGCTCACGATCATCCTGCTCACGAACCGGAACGACAACTTCCTCGGACCGACGGTGGATCGCATCGCCGATGTGATCCTCGGCGCTCGTGATTAGCCTCCGGCCTCGAAGAACCCGCGCAACCTTGCGCCCGCCGCAGAGCGTCATTCACGCAGCAACGGCGCTGCCGCAACCGACCTGGCCGGTTGCGGTTCAGTCGCCGGATGTCTCGGGCTAGAGGCCGGGATTGGCCACGTCGACCTCGCAATGAAGCGTCTCGCCGCCGCCCTCCACGGTCCACTCGATGTGCGTGCCGACGCCGCCCGTGTTCTCGATCTCGATCGTCGGGCCCGCGATTTGTACCTTGCAGCCGGCGGAGTGCCTGCCTCCGTTGCCGCCGAGCTTCCAGCAGTCGTAGCCGGTGATCGTCGGCGGCGTCGTCTCGCCGCAGGCGTTCACCGCCGTGGCGGTGAACGAGATCGGCGCCTCCGGCGGCGTGATCGTTGCCGGGCTGTTGCAGGAGAGCACCGTCGGCGACGTGTTTTCGCCGATGACCGTGACCGTCGCCTGGCAGGAGGCGGTCAGCTCGCCGTCGAAGGCGATGAGCGTCACCAGCGTGTCGCCCATCGGGTACGGTCCGGATGGGTCCTGGCTGAGCAGCAACTCGGCGCCCTCGGGGTCGTAGGAGCCGTTGTCGATCGAGGCGGCGGCGCCGCACTCCCCGGGCGCGGCGGAGACCTCGACGTCCTGGCAGAGCGCCACCGGCGGCTGGTTGGCCGTCGGCGTCGCGGCGACCTGGAGAACGTTGAACTGCCAGCCTGTGGGCAGGAAAGGGGAGGTGGCAAGCGTGCCGGTCGCGACGTCGAAGCCGAGCAGGCGCGGGCTGCTCCCCGGCGGGTCGGAGAGGTGGTTGCCCATGATGTAGAGCCGCCCGGCGTAGGGGTCGAAGGCGTTGAAGCTCGACACCGTGCAGCAGTCGGCGATGCCGACACCGACCGTCGTCACCGCCGCGGTCGCGGGGTCGACGGTGACCACGTACTCCTTGCTGGTGCCTGCGTCGAAGACGATGCCGTAGAGGATGCCGGTCAGGGGATCGAGCTCGAAGTCGTTGTACTGCCATGCCGGCGACAGCGAGGGGGCGGAGACGAGCGTGCCCGTGAGGACGTCGAAGCCGAGCAGCCGCTTGGTGCTGCCTGGCGGATCGGAAGTCAGGTTGCCGGCCACGTAGAGGCGCCCGCTCGCCGGGTCGAGCGCCGAGACGTTGAAGCCGCCGATCGTGCAGCAGTCGGCGATCGTGGTGCCGATCGCCGTCCGATCGGCGGTCGACGGCGTGACGATCACCACCTGCTCCTCCGAGGCGCCGAGGTCGAAGCCGAGGCCCCAGAGGATGCCGGTGCCGATGTCGAGTTTGAACAGGTTGTTGAGATACGTGCCGCTGGTGAGGAACGGGCTCGTCTCCAGGGTGCCGGCGACCGCGTCGAAGCCGAGCAGCCGGAAGTCGGATCCGGGTGGGTCGGATTGGAGAAAGCCCGCGGCGTAGAAGCCTCCCGTGTCGGCGTCGAGCGCGTAGACGGGGAAGCCACCGATCAGGCAGCAGTCGTCGATGCCGCCGCCGACGGGCGTAAACGCGCCCGTCGCGGGGTCGACGGTGACGACGCGTTCCTGCGAGATGGAAGAGTCGTAGACCAGGGCGTAGAGCGTGCCCGGCGTCAGCACCGTCGCTGGCAGCGACCCGGCGCAGAGCAGCAGCACGCCCAGGACTAACGTAGAACGTCGCGCGAAGATCATGGCAAAGGCCCTCCTGGAGATTGGCCGCCATTCTACCACTCCCGCATGGGCGACGGTCCCCCCTCCCCTATGCTAGCTTACGCGCCATGTCCGATCTGATCCTGATTGTCGAATGTGATCCTCGGCGCTCGTGATTAGCCTCCGTGGCACAGTCATCGCGGCCGCGCTCCTGGCGACCGCCTGCGGGCGCGACGCCTCACCCGGACGCTTCCCGGGCGCCCCGGTGATCCTCATCTCGGTCGATACTCTGCGTGCGGATCACCTCCCGGCCTACGGGTACCGCCAGGTCGAAACACCCAACATCGACGGGCTGCGGCGCGACTCGGTCCTCTTCGAGCGCGTCTACAGCCATTGCCCGATGACCCTTCCTTCGCACGTCTCGATGTTCACCGGATCGCTGCCCACCGAGAACGGCGTGCGGAACAACATCGGCTACCGGTTCGAAGGAGCGAGGTTCAGAACCCTCGCCGAGGAGCTGCGCGAGCGCGGCTATGCAACGGGCGCCGCGGTGTCGTCCTACGTTCTGCGCTCCGACACCGGAATCGACGACGGCTTCGAGCTCTACGAAGACTCGATCGCCGTCGCGACGGCGGGCGCGGCGAGCGAGCACCAGCGCCCGGGCAGAGAGACGCTGAAGCACGCGCTGGCATGGATTTCGGGACACCGCCAGCAGCCTTTCTTCTTCTTCCTCCATCTCTACGAGCCGCACGCCCCCTACGAGCCACCCGAGCCGTTCAAGAGCCGCTACCCGTCTGCCTACGACGGCGAGATCGCCGCTGCGGACGCCATCGTCGGCGAGCTGGTCCGGTCGCTCAAGGCTTCCGGGCTCTACGATTCCGCGATCGTCATCTTCACCTCGGACCATGGCGAGGGCTTGTGGGACCACGGCGAAGACCAGCATGGGATCCTGCTGTATCGCGAGGCGCTGTGGGTTCCGCTCCTGGTCAAGCTGCCGGGCTCGCACCAGGCCGATGCGATCAGCCGGCCCACGCCTCTGTCGCATCTCTTCGGAACGGTGCTGCGCCTGGTGGGAATCGACCTGCCTTCGCGCCCGGCTTCGTGGTTCGACGCCGACGCCGGAGGAGAGGCTGAGGCTCGTCCCATCTACTCCGAGACACTCTACCCGCGCATCCACCTCGGCTGGAGCGAGCTGCGGTCGCTGATCGACGGCCGCTATCACTACATCGAAGGGCCCCGTCCCGAGCTCTACGACCTGGAGCGCGATCCCGGTGAAGCCAGGAATCTGATCACGATCGAGCGCCGAGCGGCGTCACGGCTGCGGCGGGAGATGCAGGCCTATCCCGCAACGGCGTCGACGATCGGCGAGATCGACCCGGAGGAGGCCAGGAACCTGGCCGCTCTGGGATACGTGGGAACGCCGCGCGAGCGCGGTCCAGGGCCGCTGCCGAACCCGCGCGACGAGGTTGAGAACCTCGCTCGCATCAAGGCGGCGTTCCGCTTCGCGGACGAGCGCCGGTTGGATGAGGCGGTCGCGGCCTTGAGGAGCCTGCTGCAAGAGAACCCGAAGCTCCTGGACGTGGGGTCGAAGCTGGGAGAGGTCCTGGTGGAATCCGGCCGCTACGACGAAGCGATCGAGGCCTATCGGTCGGCGATCGCTCACGCCGAGCGCTTCTCGCCGGATCTCGCGCTCGCCCTGGGCTTCGCCCATCTCAAGAACGGCGAGACCGCTCCGGCCGCAGCCCATGCCCGCCTCGCCCTCACGGCCCATCCCCGCGAAGCGAACGAGCTCCTCGCCCGGGTCGCGCTCGAAGAGGGACGCTTCGACGCCGCGGAGGAGCACGTGAGGTCCGCCCTTCAGCACGGCGACAGCCAGCCGGCGACGTTGCTGCTGCTCGCCGACGTCCAACGGACCGCCGGGAGGCTCGATGCGGCGCTGCGGACGATCCAGGAGGCGGAGCGACGTGCGGAAGAGCTCGGTGTCCGGCGATTGCAGGGAGCGGACTATCTGCGCGGCGACCTGCTGGCGCGCCTCGATCGGCCGGAGGAGGCAGCTGCCGCCTACCGGCGTGAGATCGCGGCGTTCCCGCAGCACCTGCAGGCCTACGCCAATCTGGCGGTGATCCTCATGATCCAGGGCAGGAGCGCGGAGGCGCACGAGCTGCTCGAGCAGATGGCGCGGAACAACCCGCACCGCGGGGCGTTTCTGCTGGCGGCGAAAACCCTCGCGGCGTTCGAGGACCACGAAGGAGCCGCGCGCTGGCGTCGGCGCGCGGCGCGGTAAGAGGGGCGCGAGATCTACGCCGCCGTCCTCGGCAACGGCCGTCCCGAGGCGCTGCCGCTCATCGAGCTCGACCTCTCGGGGCTGCCGGAGGGGGTGCCGCGGATCGCCGGCAGCGATCTCGACTTCCACCACGCCAGGCCGCTGGTCGAAGCGCCAGCCAGGCATCACGGCACTCCCGGGCAGGGCGACGGGGTCGCGAGGCAGGGCGCCAGCATGGTCGGGTCCGTGCACCGCGTCATCAGGTCGTCTCGGGCGGCAGCGACCGCCGCGAGCGCCGTGGTCACGGCCGTCGCGGCCGCGCTCGCCGCCTGCGCCGCAGCCACTTGCCGCCCGAGCAGAAACACCACCGCGGCCTGCGCCACCACGTAGGCGGCGAAGAGCGGCCCGGCGATCCCGGGCCCGATGAACGGTATGAACGAGGCCGCGATGGCGGCGGCCAAGAGCAGCGCCGCCGTGCTCGAGGCGCTGGCCAGCGCGGCATTGGCGGCCGCCAGGGCCGCGGCGGCGGCCGCCGACGCTGCGATCGCCGTACAGGCGGTCGACCGCCTCGTATTCCACAGGCTGCAGAGCGTGGCGCACGTTGCGGTCGGGCCCGCCGACCCTGTAGTGATCGTGAGCGTCGATGAAGGCGTGCCCGCTGACAGGTAGCCCAGGAGGAACAGGCCCGCAGTGACGCCGATTCCGAGAAAGGCCCCTACGGTCAACAATCCGTCGAGTCCCATCGACCCCTCCCTTTCTTGCGCTTAGGGCCGCTTCGCGGCCCGTCGGTCCATCGAGAAGGAGGGGCCCACGAAGTGGATCGGCCCTCCGCTCCACTCCCCGGAGGGGCTGGCGGACGAGGTGCGCGCGGAACGCCTTTGCGCCGATGGTGCGCGGCTGGCGCTGGCCGTGTCAAGGGCGGCAGATCGCGAGTTGTCTCCCCTAGCTTCTCGTTCGCCCGCGTGTATGATCGTGTATGATGCGGCTTGTCAGGAGTCTGTGCATGCGCGAACACGGAAGCTCCTCCTGCCTCTGTGCGGTGTTGGTCGTCTTCGTTGCCGCGCCGCTCGCTGCGCAACCTGCCGCTTCCGTTGCTTGGGTCAGCTCCGTCGTCCAGTACCCACTCGAAGCGGCGGAGCTCGACTCGCTCCCGCCCGAGGTGATCGCGCGTCTCGAAGCGGCGGGAATGACCCTGAACAGGGCCGCGCGGCGGCTCGAGTCGCCCGAGCTTCCACTCGTAGGCTTCTGGTTCGAGCTGGGCCCCGACGGGCGGCGCTTCATGGCCGACGAGCGCGGCTACCTCGAGACCCCCACCGCGCGGCCCTCTACCAACGTCAAGGTCTACGCTCAAGCCTCCGATCTGCTGCCGGTGGCCGTGGTGCCGAGCATCCGCTTCGTGCCCGAGGGCCAGGAGCCCTCGCCGACTCTCGTCACCTTCGAGTACCGTCCCATCGCCAACATGAGCCCGGAAGCCGGCGTTCCCGTAGCCGATCTGAAACTGGACCATAGGTCCGTGGGCGCCAGGATCATGAAGGCGCTGTTCCAGTTCCCATTTCCTACACCGCCGGCGAGCTGTGTGCTCGCCTGCCCCCGTGGCGCGTGCTGCCTGGACTATGACGCTCCACACGGGAACCATGTTCGCTACAAGAGGCCCACACCGCCGACGTGCGGCATCCCTGCCGTCTACAACTTCATCGACAGCACCTGCTACGGGTGGACATTCTTCAAACCCGGTCGTGCCTGCCTCCTGGAGAAAGCCATCCTCCAGTTCGTCGGCCCGTCCTGCGTCACGAATCATAAGTATCGCTACTGCCAGACCATGGACGAGAAGGCCTTCGCGGTGTCCCCGGCGATCAGCACGGTCGCCAGCGGGGGGAGAGTCGAAATCGTCGTACGGAATCGAACCCCCGGCAACACCACCTGCGTCAGCTTCAATCGCAATCCCGGCAGTGCCGGAGCCATGGAGCTGAGAGCCGGCGCTCCTCGGATCGTCAGGTCAGGGGCGTGCGGCGGCTACGAGCTCGAGCATTTCGATGACCGTGGCAAGAAACACATCAATGATGCGACGGTGGCGTTCAAGGCGCCCGTCCTGCCCGCGAATACCTGTGAAGAGACCTTCGTTATCGCCCTCGCCAGCGGAGGCATCGACAAGACTTCGACGATAAAGGTAACCAATCCCACTTGTGTGAGCCGCAACTGGAGCGGCAGTTTCGACTGCAGCGTGGAAGTGAGCGGCGCCGGCTATAGCCACAAGGAATCGCAGCACTGGGAGCTGGAGGGAAAACCGCGGATCGAGGGGCCGAGAGCGATCTATACGGCAACCTGGACCGCCAACGGCGATGGCAGCTACACATCGATGAATACCGTCCAGAGCCGGCATGCCGAATGGCACGTCGAGGCCATTGCACGGCCCGAGATCGTCTTCTTCACCCGGGCCTCCGATCAGAAGCTGGTGGTCAAACAATGGAGCGCGCAGAAGCGAGTGAAGGGAGGCGTCAAGGGATACCAACAGCTGACCGTGAGCGGAAAACGGAAGCGCCCGGGCCCGATCGTGGGGGAAGCGTTCGAGCGATTGCTGCCGGTTCTGGCGGGCGCACCGGATGTGACCCGCTTCAGCGGCGAGGACCCAATCACGGGTGCGGGGAAAGAGGGTCTCATGCAACCGGCGGGGGCGCAGAGGAGGGGACAGTGCTCCTGGAACCTGTCCCGTGCGCCCCAACCGGAAGGCCCGGGTGAAGACCTATGAGGCAGTTGACCTGGCGCGGCAGCGCGCCGGCTAGCTCTGACGCCAGGCCTCGACGGGATTGCGAGGACCGCGAAGGCGCCGCGCGCTGGCGTCAGCGCGCGGCGCGGTAAGTCGACCTAGAATCTAAAACCGAGGGAGAGGCGGTAGGTGCGGGGGAGCTGGTAGGCGTCCGCCGCCGTGGGCTGCCCGAACCGCGGTCCTTTCTGCCAGTGCACGCCCTCCCGTGGCGCCTCGCCGGCCAGCGGGTTGAAGGGCAGACAGCGTTCGTTCGTGCCCGTCTGGAGACACGCTGCCTGGCGGCGGGTGAGCACGGTCTTGTCGACGAAGTCGGGGTCTTCCAGTCCCTGCTTGTTGAGCAGGTTCAGGATGTCGCCCTCGATGAAGAAGCGCACGCCGCGCAGCGGCGGCGCATACCAGTTCACCCCCAGGTCGGTCGAGGTGATGTTGTCGAGGCGGAACCCGCCCCGGTCGCTGAAGTAGTAGGTCACCGAGGAAGGTGGGGTCACGTAGCCGGGGTTCACCACGCCGTTGGCGGGCCCCGTCGACGTTCCGCGCCGCACGTCGATCGTGCCGATGGCTGAGTAGGGCAACGCCGAGTGATACCGCTCCAGCAGCGTGAAATTGAAGTCCCCCGCCCGTGTCGGCAGATCGTATTGCAACCAGATGTTGGCGCGATGGCGCATGTCCGGACCGACAAAGCCGACCGGGTTGTTCTGCTCGAAATCCTGGTACTCGGGCCGGTTGATGAAGGGGTCGTTGTCCAGGCTGGTGGCGGAGCTCGGAGTCTCTCCCTCGACGTTGCCGCGCAATCTCGACCAGGTGTAATTGCCGCCGATCGAGAGTCGTTTCAGGGGTCGATAGCGGCCCTGGAGCTGGATCGCGCGGTAGTCGCGGCTCAGGTTGTCATCGCTGTTCTCGATCACTCCCTGGTCGAACTGATCGCCGTCCGGGTCCGTCGCCTTGCCGGTCAACAGGTTCCGCCGCACGACGTAGAAGTCTCCCCAGGTCCGGTCGATGTAATCGGCGCGCAGATAGCCGCCTTCCCCGAACGTCACGGCGTAGCCCAGGGTGTATTCATCCATGAACGGCGCCGCGAGCGGCCCGTCGAAACGCAGGGTGACTCCAGGGATGTGGGCGCTGGTGAGGATGTTCGGGTCCCGGTTCGACGTGCCGCCGAGGGAATTGAACCAGTTGAAGACCTGGCGGATGACCTCGGGGGTCGGGAGGAGCTGGTCGCGTGGCGTTCCCGGCGGGTTGATGGCCGGGCCCTTGTAATCCCAGTAGTAGGAGGCATAGCGGCCCGCGGTGGCGGTGTTGTCGGCAGGTCCTTGATCGACCTTCGAGACGTAGCGGCCATAGGTGGCGCTGAAGCTGTGCCTGCCGTCGCCGCGCAGGTCGTAGCGCGCCGCCAGGCGCGGGCTGAAAGCGCTGTCGTCGACGGTCTTGTTCCCGGCCTGATCGGTGCCGAACGAGTCGTCGAAGCGAACTCCCACGTTGAAGCTCCAGCGGTCGTTCAGCTCCCACTTGTCGTTGAGGAACCACGAGCGCGTGGCGAAGTCGGAAGTGCTCGACAGCGCGGGAACGGGATCCCACTCGATCTCGCTGGAGTCCGGATCCACGCCGAAGAAGACGTCCTGTCCGAAATAGATGAAGTTGCCGTGGATGCGAAGATCGCTGCCGGACTGGAAGTTGTTCTCGTTGCGCTTCTGGTGGAACTCCTCGAAGCCGCCGACGAGGCTGTGGTTGCCGGTCGCCCGGGTGCTGAGGAGATAGGACGCCTTTCCCAGCCAGCTCTCGTTGTTGCGCTCCTTGAACCCGCACGGTCTGCCGCAGAAGGTCGGCGACCACCCCCGCTGGCCGGTGTTGGCGTCGAGCAGCAACGTGCCCTCGATCAGGTCGCGGGTGTTGGCCCCGAGGGCGAACGCATGCTCCATCTCGCTGTACTGGCCCTCCACGAGGAAGCGATCCGTGAAAATACCGTTGTAATGGAGGGAACGGAGCTCCCGGAGGTCGTCGCGGAAGGAGAGGCTGCGCAGGTCGACGACGCGACCGGAGGTGACGAAGTTCTGCCGCTCCAGATCGCTGTCGATGTAGGACGCGACGAGCGTGTGCTTGTCCGTGATCCGCCCGGTGAGCTTGCCCTCGATCCGCTGGTCGTCCCGCGTGGTGTCGTAGGGAATGGCGGTGTCGAAGGTCTGGGCGCCGGTCTCACGCTCTTCCGAGCGCGCGGCCGCGAAAAACCAGAGGCGGTCGCGGAGGATACGCCCGCCCAGGGTTCCTTCGTAGACGCTGTTGGTTTTGTCGGTGGGGTCGAGCTGGGCGGCGAAGTCAGACTTCTCCGTCCAGTCGTCGTTGGTGAACGAATCGCGGAACGACCCGGAGAGCTCGTTGCCTCCCGACTTGGTCACGGTGCTGACCACGCCCCCGGTGAAGCGGCCGAACTCCGCCGAGACCCCGCCGGTGAGGACCGTGGTCTCCTGGACCGCGTCCTCGATGTAGAGCGGGTTCGGCTGTCCGCGGACGTTCTCGTTCACCACCACGCCGTTGACCAGGAAGAGGCTCTCGAAGGACATCGATCCCGAGATCGTGATCTGGTCGTTCGGCCCCGCTTCCGTCACCCCCGGCGAGAGCGCCACAATGTCGTCGATCGTCCGGCCGGTGGGGAGCTCGTTGATGGTCTCGACGTTGAAGCTCGTCGCGATCTCGGTCGTTTCGACCGCCGGCGGCGGCGACGCCGTGACCGTGATCTCTTCGGCCAGGCTGGTGAGGGTCATCTCGGCGTCGGCACGGGCCGTCTGGCTGAGGCCGACGACGGCGCTCTGCTCGATTTTCTGCATGCCCTCGAGATCGAAGGTCACCGTGTAGTCGCCGGGGGGAAGGGCCGGGAAGTGGTAGCCGCCGCCGGCGCCGGTCACCGTCGTTCGGCTCCCCTGCAGGGCGGGGGACGTAACGGTGACCGTGACTCCCGGCAGCGGTTCGCCGTCGGACGTGACGGTGCCGACGAGGGTGCCCGTGGTCGACTGCGCGACGAGCGTGGCTGCACACAGGAGCACGGCGACCGCAAGGACGTTTCGAAGGGCCAAGCGCATGAGCACCTCCATCGGATGAAGCGAGGGTTGAGAAGGGCCAACGGTTGCCGGGATCGTA
>Ga0268265_10001013_pt1 | contig 25387 bp, 25 predicted proteins | sample KBSSwiS52_FD_190355 | JGI IMG/M metagenome (GOLD analysis project Ga0268265, IMG submission 190355) | Switchgrass rhizosphere microbial communities from Kellogg Biological Station, Michigan, USA - KBS Switchgrass S5-2 (SPAdes) (version 2) | ecosystem: Host-associated > Plants > Roots >... | reverse complement strand
CTCCTGGCCTGGATCTTGCTCACCAGCCTAAGAGGGCCATCCCCACCGATTGGTTAACCGCCGCCGTCAAAAACGCCGGCGGCGCGATTCAGCCGTCGTCAGCCTTCCGGCGCGGCGCCGTCTCGTCCGCCTTTTCGTCCTCGCCGAGGTTCTCGATGAAGTCGATCAGGCTCTCGGGGACCGGGCACTCCTGCAGCATCTCGCGCAGCGCGCGGTCCAGCTCCGCCCGCCGCGGAGCCGACGCCTCGCCCGGCCGCGGCCTGCGGCGCCGAGTCACAGCGCGCCAGCCTCGCCGGCGCGCGGACGGCCAGGCGATCGACATGGGGCGGGCGGGGTCATGGCGCATTCCGTTCAACCTGACCGGGCGGGGTCGCGGTCCTATGGCCGGAGCGGCTATGGGGTCAAGAAGAAAGTGCAATTACACTTAGCGAATCTGCGCAAATTGTGGTTACACCTTGTACAACGTAAGGCGACGCGGCTAAAGGCGAGTCAAATTCGCCGAACAAGGTTTGCGAGGGGGTCCTTATGAGCATGCCGGCCGACGCCGCGGAGCTGTCCGAGGATCCGGAAGGCGAATTCCCGTTCGATGTCGCGAGCTATTTCTTCCACCTGTCGGTGGCCATCGCCCGCTATCGCGACGCCGAGCTGGAGAAGCGGCTGAGGCCGCTGAAGCTGAACGTCTCCCGCTATCGCGCGCTGAACGTGGTCGCCCGGCTGGAGCCCTGCACCATGTCGGAGCTGGCCCGGTTCAGCGCCGTCGACCGCACCACCATGACCCGCATCGTCGACCAGCTCGTGGCCGACGGGCTGATGATCCGCACCGCCGCGCCCCGGGACCGGCGCCAGGTGGTGCTGGTGCTGACGCCGAAGGGCGCCGCGGCGAGCACGGCGGCGCTGCGGGAGGTCCGCGCCAGCAACCAGGCGGCGCTGGCCGGCGTGCCCGAGGAGACCCTGCGCACGGCCATCCGCGCCAAGCGGCGCATCGTCGGCAACCTCGTGGACGACGAAATCCTGGCCGAGCGGCTGCTGCTGTTCGGGCGACCACAGGCGGACTGAGGGGCGCTTCAACGCTCCGGCAAGACTCCGCAGCCTACGGTCGCGCGCTTCGCCAGGGGATGTGCCGCCATGCGTATCGATATCGTTCGTCCCCATGACCTCTCCGTGGCCGAGGTCGAGCGCTGGAGCGCCTTGCAGGGCGCCGGGCTGGAGAGCCCGTTCCTGTCGCCGCACTGGGCCAAGGCGGTGGAACGCGCCCAGCCGAGCCGTCAGATCCGGGTGGCGGTGTTCAGAGACGAAGGGAAGGCGTGCGGCTTCTTTCCGGCCCGGGTCGGATCGTCCGTCGCCATGCCCGCCGGCGCGCCCCTGTGCGACTATCAAGGGGTGGTCGGCGAGCCCGGACTGGCGGTCGACCCCAAGGCGCTGCTGCAGGCCTTCGGCGTCGGCCGGCTGGACTTCACCCAGATGCTGGAGAGCCAGTCCGCCTTCGCGCCCTACGCCCGCGGCCGCTCTCTCTCGCATGTCGTCGACCTGAGCGCGGGATTCGCCGCCTACGACGCGGAGCGCAAGGCCGCCGGCGTCGGCGTGCTGAAGGACGCGGCCAAGAAGCGCCGCAAGGCGGCCCGGGAAGCTGGCGAGCCGCGGTTCACCGCCTTCTCCCGCTCCCGCCACGACTTCGACCAGCTGATCGCCTGGAAGCGCGCGCAGCTGCGGGCCACGAACCAGACCGACATCTTCGACGCCTCCTGGACGCTGAACCTGCTGGACGACCTGTTCGAGAGCCGCGACCCGGACTTCGGCGGCGCGCTCTTCACCCTGCATTTCGGCGACCGGCTGGCCGCCGCGCACTTCCACCTGCGCAACACCAAGATCGTCCATGGCTGGATGATCGCCCACGACCATGCGTTCGAGCGCTACTCCCCGGGCATCCTGCTGTTCGCCGACATCCTGGCGTGGATGGACGGGACCACCTATCGGCGCCTGGACCTGGGCTGCGGTGACTACCGCTTCAAGCTGGAGCTGGCCAACGACCAGGAACCGATCGTCCACGGCTTCGTCGGACGGGCCTCGGCCGCGGCCCTGGTGCGCGAGGCGGCCTATGGCGTGGTCCGGGCGGCCGAAGCCCTGCCGCTGGGCCGTGTCTCGTATCTGCCGGGCAAGGCGATGCGACGGCTGGACCGCTGGCGAGGCCTGCGCTGACGCCGCCGATTGCCGTAGCGCAGCCAGCGCTCTAGTTTGCGCCCCTTTCGCGAAGCTCCGAGCCTATGACCCTGACCATCGACGCCATCCAGGCCGCCGCCGCGCGTCTGAAGGGCCATATCGAGCGCACCCCCTGCCGCCACTCCAAGACCCTGTCGGAGATCACGGGCGCCGAGGTGTGGGTGAAGTTCGAGAATCTGCAATTCACCGCCGCCTACAAGGAGCGGGGCGCGCTGAACGTGCTGCTGACGCTGGGCGAGAACGCGCGGGCGCGCGGGGTGATCGCGGCGTCCGCCGGCAACCACAGCCAGGGCCTGGCCTATCACGCCGCACGTCTGGGGGTCCCGGTGACCATCGTCATGCCGCGCACGACCCCGTTCATGAAGGTGCGCCAGACGCGGGCCTTCGGCGCCGACGTGGTGCTGGACGGCGAGACCTACGACGAGGCCTCGGCCCATGCCCTCAAGCTCTGCGCCGAGCGGGACCTGGTCTATGTCCATCCCTTCGACGACGTGGAGGTCATGGCCGGCCAGGGCACGGTGGCCCTGGAGATGCTCGAGGACGTGCCCGACCTGGAGATCCTGCCGGTGCCGATCGGCGGCGGCGGCCTGATCGCCGGCGTCGCCACGGCGGCCAAGCACATCAAGCCGGACATCAGCGTGCTGGGCGTGGAGCCGGCCATGTACCCATCGTTCACGGCCAAGATGCGCGGCCTGCGCGCACATGTCGGCGGGGCGACCATCGCCGAGGGGATCGCGGTCAGGCAGGTGGGTGAGACCTCCTACGCCATCGCCAGGCCGCTGATCGACGATGTGCTGCTGATCGAGGAGCCGTTCTTCGAGAGCGCGGTGGCGCTCTACTGCAACGTGGAGAAGACGGTGGCCGAGGGCGCGGGCGCGGCCTCTCTGGCGGCGCTGCTGGCCTATCCGGAGCGGTTCCGGGGCAAGAAGGCGGGGCTGATCCTCACCGGCGGCAACATCGACACCCGCCTGCTGGCCTCGGTGCTGACCCGTGAGCTGGTGCGCGAGCAGCGGCTGGTGTCCTTGCGGATCGTCGGCGACGACCGGCCGGGCCTGCTGGCCAACGTCTCGCGGATCATCGGCGAGCTGGGGGCCAACATCGTCGAGGTGGCGCACAACCGCCTGGCGCTTGACGTTCCGGCCAAGGGCGCGGAGTTCGACATCATGATCGAGACCCGCGACGCCGAGCACACCGAAGAGGTCATGGCCGCCCTGCGCCGGGCGGGCTATCCCCCCCGGACCGTCTGAAGACTCGCTGTCTGCAGAATCACCGTCTGACGAATCAGGGTCCGAACCCCATGTCCCGACTGCTCGCCGCCCTCGTCGCCGTCCTGGTCCTGACCGGCTGCGGCAAGCCCAAGGCCGAGACCGCCGCCGACACGGCGGCGAACCTGGCCGCGGCCAAGACCTTCATGGACGGAAACGCCAAGCAGCCGGGCGTCCAGGTCACGCCTTCCGGCCTGCAGTACAGGATCGTGCGTTCCGGCCCGGCCAGCGGCCTGCATCCGCAGGAGGCCGACGAGGTCAAGGTCAACTACGAGGGCAAGCTGCCGAACGGCAAGGTGTTCGACTCGTCCTATGCACGCGGCATGCCCGCGGCCATGCCGCTCTCCGGCCTGATCCCCGGCTGGGTGGAGGCGCTGAAACTGATGCGGCCGGGCGACGAGTGGATCCTCTACGTGCCGCCGGAACTGGGCTACGGCGCGGAAGGCGCCGGCGGCGGCGAGATCCCGCCCAACAGCCCGCTGATCTTCCGCATCGAGCTGATCGACCTGTTGCCGGCGCCGGGGCGGGTGCAGAACGGCTGACGTGGCCCGCGCCCGGCCGGCTTTCCTTTGAGCCGACGCGGCGGGCGGCCTAGGCTCGAAAGATGAACGGCGAAGACCTCACCGCCCGCGCGCTCTCGATCCTCGAAACCCTGGTGGGCTTCGACACCACCTCGCGGCTCTCGAACCTGACGCTGGTGGAATGGGTGGAAGCCTATCTGGCCGGCCATGGCGTCGCTTCGCGCCGGGCGCCCAACGCGGACGGGACGAAGACCAACCTGATGGCCTCGGTAGGGCCGGCGCGACCGGGCGGGGTGGTGCTCTCCGGCCATACCGACGTGGTGCCGGTGGACGGCCAGCCGTGGAGCTCCGATCCGTTCGCCGTGATCGAACGCGCCGGGCGGCTCTACGGCCGCGGGACCTGCGACATGAAGGGGTTCCTGGCGCTGGCGCTGGCGGTGGTCCCCGACCTGGTCGCGGCGGGCCCTAAGCTGCCCGTGCACCTGGCCTTCTCCTACGACGAGGAGGTCGGCTGCCTGGGCGCGCCGGACATGATCGCGGTGATCGCCCGCGAATTTCCCCGCCCCGCGCTGGTGGTGGTGGGGGAGCCCACCAGCATGGAGGCGGTCACCGGGCACAAGGGCATCGCCACCTACCGGATCATCGTCAACGGCAAGGAGGCCCATTCGAGCCAGCCGCACCTGGGGGTCTCGGCGGTGATGGAGGCGGTGCCGCTGTTGGCGCGGCTGACGGCGCTGGCCGCCCAGCTGGAGCGCGAGGCCGACCCGGCGTCGATGTTCACGCCGAAGGGCGCGACCCTGACCATCGGCCAGGTGAACGGGGGCACGGCGCCCAACATCCTGGCGCGCGAGTGCGTATTCGTCTTCGACCTGCGCTATCCGGCCGGCCTGGTCCCGGACCAAGCGCTGGCCGGCGTTTTCCAGGCGGTGGCAGCCCTCGACGCGGCGTTGAAGGGCCGCGCGCCGCAGGCCGGGGCGCGGATCGAGCGGCGCTCGGCGGCGCCGCCGCTGGCTCCGGAACCGGGCGGACCGGCCGAGGCCTTCGCCCGCCGGCTGGCCGGCGACAACGGCCCCTCGCGGGTGGTGGCCTTCGCCGCCGAGGCGGGGCAGTTCCAGGAGGCCGGATTCTCCACGGTGATCTGCGGCCCGGGCTCCATCGACCAGGCGCACCAGCCGGACGAATATGTCGAACGCTCGCAGATGGAGCGCGGGGCGGCGTTCATGAGCCGGCTGGTGGACTGGGCGCGCGAAGGGGCCTGATCACCGGCCGGCGCCCGGCCAAGTCCTTCGGGTTCCAGGTCATCGCCCGGGCGATCTGGCCGGCGCTCGCCTTGCGGGCCGCCTGCACGATCCTGCGATCCTGCAACACCTTTGGCAGGCCCTTCAGCGCCGCCAGGAACGCGCGCCACACGACGCCCGCGTGCGGCCAGTTGGGTCGGCGCGAGGCGATCAGGGCGACGGCCGCCAGGTGCAGCGGGATGACGATGGGCGCCAGCAGCGCGGGCGTGTTCTTGAACGCCACCCAGAAGCGGTTGCGGGTGCCGTGGAAGACGGCGAACTCCGACTTGCGCCCCCCCGACGAGGCCGAGCCCACGTGGTGGACGACGGCGCGCGGGACCAGGACGGTGGGCTCCCCCACAAGCTGGAGCCGGTAGCCCAGGTCCACGTCCTCGCAGTAGCAGAAGAAATATTCACAGAAGCCGCCGAGCTCCAGGAACAGCGCCCGGTCGATCATCATCGCCGCGCCGCAGGGGCTGAACACCTCACCCTCGAAGGCCCGGCCGTCGTCGCGGCCCAGGTAGCCGCCGCGGTAGGGCACGCCATAGCCGCTCATCACGTCGCCCAGGCCGTCCAGCACGCCGGGCTCGCCGGCCACCATCTGGCGCGAGGTGAAGGAACGCACCCGCGGGTGGCGCCCCGCCGCGGCCACCAGTTCGGCCAGCCAGCCCGGCTCTGCATAGGCGTCGGGGTTGAGCAGCACCAGCCAGCGGCCCCGGCCCAGCCGGGCGGCCTGGTTTCCGGCGCCGGCGAAGCCGAGGTTCTCCGCATTCGACACCAGCCGCACGAAGGGAAAGCTCGCCGCGATCTCCGCATCGCCGCGGTCCGGCGAGGCGTTGTCGATGACCAGGGCCTCGAAGTCCCGGAAGGTCTGGGCCTCGAGCCGCTCCAGGCAGGCGCGCAGCGTCGGGCCGGAGTTGTAGGCGATCACGCAGACGGTGACCGCAGGCGCCTTGTCATCGCTCACGCGCGGCGCCATGCGACGGCCTCACCCCGGAACAGTTCTTGAAGACTATGACGACGATCACGCCGCTGGCGATCCCCGAGGTCCTGCTTATCACGCCCAAGCGCCATGGCGACGCCCGCGGCTGGTTCTCCGAGACCTGGAGCCGCCCGACCCTGGCCGCGGCCGGGCTCGACCTCGACTTCGTACAGGACAACCAGGCCTTCAGCGCCGCCCGCGGCACGCTGCGGGGCCTGCACTTCCAGCGCGCGCCGCACGCCCAGGCCAAGCTGGTGCGAGTGCTGCGGGGCGCGATCTACGACGTGGCGGTGGACCTCCGCCAGGGCTCGCGGACCTACGGCCAATGGGTGGGCGTGGAGCTGACCGCCGAACGTGGCGACCAGCTGCTGGTCCCCCGCGGCTTCGCGCACGGCTACTGCACCCTCGTGGCCGACACCGAGCTCGCCTACAAGGTCGACAGTCCCTACGCCCCCGCCGCCGAGGGCGGCCTGCTCTGGCGCGACCCGGCGCTGGGGATCGACTGGCCGGTGCGCGAAGACGAGGTGCTGGCGAACGATCGCGACCGCAGCCTGCCGCCCCTGGCGGAGCTGGGGGCGGTGGCGTTCTGACCCCCATTTTCTGAACATCATTCCTCGGGCTTGTCCCGAGGATGACGTTCAGGATCGGCCGTCTGCCACTCGTCACGAACCAGCGCGTCCCGTTCCGGCCGCAGGCGCTCCCCCCGCAGCCCGGCGAACGCCTCGTCGTCCAGCAGCCGCGACAACGCCCAGACCGCGGCGCCGCGCACCAGCGGCGAGGCGTCGTCCAGCCGCGCCTGCACTACACCCGCCAGCTCCGGCGCGCCGGAATTGCCGATGGCGTACAGCACGTTGCGCACGAAGCGGTCGCGGCCGATGCGCTTGACCGGGCTCTTGGCGAACAGGGTGCGGAAGGCGGCGTCGTCGAGGGCCGCGAGCTCGGCCAGCGCCGGGCGGCGCAGGGCCTCGCGGGCGGCCAGGCGCAGTTCGCGGCCGGCCTGGGCGAACTTGTTCCAGGGACAGACCGCCAGGCAGTCGTCGCAGCCGTAGATGCGGTTCCCCAGCAGCGCGCGCAGGTCCCGCGCGATCGGGCCCTTCAGCTCGATGGTCAGGTAGGAGATGCAGCGGCGGGCGTCGAGCTGGTAGGGGGCCGGGAAGGCCGCCGTGGGACAGACGTCCAGGCATGCGCGACAGGCGCCGCAATGGTCGGTGGACGGATCGTCGGCCGCCAGCTCCAGCACGGTGAGGATCGAGCCCAGGAACAGCCAGGAGCCGAACTCCCGTGAGACGAGGTTGGTATGCTTCCCCTGCCAGCCGAGGCCGGCCTGGGCCGCCAGCGGCTTTTCCATCAAGGGCGCGGTGTCGACGAACACCTTCAGCTCGCCGCCGAACTGGGCCTGCATCCAGCGGGCCAGGGCCTTCAGCCGGCTCTTGATCAGGTCGTGGTAGTCGTCGCCCTGGGCGTAGACGCTGATCGCGCCGCGGGTGGGCTCGGCCAGCGTGGCCAGCGGCTCCGCGTCCGGGCCGTAGTTGACCCCCAGCATCACCGCCGAGCGCGCATCGGCCCACATGGCGTTCGGATGCGCCCGGCGCTGCGCGGTGTCGGCGATCCAGCCCATCTCGCCGTGCCGGCCGGCGGCGACGAAATCCGCCAGCCGCGCGGCGGCGGGCCAGGGTGCGTCCACGCGGGCGAAACGGCAGGCGTCGAAACCCAGCCTCAGCGCCTCGGCGCGGATCAGGTCTTCGCGGGACTCAGAAGTCGAGGTCGTCATAGTGGCCCGCCGGCGAAAGCCCGGGCCAACGGTCGGCGAGCAGGGGGCGGAAGGCCGGCCGGGACTTCAGCTTCATGTACCAGGTCTTGACGTGGGCGAAGCCGCGCCAGGGCACGTCGCCGAAATAGTCGATCACCGAAAGCTGCGCGGCGCCCGCGAAATCGGCGAGGCTGAGGCGGCGGCCGGCGAGCCATTCCCGCGACTGCAGCAGTTGCTCCATGTACTCCATGTGCGTCCGCAGGGCCTCGCGGCCCTGGCGCAGGCTGGCCAGGTCGGGCGAGCCCATGCGCAGCAGCCGCTTCTCCATCTTCTCGTGCAGCAGGTAGCCGCCGACCTCGAAGTCGAACTTGCGGTCGAACCACTGCATCAGCCGGCGCGCCTCGGCCCGCTCGGCGGGCTCGCGGCCCAGCAGCGGCGGATCCGGATTCTGCTCCTCGAGGTGCTCCAGGATCGCCCGGCTCTCGCAGATCACCAGGGCGTCGGGGCCGTCCCCTTCCACCAGCACGGGGGTGACGCCGGAGGGATTGAGGGCCAGCAGCTCCTCGGGCTGCTCCCAGTAGCGCACCGGGACCTCCACGAAGCTCAGCCGCTTCTCGCCCAGGGCCAGGCGCACCTGGCGCGAGGCGGGGTCGAGCGGGAAATGGTGCAGGACGCGGACAGGCATGCGGACTTCAAGGAAGCGTCGGGAGAACGCGACTCACCCATAGACCTCTTAAGGGCGCGTTTACTACGCGGCAGATGGCGGCCCCTCCTGGAAGGCCCCGCCATGTGGTTCGGCCCGGCCGCGGGGATCGGCATGGATGATGATGTCGGCCGCGGGGAACTCGCTGAGCACCCTGTTCTCCGCGTCGACGATCACCTGATGGGCGGAATCCAGGGTCAGGTTCGGGTCGAGATCCACGTGCATCTGGATGTGGACGTAGGGGCCCGCGGCTCGGGTCCTCAGCTGGTGGACGTCGGTGAGGCGCGGGTCCTCGGTGAGCAGGTCGACGATGCGGGCGCGGTCCTGGTCGGGCAGCTCGCGGTCGAGGAGCTGGGCCGAGGCCTGGCGAAAGACCCCTATGGCGCCCCAGAGCAGCAGGGCGGCTATCCCCAGGCCCGCCACGGCGTCGAAGCCGCTGATTCCCGCCAGGGCCGCGATGGCGATCCCGACCAGGCCGATCAGGTTGGAGGCGAGGTCCGAGGCGTAGTGCGCCCGATCCCCCGCCACCGCCACCGAGGCGGTCTGTTTCAGCACGCGGCCCTGGGCCGTGATGAGCAGGCCGGTGAGCAGGGTGGAGACCGCCATCACCGCGATCGCCCACCCCTCCTGCCGGATGGGATGCGGCGTGATCAGCCCCTGCACCGCCTCGCGCCCGACCAGGGCCGCGGAGGCGAACACCAGCCCGCCCTGCAGCAGGCTGGCGAAGGCCTCGGCCTTGCCGTGGCCGAACCGGTGCTCGGCGTCTGGCGGCGCGGCGGCGTAGCGCACTGCGAACAGGGTGACCAGCGAGGCCAGCAGGTCGAGGCCGGAATCGGCGAGGGAGGCCAGCATCGCCACCGACCCGGACACGGCCCAGGCGCCGGCCTTCAGCGCCACCAGCACGGTCGCCGTGGCCACGGACAGCAGCGTCACGCGTCGGGTCAGCCGGGCGGACTCGGCGGGGCTCAGGCCGTGGGCGGACGCGCTCATGGGGCAAGGTTTAAGCCAAACCGCCGTTTGCGACCCAGCGCTAACGACTCGCAATGGGGGAGCCCCCTCTACAGCAGGTCGTCTCTCCCGGCCGCGCGCAGGGCGTCGACGGCGGCGCGGACGCTGGCGGGGTCGTCGCGGCGGACGACCAGGACCACGCCGTTCGAGACCACCACCGTCAGGTCCTCGACGCCGGCCAGCACCACCGGCGGGCCGTCGGTGCGCACGAAGCAGCCCTTCGTGCCCGTGGCGATCACCGGGCCTTCGAAGGCGTCGCCGGAGGCGCTCTTCGGCGCCTGCGTCCACATGGCCTTCCAGTCGCCGACGTCGCTCCAGCCGATGTCGGCCTGGACCACGCCCGCGCGGCCGGTCTTTTCCAGGATGGCGGTGTCGATGGCCTCGGATGGGGCGGCCAGGAAGGCGTCGGAGAGGCTGACCAGGTCGCCCTTGCGGCTGGCTCCGGCGACCGCGGCCCGCGCCGCAGCGGTGAGCGCCGGGGCCAGATCCTCGGCCTCGGCCAGAAAGGCGGAGGCCTTGAACAGGAACATGCCGGCGTTCCAGCTGTAGGCCGGATCGGCGACATAGGCCGCGGCGGTGGCCGCGTCCGGCTTTTCCTCGAAAGCCGCGACCCGGCGGACCCGGGCGGTTCCCTCCGCGGCGCGGATATAGCCGTAGCCGGTGTGCGGCTCGGTGGGCTTGATCCCGAAGATGACGATGGAGCCCGCCTCCGCCGCCTCGCGCCCGAGGGCGACGGCCGCGTGCAGGGCCGCCACGTCGGTGACCAGGTTGTCGGCGTGGACCAGCAGCATCAGCCCTTCGGGGTCGCGCTCGGCGCCCAGCGCCGCCACGGCGATGGCGGCCGGTCCGGTGTTGCGCGGCGCGGGCTCGGTCATGATCGCCGCCGGCCGAACGCCCACCACCGCCAGCTGCGCGCGCACCAGGTCGGCGTGCGGGGCGGCGCAGATCACGATCGGCGGGTCGAACAGTTCGCCGGTGACGCGCAGGGCGGTGTCCTGGATCAGGGTGTTGGCGCCGCCCAGGCGGTGGAACTGCTTGGGCGCGGCCTTGCGCGACAGGGGCCAGAGGCGCGTGCCCGCGCCCCCCGACATCAGCACCGGGGTGATTTTCTTGGTCATTCAGGCGGCGTCCGCGGGAGGATCGAATTCCGAGACCAGGTGGCCGGGCGCCACCTCCTTCAGCTCGGGAACATAGACGGGCGCCAGCGGGTCGATGGCGAGCCGCGAGGGCAGGAAGCGCAGCGCCGAGCGCGGATCCATGGGGCTGGGCGGCTCGCCCGCCAGCTTCAGCCGCACGCGGCTGCGCTCGCGGACCGGGTCGGGGATCGGGGCGGCGGAGAGCAGGGCCTGGGTGTAGGGATGCTGCGGGGCGGCGTAGAGCAGGTCGCGGTCGGCGAGCTCCATCACCCGGCCGAGGTAGAGCACCATGACCCGGTGGCTGATCTCGCGCACCACCGCCAGGTCGTGGCTGATGAAGATCATCGCCAGGCCCATGTCCTTCTGCAGCGCGATCAGAAGGTCGATGATCTGGGCGCGGACGGAGACGTCCAGGGCCGAGACCGCCTCGTCGCAGATCACCAGCCGGGGCTTGAGGATCATCGCCCGGGCGATGCCGACGCGCTGGTTCTGGCCGCCGGAGAGCTCGTGCGGGTAGCGGTTGATCAGGCCCGGGTTCAGCTCGACCCGGGCCATCATGGCGCGGGCCTCGACCTCGCGCTCGGCGCGGCTCATCTGCGGGCGGAACACGCGCAGGGGCTCGGAGATCGACTCGCCGATGGTGACGCGGGGGTCAAGGCTGGCCAGCGGGTCCTGGAAGACGATCTGCAGATCCTTGCGCGCCGCGCGCAGCGTCTCGCGGTCGGCGTGGGTGATGTCGCGGCCCATCAGGGTAACGGCGCCGGCGGTGGGCGGGATCAGCCGCAGGACGGCGCGGGCCAGGGTCGACTTGCCCGAGCCGCTCTCGCCGACGATCCCCAGGGTTTCGCCCTGGCGCACCGAGAAGGAGACGCCGTCCACGGCGCGCAGCTGTTTCTGGCCGCCGAACACGCCCTCGCGGATCGGGAACACCACCTTCACGTCATGCGCCTCGGCGACCACCGGCGCGTCGGCGGGAACGGGGGCCAAGGTCGGGCGGCCGCCGCGGTCGGCGCGGTCCAGGCGCGGGATCGCCGCCAGCAGCGCCTTGGTGTAGTCGGTCGTCGGCGCGGCGAAGATCGTCTCCACGTCGCCTTCCTCCACGTAGGCGCCGTCCTTCATCACGCAGACCCGGTCGGCGAGCCGGGCGATGACCCCCATGTCGTGGGTGATCAGGACCATGGCCGTGCCGGTCTCGCGCTGCAGCTCGGCCATCAGGTCGAGGATCTCGGCCTGGACGGTGACGTCGAGGGCTGTCGTGGGCTCGTCCGCGATCAGCAGCTCCGGCCCGCCGGCCATGGCCGCGGCGATCATCACCCGTTGGCGCATGCCGCCGGAGAGTTCGTGCGGGTACTGACGCAGACGGCGCGCCGCGTCCGGGATGCGCACCTTCTCCAGCCATTCGCGCGCCCGGCGCATGGCGTCGTCGGCCGACAGGCCGTCGTGCAGGCGCAACGGCTCGGCGATCTGCTCGCCGATGCGCACGTGGGGCGTCAGCGCGGTGAGCGGGTCCTGGAAGATCATCGTCATCTTCGAACCGCGGATGCGGTTCAGCGCCCGCGGCTTCAGGCCCAGCAGTTCGGTTCCGAGGAAGCGGGCGGAGCCGGTGGCGCGCCCATTGCCGGCCAAGAGGCCCATCACCGCCATGAAGGTCTGGCTTTTGCCCGAGCCGCTCTCCCCCACCACGCCCAGGGTCTCGCCGCGCGGAATGGAGAGCGAGACCCCGCGGACCGCCTGGACGACCCCGTCGTGGGTTGCGAAGTCGACCTTCAGGTCCTGAATCGAAAGAACGGGTTCGGTCAAGGGCGCCTCGCCACGGGTGAGCGGCGACCATAGACCGGCCGCCCGCTGCGCGAAACCGCGCGCCGGCCGGCCGCGGCGGCGCTATATTCCCAGCGTGCCCGACGCCCGCCCCTTGCGCCCCGCCCTGTTCCTGGACCGAGACGGCGTGCTGAACGAAGACCACGGCTATGTCCACCGCTGGGCGGACTTCCGCTGGATCGACGGCGCGCGCGAGGCGGTGGCGGCGTTCAACCGGGCCGGCTGGCTGGTGTTCGTGGTCACCAACCAGTCGGGGATCGGCCGCGGCTACTACACGGAAGCCGAGATGCACGCCCTGCACGCCCGGATGGCCGAGGCGCTGGCCGAAGCCGGCGCCCGGATCGACGCCGTCTACTATTGCCCGCAGCATCCCGACGCGACGCTGGAGGCCTACCGCCACCCCGACCCGCCCGACCGCAAGCCCAATCCCGGCATGATCCTGCGGGCGCTGGCCGAATGGCCGGTGGACAAGGCCCGCTCGGTGATGGTGGGCGACAAGCCCGCCGACCTGGAGGCGGCGCTGCGGGCCGGGATCCGCGGCCTGCTGTTCGGAGGCGGAAACCTGGCCGAGTTCCTGGACAGGGAGATGATCCTCGGATGATCGAGGTCAGGGACGTGGTCTACGACTACCCGACCCTGCGCGCCCTGCACGGGGTGTCGTGCACGGTGGAGGCCGGCGCGGTGCTGGCGCTGGTGGGCCCGAACGGGGCAGGCAAGTCGACGCTGATGCGCTGCATCGCCGCCCTCGACGCCCCCACCGAAGGGACCATCACCGTCGCCGGCCTGGACACCCAGGCCGATCCGCGCGCGGTCCACGCGGCCCTGGGCTACCTGCCGGACTTCTTCGGCCTCTACGACGAGCTGTCGATCCGCCGCTCGCTGACCTACGCCGCCCGCTCGCGGGGCGTGGCGGACGCCGCCGTGGCCGAGGCCGTCGGCCTGGCCGCGGAGCGGGTGCAGCTGTCCGACCGCCTCGACCAGCGGGCCGGCGAGCTGTCGCGCGGCCTGCGCCAGCGGCTGGCGATCGCCCAGACCATCGTCCACCAGCCGCGCGTCCTGCTGCTCGACGAACCGGCCGCGGGCCTGGACCCGGAGGCGCGGCGCAGCCTCTCTGGCCTGATCCTCAAGCTGGCGGCGGACGGCATGACCATCGTGGTCTCCTCCCACATCCTGGCGGAGCTGGAAGACTACTCCACGCGCATGCTGATGATCCGCGACGGCCGGGTGGCCGGCGGCGGCGTGGTGGCCGCCGGCGGCGGGGCGCGCGACGAGGCGCGGGTGAAGGCGACCTTCGCCGACCCGCCCGCCGACCTGGAGGCCCGGCTGGTGGCCCTGGGCGTCGCCGTCGAGCGGCGCACCGGCGAGGCGGTGGTGATCGCGCTGGCGGCCGGCGAGGACGCCGCGGCCCTGCTCACCCGCCTAGTGAAGGCCGACCTGCGGATCTGCGCCTACGAGCCGGTGACCCGCACCCTGGAGGACGCCTATATGGCGCAGGCGCCGCGATGAACCCCGAGTTCGAGCGCAACCTCTGGCTGGAGGCCGCCCCGCGGCGGATCGCCTGGGCCGCGGTGGCGGTGGGGGTGATCTACGGACTGACGGCGATCAGCAGCACGCGGTCGCCGGAACTGCTGGCGGTGGCCCTGGCCACGGCCGGGGCGGTGGTGTTCGGCGCCTGCGGCCTGATCTGGGGGGCGCGGGCCGCGGGCGGCGCGGTGCTCAACGAGATCGCCGACCGCACCTGGGACTTCCAGCGGCTGAGCGCGCTCGACGCCTGGGACATGACCTGGGGCAAGCTCCTGGGGGCGGCGAGCCTCGCCTGGCTGTGCGCGCTCACCGGCGTTCTCGTCGTCGGCGTCTCCCTGGCCTGGCAGGGGCGGCCGGACGCCCTGACCACGCCGCTGTTCATGATCGCCCTGGCGCTGCTCATCCAGGCCATCTGCATGGGCGCCGCCCTGGTCGGCGTGCGCAAGGCCCGCGCCGAGGGGCGCACCGCCCGCAGCGCCGGCGTGGCCGGCGGCCTGCTGATCGGCGTCGTGCTGCTGTTCGGCGTGGCCACCTCGGAGGGCTTTCAGCACGGGGCGGGGCTGAGCGACCTGTCGCGGCTGTTCTCCTCCAGGGGCGAGGTCGCCTGGTGGGGCCTGACGGTTCCGGCCTCCAGCTTCCGCCTGCTCGCGACCGCGGCCTTTGCGGCCTGGGCGCTGGCCGGCGCGTGGCGGCTGATGCGGCTGGAGCTGCAGATGCAGGGCGCGCCGGTGGTCTGGCCGGCGTTCCTGGTGTTCCTGGCGGCCTTCGCCGGCGGCCTGGTCTATCCCGAGGCCGGCCTGCCCGCCGCCCAGCTCGCCGGGGCCCTGGTCTGCGCGCTGTGCGCCTACGCCGCGGCCTTCGCCGAGCCGGCCGACCGGGTGCGCCTTCGCCTTTTCGCCGCCGCCATCGTCCGGCGGACCTGGGCCCGGGCGCTGCGGATGGCGCCCGCCGCCATCGCGCCGGTGCTGCTGGCGATCCTGCTGACCGCCAAGGCCTTCGTCACCGCGGCGATCACCGGTCACTGGGAGATCGGGCCGCAGCTCTGGCAGGCGGCGGGACTGATGGCCTTCATGATCCGCGACCTCGGCGTCATCGCCTTCCATCGTTTCGGCCCCAGGCCGCAGCGGGGTGACTTCGGCGCGGTGCTGACCCTGGCGCTGCTCTACCTGGCCGGCGGACTCCTGGGCGGCATGTTCGGGGACGACAGCCGGGCCCTCTTCGCTCCGCTCCCCGGCCCGCCAGGCCTCGGCCTCGTCTCCGGCGCGGTCCAGGCCGCCGTCGCCTGGTGGCTCGCCACCCGCCGCATCCGGGCGCCGGAAGCAAGCGCGCCGGGGTAGCGGGGCCGGCGTTCAGGCCCGACCGGTCGTCACCTCACCAGCGGCGGTAGCCATCGTCGTAGCGGTCATAGCGCCAGGAATAGTCGTCATGCCGATGGTGACGGTAATGGCGGTCGCGCCGGTTGTCGTAGCGGTCCCACTGGTCGGGACGCCCGTCCCGGTCGCGATCGCGGCCCCATTCCGCACGGTCCGGGATCCCGTCCCGATCGCTGTCGCGATATCCGCGACCGTAATGGCGTTGGCCCTGATAGTGTCGTTCGCCGTGATACCGGTCGCCATAGTACGGGCCGCCGTAATAGCCGTACGGCTGGGCGACGGCGGCGCCCGCCGCCAGGGTGATGGCCGCCACAGCGGCGCTCAGAATGAACCTGTTCATCTCGCGATCCTCCACGCTCTGGCGCGCAGGATGCGCGCGAGCGCCTGAACGGCGATCGCGTCGCCAGTTCATCGGCGGTTCACCCGGCGAGCCGGCGGCCTACCCCTCCATCTGCGCCAGCATCCGCTCCAGCGTCGGCAGCTCGTCGGCGTCCCGCGACGGCTTGTCCCAGCGGATCCGGTTGATCCGCGGGAAGCGCATGGCGACGCCGGACTTGTGGCGCGGGGACCGCTGCAGGCCTTCGAAAGCCACCTCGAACACCAGGCCGAAGGTCAGGTCCGCGCGCACGGAACGCACCGGGCCGAAGCGTTCCACCGTGTGGTCGCGCACGAACTTGTCGATCTTCTTCAGTTCCTCGTCGGTGAAGCCGAAGTAGGCCTTGCCCACGGGGGTCAGCGAGCGCTGGCCGGCGGCGTCCTCGATCCAGACGCCGAAGGTGTAGTCGGAGTAGAAGCTGGACCGCTTGCCGTGGCCGCGCTGGGCGTACATCAGCACCGCGTCGATCAGGAACGGGTCGCGCTTCCACTTGAACCAGGGCCCCTTGGGCCGGCCGGCCTCGTAGATCGAATCCCAGCGCTTCAGCATCAGACCTTCGGCGAGCCGCGGATCGCCCGCCGGCGGTTCGGCGCGCAGGCCCGCGAGCTCGGCCCAACTCTCGAAGGGCTGCAGGGGCGACAGGTCCAGGCGCGGGGAGTCCTGCGCCGCCACCAGCGCCTCCAGCCGCTTGCGGCGTTCGGCGAAGGGCAGGGTGCGCAAATCCTCGCCGCGCTCGGCCAGCAGGTCGTAGGCGCGGATGGCGGCCGGATAGCGGGCCATTGTCGCGGCGTCGACGGTCTTGCGGTTCAGCCGCTGCTGCAGGTCGCCAAAGGCCGCCACCTTGCCGCGGCGGATGACCAGCAGCTCGCCGTCCAGGGCGCCGTCGAAGTCGAGGGTCGCGAGCACGTCTTCGAAGCTGTGGGAGATGTCGTCGCCGGTGCGGGTGTAGAGCCGGCGCACCGCGCCCTCGTTCACCGCCTGCACGCGGATGCCGTCCCACTTCCATTCGGCGGCGTAGTCGGCGGGGTCGAGCTTCGCGAAGTCGACCGCCTCGTCGATCGCCTGGGCGAGCATGGCCGGGCGGAAGCGGCCGGGAGCGTCGGCGGACGGACGGTCGGAACGGCCCTCCAGCCAGGCGAACAGGTCCTCGTAGGGCGGGTGCAGGGCGTGCCAGACCTCCTCCACCTGCGCCACCTCGACCCCGCCCAGGTCGGCCGCCGCCTGCTTGGCCAGCCGGGCGGAGACGCCCACGCGCAGGCCGCCGGTCATCAGCTTCAGCAGCGCCCAGCGGCCGGTGGGCGTGAGCGCGTCGAGCCAGCCCTCGATCAGCCGCTGGACCTCCGCGCGGGTGGCGCCGCCCAGCGCGTCCACCACCTCCGACAGCTCCGGCTCGCGGTTGGGGCCGGGGCGGGCCGGCCAGACCAGGGCCACGGTCTCGGCCAGGTCGCCCACGAAGTCGTAGGACCAGCGGAACAGGATCGGGTCCATCCGCGCCTCGGCGGCCTTGCGGATGAAGGCCGGCTTGGCGGCGTCGAAGGTCAGGTCGCCGGTGAGCGCCGCCAGCGCCCAGCCGCGGTCGGGATCCGGCGCCTGGGCGAAATGATCGCGCAGCAACGTGAGCTTGGCGTTGCGCGAGGCGGTGAGCGACAGGCGGTCGAGCAGCTCGGCGAAGGCGCGCATGAGGTTGCAGGTAGGATGCGACGGGGCGGTTGGCGACTCGCAACGCCCAGGCCGTGCGACGGTTCAGGCGGGGGGATCGGGCGGCTGGGCCCTAGGAGCCTTTGGGCGGCGCCTGGGCAGGCGCTTGCGGACCAGGAGCCAGAGGCCGGCCAGCGCGACGACCCAGGGCGCGGCGACCACGACGGTGCGCACCAGGGTTGCGAGACTGCCGGCCAGGATCTCGCCCGCGTCGCCGAACGCCTCGGCCAGCGGTCGCCAGGCGGCCGGCCTGCCGGCGATGCCGGTGGACTCGTAACTTATCTGCAGGGCCGAGGTGGCGACCCGGGTGCGCATCACGGCGAGCTCGGACTGGGTGGAATCGATCTCCTGCTGCACCTGCGCCAGCGCCTGTTCCAGCTCCAGGAGCTCGGAGACCTTGCCCGGGCGCGTGGCGAGCAGGCCCTGCAGCCGGTCGCGCAGGGTGGTCTTGGCGCGCATCGCCGCCTCGGTGTCGACGATCTGGCGGGTGAGGTCCTCGGAGGTCGAGCCGGCGCTCAGCACCTGGCCGCCGGCGTCGCGGGCCTCCCGCGAGAGCCCGTCGCGGAACCGGCGCAGCCAGCCGGGCTCGGCGCGCAGGGCGAGCGCCGCGCGCACCTCGCCCTCCCCTTCCGAGGTGACGCTGGTGGAGGTGACCTGGCAGACCGCAGGGCCCGCGGCTACGCAGGCGGCCTCGTGCCGGGCCACCAGGAGGCGCACGCCCCTGGGCGAGGCCGCAATCCGGTAGTCGAAGCTGTAGGCCAGCATCGGCGCAGCGGACGTCGGGGCTGCGCCGCCGGTCGGCCGGGGCGCGGGCGACGCCGTGGCGGCCTCTTCCGGCGTCGCGGCGGCGTCGCTGGCGGCGGCGACCACCGCGCGGGCGTCCGTTGAGTCCACCCGCCCGACCGGCTGGGCGGGACGGCTGCAGCCGGCCACGAGAAGGGCTGACAGAACGAGAGCTCGAACACGCATGGCGCAGCTCCGATCACGGACCCGTGAACGGTAACAGGTTCGTGATCCCGCGCAAGAGACTCCCGAGCCGGACAGGATCGGGCTGGAGCCCGCTCAGTCGTCGTCCTCGTCCTCATAGCCGACCAAGGCCAGCGCGCGGGCGGGAACGTCGTGCAACTGGGCCCAGCGCAGCAGGGCCTCTTCGCGGCCATGGGTGATCCAGAGTTCGCCCGGGCGCAGCTCGTCGATGGTGCGGGTCAGCTCGTCCCAGTCGGCATGGTCGGAGATCACCAGCGGCAGCTCGACGCCGCGCTGGCGGGCGCGGGCGCGTACCTGCATCCAGCCGGAGGCGAAGGCTGCGACGGGATCGGGGAAGCGGCGGGCCCAGCGGTCGGCGATCGCCGAGGGCGGGGCGATGACCACCGCCCCGGCGAAGTCCTGCTTGCGCGTCGTGGTGGCGGGCGCGAGGGGACCGAGGTCGACGCCGTGGGTCTCATAGAGCCGGTTCAGCCGCTCCAGGGCGCCGTGGACATAGATCGTCTCGCCGTAGCCGCCTTCGCGCAGCAGCCGGATGATCCGCTGGGCCTTGCCGAGGGCGTAGGCGCCGACCAGGTGCGCCCGCTCCGGGAACTGCGCCACCGAGCGCAGCAGCCGGGCGATTTCCTGGGCGTCGTCGGGATGGCGGAACACCGGCAGGCCGAAGGTGGCCTCGGAGATGAACACGTCGCAGGGGACGGGCTCGAACGGCGCACAGGTAGGATCGCGCCGGCGCTTGTAGTCGCCGGAGACCACCATGGTCAGGCCCTTCCAGCGCACCACCGCCTGGGCCGAGCCCAGCACATGGCCGGCGGGAACCAGCGTCACCTGCACGTCGTCGCGGTCCACCGCCTCGCCATAGGCGGCCGGCTGGGCCGTGCGGGCGAAGCCCTCGCCATAGCGCTCGGCCATGATCGCCAGGGTCTCGCGCGTGGCCAGCACCGCATCGTGGCCGGCGCGGGCGTGGTCCGCGTGGCCGTGGGTGATGACGGCGCGCGCCACCGGCCGGACGGGATCGATGTAGAAGTCGCCCGGCGCGCAATAGAGCCCCTCGGGTCGGGGGCAGAGAAGATCCTGCGGCCGGGTCATGGGCGCCATATGGGCGCGGCGGACGCCATCCGCATCGGCCGATTGACCAGGTCGCGGTCCGGCGCCTAGGGCTGGGCGATGAACAGTCCCAGCCTACCCTCGGAACCCTTCGACCTCGAGCGGATGCTGGCCTCGCCGCAGTCCGCCAGCCTCGGGCTGCAATTCGTCACCGCAGGACCGGCTAAGGTGGCGCTGCGCCTGCCCTGGCGCGAGGAGCTGGTGGTCGACCCCGACACCGGGGTGATCGCCGGCGGCGCGGTCACCACCCTGCTGGACCACGTCTGCGGCCTGTCGGTCGGCATGGCCCAGGGCGGCGCGTCGAGCTCCACCCTCGACCTGCGCATCGACTACATGCGCGCCGCCGCGCCCAGGGCCGATGTGATCGGCGAGGCGCACTGCTATCGCATCACCCACAACATCGCCTTCGTCCGCGGCCAGGCCTATGACGCCGACCCGTCCGACCCGATCGCCACCGCGCAGGGGGTGTTCGTTCTCGTCGCCGGGAGCGCGGCATGAGCGAGGCGAACACGCGGCTGCAGGCCTTCCTCGAGCGCGCGCCCTATGTGCGCTACCTCGGCATGCGCGCCGAGCTGGCGGGCGACGAGATGACCGCGATCCTGCCGTTCGCGGACCACCTCGTGGGCAACCCGACGATCCCGGCCGTGCACGGCGGGGTTCTGGGCGCCTTCATGGAGATGACCGCGCTGGCGCAGCTCTCGGTGATCCAGCAGTGGAAGCGGGCGCCGAAGACCATCGACCTGACCGTCGAATACATGCGCCCGGCCCGCGCCCAGGCCACCTTCGCGCGCGCCGAGGTCCGTCGGGTCGGCCGGCGGGTGGCGAACGTGCATGTGGTGGCTTGGCAGGACGCCCGCGCCGCGCCGGTGGCGGCCCTGCGCTGTCACTTCCTGCTGGCGCCGGAAGAAGCCTAGGGATGGGCGCCGGCCCGCACCGCCGCCAGGGATTCGAGCTCGGCCTTGGCCGCCTGGATCGCCGCCGGGTCGCGGCGCGCCGTGGCGCGGCGCAGGCGCTCGGAGGCCTCCATCTCCCGCAGCGGCAGCAGCTCGCGGTCGTCGGCGGGCGCGAACAGGTGCGCGTCGATTCGCTTCAGGACCGCCCGCTGGCGCTCGGCCTCGCGGCCCTCGCCGACGCCGTAGCGGAAGAGGAACTGGGCGATGCGCGCCTTCAGCGCCGGGTCGAGGTCCTTGCGCCAGACCAGGGTCTCGTCCGGGATCGGCGGCGAGGTCCAGATCACCTCGATGGGCGCCAGGGAACGGCTGCCGGTGGGGGCGTCCTGGGCCGAGAACCGGGCGAGCGAGACGGTGTCGTTGACCGCAGCGTCGAGCACGCCGGCGCTGACGCCGTAGAAGTTCGACTCGTGGCTGGCTGCGCGGACCGACTTGAAGCAGGTGGCGGGGTCGATGTCGCGTGGCGCGAAAAGGTAGGCGTCCGGCGCCCGCACGCCGGAAATCGAGCGCGCCTCGCCCAGGCCGAAGGTCACGCTCCGGTCGCATTTCAGCAGGCGCTCGAGCGTCAGGCCGGAGCCCTTGCGGGCGATGATCACGGCCCTGTCCCCTTCGGGCGCGGAGGGCCGCACGGTGCGGGCGAACACCTCGCCGCCGCCGCGGCGCACGGCCTCCAGCGCCGAGGCGGGGTCGAACCAGCCCAGGTCGGTCTGCTTGAAGCGCAGGGCGTCGATCAGCGCCGCGTCGCTGGCGCCGGGAAACCGCTCCACCCGCCGCCCCGTCGCCTTCGCCATGTCCGCCAGGAGAGGCTCCCAGCCGCCCGCCGGCTCCGCGCTCGGGCGCGGCATGATGGAGACGTTGATCGCCGCGTCGGTCCCATTCCATGGGCGGCGGCAGGCGGCCAGCGCCAGCAGCAGGCAGGTCAACAGGAGGGGCAGGCGGCGCAGGCTCATGGCGTTCCTTGGCGGCTTGTATCGCGGCCACACGCACGGCGCAGCTTGAACTTGGCGGATCTACCGGTCCATGCGACCGAAAATGCGCCCTTGAGGCGGCGGCCGTTGGGCGCTACCGCCTCGCCATGCTGCAAGGACTTTCCCACCGGGCGCGCGAAGCCAAGAGCTGGCCGTTCGAACAGGCGCGCCTGCTGCTCGCCCGCATCCTGCGCCTGCGGCTCTCCGACGCCGAGCGCGACCTGGCCGCGACCCTGTTCGGCCAGGGCGATTATGACGAGGCGGTGCGCACCTTGCCCGCTCTCGTCAAGCCGGTGGTCTTCCAGTGCGGCTACGGCGCTTCCGGCCTGCCGCACATGGGCACCTTCGGCGAGGCGGCGCGGCCGACCATGGTGCGCAACGCCTTCCGCGCCCTGACCGAGGATGCGATCCCCACCCAGCTCATCGTCTTCTCCGACGACATGGACGGCCTGCGGAAGATCCCGGACAACGTGCCCAACCGCCACATCCTGGAGGAGGACCGCGACAAGCCGGTCACCAAGGTGCGCGACCCGTTCGGCGCGCACGAGAGCTTCGGCGCCCACAACAACGCCCGCCTGCGCGCCTTTCTCGACGAGTTCGGCTTCGACTACACCTTCATGTCGTCCACCGACTGCTACGCCTCCGGCCGCTTCGACGAGGTGCTGCTGCGCATCTTGGAGCGCTTCGACAAGATCCAGGCGATCATGCTGCCCACGCTGGGCGAGGAGCGCCGCGCCACCTATTCACCCTTCCTGCCGATCAGCCCGAAGAGCGGCCGCGTGCTGCAGGCGCCGACGCTGGAGCGCGATGTCGCCAAGGGCACGATCGTCTTCCCGGACGAGGACGGAACGCTCACCGAGGTCCCAGTCACCGGCGGCCACGTGAAGCTGCAATGGCGCCCGGACTGGGCGGCCCGCTGGACGGCGCTGGAGGTGGACTTCGAAGCCTCGGGCAAGGACCTGGTGGACTCGGTGCGGGTCTCCAACAAGATCTGCCACGCCCTGGGCGGGACGCCGCCTGAGGCGTTTCACTTCGAGCTGTTCATGGACGAGAACAACCAGAAGATCTCCAAGTCCAAGGGCAACGGCCTGACCATGGAGGAGTGGCTGCGCTACGGCACGCCCGAGAGCCTGGCCTACTACATGTTCCAGTCGCCGAAGTCGGCCAAGCGTCTCTATTTCGACGTCATCCCCAAGGCCACCGACGAGTACCTGCAGCACCTGGACGCCTTCAACCGCGCCCGGGACGCGGGCGAACCGCCGGCCATCGACAACCCCGCCTGGCACGTGCATCGCGCGGCGCCGCCGGCCAAGGGCTCGCCGGTGTCGTTCTCGCTGATGCTGAACCTGGTCTCGGCGGCCAACGCCTCCAGCCGGGAGATCCTCTGGGGCTTCCTGGGCCGCTACCTGCCGGGCGCCACGCCGCAGACGGAGCCGCTGCTCGACCGCCTGGCGGGCTATGCGATCAACTACTACGAGGACTTCGTCCGGCCGACGAAGCGCTTCCGCGCGCCTGACGCGCGCGAACGGGCGGCGATGGAGGATCTGGCGGCGCGCCTGCGCGCCCTGCCCGCCGACCTGCAGGACGCCGAAGCGATCCAGAACGAGGTCTACGAGGCCGGCAAGGCGGCGGGCTTCGAGCCGCTGCGGGGCTGGTTCACCGCCCTTTACGAGGTGCTGCTGGGCCAGAGCCAAGGCCCGCGGTTCGGCTCCTTCGCGGCGATCTTCGGCCTCGACCGGACCTTGGCGCTGATCGACCGGGCCTTGGCGGGAGAGCTTACCGCCTAGGCCGATCAGCTTGACGTTGACGTTAGAGGAAGTACGGTTTCGCCGCTCCCCGAGACGTCCCAAGGATCCGCCGAATGCCTGCCGAGCTGCGCCGTCCCGAACGCACCTATACGATCCGCCAGCTCTGCCAGGAATTCGGGTGCACGCCGCGGGCGCTGCGCTTCTACGAGGACAAGGGCCTGCTGGCGCCGGGGCGGGACGGCCTGAACCGGGTCTATTCCTACAAGGACCGCGGGCGGCTGCGGCTGATCCTGCGCGGCAAGCGGGTCGGCCTGGCGCTGGCGGAGATCGGCGAGATCCTCGACCTCTACGACCTCGACGACGGCGGCGTCGCCCAGACCGCCAAGTCGCTGGGCAAGTGCCGCGAGCGCATCGTGGCGCTGGAGCAGCAGCGGATCGACATCGACAACGCCATCGCCGAGTTGAAGCTGGGCGAGGCCGAGCTGGCGAAGAGGCTGGCCGACGTGCGGCCCGACCTGCTGCCCCGGGCCGCCGACTATGATCAGGTGTTGCGCCGGCGCCTCGACGGCGTCGAACATGGCGACACCCCCTAACGAACCGCGCGTGGCTTTCGCGCGCGGCCATCCGCCGGAGCGCCCATGACCTATCAGCCGCCCGTCCGTGACCAGCTCTTCATCCTGCGCGATGTGCTGGCGCTGGAGCGCTACGCCAACCTGCCGGCCTTCGCCGACGCCTCTCTCGACGTGGTCGAGCAGATTCTGGAGGAGGCCGGCAAGTTCGCCGCCGAGGTGCTGGCGGCCCTGAACCGCGTGGGCGACCGCCAGGGCTGCCAGTGGCGGGCGGACAACACCGTCACCACGCCGGACGGCTTCAAGGACGCCTATGCGAAGTTCGTGGCGGGCGGCTGGCCGGCGCTGGGGGCGGACCCGGCCTATGGCGGCCAGGGCCTGCCGGCGGTGGTCAACCTGGCGGTCTCGGAGATGACCTCGGCGGCCAACATGGCCTTCGCCATGTACCCGGGGCTGAGCCACGGGGCCTACGCGGCGATTGCGAACGGTGGTTCGCAATCCCAGAAGGACCTCTACCTGCCGAAGATGACGACCGGCGCCTGGACCGGCACCATGAACCTGACCGAGCCGCAGTGCGGCACCGACCTGGGCCTGCTGCGCACCAAGGCGGTCCCGCAGGCCGACGGCAGCTATCGGATCTCCGGCCAGAAGATCTGGATCTCGGCCGGCGAGCACGATCTTGCCGAAAACATCGTCCACCTGGTGCTGGCCCGGATCGAGGGCGCGCCGGCCGGCGTGCGCGGCATCAGCCTGTTCATCGTGCCCAAGTTCATTCCGGACGCTTCGGGCGCGCCGGGCGCGCGCAACGCCGTCAAGTGCGTGGGCCTGGAGGAGAAGATGGGCATCCACGGCAACGCCACCTGCGTGATCGCCCACGACGAGTCGACCGGCTGGCTGGTGGGGGAGGCGAACCAGGGCCTGAGGCTGATGTTCGTGATGATGAACGAGGCGCGGATCGGCGTCGGCGTGCAGGGCCTTTCCCAGGCCGACGCCGCCTATCAGGCCGCCGCCCTGTTCGCGAAGGAGCGGCTGCAGGGCCGCTCGCTGACCGGCCCGAAGAACCCCGACGGCCCGGCCGACCCGATCCTGGTGCATCCGGACGTGCGCCGCATGCTGATGAACGCCCGGGCGATCATCGAGGGCGGCCGCGCGTTCGTCCTGTGGACCGGCCTGCACGGCGACCTGGCGCACGGCAGCCCCGACGAGGCGGCCAAGCGCAAGGGCGCCGACTACATGGCCCTGCTCACCCCGGTGCTGAAGGGGTTCATGACCGACCGCGGCTTCCAGGTCTGCTCCGACGCCCTGCAGGTGCACGGCGGCTCCGGCTTCACCGAGAGCTTCCCGGCGAGCCAGCATCTGCGGGATTCCCGCATCGCGATGATCTACGAGGGGACCAACGGGGTGCAGGCCCTG
>Ga0268265_10001011_pt1 | contig 25435 bp, 23 predicted proteins | sample KBSSwiS52_FD_190355 | JGI IMG/M metagenome (GOLD analysis project Ga0268265, IMG submission 190355) | Switchgrass rhizosphere microbial communities from Kellogg Biological Station, Michigan, USA - KBS Switchgrass S5-2 (SPAdes) (version 2) | ecosystem: Host-associated > Plants > Roots >... | reverse complement strand
TGAACTGGTTCAAGGGCGTGCGCATCGCCGACGACGGCGCGACCGTCCTTGACGCCGGGCCGTTCCCAGCCGGCCGCCACGTCACCCTGCGCGCCGAGATGGACCTGATCGTCGTGCTGGCCAACTGTCCGCACGTGCTCGACGCCCGGCCCGCCTACACGGTGACGCCGCTGCGCGTGGACGCCTGGCGCGGGCCGCTGACGCCCGCCAACGATCCGATCCGCAATGCGACGCCGGAGGGCCTGCGCGCCTTCCTGAACGTCGAAGACCTCTACCGCCGCTGAGGGGACGATGAGCGACCCAGCCCTGCATGGCCTTCCCGGCGAGATCCGCCACGACGAGGTGGTGGCCGCCCGCGCCCCCTGGGACCACGTGCTGCGCAAGGGCGAGACCCTGCGCATCGTCGACGTGGAGGGAAACCAGGCCGTCGACTTCCTGCTCTATGCGCTCGCCGACGACGCCGAGCGCTATTCGGCCCAGGACACCATCGCCGCCCAGGGGAACATCTTCCTCAAGACGGGCAGTGTGCTGCTCTCCAACGAAGGGCGGCCGATGGCGACGGTGACCGCCACCAACGTCGCCTACCACGACACCATCGGCGGGGCCTGCTCCTGCGAGAGCAACACCCTGCGCTATGGCCACCACACCAAATCCCAGCACGCCTGCGTCGAGAACTTCCTGCAGGCCAACGCCCGCCACGGCCGCGGCAAGCGCGACATGGTCTCCAACATCAACTGGTTCATGAACGTGCCGGTCGAAGCCGACGGGACGCTGGGCATCGTCGACGGCATCTCCTCGCCCGGCCTCTACGTCGACCTGCGGGCCGAGATGGACCTCGTCGTCGTGGTCTCCAACTGCCCGCAGATCAACAACCCCTGCAACGGCTTCAACCCGACGCCCGTCCGCATGATCGTGGCGGGGTAGGGGATGATCCGGCGTTTCCGGGCGGTCGCCCACCAGCATGCAGTCGCCGCGGGCTTAAACCCCCTCAGTCAGCCGTGCCGGCCGACAGCTCCCCCTCGGGGGGAGCATCTTCTCAGATCCTCCCCCAGCGCGCAGCGCGATCAGGGGGAGGGGGACCGCCGAAGGCGGTGGAGGGGGTTTCAGCCCCAGCGTTCGTCGCATGCGATAGCCCTGTCGTGTGGGGGAAGGGGCAAGCCAGCGTCGCGCCCGGTCCACGTGCCCGCGACTGTGCATGGGGTCGAACCGCCGTTTTTCGTTTTCAAGCCCGCGCCTCGCCAGCCAGCAGGCCGACCCTGATGTTCGCCAAGGTCCTCATCGCCAACCGCGGCGCCATCGCCTGCCGCATCATCCGCACCTGCAAGGCGATGGGCGTGGGCTCGGTGGCGGTGTTCTCCGACGCCGACGCCGGCTCGCTGCACGTCAGCCAGGCGGACGAGGCGGTGCGGATCGGGCCGGCCCCCGCCGCCCAGAGCTACCTCGACGTGGAGGCCATCCTGGCCGCCGCCCGGGCCACGGGCGCCGAGGCGATCCACCCGGGCTACGGCTTCCTCAGCGAGAACGTCGCCTTCGCCGAGCGTTGCGCGGCGGCCGGGATCGCCTTCATCGGCCCGACCCCCGACAACATCCGCGCCTTCGGCCTCAAGCACACCGCCCGCGCCCTGGCCGAAGTCCACGGCGTGCCGCTGGCGCCCGGCACCGACCTGCTCACCGACGCCGGCGCGGCGGTCGCGGCGGCGGAGGTGATCGGCTACCCGGTGATCCTCAAGGCCACCGCCGGCGGCGGCGGCATCGGCATGCGGGTCTGCGAGGACGCCCCCGCCGTGGCCGAGGCCTTCGGCGGCGTGGTGCGGCTGGCCGGCGCCAACTTCTCCGATGGCGGCGTCTTCCTGGAGCGCTACGTCCGCCAGGCCCGCCATATCGAGGTGCAGATCTTCGGCGACGGGCAGGGCAGGGTGGTCGCCCTCGGCGAGCGCGACTGCTCGCTGCAGCGCCGCAACCAGAAGGTCATCGAGGAGACGCCCGCGCCGCTGCTGCCGCCCGCCACCCGCGAGGCGCTGATCGCCGCGGCGGTCCGACTGGGCGAAGCCGCCCGCTACCGCTCGGCCGGCACCGTCGAATTCCTCTACGACGCCGAGCGCGACGACTTCTTCTTCCTGGAGGTCAACACCCGCCTGCAGGTGGAGCATGGGGTCACCGAGCAGGTCACCGGCGTCGACCTGGTGGAATGGATGATCCGCGGCGCGGCCGGCGACTATGGCTTCCTCGACCGGCAGCGCCCGCCGCCCAGGGGCGCTTCGATCCAGGCGCGGCTTTACGCCGAGGACCCCGGCCAGGACTATCGACCCAGCTCCGGCGTGCTGACGCAGGTGCGCTTTCCGCAAGGCGTGCGCGCCGACACCTGGGTCGCCGACGGCTCGGAGGTCAGCGCCTTCTACGACCCGCTGCTCGCCAAGCTGATCGTCACCGCCGCCGACCGCCCCGCCGCCGTGCGCGCGTTGCAGGCCGCCCTGGACGACACCCGCCTGGCCGGCCTGGAGACCAACCTCGGCTGGCTGCGGCAGGTGGCCCGCAGCGAGGCCTTCACCTCCGGCCGGGTCTCCACCCGGGCCCTGGCCGACGTCGCCTACGCGCCGCGCACCATACGCGTGCTCAGCGGCGGCCCGTCCACGACCGTCCAGGACTATCCCGGCCGCGAAGGCTACTGGGATGTGGGCGTGCCGCCGTCGGGGCCGATGGACGCGTTCGCCTTCCGCCTGGGCGCGAGCCTGCTGGGCGATCCCGAAACCGTCGCCGGCCTGGAGATCACCGCCCTTGGCCCCACATTGCTGTTCAACGCCGCCGCCATCGCCTGCCTGACCGGCGCCGAGATGGAGGCGACCCTCGACGGCGCCCCGGTGACGACCTACGCCCCCTTCGCCGTCGAGCCCGGCCAGACCCTGAAGATCGGCCGGGTGAAGGGCGCGGGCCTGCGCGCCTACCTGCTGGTGAAAGGCGGGCTCGACATTCCCGACTTCCTGGGCTCGAAGTCCAGCTTCACGCTCGGCGGCTTCGGCGGCCACGCCGGCCGGGCGCTGGCCGCGGGCGACGTGCTGCACCTGGTGGCGGACAATTGCGGCCCGCCGCCGGCCGCGCTCGATTCCGCCGCACGCCCCCACCTCGCCAAGGCCTGGACCCTGCGCGTGCTCTCCGGCCCGCACGGCGCGCCCGACTTCTTCACGGAAAGCGACATCGCCATGGTCGCCGGGACCGACTGGCGTGTGCACTACAACTCCAACCGCACCGGCGTGCGCCTCATGGGCCCCAAGCCGCAATGGGCGCGCCGCGACGGCGGCGAGGCCGGCCTGCACCCCTCCAACATCCACGACAACGCCTACGCCGTGGGCGCCGTCGACTTCACCGGCGACATGCCGATCATCCTGGGTCCCGACGGCCCATCGCTCGGCGGCTTCGTCTGCCCCTTCGTGGTGATCCAGGCCGACCTGTGGAAAGTGGGCCAGCTCGCCCCCGGGGATACGGTGCGGTTCGAGGTGGTCGATGATGCGACGGCGGTCGCCGCCGAAAGGGCGCAGGATGCATTCGTCGCCAGCCCCCTAGATCCTCCCCCGCAGGGGGAGGGGGACCACGAAGCGGTGGAGGGGGTTCCAGCCGCGACGCCGGGGGCTTCAACCCCCTCAGTCAGCTTCGCTGACAGCTCCCCCTGGGGGGGAGCATCTGGGTCGGCGCGGGCCTCGCCCATCCTTGGGGTCATCGAAGCGCAAGGTCACCGCCCGCGGGTCGTCTACCGCCGCCAGGGCGACCGCCACCTGCTGGTGGAATACGGCCCCATCGTCCTCGACCTGGAGCTGCGTCTGCGCATCCACGCCCTGATGCTGGAGCTGCAGGCCATGGCCCTGCCGGGGGTCATCGACGTGACGCCGGGGATCCGCTCCCTGCAGGTCCACTACGACAGCCGCGTCCTGACCCAGGCCCGCCTGCTGCAGGCGCTGGCCGACGCCGAGGACCGGCTGGGCGGCCTGGACGACTTCGAGATCCCCTCACGCATCGTCCACCTGCCGCTGTCCTGGCAGGACCCGGCGATCTATGAGACCATCGACAAGTACATGGCCTCGGTGCGCGACGACGCCCCCTGGTGCCCGGACAACATCGAGTTCATCCGCCGCATCAACGGCCTCTCGTCGATCGAGGACGTGAAGCGGATCGTCTTCGACGCCCGCTACCTGGTGATGGGCCTGGGCGACGTCTACCTGGGCGCGCCGGTGGCCACGCCGCTCGACCCGCGCCACCGCCTGGTCACCACCAAGTACAACCCGGCCCGCACCTGGACGCCGCCCAATGTGGTGGGGATCGGCGGGGCCTACATGTGCGTCTACGGGATGGAGGGCCCCGGCGGCTACCAGCTGTTCGGGCGCACCATCCAGGTGTGGAACTCGTGGCGCCAGACCCAGGCCTTCACCGAGGGCAAGCCCTGGCTGCTGCGGTTCTTCGACCAGATTCGCTTCTTCCCGGTGACCCACGAGGAGCTGACCGACTGGCGGCGTGACTTCCCGTTGGGCAGGCGCGACATCGCCATCGAGACAGAGACCCTGCGGCTGTCGGACTATCGCGTCTTCCTGGCCGATAACGCGGACAGCATCGCGGCCTTCCAGGCCGGGCGCGAGGCGGCCTTCGACGCCGAGCGCCACGACTGGGAGCGCAAGGGCGAGTTCGCCCGGGTGGAGGCCCTGGCGGGCGAGGCCGAGGCGGTGGCGCCGGCCGCAGCCATCGAGGCGCCCGAGGGCTCCGAACTGGTCGAGGCGCCGCTGGGCGGCAGCGTCTGGAAGATGCTGGTGGCGGAGGGGGATCGCGTGGAGAAAGGGGCGGTGATCGCCGTGATCGAGGCCATGAAGACCGAATGCGACGTGCCGAGCCCCTCGGCCGGGATCGTCCGCCGGGTCTATGCGGAGGAGAAACAGCCCATTGCGCCGGGCGCGCCGATGATCGCGCTGGAGCCGGTCTGATGGGCCGCGCCGCTGAGATCGCCGCCGCGGTGAACGCCGGCGCCCGCAGCGCCGAGGCGGTGGCCGCCGAGACTTTGGAGACGATCGCCGCCTACGACGCGGTCCAGCCGCAGGCCTGGATCGCCCGCCCGAGCGCGGCGACCGTCCTGGAAGCGGCGAGGGCGGTGGACCGCCGCATCGCCGCCGGCGAGCGTCTGCCCCTGGCCGGCGTGCCCTTCGCGGTGAAGGACAACATCGATGTGGCCGGCCTGCCCACCACGGCGGCCTGTCCCGCCCTGGCCCGCACGCCCGCCGCGGCCTCGGCCGAAGTGGTCGCCCGCCTGCAGGCGGCCGGGGCGGTGATGGTCGGCAAGACCAATCTCGACCAGTTCGCCACCGGCCTGGTGGGGACGCGTAGCCCCTACGGCGCGCCGGGCTGCGTGTTCAACCGCGACTACGTCAGCGGCGGGTCGAGCTCCGGCTCGGGCGTGGCGGTGGGCGCCGGGCTCGTCCCCTTCGCGCTGGCCACCGACACCGCCGGCTCCGGCCGCGTGCCGGCGGCCTTCAACAACCTCGTCGGCCTGAAGCCCACCAAGGGCCGCTGGAGCACCCGCGGCCTGACGCCAGCCTGCCGCTCCCTGGACTGCATCACCGTGCTGACCGCGGACGTGGCCGACGCCGCCCTGGTGGATTTCGTCGCCGCCGGCTTCGATCCGGCCGACCCCTACTCCCGCCGGGAAGGGACAGCGCCCGCGCCCCTGGGCGGCGCCTTCCGCTTCGCCGTCCCGCGCCCCGACCAGCTGCTCTATCTCGGCGACCTGGAGTCCGAGGCGGCCTTCGCCTGGGCGGTGGAACGTCTGAAGGCCCTCGGGGGCGCCCCCGTTGAAGTGGACGTCTCGCCCCTCCTCGACGCCGCCAGGCTGCTCTACAGCGGCCCCTGGGTCGCCGAGCGGACCATCGCGGTGGAGGACCTGCTCCGCACCAACCCCACCGCCATCCATCCGGTGGTGCGCGCCATCGTCCAGGGCGGCGACGGGGTCTCCGGCGTCGAGGCGTTCCGCGGCCTCTACGCCCTGGCCGACTACGCCCGCGCGGCCGAGGCGATCTGGGCGGGCGCCGACGTGCTGCTGCTGCCCACCACGCCGACCATCTACCGGATCCGCGAAGCGCTGGCCGAGCCCTTCGCCCTCAACGCCAACCTCGGCCTATACACCAACTTCGTGAACCTGCTCGACATGAGCGCCGTGGCCGTGCCGGCCGGCTTCCGCCGCAACGACACCGGCATAGGGGTGACGCTGATGGGGCCTGCCTGGGCGGACCTGGCGCTGCTCGACCTCGCCCGCCGCTACCTGGAGATCGCCGCGATGCCGCAAGCCCCCGCCCTCGACCTCGCCGGCAAGCCGCAGACCGTCCGCCTGGCGGTGGTGGGCGCGCACCTGGCCGGCATGCCCCTGCACTGGCAGCTCACCTCCCGCGAGGCGCGGTTGGTCATGCGCACCCGCACCGCGCCGGCCTACAAGCTCTACGCGATGGTCGGCAGCGCGCCGCTGAAGCCGGCCCTCGTCCACGTGGGCGACGGCGGCGCCTCGATCGAACTGGAGGTTTACGAGCTTCCCCTCGAGGCCTTCGGCAGCTTCGTCGTCGAGGTCCCGGCCCCGCTGGCCATCGGCACGGTGGTGCTGGAGGATGGCTCCTCGGTGAAGGGCTTCGTCGCCGAACCCCGCGCCCTGGACGGCGCCGAGGACGTCACCGCCCACGGCGGCTGGCGGGCCTACATCGCCTCGCGCGCCTAAGCCGCGGCCATGCCCTTGAGCTCGTCCGGGACCGTCCGGCCCTTCTTCTCGTCCAGCGGAAAGTCGTAGACCGTTGTCGAGCCGTAGCGGTGCGGGGCCTGGGGGTCGCGCCGTCGCTTGTCGAACGCCAGCACCCGCGTGCCCAGCTTGAAGGCCTCCTTGATGTCATGGGTGACCATCAGGATCGTCAGCCCGTGTTCGCGCCAGAGCCCGGTGATCAGCTCGTGCATGTCGAGCTTCACGCCGGGGTCCAGCGCCCCGAACGGCTCGTCGAGCAGCAGGATGCGCGGCCGCTTGATCAGCGCCTGGGCGATGGCCAGCCGCTGCTGCATGCCGCCCGAGAGCTCGCGCGGGTAGACGTCGAGGGCGTCGCCCAGGCCCACGTGCTGCAGCAGGGCCGCCGCTTCGTCCCGGGCCTTGCGCCGCGCCGCGCCGAACATGCGGCCCAGCACTGGAGCCTGCTCGCACTCCAGCCCGAACACCACGTTCTGCACCGCGCTCATGTGCGGGAAGACCGAATAGCGCTGGAACACGACGCCCCGGTCGGGGCCCGGCTCGGCGCGCAGCGGCTCGCCGTCCAGCCGGATCGACCCGCGACTCGGCGCCTCCTGGCCCAGCGCCAGGCGCAGGAAGGTGCTCTTGCCGGCCCCGGACGGCCCGACGATGGAGACGAAGGCGCCTTCCTCGACGCCCAGGGAAACCTTCTCCAGGACGATCTTGTCGCCGTACTCGACCCAGACGTCATGGAAGGACAGCACGACGCTCACGCGGTCCTCCGCGGGTGGGCCCAGGGAAACGCGGCGCGGCTGAGGGCGGCCAGGCCTAGGTCCATCACCACCGCCAGCAGCGAGATCCAGACGACGTAGGGCAGGATCACGTCCATGGCGAGGTAACGTCGCACGAGGAAGATCCGGTAGCCCAGCCCCACGTCCGAGGCGATGGCCTCCGCCGAGATCAGGTAGACCCAGGCCGGGCAGAGCGAGAGCCTCAGGGACTCGATCAGCCGCGGCAGCGCCTGCGGCAGGGCGACCCGCAGCGCCACCATCCAGGTGGAGGCCCCCAGCGTCTGGGCCTTGACCAGCTGCTCCTCCGGGATGGCGGCCACGTGGCCGGCCAGGTCGCGGACCATCACCGGCGTCACGCCGACGAAGATCAGCACGATCTTGGCGGTCTCGCCCAAGCCGAACACGATGAACAGGATCGGCAGCACCGCGATCGGCGGCACCACCGAGATCGCCGCCACCAGCGGTCCCAGGCCGGACCGGATGATCGGCAAGAGCCCGATGCTGAGGCCCAGGACGAGGGTCACGACCGTCGCCAGGCCGATGCCGGCCCCGAGCCGTACGAGGCTCGCCTTGGTGTCGGCGATAAGAGGGATCTCCTCGGTGCGGGGGTCCTTCTGGAAGGCCATCACCTGCACCGCCTCGGCCATGGCGGCCGGGGTGGGCAGGATGCGGTCGCTGGGGTTCTCCGCGTGCCGGGCGCCCGAGGCGGTGAGATAGACCAGGATCACCGCCGCCAGGGGCAGAAAGCCCAGAATGAAGCGGCTTCCCCCGCGCGGCCTGAGGTTCAACAGACGATGCATGGGAAAGCCGCCTTACGGTTTCGAGGGGTGGATCAGAGCTTTCCGTCCGCCGCCTCGGTGACGAAGGTCGGGTCGAAGCGCAGCTTCACGTTGGCGGCCGAGCCCAGGATCTTCCCGTTCGGGAACTCGATGCCGATGTCGTCCACCGACTTGGCGCCCTGGCCGAACAGGCCCGCGCCGAAGGCGAAGGCGCGCACCTTGTCGTTGCCGGCCACCAGCTCGGGGCTGGTGGTGAAGGCGGCGGCGTCCTTGGGCGTGTAGTAGAGGAAGGTGGTCTTCAGCTGCGCCTCGTAGCCGGCGAGGTCGGTGCCGGAGAGCTTGGCCATCGCCTCACGGGCCGCCTTGCCCGCCGCGTCGTCCTTCTGCATCAGCGCCAGCGTCTCGTACCAGGCCCCGGTGAGCGCCTTGGCCACGTTCGGGTTGGACTTGGCCACGTCCGTTGAGATCACCAGCATGTCCAGGATCTCACCCGGGATCTTGCTGGAATCGAACACCTCCTTGGCGCCGGGCAGCTTCTTGATCTCCGAGAGCATCGGGTTCCATGGCACGGCGGCCTGGGTCGCCGGCGCGGCGAAGGCGGCGACGATGTCGGCGTCGGAGGTGTTGATCACCTTCACGTCGCTCATCTTCAGGCCGGCGCTCTCCAGGCCGCGGGCCAGCAGGTAATGGGAGACCGAGTTCTCCACCAGGTTCACCGAGCGGCCCTTGATGTCGGCCAGCGTGGCGCCGTTCTTCAGCACGATCCCGTCGTTGCCGTTGGAATAGTCGCCGATCATCACCACGGTGGTGTCGTGGCCGGCGGCGGCCGGAATGGTCAGCGCGTCCATGTTGGTGGCGGTCACGCCGTCGATCTTGCCGGCGGTGAACTGGTTCAGCGACTCCACGTAATCGTTGATCTGCACCAGCTTGATCTTGACGTTGTACTTGTCGGCCCACTTCTTGAGGATCCCCGACTGCTCGGCGTAGGGCCAGGGCATCCAGCCGGCGTAGATCGTCCAGCCGATGGTGTATTCCTTGTCGGCGGTCGCCGCGGCGGGCGCGGCCGCGGATTCCTCCGCCTTCTTCGGGCTGCAGGACGACAGCGCCAGGCCACACGCCGCCGCCGCCATCGCGACGCCCATTCCCTTAAGCCAGCTGTTCACAGGGGACCCCCTTCGATCTCGGTCCAGCCGAGGAGGGCTGGCGCTCGTCGTTATTACAAACTGGCGAGTTCGTAATAATCCAGGCCTCCCACGCCGGTCATGGGAAGCTCTCCGCCGGCGCCGGGTTTTTCGGCACGCGGGCGCCGGAATGAACGTCGCCGCGGCGCCGGACGGGCCTGCGTCGCGGCCGCGCTGCGACTCGTCTGGTATTACGGATTGAGAGATTCGTAATAACACGTGTGAGCTTCAGGAGCCTTCTGTGACGCGCCCTTTCCACGCCGTTCCGGTGATCGATATTGCGGGCCTGAGCTCGCCGGACATCGCCCGGCGGCGCGAGACAGCGGCGCGGATTGGCGAGGCCGCCGCCGACGTGGGCTTCCTCTACGTGCGCGGCCACGGCGTGCCGCAGGCGCTCACCGACGGGTTGCTGGGCGCGGCCCAGGCGCTGTTCGCCCTGCCGCAGGCGCGCAAGATGGACTGGTACATCGGCCGCTCGACCAACCACAGCGGCTACGTGCCCGAGGGCGAGGAGGTGTTCGAGGGCGGCAAGATCGACCGGAAGGAGGCCTATGACGTGGGCCTCGACGCGCCCATGGGCGGGGCGCCCATGCTGGGCCCCAACCTGTGGCCCGACCTGCCGGGGTTCCGCCAGCCGGTCGGCGCCTACTACTCGGCGATGGCCGACCTCGCGCGGCGGATGTTCCGCGGCTTCGCCCTCGCGCTCGACCTCCCCGAGGATCATTTCGAGCCATACCGGACTCAGACGCCCAGCCAGCTGCGCCTGATCCACTATCCGTTCGACCCGGACGCCGCGCCGGACCAGCAGGGCATCGGCGCCCACACCGACTATGAGTTCTTCACCATCCTGCACGGCACGGCGCCCGGCCTCGAAGTGATGAACGGGGAGGGCGCCTGGATCGACGCCCCGCCGCTTCCCGGCGCGCTGGTGATCAACATCGGCGACATGCTGGAGGCCTGGACCAACGGCGCCTTCGTCGCCACCTCGCACCGGGTGCGCAAGGTCGTGACCGAGCGCTACAGCTTCCCGTTCTTCGCCACCTGCGACTACCAGACGGTGGTGGCGCCGCACCCGCGCTTCGTCAGCGACGCCCGTCCCGCCCGCTATCCGCCCATCGTCTCCGGCGAGCACCTGTTCGCCCAGACCGTGAAGACCTTCGCCTATCTGAAGGCGCGCAGAGGCGCCGACGCCGGCCCCGCGTTCGGCCAGGCCGCCCGGCAGGCGGCTGGCGCATGAGGCTCGAAGAGCTGGCCCGCGACGCGCCCTTCGCCCGCCCGCTCGCCGTCCCCGACTGGACCCTCGGCTGCTTCCACCGGCGCAGCATCACCTACGCCACCGGCCAGGAGGACGCCGCCACCCGGGTGATCTGGATCCAGAGCCACGGCGTGACCGGCGACCTGCGCATTCCCGCCGTGCGCCCGGACGTTCGCGGCCGCGAGGGGCTCTTCGCCTGCACGGGCCAGGAACTGGCCGGTCTCGCGCAGGCCGAGGGCGGCGTCGCCGACACCGGCTTCCGCGACGGGCTCATGAGCTGGTCGAACTGGGCCGCCTTCCAGCCCTACGACAAGTGGCCCGAGCCCGGCGAATTGCGCCGCGTCGGCCCCGCCCTGATCGAGTTCGCCCCGAGCGGCGTCTATGTGGAGGACTGGCGGCTGCAGCCGAGCTCGTCGGGCCCGCTTGTCGGCCTGCGGCTGGTCTCGGAGGCCCCGCGGGGCGGCGCCCACACTCCCCGCGACGGCGGCCTGGTGATCGCCGGCGACCACGCCATCTTCGCCCTCGCGCGCCGCGGGAGTCTGCCCGCCGACGCCCCGGTCCATCGGCAGATCGCCGCCGCCGCCGACCCGCACGCCCTGGCGGCCCGGGCCTTCGACGCCGAAGCCGCCTACGCCCGCCGCGACGCCGCCACCGGCGGTTACCGCATCGCCCTCGGCGTGGACCCGTTCACGGAGGGTCGCAGCTTGCCGCTCGACGGTTTCGAGCCGGCGGGGAAGGGGGAGCTCCTCCAGCGTCTCGCCGGCGTGGAGCGGCGCTGGCGGATCGACACCCTGCGCGCGGACGTCGGTCTGGCGGCCCCCACCCCGACGTCCGCCGCCGCATGGCTGTCGCAGGAAGCTGACACCCTGCTCGCCGCCGCACGGTGAACCGCCCCCGGCGGCGAACGTTACGGCGTCGGGGGCCACCGGGGCTCCCCCTACCTCGGGAGCGACGCGATGAGCATCTTCGGGAACATCCTCGACAAGATCTTCCACCACAAGAAGCCGCAACCGGCCCCGACCGCCAGCGCGCCGACCGCCAGCGCGCCGGCCCCCACGGCGGCCGCGTCCCCGACTGCGGCTGCTCCGCCGCCGCCCCCAGAGCCCGTCGACGTCGAGGCCGTCCTCACCGAGTTGGCGTCCAAGAACCCGCAGACGCTGAACTGGCGCACCTCGATCGTCGACCTGATGAAGCTGCTCGACCTCGACCCCAGCCTCGCCAACCGCAAGGAGCTGGCTGGCGAACTTGGCTACGACGGCGACACTGGCGACTCCGCGACCATGAACATCTGGCTGCACAAGCAGGTCATGGTGAAGCTCGCCGAAAACGGCGGCAAGGTGCCGGAAAGCCTGACTTAATTGATCTAAGGTTGCGTTCTACTTGAACTTGTCGAGCAGGCCTTCGAGCGCGCCCAGCGCGCCCGAGGGAACCTCGCCGTTCGGGGTCAGGTGATCCACCACTTGCGGCAGCAGCTGGGCCAGGTGGCCAGCCGCGGCCTGCGGGTCGACGCCGAGCTTCTGGGCGAAGGCCGCCACGGCGCCGGAGCTGAGCACGGCCTGGATCTGTTCGGCGCTGACCGGCAGGTTCGCGCCCTTGGAGACCCAGGACTGCGCCACCGCGCCAAGGCCTGCGGCCTCGAAGCTCTTGATGAGGCCGTTCAGGCCGTCGTCGTGCGACCCCAGCATCTGGGTGATGGCGTCCAGCGGAGAACCCCCGCCGCCGCCCGCCGCCTTCATCAGACCGTCGAGGATGCCCATGTCCGCCTCCGCGCTGTGGCCGCCGGCGGTGCGCCACGGCCGCGGCGGCATGGTTCGGCGGCGCCCTGCGCGAGGTCAAGCGAAGCTTTTCTGTCGCCCGCGCCGGAGAGGGGGGCCGGTCAGCGGCCGGGGGTTCCGGTGGCCACCAGCACCAGCGAGATGTTGTCGCGGCCGCCCCGCGCCAGGGCGAGCGTCAGCAGTTCGTCGGCGGCGGCGTCCAGGTCATCCGTCATCAGGGCGCCGGCGATCTCCTCGTCGCGCACCAGGCCGGTGAGTCCATCGGAGCAGAGCAGGAACAGGTCGCCGGGCGCCACGGCGCCGTTGCCCAGGTCGAGCCTCAGGGTCTCGATATCGCCGACCGCCCGGGTGATCACATGCGCTTGCCGATGGCTGCGGGCTTCGTCCGCGCTGATCGTTCCGGCGTCCACCAGCGCCTGCACCAGGCTGTGGTCGTGGGTCAGCGCCTGCAGTTCGGCCGCCCGTAGCCTGTAGGCGCGGCTGTCGCCCGCCCAGACGCAGGCGTAGTGGCCTTCGTGGATCAGCAGCGCCACCACCGTCGAACCCATCGGCCCTGCGCCCGCGGCCGCCTGCGCGACCAGGCTGCGGTTCACGTCCTGCAGCGCCTGGCAGACGCCGTTGAGCCAGCCATAGGGCGAGGCGAAGCCGTCCAGGACCTGCAGCGCCTCGACGATCCGACCGCTGGCGACCTCGCCGCGCGCCAGCCCGCCCATGCCGTCGGCCACGGCCCACAGGCCCGCCTCCGGCCGCTCCAGCACGCGGTCCTCGTTCTGGGTCCGCACCAGGCCCACATGGGTGCGGGCGGTGGAACGCAGCCTGAGCGCAGGACCGGCCTTCGCCGGCAGAATCCGAGTGCGGTTCAACGGCGCGACCCGGTGGAATCGAGCTCCTGCAGCCGGCTCTCGTACGCCGCGGCGAAAGCCCGGTTGAGCGCGCTGTCGGGATCGTCCACGGCGCGCTGCATCACCTCGGCGTGGCGCTTCGCATATTCGGTCCAGCACGCCTGCGCCTTGGTCTTCAGCACGAACGACTGGCCCTTCAGCGGCGCCTCGATGGTCTCTGGGCTCAGCGACTGCAGCGTCTCGCTGATGGCCGCGCGCATGCCGGCCAGCATGCACAGGAGGTGCTTCTTCATGTCGGCGAAGGAGGCGCCCACCGCCTGCGGCGCCGGCAGGAAGCCCTCCTGGCCGCTGCGCAGCAGGTCGACCGCCAGCCGCTGGCCGGACGCCCATTTGAACGGATTGTTGCCCTCGGACCGCAACCGGGTCCGCTCCATCCGGTAGCCGGACTTCAGGCTGGTCCGCTCGCTCATCAGGTCGCCCAGGCCCAGGACCATCTGCTGGTAGGCCGCGCCCAGACGGCGCATCACGTCCGCCGGGTCCTCGCCGGCGAACAGCGAGGCGTCGAGCTTCGCCCCGGCGCAGAAGGCGTCGAGCATCGAGCCGCTGCTGGGCGCGGTGCGCGGCGCGGCTTCCGACCAGTCCGAGGGGACCGCCACGGCGTTCGGCCCGATCCGCGGCTCGGCCAGGATCGGCCGCGTGAACGGCGCATCGAACGCATCGTCGTCAGTGGCCGGCTCCGGCTCGAAGCTGCGCGCCTCGACCACGATCATGTAGTCGCCCAGCCGGATCGTCTCGCCGGGGGCGATCGGTGCGGGCGCGTCGGGCGGCAGACGGTCCTGCGCGGCCCCGAGGAAGACGCCGTTGGCGCTCAGGTCGCGCAAGGTCAGCGCGCCGTCGTCCACCGAGACCACGCAATGCCGTCGCGAAATCGTCCGCTCGGGGTCGGAGATCGCCCAGTCGGAGCTGGAATCGCGGCCGATCGCGAGTTCGCCTCCGTCGAGGTCGCGCGCCTCGATCTGGTGGAACGGATCGGTCCGATGAAAGAGACGGAGTGTGTACATGAAAAAACGCTTATATAGAATTGAAAATAAAAGCTAATGTCGGGCAGATATGATCGTGCGGTCATCGGCGCCGTCTGCGAAGGCGGGCGCAGCGGCGACCACCGTCGGCGGCTGTCCGGCGACGACGAGCGGCCGGTCGCGGCGCTCCATGTCGGCCGCTTCCAGCCGGTCGTGGACCTCGGCGGTCAGCTGGTTGAAGGCGTTGAACAGCTCGCCGAACTCGTCGCGCCGGCTATGGGAGATGCGGAAGTCGAAGTCGCCGGCCGCGGCGTCGTTGAGCGCCCGCCGTAACCGGCTGATCGGGTTCGCCAGCATCCGCGCCATCGCGTAGCTGGCCGCGAACACCACGCCGAAGACCACGATCCCCAGGGCGCCCAGCCACATCCGCGTCATCGCCGTGGCCGCCTCGAGCTGGGCCTGCGAGACCCGCACGTCCACGCGGCCCACGGTGTGGCCGGCATAGGCGATCGGACGCACGAAGCGGAAGCCGTCGGCGCCGGCGGCGGCGACCGCGGTGACGGTCAGGTCGCCGTTTCGCAGCACCGCGCGTTCGCCCGGCGGGGCCCGATAGGCCTGGCCGACGCGGGCGGGGTCGCTGGCCGCGCGCACCCGCCCGTCGCTGTCGATGACCGTCAGGTCCTGGATGTTGGGGTCGGCGGCGGCGGCCTTGACGAAGGCGCGCACCGGCAGCCAGTCGCGCTGGTCGGCGGGCAGGGCGGCGTTCTCCGCCGCGCTGAGGGCGGCGTTGCTGGCGACGAACGAGGCGATGGCGGCGCCCGAGGTGAGCGCCATCTGCTGCAGCGCCTCGTGCTCGCGCTTCAGGACCAGGCTGATGCTCAGGGTCAGGGCCAGGGCGGTGACCGCGGCCATGGTCAGCGCCAGGCGCAGCTGCAGCGGAAGGTTGCGAGCGCGCCCGCCGGCTTCGCGGCTGACGGCCGCCAGGGCGCGCTGTTCCCGGGCCAGCGCCTCGGCGAGCTGGGCGCCGTCGGCGTAGCGGCGTTCCGGGCGCTTGGAGAGCAGCTTGCCGACGACGAACTGCAGGCCGCGCGGCGTACGGGGCGCGGACCGGTCGATCGGCTCCGGGTCCTGCTGGGCGATCTGCAGCGCCAGGGTCACGGCGTTGGTTCCGCTGAACGCACGGCGCCCGGTGATCAGCTCGTAGAGCACCACGCCCACCGAGAAGAGGTCCGAGCGGCCGTCGATCTCGCGCCCGAGCGCCTGCTCGGGGCTCATGTAGCGGGGCGTGCCCAGCACCTGGCCCACCTGGGTCATCAGGGCCTCGGCGTCCGCGCGCGCGGGGTCGGTCTGTGTGAGCCGGGCGATGCCGAAGTCGAGGATCTTCAGCGCCCGCCCGCCGCCGGAGACCATGATGTTCGACGGCTTGATGTCGCGGTGGACCACGCCCAGCTTGTGGGCGTAGCGCAGGGCGTCGGCCAGTTGCAGGCCGATGGCGACCACCTCGCCCGGGGGAAGCTGACCACGCCGGGCGGCGATGCTGTCCAGCGGTTCGCCGTCCAGCAGCTCCATGGCGATGTACGGATGACCGCCTTCCTCGCCCACGTCGAAGATGGTGACGATGTTGGGGTGCGAGAGCACCCCGGCGGCCTTGGCCTCCCGCAGGAAGCGGGCGACGTACGCGCGGTCCCTGCAGTACTCGGGCTTCAGCACCTTGATCGCCAGCACCCGGCTGAGGCTCGGATCATAGGCCCGGTAGACGTCGGCCATGCCGCCTTCGCCGATGCGCGCCTGCACTTCGAACCGGCCGATGCGCTGCAGCACCATGTTCTCCCCGTGAGCCGCCCGGACGCTATTGGCGACTAAAAAGATTTCTTATGCGTCAATTGGTTAGGTCAGGCTTCCGACATACAGTGTAAGATTTAGCCACCCTGCGACGGCCGGCGCACGGCGCCCTGGATGCGGGTGGCGCGGGCGAGGTCGCGCCGGATCAGGGCGTTGTCCGGATCGAGCCGCTGGGCCTGTTTCAGCAGGGTGACGGCTCGGTCGATGGAGCCGCCGCTCATGTGCTCCAGCGCCGCGCCGCGCAGCTTGCTGGCGCGCGCCGGATCGCGGGGCAGGGTGACGGGCGTCGGCGTCCGGGGGCGGGCGGCGACCACCGCCTTGGGTGCGCCGGGGATCCGCAGCAGCTGGCCGGCGCCCATCGCGTTCGGCGCCTCGATGCCGTTGTAGCGGGCCAGCGCATAGAACAGCAGCGAATCGCCCAGGAAGCGGTCGGCCAGCACCGACAGGCTTTCGCCGGGCTTCACGCGGTACGGGTAGCTGCGCGCGCCCAGCAGCGCCACCGGGTCCTTGTCGATCTGATCCAGCAGCCGCTGGGCGCCGGCGTTGGTCGGCTGCGCCGCCAGGACGGCCGTGAGCTCGCTCCGCGCGGCCTCCTGCTGGCCTGCGCTCAGCAGTTCGATGGCGTGGCTGGCGCTGGCCCGCGGGCCCGACGAGGCGACACGCAGGCCCGCGGAGGGCTCGGCGACGCGCAGGCCCGCGGGCGGATCGACGACCTTTGACGTCTCGGCGCAGCCCGCCGCCGCAAGGCCGGCGAGGGCCATGGCGAAGAACGCGCTGCGACATCCCCCCACGACCATCAGCTCAGTCTCCGCCGCAGGCCCGCCCGCTGCCGGTGCACCGGCGAGGCCAGCAGCGCCAGCCAGTCGGGATCGGTCACCGTGCGGGCGAAGTCCTCCGCGGCCAGCGGCCGGGCGAAGAAGAAGCCCTGGAACATCGAGCAGCCGAGCCGCCGCAGGGCGTCGGCCTCCTCGCGCGTCTCCACGCCCTCGGCCAGCACCAGGATGTCGAGGCCGCGCGCCAGCTCCACCAGGGCGGTGCAGATGGCGTGGCTGTCGCGCCGCTGGTGGACCTCGGTGACGAACTCGCGGTCGATCTTCAGCTTCGAGAACGGCAGGTTCTTCAGGTAGCTCAGGCTCGAATAGCCAGTGCCGAAGTCGTCGATGGCCACGCTCACGCCCAGCTCCCGCAGCTCGCCGAACAGCTGTCGGGTGTGCTTGGCGTCCTCCATGGTCGCCGTCTCGGTGAGCTCCAGCTCCAGCTGCTCGGGCGCCAGGCCGTGCCGCTCCAGCGTGCCCACGATCATGTTGTTCAGGGTCGGGTCGCGGAATTGCCGGGCCGACAGGTTCACCGCCATTTTCAGGCCGACGAGCCCCAGGTCCTCCCAGGCGCGCGCCTGGCGGCAGGCGGTGTTCAGCACCCACAGGCCCACCTCGTCCATCATCCCGGTCTCCTCCAGGATCGGGATGAACTCGCCGGGCGAGACCAGGCCGCGCTCGGGGTGGCGCCAGCGCAGCAGGGCTTCGGCGCCCACCACCCGCCCGGCGGTGAGATCCACCACCGGCTGGAAGTGCAGCAACAGCTGCTCGCGGCTGATGGCGTGACGCAGGCTCTGCTCAAGGGAGAAGCGCGTGCGCGCGGCCGTGGAGGATTCCGCCGAGAAGAAGTTGAGCCGCCCTGCGGCGAGCTGGCCGCTCTTGGGCAGGGCGGCGACCGCGCGGTTGAGCAGGGTGAGCGGGTCGGCGCCGTCGTGCGGGTGGATCGCCGCGCTCAAGCCCACGTCCGGCGTCACCTTCACCTCGCCGTCGTCGATCTCCTGGCCCAGCGCATAGGCCATGGCGCCCAGCTCGCCGGCGGCCACCTGTGGGCCGTCGACGCCCTGGAACCAGATGGCGAAGGTGTCCCGGTCCACCTGGGCCAGCGGGCGGCCCTTGGCCACCGCCCCGTCCAGCCGTGCGGCGAAGGCCGCCAGCACCCGGTCGGCGGCGGCCTGGTCGAAGGCCGCCAGCCGGTCGTAGTCGGCGAAACGGATCACCCCCAGGACGGAGGTGTGGGTGACGTTGCGCACGTCCTCGGTCAGGGTCGCCAGGAACGGCTCGCGGGTCGGCAGCTTGGTCACCGGGTGGCGGTGGCGCAGCCGGTCGCGCAGGGACTCGAACTGGCCCGCCACGCGCCGGACGTCCGCGAGCAGGCCGGCGGCCTCGTCGGCCGCGCCTCCTGTGGGCGCGGTCGCATCGTCCGACGTGGCGCAGGCGGCCAGCTCCCGCGCCGCCGCGCCGATCGGGCGCAGCAGATGGGAGACCCCCGCCAGCGACAGGGCCGTCGCCGCGACGCCCGCGAACAGCCGCCAGGGCTCGGTCCCGCCTGCGGCGGCCAGCGCCAGCGGAACCGCGCCGCCCAGGGCCGAGGCGGCCAGGACCTTGCTGCGGTAGCTGAGCCACGGCAGGCGCGCGCTCGCGGTGTGAAGCCAGAGATTATCCATAGGACGCCACGCGCAACCTGTTCATTCCATGGGCACATTGCCTGCACGGATGCTGCGGCCCCGTGAACATTCGTGGCTAACGGAGATTGACCATACAGCGGCCAGCCAGGGTCCAGCGCGAGCCTCAGATCGCGCTTTGGGCGGGGCTCAGGCGATCTCGTCCGGATAGGTGAAGGTCTCCGCGCCGTCGAAGCGGCGCAACTTGGCCCTGGCGAGGATGGCGGGCTCCAGCAGCCGCGCATTGATCGCCGCCCGTTCCACGGACTCGCCCAACCCGGTCCAATGCGTGGTGCAGCCGCAGGTCCGGCAGTGGTGCGCCGCCAGGGTCCGGTCGCCCTGGACATAGGCCGCCGTCGCGCCGGGACGGCTCAGCACGCGCAACTGGTCAATCCGGTAATAGGCCCACAGCGCTCCCAGCCGGCGGCAGATGGAGCAGTTGCACTCGGTCACGCCCGCCGGCGCCTCGGCGACCTGCAGGCGGACGGCGCCGCAACGGCGCCTGGCCTCGATCAACGGGTTCCTCCTCGGTCTCCGCCGCGCGCCGTGGGGCGCGCAAGGACCCCCGTCGGCCGGGGCTCGACGGCTCCGACGCAGATCCCGCCCGGCCGTGTTCTTACCAACCGGTCCCGTGCGCGCTAATTGAACGCGGCCCCGCCCCGTGCGCCCCCGATAGAAGGAACGTCCCATGAGCCCGCCCCGCACGGTCGCCGTCCTGGTCGGCAGCCTTCGCAAGGAGTCCTTCACCCGCAAGACCGCCAAGGCGCTCGCCACCCTCGCGCCGGCCGACCTGAAGCTCGAAATCGTCGAGATCGGCGGTCTGCCCTTCTACAACGAGGACGACGAACCCAGCCCGCCCGCCGCCTGGACGGCGTTCCGCCAGCAGGTCAGGTCGGCCGACGCGGTCCTGTTCGCCACCCCCGAGTACAACCGCGGGCTCCCGGCGGCGCTCAAGAACGCCGTGGACGTGGGCTCGCGCCCCTATGGCTCCAGCGTCTTCGACGGCAAGCCCGCCGCGGTGATCAGCGTCTCCCCCGGCGCGATCGGCGGCTTTGGCGCCAATCATCAGCTGCGCCAGTCGCTGGTGTTCCTCAACATGCCGGCCCTGCAGCAGCCCGAGGCCTACCTGGGCGCCGCCGGGGGCCTGTTCGATGAGCAGGGCTTGCTGGTGGACGAGAGCGCTCGCGGCTTCCTCTCCAAGTTCATCAGCGCCTTCGACGCCTGGATCAAGGTTCACTCCCCCCGCTGACGGCGCGGAACCTGTGTCCGAAACTTCGTCACAGGCGGAAAACGACACGTCACCTTGCATTGCACTCTCGACGTGGCGGCCGGCTTGAGCGATCTAGCGCCCGGGCTAAGGCTCGAGGAGAGAGTACGATGATCAAGACCGGGCCACACCTGAAGCAGGCCCGCGAAGCCCTGGGGTGGTCCCCCTCCGAGCTGGCGCGCGCGCTGCGCCTCGCCGGTGGGGAGTCCCAGGGCGAAAAGCGTGTTCTGGAGATGGAGTCCGGCCGCCGGCAGCTCTCTGGTCCTGTGGCGGTGGCGGTGGAGTCGTTCCTGCACGGCTTCAAGCCCCTGGGCTTCAAGACCGACGACGTGCGCACCGAGGTCCCGCCGCCCCGCAAGAAGGCGGTCGCGGCGCCGCTTCGCCGAGCCTGAGCCGCCGCGCCTGCGGAGGCTCCCGCCCCCTCGTCGGGCCTTCATACGGTTGCCGAACGCCGGCGGCCGTGTTTGAGGCTTGCCGAGATGAGGAATCGCCATGCCTGACGACCTGACCGACAGCCCCGCCGCCGGCGGCCACATGACGCCCGAGCGGATCATGATCCGCGACATGGCCCGCGAATTCACCCACGACGTGGTGCTGCCGGCCGCCAACCGCATCGATCCCGAAAAGGGCGACATGCCGCCCGAGCTGATCGAGCAGATGGGCGAGCTGGGCTTCTTCGGGATCCTGATCCCCGAGGAACTGGGGGGGCTGGGCCTGGGCGCGTTCGAGTACTGCATGGTCGCCGAGGAGCTCTCCCGCGGCTGGATGAGCGTGGCCAGCATCATCGCCCGCGGCAACTCCTTCTACCGTTCCGTGCCGGGGCAGGGGGAGGCGCGGCGCGAGAAGATCCGCCGCATGGCCAAGGGCCAGTACCTGGGCGCCGTGGCGCTCTCCGAGCCGAACGTCGGCTCCGACCTCTCCGGCGTCAGCTGCAAGGCTCGCCGAGAGGGCGACGAGTGGGTGATCACCGGCTCCAAATACTGGTGCACCTTCGCCGACGGCGCCGACTATATCAGCGTGCTCTGCCGTATCGACGATCCGTCCGCGCCGCAGGGGCGGGGCTCGACCATCTATGTGTCCGTGGAGAAGCCCAGGGGCGAGCTGCCCAAGGGCTGCAGCGGCGCGCCGATCCCCAAGATCGGCTACTTCGGCTGGAAGACCTGGGAGCTGCACTTCGACAACGTCCGCGCCCCGGTCCAGCTCGCCGAGACCGGTACGGGGGCGGAGGTGGAATCCTCGGCCTTCGCGCTGGGCATCGCCCGCGCCCACACCGCGGCCCGTTCCATCGGCCTGGCCCGCGGCGCGCTCGAGGACGCCATGGCCTACGCCAAGGAGCGCGTGCAGTTCAAACAGCCGATCTCCGACTTCCAGGCGATCCGCTTCAAGATCGCCAGCATGGCCACCGAGGTCGAGGCCGCCCGCCAGTTGATGTACCACGTCTGCCATGAGGTCGACGCCGGCCGGGGCGGCTCGATCGAGACCTCCATGGTCAAGCTCTTCGCCTCGGAGATGTCCGAGCGGGTGACCAGCGAGGCGCTGCAGATCTTCGGCGGCGCGGGCTACACCACCCTCTATCCGATCGAGCGCTACTGGCGTGACGCGCGCCTGACCAAGATCTTCGAGGGCACCTCGGAAATCCAGCTGCGCATCATCGCCGACACCCTGCTGGGCAAGCCCAGCATCCGCGGCTCAAACTGAATCCGGCGTTAGGCCTTTAAGCTCAAGGTTCCTTAAGCGGTCCCGATCATCTTGTACGGCGAGCTTGTCGCCGGGAGATCGTCCATGGGTATCGCCGCCTTCGCCTTGCTGGGGGCGCTCCTGAGCCCGCAGGACCTGGAATCGACCGTGACGCCGTCGAGTTTTTCCGGGCCCGCCCTGGACGCCGGCGCCCTGGCCAATGTCTCGATCAGCATGGATGGGTCGATCTCCAGCCAGACCCTGACCGCCAACACCAGCAATGTGACGATCAGCGCGTCCGGCCCGCAGTCGAGCGTGACCACGGGATCCATCACCCTCGACGGGAGCTCGGCCGGGATGACGGCCGGCGTTCAGGCGATCAGCCTCAACACCGGCCTGGGCTCCAACGCTCAGGCGATCATCTCGATCGCCGGGGGCCTCAGCTTCGGCGCCAAGCCTAACTGACCGGCGGTTCCGTCGTCGACGCGCCGGGGCCCTCCCGACGCCGCGACACCGCCGCGGACACGCCGTCGGCGGTCCGGCGGATCATGTCCGACACGCGGTCGTCCAGTTCCTGCATCGAGCGATTGAACGCCGAACCGGGCGCGAACTGGTCTTTCAGCTTGCGCGCTGCGGCCGAGAGCTCGGCCTGCAGGGCGCTCGCCGCGGCGTCCAGCTCGGCCGCGCCGCGCCAGCCCGGCTTGGCCGTATCACGCTCCAGGGCGGCGCGGGCGGCCTCGGCGATGAAGCCTGACCGGGTCATGCCCCGCCGTTCCGCCGCTTCGTCCATCTGCTTCAGCAGGCGTTCGCCGATGGAAATGTTCACCCGCACCGGCGCGTCGTCGAGGCTGGCGTCCACCAGCAGCACGCTGGCCGGCGGCTCGACGCCCAGCGTCTCGATCGCGCTGGGCTCCGGCCAGGTCTCACCTTCGCCTGCCAGGCGCTCCAGGTGGGCCCGCAACGCTTCGCGCGCACGGGTCAGCAGGTCGGCCTGGGTCCGGCCGGCGGCCGCGACGCCGGGCAGATCCGGGAAGTGCGCTGCATAGTCGCCGGACGCGTCGCGCCGGGCGATGGCGGGATAGATTACGCTGGTCATCAGAAGCTCCTGGGCTGCCCCAGGCGCTTAGTTGTGTGTAGAAGTGCGCAAATTCAACCCCGCGCTCGACGGGGCGGCGGCCTTCCTAGAGGGCGCGCGCCAGTCGCAGCGCTTCGGGGTTCTCCACCTGGGCCCGCCGGCTGTTGATCTCCTGATCGCGGGCCGCAGCCTCGAGGTCGACTTCCGGCAGCGGCGTCGCAGAGCCGGGAAGATGGGCGGGGGACGCGGGAACCGGACTGACGTCGTGCGGCAGGGGCATCGGACGGGGCTCCACAGGCTGCAGGGGAGTTAACAAATCGTAACCTACCGTGAACCGTGCGAAGGGAAAGGGGCTTGCGGCCATCTCACGAACTCTTGACGCACTGCAAAAGCGCGCAAACCGTTGCCCTGGTTGAAGTTCGGCTGCAACTTGCGCATCCGCCGGAAGCGGCGCCATAGCTGGCCGTAGGGGCGCTGACGAGGTTCCCATGATGCATTTCGGAACAGAAACGTATTGGCGAACCGTCCCATAAGGAACTACGATTTCGGGTGACGCCGCGTTGGGGCTGGCGGGTCGCGCATACTCGGCGCGTCTTCGCAGTTGCGAAAAAAAAGCGCGACGAGAGGAAATGGGAATTTGCAGCGCACGCGTACCGAGGGGCCCGACTACTTTCACAAGGTCGTCGATTGCCAATGGGCCTGCCCCGCTCACACACCGGTGCCGGAGTACATCCGGCTGATCGCCGATGGGCGCTACTCCGACGCCTACATGGTAAACTGGAAGTCCAATGTGTTCCCCGGGATTCTCGGGCGCACCTGCGACCGGCCCTGCGAGCCCGCGTGCCGGCGCGGCCGGGTGGAGGAAGAGCCGGTGGCCATCTGCCGGCTGAAGCGTGTCGCCGCCGACAACAAGGCTGACATCCGCGACCGGCTGCCGACGGCGCCCGAGGAAAAGAACGGCAAGCGCATCGCCCTGGTGGGCGCCGGCCCGGCCTCGCTCACCGTGGCGCGCGACCTGGCGCCCCTGGGTTATCATCTGGTCTGTTTCGACAGCGATCCCACCTCGGGCGGCATGATCCGCAGCCAGATCCCGCGGTTTCGCCTGCCCGAGGAGATCATCGACGAGGAGGTGGGCTACATCACCGGCCTGGGGATCGAGCTGCGCCTCGGCCAGCGGATCGACAGCCTGAAGGCGCTGCTCGCCGAAGGCTATGACGCGGTCTTCGTGGGCTCCGGCGCGCCGCGCGGGCGCGAGCTCGACATCCCCGGCCGCAAGGAGGCCGCGGCCCACATCCATATCGGCATCGACTGGCTGTCCAGCGTCTCCTTCGACCACGTCCATTCCATCGGCAAGCGGGTGATCGTGCTGGGCGGCGGCAACACCGCCATGGATTGCTGCCGCACCTCCCGCCGGCTGGGCGGCGAGGACGTCAAGGTGATCGTCCGCTCCGGCTTCGAGGAGATGAAGGCCTCGCCCTGGGAGAAGGAGGACGCGATCCACGAGGACATCCCGATCCTCAACTTCCTGGTGCCCAAGGAATTCACCCACGAGGGCGGCCGGCTCACCGGCGTGATCTTCGAGAAGGTGGTGGCGCAGTACGACGACAGGGGCCGCCGCAAGCTGGTCCCCTCGGGCGAGCCGGACCAGCATTTCGAATGCGACGACGTGCTGGTGGCGGTGGGCCAGGAGAACGCCTTCCCCTGGATCGAGCGCGACATCGGCATGGAGTTCGACGAGTGGGACATGCCCAAAGTCGACCCGGTCACCTTCGAATCGACGATCCCGGGCGTGTTCTTCGGCGGCGACGCGGCCTTCGGGCCCAAGAACATCATCTGGGCCGTGGCGCACGGTCACGAGGCGGCGATCTCGATCGACCACCACTGCAACGGCGTGCCGGTCTCCGAGCGCCTGCCGCCCGTGACCAGCCTGGTCAGCCAGAAGATGGGCATCCACGAGTGGAGCTACGACAACGACATCTCCAATGACCGCCGCCACCGGGTGCCGCTGCGCGACAAGGCCGTCGCGCTGAAGAGCGTCAAGGTCGAGGTGGAGCTGGGCTTCGACCGCGAACTGGGCTTCCGGGAGGCGGAGCGCTGTTTCAACTGCGACGTCCAGACGGTGTTCGAAGAGCCCCTGTGCATCGAGTGCGACGCCTGCGCCGACATCTGCCCGGTGGACTGCATCACCTTCACGGAGAACGGCGAGGAGGCGGACCTGCGGGGCCGGCTCAGCGCCCCGGCGCTGAACCTGGAGCAGGACCTGATGGTCTCGGCGCCGCTGAAGACGGGACGGGTGATGGTCAAGGACGAGGATGTCTGCCTGCACTGCGGCCTGTGCGCCGAGCGATGCCCCACCGGGGCCTGGGACATGCAGAAGTTCCTCCTGGATATGGCCCAAGCCGGTGGTGGCGCATGCCAAGGCCGCTAGAGCGCACCAACGACTTCGTCGTCAAATTCGCCAATGTGAACGGCTCGGGGTCGGCCAGCGCCAATGCGCTGTTCGCCAAGGCGATCCTGCGGATGGGCGTGCCGGTGGCGGCCCGCAACATCTTCCCGTCCAACATCCAGGGCCTGCCCACCTGGTTCGAGGTCCGCATCACCGAGTCCGGCCATCTGGGCCGGCGCGGCGGCGTCGACCTGATGGTGGCGATGAACCCGCAGACCTGGGACCGCGACGTCGCCGAGATCGAGCCCGGCGGCTACCTGTTCTACGACTGCACCAAGCCCAT
>Ga0268265_10001008_pt1 | contig 25465 bp, 27 predicted proteins | sample KBSSwiS52_FD_190355 | JGI IMG/M metagenome (GOLD analysis project Ga0268265, IMG submission 190355) | Switchgrass rhizosphere microbial communities from Kellogg Biological Station, Michigan, USA - KBS Switchgrass S5-2 (SPAdes) (version 2) | ecosystem: Host-associated > Plants > Roots >... | reverse complement strand
CCCTGGGAGCTGTGTCCCGGCGTGCACTTGACCGAGCGCGACGCAGAGTTCTCGGTGCAGGGTGGCCACATTCTTCAGCCGCAGCGCATTGCAGACGAGCTGCGAGTGGTCGGCGAGCGCCGCTTCACCTTGCACGGGCGCAAGGCGAACCTGGTGAAGATCGCCGGCAAGCGCAGCTCGATCGAGGCGCTGAATGCCGCCCTGCTGCGCATCGATGGCGTGCGCGACGGCGTGTTCTACCTGCGCGACGGCGCCGAGCGCGTCGGCGCGCTGGTGGTGGCGCCGGGCGTCACGCCGCGCGCGCTGCGCGCCGCGTTGCGCCGGCACATCGATCCCGCGTTCCTGCCGCGGCCGCTGCATTTCGTCGCCGCGCTGCCGCGCAGCGAGAACGGCAAGCTGACGCACAAGGCGCTCCTCGAGATGGTGGATTCCCTGGAGTCGGTGTCGTCGTGATCGAGAAGCGCGGCACGATCCCCGCCGATCATCCGGCGCTGGCGGGCCATTTCCCGGGCGACCCGATCGTGCCCGGCGTCGTCCTGCTGGACGAGGTGCTGAGCGCTTTGCCCGGAAGGATGGACATTCCGTGGGCGAAATTCCACGCGCCCCTGCGCCCCGCGGAGGAATTCGTCATCCGCATCGAGCAGAACAAGTTCAGCGTGCATCGGGGTGGAACGCTGATCGCGTCCGGCAGCCTGCGCTTGGCATGAGCTCGCTCTGGCTCGAGCAGCGCGAGCGCGGCAGCCTCGCCGTGATGAAGGGCGGCGTGCGCCTGCTGCTCAGCGTCGGCCATACCTTCGGGCGCCTGCTGCTCTATCCGACCTGCGCGTATTTCCTCGCTTCCTCGCGGCAATCGCGCGCCGCGTCGCGGGACTATCTCGGGCGCGTGCTCGGGCGCCCGGCGCGGCTGCTCGATATCGCACGCCACTACCTGACGTTCGCGAAGACGCTGCACGACCGCGTGTATTTCCTCGCCGGCCGCACCGCCGAATTCGACATCGAACAGCACGGCCTCGACGCGGTGGAAAGAACCCTGGCGAGAGGAAAAGGCTGCGTGCTCCTCGGTGCCCACGTCGGCAGCTTCGAGGTGCTGAGGGTATTGGGCAGTCTCGAGTGCAAAGTACCGGTCAACGTGCTGCTCTATCCGGACAATGCCTCCAATGCCGACACGGTGGCGAGCGACCTGTGCCCCGAGCTCAAGCAACGCGTGATCCCGCTCGGCCGACCCGACACCCTGCTGCGCGTGCACGAATGCCTCGAGCGCGGCGAGATCGTCGGCATCCTCGGCGACCGCACGCTCAAGACCGACAAGACGGTGCGCTGCGATTTCTTCGGCCAGCCCGCGACCTTCCCGCAAGGGCCGCTGCTGCTCGCCTCGATCCTGAAGGCACCGGTGATCCTGTTCTTCGGCCTGTTCGAAGGCGGCCGGCGCTACACCATCCATTTCGAGCTCTTTACCGACGAGCTGCAGATCGCGCGCAAGGACCGGAGCGCCCAGCTCCAGCCCTGGATCGCGCGCTACGCAGCGCGCCTCGAGCACTACTGCCGTCGCGCGCCCTACAACTGGTTCAACTTCTATGATTTCTGGCGTGCGTAACCTGCTCGCGCTGCTCCCGTTCGCCGCGACGCTCGCGCTCGCCCAGGGCTGGAACCTCGACGCCCTGATGAGCGAGATGGCCGCAGTGCCGGCAAGCCGCACGCGCTTCGTGGAGACCCGCCATCTGGCGATGCTCACGCATCCGCTCGAGCTCAAGGGCAGCCTGAGCTACGAGCGCCCCGACCGCCTGGTGAAGCACGTCGAAAGCCCGTTCGACGAAACGCTCACGGTCAATGGCGAGGTGCTCAGCCTGGTGAACATGACCAGGGGCGAGCGGCGTTCCCTGTCGTTGCGCGAACAGCCCGCATTGGGCACGCTGGTGGAGAGCGTGCGCGCTACGCTGGCCGGGGACCGCGCCCAGCTCGAGCGCCATTACCGCGTGCAGTTTTCCGGCGCGCGCGACGCCTGGCGCCTGCACCTTGTGCCGCGCGCGACCCAGGTGCGCGCGCACGTCGAGTCCATCACCGTGTCCGGAGCTGCCGCGCGCCCGCAACGCATCGAAGTGCTCGAGAGCACCGGCGATCGCTCGGTCATGACCATCCTGCATGATGGGAAGTAAGCGGCCGCGCCTGGCGGTCGCGCTCTGGCTGCTGATCCTCGCGCTGAGCGGCTGGCAGCTCGCGCACACGCGGGTGGTCGCCGACCTGGGCGCCTTCCTGCCGCCCTCGGCGACGCCCGCGCAGCAGCTCCTGCTCGACCAGATGCGCAGCGGCGTGGCCTCGCGCATCCTGCTGATCGCCGTGAGCGGGAGCGACGACGAGCGTCTGGCCGAAGCAAGCCGCGCGCTGGCCGCGAAGCTGCGCTCGAACGCGCTGTTCGCGTCGGTGCAGAACGGTGGCGACGAAGGCCTGCGCGCCGATCGCGAAGCGTTCATGAATTACCGCTACGTGCTCAGCCCGGCGGCCGGAGAGGAGCGCTTCAGCGCGCCGGCGTTGCGCGCGTCGCTCGAAGCCGCGCTCGCCGAACTCGCCTCGCAATCCGCCGGGCCGCTGCGCGCGGTGTTGCCGCGCGATCCGACCGGCGAGCTGCGGCGCATCTTCGAGCGCCTGCCGGCGGCCTCGCCCGCCAAGCGCGGCGGCGTATGGTTCACCGCCGATGGCCGGCGCGCGCTGCTGGTGGCGGAAACCGTCGCCGGCGGCTTCGACGCGCTGGCGCAGGAGCAGGCGATCGCCGCCGTGCACCAGGCGGTAGACCCGAAGCTGAACGTCGAAGTCAGCGGCCCGGGCGTGTTCGCGGCCGCCTCGCGCACGCAGATCGAGCGCGATGCGTGGCTGCTCTCGCTGGTCTCGGGCGCGCTGGTGCTGCTGCTCCTGCTGCGCATCTATCGGCGGCCGCGCATCATCGCGCTCTGCTTCGTGCCGGTGGTGAGCGGCGTGCTGGTGGGCGGCGCGGCGGTCAGCCTCGCTTTCGGCAACGTGCACGCCATCACGCTCGGCTTCGGCGCCACGCTCGTCGGTGAGGCGGTCGACTACCCGAGTTACGCCTGTCTCAACGCCGCCCCGGGCGAGAGCCTGAGGCGCGCGCTCGAGCGCATCTGGCCGACGCTGCGCCTCGCGGTGCTCACCACCGTGCTCGGCGGCCTCACCATGCTGCTGTCGAGCTTCTCCGGCCTGGCGCAGCTCGGCCTGCTGTCGATGAGCGGCGTGCTGGCGGCCGGGATGGTCACCGGCTACGTGCTGCCGGCGCTGGCAGGCGAGCGGCCGGTCACCGAGCGGCCGTTCGCGGCGCCGCCCGCGCTGGAGCGCGCCACTCTGGCCGCGCGGCGCTTCGCGCCGCTGGTCTGGATCCTGGCCTTTGTCGCGGTGGTGCTGCTGGTCCGCAATGCCGGCAAGCTCTGGGAAGACGATCTCGCGGCGATGAGCCCGGTGCCGGAGCCGCTGAAAGCCGCCGATCGCGAGTTGCGCCGGGAGCTCGGCGCGCCCGACGTGCGCCACCTCATCCTGGTGCAGGGGCCCAGTCGCGAAGCGGCGCTGGAAGGCGCCGAGGCGCTCGAGGGCAAGCTCGACGAGCTGGTGCGACGCAAAGTGATCGCGGGCTACGACCTCGCCACGCGCTATGTGCCGAGCCTCGCGGAGCAGAAGCGCCGCCTCGCCGCCCTGCCCGAGCCGGCGACGCTGCGTACCAACCTCGAGCAGGCCCTGACCGGTTTGCCGTTCCAGCGCGGCGTGTTCGAGCCGTTCCTGCGCGAGGTCGAGCAAAGCCGCGCGCGCGGCCCGCTGGCTGAGGGCGACCTGCGCGGCACTGTGCTCGGCATCAAGCTGCAGACGCTGGTCGTGCCGGCGGGAACTGGCTGGGCGGTGCTGGTGCCGCTTTACGGCGTGGCGGATGCCCAGGCGCTCGGCGCGGAGGTCCCGGTTCTCGACCTGAAGGGAGAATCCGAGCGGCTGCTCGCCGGCTACCGGCTCGAGGCGCTGCGCCTGAGCGCGCTCGGCATGGGCGCGATCGTGCTGCTGCTCGCCTTCGGCCTGCGCAGCGCGCGGGCCGTGGTGCAGGTCGTGCTGCCCGTTGCGCTTGCGCTGCTCATCAGCGCGGCGCTCCTCCAGCTGGTGGGACAGCGCTTGACCGTGTTCCACCTGATCGCGATGCTGCTGGTCATGGGGATCGGGCTGAACTACTCGCTGTTCTTCGACCGCCCGGAGCAGAACCTTCTGCTGCGCAGCCGGCTGTTGTTCGCGCTCTACGTCACCTGCGCGACGACGCTGCTCGCCTTCGTCACGCTCGCGTTTTCTTCCAACCCGGTGCTGCACGCCATCGGCCTCACGGTCGGCGTCGGCGCAGCCGCGGCGTTCCTGACTTCCGCGGCGCTCGCGCGCAGATGAATCCGCTGGCCATCAGCGCATATACAGCGACCACCGCGCTCGGCCGCGGCAATGCCGCGCTGCTCGACGCTCTGCGCCGCGGCAAGGGCGGGCTCAAGGCAAACGACTTCGATCGCGCCGAGCTGCGCGCCTGGATCGGAAGGGTCGGCGGGCTGGAGGACGCGCCCATCGGCGGCGCGCTCGCCGAGTTCGATTGCCGCAATAACCGCCTGGCGCAGATCGGGCTGGCGCAGGACGGGTTCAAGGATGCAGTTTCAAAAGCAATCAATCGATATGGCGCGAAACGCGTCGCCGTTCTCCTCGGCACCAGCACCTCGGGCATCCTGCGCACCGAGCTCGCCTATCGCCAGCGCGACGCGGAAGGAAATCTGCCGCGCGATCTGCACTACCGCCACGCGCAGAACCTTTACTCGATCACCGACTTCGTGCGCCGGGCGCTTGCGCTCGAGGGACCGGCGATGACCATCTCGACCGCCTGCTCGTCGAGCGCCAAGGTTTTCGCGAGCGCCGCGCGCTATATCGAGGCCGGCATCATCGATGCCGCGGTGGTGGGCGGCGTCGACAGCCTGTGCCTGACGACGATGCACGGATTCACCTCGCTGCAGCTGGTTTCGGACGAGCCGTGCCGGCCATTCGACGCCGCGCGCAAAGGCATGTCGATCGGTGAAGCCGCGGGTTTTGCCCTGGTCGAGAAAATCGGGTCTTCGAGCATCGCGCTGCTTGGCTATGGCGAGTCGAGCGACGCCTACCACATGTCCACGCCGCAACCCGACGGCGAAGGCGCGCTCGGCGCCATGCAGCAGGCGCTGACCCGCGCCGGCCTCGAGCCTGGCGAGATCGATTACGTGAACGCCCACGGCACCGCGACCCCGGCGAACGATCGCGCCGAGGACCGCGCGCTGGTGCGCCTCTTCGGCATGCGCGTGCCGGTGAGCTCGACCAAGGGCTTCACCGGGCACACGCTTGGCGCCGCGGGCATCGTCGAAGCCATCGTGTGCTTTCTCGCGCTCGAGCACGGCCTGTTGCCGGCTACGCTCAACTCCAGCGCGATCGAGCCCGGCCTGGAAAGCAATGTCCTGCTCGAGAACCGCGCGGCGCAGGTGCGGCGCGCCCTGTCCAACTCGTTCGGATTCGGAGGCAGCAACTGCAGCTTGGTGTTCGGGGCATAGGGCTGCTCGCGCCGGGGCTGCAGGGATGGCCGGCCGGCGCGCGCGTGCTGTCCGGCGCAGCCGCGTTCGAGCCCGGCGCGGTGCAGCGGCCGGCGGTCAGCCTGTTGCCGCCGGCGGAGCGCCGGCGCTGCGCGCCATCGGTCGCCTGGGCGCTCGCCGTGGCGCAGGAAGCGGTGGCGAGCTCCGGGCTCGACGCCGGCGCGCTCGCGGTAGTGTTCGTGTCGAGCGACGGCGACGGCGACATCGTCCATCGCCTGTGCAGCGCGCTCGCCACGCCGGCCGCCGCGGTCTCGCCCACCGACTTCCACAACTCGGTGCATAACGCCGCCACTGGCTACTGGAGCATCGGCGCGCATTCGCATGCCGCCTCCACCGCGCTCTGTGCCTACGACGCATCCTTCGCCGCCGGGCTGCTCGAGGCGGCCTGCCAGATCGCGACCGAGCAGCGCCCGGTGCTGCTGGTGGCAGTCGATCTGCCCTATCCGGCGCCGCTGGCGCCGCACCGCCCGGTGCGCCACGGATTTGCGGCCGCGCTCGTCCTGGAGCCCGGCACCGGCCTCGAAATCTCGCTGGAGGGAAGCGAGCCGACTCCGCCGCCGATGCGCGATTTCGAAGGCAACGCCAGCGCGGCGTGCCTGCCGCTGCTGGCGGCGCTTGCGCGGCCCGGCGAAGCGCTCGTGCGGTTACCTTTCATCGAAGGCTTCCTGCAGGTTCGAAAACGCGCTTGAAGGTGGACCGCGCCGGCATCGAGCGCCTGGTGCCGCATCGCGGCGCCATGTGCCTGCTCGAGGAAGTGCTCGCGTGGGACGAGAACGCCATCACCTGCCGTGCCGTCAGCCACCGCGACCCGGCAAATCCGTTGCGTCGGCAGGGCGGGCTCGCCGCCATCATCGGCGTGGAATACGCGGCGCAGGCGGTAGCCGTCCATGGGGGGTTGAGTTCGAATTCCTCCAGACCAAAAAGCGGATACCTGGCGGCCCTGCGTGATGTCGTCTGCTCCGTAGCACGGCTCGACACCGAGCGCGAAGACCTTGTTGTATCGGCGACACGCCTCGCGGCGGAGAGCGGCCGCCTGCTGTACGATTTCCGCGTCGAAGCCGGAGGGCGGGAGCTGCTGAGAGGGCGGCTGTCCGTGGTACTTCTAAATGATAAGAGCGCTGGTCACGGGGGGTAGCGGGACGATCGGCGCGGCGATCTGCCGGCGGCTTGCCGCGGGCGGCGCGCGCGTCGCGGTGCACGCGAACCGCAACCTGGCGCAGGCAGAGGCAGTGGCGCAGGGCATCCGCGCCGACGGCCTCAAGGCCGAGGCGCTCGCCTTCGACGTGACCGACGCTGCCGCGGCGACGTCAGCGCTGGAGAAATTGCTGGCCGACGGGCCGGTGCAGATCGTCGTCAACAATGCGGGGATACACGCGGATGCGCCGATGGCCGGGATGTCCGAGGAGCAGTGGAAAAGCGTGCTCGACGTCTCGCTGCACGGTTTCTTCAACGTCACCCAGCCGCTGCTCCTGCCGATGATCGGCACGCGCTGGGGACGCATCGTCAGCCTGTCGTCGGTCGCCGCGGTGCGCGGCAACCGCGGGCAGACCAACTACGCCGCGGCCAAGGCCGGGCTGCACGGCGCGACGCGCTCGCTCGCGCTCGAGCTCGCCGCGCGCGGTATCACGGTCAATGCGGTGGCGCCCGGCATCATCGCCTCGCCCATGACCAAGGGAACCTTCACCGACAGCGCGATCAGCTCGCTGGTGCCGATGAAGCGCGCCGGCCAGCCCGAGGAAGTGGCCGCGCTGGTCGCGTTCCTCGCTTCCGAAGAGGCGGGCTACATTTCCGGCCAGGTGATCTCGATCGACGGAGCCATGTCGTGAAGGTGGCGGTCGTCATCCCGGCTTACAACGAGGCGCGCACCATCCGCGACGTAGCGAGCCGCGCGCTCGCGCAACTCGAGGACGTGATCGTGGTGGATGACGGCTCGGCCGACGGCACCGCGGCCGCGGTCGCCGACCTGCCGCTCACGCTGATCTCGAATCCGGTCAACCAAGGCAAGGGCGCTAGTCTGTGGCGCGGCTTTGCCGTCGCGATCGCGGCCGGCGCCGACGCGGTCGTCACGCTCGACGCCGACGGCCAGCATTGCCCCGAGGACATCCCGCGCCTGCTGGCGGCGACCGGCGAGCATCCCGGGCGCATCGTCATCGGCGCGCGGCTGTGGGACAAGGACAAGGTCCCGGGGCTGCGCTACTTCGGCAACCGCTTCGCGAATTTCTGGGTGGCCTGGGCGGCGGGGGCCCCGGTGGCCGACAGCCAGTCCGGCTTCCGGCTCTATCCAGCGGCGATCCTCAAGCATGTCAATGTGTTCCATGGCCCCGGGGCGCGCTTCGCCTTCGAAAGCGAGATCCTGATCGAGGCTGGTCGGGCCGGCGTGCGCACCTGCGCGGTGCCGATCGCTGCGCTTTACCCCGCCAACGCGCGCGCCAGCCACTACCGCTCGGCGGTCGACACGGCGCGCATCGTGCGGATGATCGCGTGGAAGCTGTTTACCCGGGGCTTCGACCTGCCGGCGCTGGTGCGCAGCCTGAACCCGGCGAAAACGTAGTCGTAGTCCTACCGGACTATAGCTGGGGTCCTACAGGAGGATGGAAAGTTACGTGCGGAAGTAGCATGATCCCTACCTGTGTAGAGCAGCTTCTACACGGAGCAAGTAGGTGGCCAGCACGCTGTTAGCAGCCCCAGTCCGAGAGACCGAGTCCGAAGCCCGGTCCACGGTAGGGCCAAACAAAGTGTAGTCGCTGCTTGATCGCCGCTTGAGGCAGTTCCGGAGGGCGCAGCTAGCGGCTGCGCCCTCTTTCATTTCAGGGATCCATTCTGCAGATGTGAAGCCGTGCACGCTATCGCCGCGCACCGTGTCACATTGTCGCGTTTTCCAGATTCGCGCTTCGCCGCGCGACGACGTCGCCCGACGACGTCAGCGGCTCTTGCGCTTGCCGGCGTAGGGGTTGCGGCCGGTGCGCAACTCGATGCTCATCGGCGTGCCGGCCAGGCTGAAGGTGTCGCGGAAGTGCCCTTCGAGGTAGCGCTTGTAGGAATCGGACACCTGATCGAGCGAGTTGCCGTGGATGATGATGCGCGGCGGGTTGATGCCGCCCTGATGGGCGTAGCGCAGCTTCGGGCGAAAGCGCCCGCTCTTCGGCGGCGCCTGGCGCTCCACCGCCGCGATCAGCGCGCGCGTAAGCTGCGGCGTCGGCAGCCGCACCATCGCCGCGGCGTAGGCGCCGTCGACCGAGCGCATCAGCGGGGCGAGGCCCTTTCCTTCCTTCGCGGAGATGTAGTGGGTTTCCGCAAAACCAAGGAAGCCGAGCTTCCACGCGATCTCCATCTTCATGCGCTCGCGCGCCGCCTTGTCGGCCGCATCCCATTTGTTCACCGCGAGCACCACGGCACGCCCCCGCTCCAGCACGTAGCCGGCGACGTGGGCGTCCTGCTCGGTGATGCCGGTCGACGCGTCGAGCAGGAGGATGGCGACGTTCGACTCCTCGATCGACTGCAGCGCCTTGACGATCGAGAAGTACTCGACCGCCTCGCCGGTCTTGCCGCGCCGGCGCAGCCCGGCGGTGTCGATCAGCGTGTAGCGCCGCCCGCCGCGCTGAAACGGCACCTCGATCGGGTCGCGCGTGGTGCCCGGCTGGTCGAACGCGATGACGCGCTCCTCGCCCACCAGCGCGTTGACCAGCGTCGACTTGCCGACGTTGGGCCGGCCGACGACCGCGACCCGGGGATGGTTGCTCTCCGCCTTCTCATCAGGAGCTTCCTTTTCCGGGAACCTGGAGAGCACCAGGTCCAAGAGTTCACGCACGCCCTCGCCATGAGCCGCGGAGATCGCCGCGGGGTTTCCCAAGCCGAGCTCGTGGAACTCGGCCACCGCGGTGTCCGACTGCATGCCCTCGGTCTTGTTCACACCCAGATAGACGTTCTTCAGCCGCCGCAGGCGCTCGGCGATCGCGCGGTCGCCGGGCGTCAGGCCGGTGCGGCCGTCGACCACGAACACCACTGCGTCGGCCTCGACGATCGCCTGCTCGGCCTGGCGCGCCATCTCGACGAAGATGCCCTTAGGGTCGCGCGGCTCGAAGCCGCCGGTATCGATGGCGATGAACGGCCGGGAGCCCAGGCGGCCTTCCCCGTAATGGCGATCGCGGGTCACGCCCGGCAGGTCGTGGACGATCGCGTCGCGGCTGCGGGTAAGGCGGTTAAAGAGAGTCGACTTGCCGACGTTCGGACGCCCGACCAGGGCGATGACCGGCTTCACGGTCCGAACGCATACAGGCCGCCGGCCTCGGTCTGCACCAGCAGGCTGCCGATCAGCGGCACCGGGCCGGCGCGCAGCGCCCCGTCGGTCTTCTGACGCGCGAGGAAGGCGCCCGATTCGCGCGCGAGGAAGTGCACGTAGCCTTCGAAGTCGCCGACCACCACGGCTTCGCCGCGCGGCAGCGGCGTGGTGAGGGCGCGATAGGCGAGCGCCTCCTGCTTCCACACCGGTTGGCCATTGCTGCGGTCGAGCGCGTGCACCGCCCCACGCTCGTCCGAGACGAAGGCATAACGCGCATCGAGGCTGACGCCGCTCAGCGCGGCCAGCTCGCGCGACCACAGCGGACGGCCGCTGAGCGCGTCGAAGCAGGAGACACGGTTGCGATAGGCCGCGGCGCACACCTCGCGTCCCTGCGCCGCAGGCTCCCCGATCACGTCGGCGACCCGCTCGAGCTCGGTCGCGCCTTTCGGTACCGCGACCGTCGCCTCCCAGCGCAGCGCGCCGTTCGCTAGCGCGAGCGCGGCGAGCTTGCCACCCGGGAAGCCGGCGTACGCCATGTCCTCGAGGATGGTGATGCCGGAGGGGGTGCGCACCACGAGCGAGGTCGGCGCGCGCTGGTAGACCCAGCGGCGCTGCCCGCCCTCGGCGCCGAAAGCGAATACGCGATTGTCCATGCTGCGCACCAGCACCAGCCCGCCGCCGAGCGCCGGCGGGGCAAGCACTTCGCTCGAAACGCGGGCGCGCCACTTCACCTCACCTTTTTCGGCGTCGAGGGCGACCACCTCGCCCTCTTCGCTCACCACGACCACCAGCTTGCCGTCGGCACCGACGCCGCCCGAAAGCAGCAACTCGAGCTTGGTACGCCAGCGGACCTCACCGGTGCGCGCAGCGAGGCGGGAGACGGTGCCGTCGCGCGCCGCGGCGTATACCGATTCGCCCACATGCACCGGAAAGAAGGTGAAGCGCTGTGCGGAGCCTACGTTGGTCGACCACCACGTGCGCACGGGCAGCGGCCGGTAGATGTTCTGCAGCTCCGCGGGTTGCGGGCCCGACGGGCCGGAACAGGCGGTCAGCGCGGCGACTGTCGCCAGGAGTAGTCCTCGAACCAGGTTCAACCCCCGAGCGCCTCCAGCCGCATGCGCACGCTTTCGCGGAACGCGCCCTGGTCCTTGGCCGCTTTCTCGATCGCGAGCTGATAGGCGGCGCGCGCTTCCGCCGGCTGATTCTTGGCGACCAGCACGTCGCCGCGCAACGCGGCGAACTGCGCGTCGTACGCCGCCGCGTGCTTCGCGTCGAGCACCTTGAGCGCCTCGTCGTGAGCCTTCTCGTCGAGCAGGATGGCGGCGAGGCGCAGCCGCGCCAGATCCTTGAAATCGTCCGCCGGCGAGCGTTCCACCACCCACTCGAGCTGCGTCTTGGCGGCCTTGAAGTCGTTGCGGTCGAAGTGGAAGCGCGCGGCGACCAGCGCGCCCATCGCCGCATACAGCGTGCGCGGGTAGCTCTCGATCAGCGAGCCGCCGGCGTCGCGCAGCGCCTTGGCGTCGCCGGCCTGCGCCGCCTTGGCGAGCGCCTCGTACAGGCCCGCGGCCTGCCCGGTCTGGCTCGCCTGGTACCAGCGCCAGCCCTGCCAGCCGGCGAACGCCACGGCGCACGCGAGCACGGTACCGACGATCAGGTTGCCGTGCTGCTTCCACCAGGCCTTAAGCTCGGCTACCTGTTCCTGCTCTTCGAGATCTAGGGGCATTTACGTCTTCAATGTGGTTTGCACGGCCTGGGTCAGCTCGGCGAGCGGCACGTCGCGCGCGCTCTTCGCCGCCAGGTTCTTCAGCTGCACCGTGTCCTTCGAGAACTCATTTTCGCCTGCAATGAGGGCGATGCGAAACCCCTTGCGGTCGGCGTAGGTGAGCTGGTTGCCGAGCTTGGCGCTCTCCAGGTAGACCTCGGTGTTGATCCCTGCCTCGCGCAGGCGCCGCGCCATCGAAAGATAGCGCTCCAGGTACTTCGGGTCCATTGTCGTCACCAGCACCTCGGCCGGCGTGCGCGCCAGCGGCTGCAACAGGCCGGCGTCCTTGAGGCGCGAGAACAGGCGCGTGAGGCCGATCGAAATGCCGACACCGGGCAGCCGGGTGTCGGTGAAATAGCTCGCCAGGTCGTCGTAGCGCCCGCCGGAGCAGATGCTCCCCAGCTCAGGCGCATTGACGAGGGTGGTCTCGTAGATCGTGCCGGTGTAGTAATCGAGGCCGCGCACCACGCCGAGGTCCACCGCGAACGCCGTGTCCGGCACGCCGAATTGACGGATCGCGGTGACGATGTTGCGCAGCTCGTCAACACCGGCTTTGCCGATTTCGCCTTTCAAGAACGAAAGGACTTTCAATGTTTCGTCGGTGGTACGCCGGGTCGTAATCAGCTCGAGAAGCTTCCCGGCCGAAGGAACGCCCTCGCGCTCGAGATCGCCGCGCAGCTTGGCCGCGTCTTCCTTTTCCGCCTTGTCCAGGGTGCGCAGCACCGCCGAGGCCTTGTCATCGGCGACGCCGAATTCCTGCAGAATCCCTCGCAACACCTTGCGGTTGTTGATGCGGATGCGGAACTCGCCGATCGCCATCTCGCGGAACACGCTGTAGATCACGCTCGGAATCTCGGCCTCCGCGAGGTAGGAAAGCTTCTCGCGGCCGATGATGTCGATGTCGCACTGGTAGAACTCGCGAAAACGCCCCTTGCGCGCCTGCGGCGTCTCGCCGCGCCACACGCGCTGGATCTGGTAGCGGCGGAACGGGAACGCGAGCTCGCGCTCGCGCATCGCCACGTAGCGCGCGAGCGGCACGGTGAGGTCGAAGCGCAGCGCGCCTTTGGTGGCGGCCTCGTCGTCGTCGGCCTCCGCGAGGCGCGTGAGCGCGTAGATTTCCTTTTCCACGCCGCCCTTCGAGGTCAGCACCTCGCGCCGCTCGGCCGAGGGCGTCTCGATCGGCAGGAAGCCGTACAGCTCGAAGTTGCGCCGGATGATGTCGATCAGCCGGTTGAACTGCAGCTGCTCCTGGGGCAGGTATTCCTGGTCGAAGCCCCTGAGCAAGGCGGGTTTGACTTTTTGCACGTCAAACCGCCTTGATCGGGATTCGCTTCTTGCCGTAGTGGTCTCTGACGTAGGCCTCGACGATCGCCTGGAACTCCTCGGCGATGCGCTCGCCCTTGAGCGTCACGGTCTTCTTGCCGTCGACATAGACCGGCGCGACCGGTACCTCGCCGGTGCCGGGCAGGCTGATGCCGATGTGGGCGTGCTTGGACTCGCCCGGCCCGTTCACCACGCAGCCCATCACCGCGACGCGCATTTCTTCCACGCCGGGGTAGGTGCTCTTCCAGTGCGGCATCTGCGCTCTCAGGTACGTTTGAATGCGATCAGCCAGTTCCTGGAACACGGTGCTGGTGGTGCGCCCGCAGCCCGGGCAGGCGCTGACCATCGGCGTGAACGCGCGCAGCCCCATGGTCTGGAGGATCTCCTGCGCCACCTGCACCTCGCGCGCGCGCTCGCCCCCGGGCTCCGGCGTGAGCGAAACGCGGATGGTGTCGCCGATGCCTTCCTGCAGCAGCACTCCCATCGCGGCGCTGGAGGCGACGATGCCCTTCGAGCCCATGCCGGCCTCGGTGAGGCCGAGGTGCAGCGCATAGTCGCAGCGCGCCGCGAGCGCGCGGTAAACCGCGATCAGATCCTGCACCTGGCTCATCTTGCAGGAGATGACGATGCGCTCGGCGGACAGGCCGATCTCTTCCGCCGCCTTGGCGGATTCCAGCGCGGAACGGATGACCGCTTCCCGCATGACATCGATGGAATCCAGGGGCGTGCTCAGGCGAGCGTTCTCGTCCATCATGCGCGCGAGCAGCTCCTGGTCGAGGCTGCCCCAGTTCACGCCGATGCGCACCGGCTTGTCGTAGCGCAGAGCGCATTCGATGAGGGTTGCGAACTGCTCGTCGCGTTTCGCGCCCTTGCCGACGTTGCCGGGGTTGATGCGGTACTTGGCGAGCGCGCGCGCGCAATCCGGATACTGCGTGAGCAGCTTGTGGCCGTTGTAGTGGAAGTCGCCGATCAGCGGAACGTCGCAGCCGGCCGCGTCCAGGCGCTGGCGGATCTCCGGCACCCGCGCAGCGGCTTCCGGCGTGTTGACGGTGATGCGCACCAGCTCCGAGCCGGCGCGCGCCAGCGCTTCCACCTGGCGCGCGGTGGAAACCGCGTCCTCGGTATCGGTGTTGGTCATCGACTGCACCACTACCGGCGCGCCGCCGCCAATACGAACACCGCCGACGGCGACTTGCCGCGAGATTCGTCTCTGCATTGGAATCAGGGTACGGTCAGGCGCGCCACGTCCTGCCTGGTGTGCGGCGCGAGGTCGATGAGCTTGTCGTCGTAAAGGACGCGCACGTTGGACGCGTTACCGATCACCAGCTGATACGGAGGTTTGCCGCGCACCACCCGCTCGCTGCCCGCCGGGTTGAGCGACGACACCAGCATGCGGTCGGCCGCGTCCTTGATCTCGATCCATGCTTCGCCTTCGGTGCGGATGACCAAGCGGTGCGGACCCGAGGAGACCACTTTGGGCTTTTCCTTGTCCTTGTCCTGCGCCACGGCCTTGGGCTTCTCCGGCGCCACGACGCTGGGCGGGGCCACCGCGACGGTGGTGACCGGCTTGCTCTTTTCTGGCGCCACCGAGACTGGAGCGGCGGGAGCGACCGGCACGGGTGCCGGTGCTACGGCGATCTGCGCCGGGACGGGCGCCGTGCCCGGCTTGGTTTCTCTTTCCTTGTCTCTTTCCTGCTCGCGTTCCCTCGGTGCCGCCTTGGCGACCGCGGTCCCCTTGGACTTCGCCGCCTGTCGCTCCTGCTGCCATTCGTAGCCCACCACGCCGACCAGCACCAGCACGCCGAGCGAGAGTCCGAGATACACGAAGGTCGACTTGCGCGCGCTGTCCGAGAACGGCACCGGCTGGTGATAGCGCGCCGCCAGGCGGTTCGAGTCCGGCACCTCGAAGCGGCCGGCAATCCTCTCGACCAGCGGATCGGGATCGAGCTTGAGCAGGCGCGCGTAGCTGCGCACCATGCCGCGCGCGAAGGTCGCGCCCGGCAGCGCCGAGAACTGCTCCTGCTCGAGCGCCTCGAGCTGGCGCGGCGCGAACTTGAGCTGCTGCGCCACGTCGGCGAGCGCGAGCCCGCGCGCCTCGCGCGCCGCCGCGAGCTCCTGCCCTACCCCTGTAAGAGCAGCTTCAGTCAAACTGGCCTCGCTGAAGCGCCTGGTATTCCGGAGACTCGGGAAAACGGCGGCGCAACTGGTTGGCGAACGCCTGCTCCTGCGCGCGCTCGCCCAGGCGGCGCTCGATGCGCAGCGCGAGCCACAGCGACTCGGGGGTCGGTGTCACCACCTTGTTGTGGCGCGCGACCAGCTTGCGCGCCTCGCCGTTATTGCCCTGCCGGTAGCGGATCTGGCCCAGGTTCAGGAGCGACGCAGGCTCGTCGGGCTCCAGGCGCAGCGCGCGCTCGAAGTACGACTCGGCATCCTTGGACTGCTTGGTCTTCATCGCGCAGACGCCGGCCGCGGAATACGAGCGCCAGGGCGTCGGGTACAGAGGATTGCGGATCGCCTGCAGGAAGTACTTCACCGATTCCGGCTCTCGACCTGTCTGGCACAGGAACCAGCCGTAGTTGTGGTTGATGTCGCCGTCGTTCGGCGAAAGGCGCAGCGCGCGCTCGAAGCTCGCCTCGGCCCGGGTCTGGTCCTTCATCTGCATGTAGACCAGGCCGTACATGCCGTGGGTCGGCGCATAGTTCGAGTCGGAAGCGGCCGCCACGCGCAGCTCTTCCAGCGCAACGCCCAGGTTGCCGTTGCTGTAGTACAGGGACGCGAGCTCGGTGTGCAGCTTGGCGCGGTTCCGCGGGTCGCCGACCTCGCCGATCATCGTGCCGGTGTCGTGCTCCGGCGCGGGTGGGGTTCCGCCACAGCCGGCGAGCAGCAGCAGGCCGAGGGCGAGCAGGCGCCTCACGCGCGCAGCTCCTTGAGCGCAACGGTGCGGCGCGTGCGGTCGGCCACGTCGCCGGCGAGCTGGCCGCAGGCGGCGGCAATGTCGTCGCCGCGCGTCTTGCGCGTGGTCGCGGTGAGCCCGGCGCGCGCCAGGATGTCGGCGAAGCGCCGGATGCGCTCGGGCGACGAGCGCTTGAACTCCGAGCGCGGGAACGGGTTGAACGGGATCAGGTTGAACTTGCTCTTCACCTTGCCGGCGAGCGCTACCAGCTCGCGCGCGTGCTGATCGCCGTCGTTCACGCCGTCGAGCATCACGTATTCGAAGGTGATGAAATCGCGCGGCGCCTTGTCGAGGTAGCGGTTGCAGGCTTTGACCAGCTCGGACAGCGGGTACTTGCGGTTGACCGGCACCAGCTTGTCGCGCAGAGCGTCATTCGGGGCGTGCAGCGAGACCGCGAGCGCCACCGGGCACTCGTCGCGCAGCCGGTCGATGCCGGGAATCACTCCCGCGGTGGACACCGTCACGCGACGGCGCGAAAGGCCGTAAGCATTGTCATCGAGCATCAGCCGCAGCGCCGGGATCACGTTGTCCAGGTTCAGGAGCGGCTCCCCCATTCCCATCATAACAACGTTGGTCACAGGTCGCGCTCCCTCCAGCAAGCGGTTGGCGAGCCAGAGCTGGCCGACGATCTCCGCCGTGGAGAGATTCCGGTTGAACCCCTGCTTGCCGGTCGAACAGAACGCGCAATCCAGCACGCAGCCCGCCTGGCTGGAAACGCACAGCGTGCCGCGGCTGGTTTCCGGGATGAAGACCGCCTCGACCGCGTTCGCGCCGTCGACCTTGAGCAGCCACTTGCGCGTGCCGTCGGCAGCGGCGGTGTCGCCCACGATCTGCGGTGCTTCCACGCTGGCGGTCGCGACCAGCTTCGCACGCAGATCCTTGGCGAGGTCGCTCATCTGGGCGAAGTCCGGTTCCCGGCGCTGGTGCACCCAGCGCAGGACCTGGCGGGCGCGGAACGGCTTCTCGCCTTGCGCCGCGAAGAAGCGCTCGAGCCCTTCAGCGTCCAGCCCGAGCAGGTTCTTCATTTTGCCTTCGGAAAGAAATAGGCGATTTCCTTCCCCGCGTTTTCCGGGCTATCGGAACCGTGCACCGCGTTGGCGTCGATCGAATCGGCAAAGTCGGCGCGGATCGTGCCCTTCGCCGCCTTCTTCGGGTCGGTCGCGCCCATCAGCTCGCGGTTCTTCGCGATCGCGTTCTCGCCTTCGAGCACCTGCACCAGCACTCGCCCCGAGATCATGAAATCGACCAGGTCCTTGAAGAAAGGGCGCTCGCGGTGCACCGCGTAGAAGCCCTCCGCCTCCTTGCGTGACAGTTGCATCATGCGCGCTTCCACTACGCGCAGGCCGGCCGCTTCGAAGCGCGCAATGATCTTGCCGATGACGTTTTTCTTGACCGCGTCGGGCTTGATGATCGACAACGTCTGCTCCACTGCCATTACTCCTCTTCTCCCTTGTTATTCAAGAAATTAACGCGACATTTTACGCCATTCCGGCAGCACGCCGGGACGATTCTTCGGCGCGCGGTAGCGCACGTCGACGCCGAGTCCGGGAACCCACACCAGATCGTCGCCGCACACGATGAGCGGCAGCCGGTCGCGCTCCCACGGCGGCACGCCGGCTTCCTGAAAAAGATTCTTCAGCGTGCGCCGCGGGCGCCTGGCATCCGGTTGCAAGCGCTCGCCGCCGGCGCGCAACTGCACGCGCAACGGCATCCGGCTCGCATCGATTCCTTCGCCGCGGGCACGGCGGAAGCGCAGCTCGCCGCCCAGCTGCGGGATCTTCAAGCGCGCTTCGCCGTTCCATTCCAGCGAGGTAAATGCCGATGGCGAAAGGTTTTCCTCCGCCATGACCCGGCCGCGATAAACGCGCAGCCGCGCGCCGTCGTGCTCGATCAGAGTGCGGGCGCCGCCGGCGGTGAACTGCTTCAGCATCTCGGCCAGCCTCGCCTCGCTCGGGGCGCGCAAGCCTTTCGTTTGTAAAAATTTCCGCAGCAGGTCCTCGGCGCCGATCTCATGGCGGGCGAAATGGCGGGCGGCGCGCGCGAGGGACTGCTTCCATGCGGGAAAGCGTTTCTCCAGCAGCGGGCCCACGCGTCGGCGCAGAAAATTCCGGGTCAGCGCTTCGTTCGCATTGCTTTCGTCCTCGACCCAGGAGAGGCGGTTCCGGCGCGCATACGCCTCGATCTCCGCGCGGGGCGTGTCCAGAAGCGGCCGCAGCAGCGTCTTGCCCTGGAAGCGCGATTCGCGCGCCATTCCGCTCGCGCCGCGCCGCCCGGCGCCGCGCAGCAGGTTCATCAGCACGGTCTCGGCCTGGTCGTCGAGGTTGTGCGCCAGGGCGATGTAGTCGGCGTCGGCTTTCGCGAAGACCTCGTACCGGGCGCGCCGCGCCGCGGCTTCCAGCCCGTCGCCTCGCTTTTCCACCTTGATTTTCCTGACCACCAGGGGAATGTCCAGCTGCTTGCAGAGCTTGCGGCAGAAGGCGGCCCAGGCATCCGCGTTCGGGCTCAGGCCGTGATGGACGTGGATCGCGCGCACAGGACCGCGCGCCTTGAGCTGGTGAAGCAGAGTGACCGAATCGATGCCGCCCGAAAGGGCGACGGCGAGGGGCTTAGCGCTCGGTCGCTTCCTTGAACTTGCCATAAGCCATCAGACGCTCGAGGCGGCTCTCGACCAGCTCCTTGGGCTTTTTTTCCAGGAGCTGCTTGAGCGCTTCGGCCAGCGCCTTCTTCAGCGACTGCGACGCGGCCTGCGGATCGCGGTGCGCGCCGCCCAGCGGCTCGGGCACGATCTTGTCGATCAGGCCGAGCGTCTTCAGCCGGTTGGAGGTGATGCCGAGCGCCTCGGCGGCGTCGGGCGCCATGTCGGCGCTGCGCCACAGGATCGAGGCGCAGCCCTCGGGCGAGATCACCGAGTAGGTGGCGTACTGCATCATCTGGATGATGTCGCCCACCGCGATCGCGAGCGCGCCGCCCGAGCCGCCCTCCCCGATCACGGTGACGATGACCGGCACGCGCAGGCGCGCCATCTCGAACAGGTTGCGGCCGATGGCCTCCGACTGGCCGCGCTCCTCGGCGTCGATGCCCGGATAGGCGCCGGGCGTATCGACGAAGGTGAACACCGGCAGGCCGAACTTTTCCGCCAGCTTCATCAGGCGCAGCGCCTTGCGGTAGCCCTCGGGCTTGGGCATGCCGAAGTTGCGCGCGATCTTCTCCTTGGTGTCGCGCCCCTTCTGGTGGCCGAGCACCATGCAGGCCTGGCCGTTGAAGCGCGCGAGCCCGCCGACGATCGAAGCATCGTCCGAGAAGGTACGGTCGCCGTGCAGCTCCTCGAACTGGGTAAACAAGCCCTGGATGTAGTCGAGCGTGAACGGCCGCTGCGGATGGCGCGCGACCTGCGCCACTTGCCACGGCGAGAGCTTGCCGTAGATGTCCTTGGTGAGCGTCTGGCTGCGCTTGGTGAGGCGCTGGATCTCGTCCGAGATGTCGACCGCCGAGTCGTCCTGCACGAAACGCAATTCCTCGATGCGGTTTTCGAGCTCCGCGATCGGCTGCTCGAACTCGAGGAAGGTGGTCTTCATCGGGGCGCGATTCTAGCCCAATGCCGTTACGCGCGAAGCCGTCACGCGGCGACCACCTTGTTTCGGCCGGCATTTTTCGCCTGATACAGGGCCTTGTCGGCACGCGCCAGCAGCGCCCCGGTGTCCTCGCCGCGCACGTAGGTCGCCACTCCCGCGCTCACGGTCACCCGGCGCTCGAACGGCAGGTCGGGAAAGTCGGCGGCCTCGGTGACCGCGCGCACCCGCTCGGCGACCGCCAGCGCGCCCTGCCGGTCGGTGCCCGGCAGCACCAGCAGGAACTCCTCCCCGCCGAAGCGCCCGAAGGTGTCGATGCCACGCAGGCCGCGCGGCGCAATCGCGGCGAAATGCCTGAGCACCGAGTCGCCGGCCGCGTGGCCCAGGGTATCGTTGATCAGCTTGAAGTGATCGATATCCACCATGCAGATCGAAAGCGGCTCGTTGGCGCGCTCGGCGCGCGAGTGCTCGCGCGCCAGCGTCTCCATCAGGAAGCGCCGGTTGAAGGCGGCGGTGAGCTCGTCGCGGATCGCGAGCGCCTCGATCTGTTCAAACAACCGGCGCAGCTCGCGGTTGCTGTCGGATAGCCGCACGCGCAGCCGGTTGACGTAGCCGCCCATCACCGCGAACCACGGCAGCACGATCACCAGCACGCCGAACTCGGTGAACGCACCGCGCACGTCCATCGCCGGATCGCGCAGGTAGGTGAGGTGCAGCACGGCGCCGTGCGCGGCGATGGCCACTGCGGCGAGCAGCATCAGCCGCTTGGCGTTCAGGCGCAGCACGCCGAATAGCATCGCCACCAGGTAGAACAGCATGAGCTGCGAGCGCGCCGGCGCGGCGTGATACATGATGTAAGCGAGAAACACGATCGCTGCGCCCACCTGCTCGGTCGACAGGCTCGGATCGGCGAAGCGCAGGTTGAGGCCGCTGCGGAACATGAAGAAGAACAGCGCGGCCAGGGTAAGGATGCCGGCGGCGCCTTCGACCGCGGCGCGCCACGGCAGCAGCCCGAGAAACGCGAGCAGTCCGAGCGCGAGGATGATGAGCAGCGAGGTGCCGCCCGCCATGAGGAAACGGCCGAGGCGCAGCGACTGGCGCTCGTCGGCGGGAAAAAGGGTGAAGCGGTCGGACCGTGCATCGGGCGCCTCGGGCCCCGACAGGACTTCGCTCATCGCGCGCCGCCCTCCGTTCGCTCAGTATTCTACCGGCACCGGGTCGAGCGAGCGCCACAGGTACCAGGTGGCGACCGAGCGCCAGGGGCGCCAGGTCTCGCCCAGCTTCTTCATCCGCTTCAGGGAAATCTTTCGGCCCTTGAAGTAGGCCACGCGGATGCCCTTCTGCAAGCCGAGGTCGTCGAGCGGGAACACGTCGGGTCGCAGCAGGTTGAACATCAGGAACATCTCCGCGGTCCAGCGCCCGATGCCGCGCACGTCGGTGAGCTCGGCGATGATCTCCTCGTCCGACATCTGCGGCCAGTTGCGCGCGTGGATCTTGCCGTCGACGAAGTGCTGCGCCAGGTCGGCGATGTACTCGGTCTTGCGGTCGGACAGGCCGCAGGCTCGCAGATTTTTCCGTTCTGCAGAAACCACCGCCTCGGGAGTTATTTTCTGTTCAAGACAGGTACACACACGGTTCCAGACGCTTTGCGCCGCCTTGACCGAAATCTGCTGGCCGCAGATCGCGCGCGCCAGCGTCATGAACGGCTCGCCGCGCACCATCATGTAGACGCCGCGATGCTGGCGCATGATCGCGCCCATCACCGGGTCGCGCCGCGCCAGCGCCCGCTTCGCCCGATCCCAGTAGTCGGGTTTCACTTCGCGCGGTCAGGCTTCACGGAGCGGAAGATTGGTCAGCAGGTTTTGCGGCTTCATTCGCACCACGCCCTCTTCCTCGCAAGAAAGCGCGAGGTAAATGGTGCGCCCGGCGATGTCCGCGCGCATCGCCGCGGGCTCCTCGAACTGCAGCGCGAGGATGGCGAGGATGTTGCGCATGCGCCCGTGCTCGATCTCCTTGCCCGACCAGAGGTCGTTCAGGATCGCGGTCGACTCGGCGTCCAGGCCGACGTGCCAGGCCCAGGGATGCTCGTCGATCTTGCGCACCGGCTTGACCTGGACCCGTGTGCCGAGGAAGTGGAGCACCCAGGCTTCGAGCACGCGGCAGAACGCGTCCAGCGCGGGCCGTCCGTAGGTCAGGCTGATCACGGTGTCGTGGCGCGATTCGCGCTCCCAGTAGAGCGCGGCGTTGGATCGATCGAGCACGTCGAGGTCGACCTTGGCGAGGTCGCCCTGCGCTTCGACGATCAGCCGGCCGATGCTGCCGTAGCGGTTGCCGCTGGCGTGCATCTCTACCGTCTCGCGATCGGCGAGCAGTGCGTGTCCTTCCTGGATGGTGGCCTTCTGCTCCCGGAAGAACACTTCTCCGGCGCGCAGCCGCAGCGCGTCGTCGCTGCCGTCGAGGATGTTGCGCAGGATGACGTGCACCAGCTGGTCGACGAACATCGGCGGGATGTCGATCGGCGCCTTGAACAGGCCCATGTAGCAGCCCTCGACCGTGCCGGCGTCGAGCAGCTTCTGCCGGAACTTCAGGATGACCCGGTAGTTATCCCTCGCGTCCGCGTCCTCGACCGCGGCGAGTTCTTTCTCGGACACCTTGCGGCGGGGAGATTCCATGAGCGCCGCGTGCAGGCGCCGCTCGGCGTCACCCGATTCCTCGACCGGATGGATCTCCGGGCGCAGGTAGTACGCGCGCAGGAAATCGTCGGTGACCCGCAGCCTGCCGGCCGGGTCGCGTTCTAGGAGATGAAAACCGCTATTGCGCCAGAAGTCAGGCAGATGCGGACACGAGCACCAGGCGCGAATGGCTCGCGACGTGCTGCTTCAGGAACTCCATCTGGTCGGCGAGGATGCGCCGATTGGTGAGGATCAGGTACTCGGCCTTGTTCGGCACGTAGGGCGCGTAGAGCAGCTCCATGCCGCATTCCTGCGGCAGGCGGTTGCGCTTGTGGCCGTTGCACTGCCGGCAGGTGGTGACCACGTTCATCCAGGTGTCGCGACCGCCGCGCGAAAGCGGCGTGATGTGGTCGCGCGTCAGCCGGAAGTAGCTGTACTCGGCGCCGCAGTAGGCGCACATGTGGCGGTCGCGCCGGAACAGCTCGCGGTTGTTGAGCGGCGGCACCTGGTTGAAGCCCTTGGCGGCGAGCGCCTTGCCCTTGATGGCGACGATGGAATGCGCGGTGATGCTGGAGCGCTCGCCGGTGAGGCGGCAGATGCCGCCGTAGTAGGTGAATTTTTCTTCGCCGAGGGTCCAGGCCACCAGGTCCTTGGCGTAGTAGAAGCAGGCCTGCTGCCAGCTGATCCAGCGATGCGGCACCCCGTGGGCGTCCAGCGAAAGGATGAGCGGCTTGTCCATTAGCCCCCAATATACGAGAAAACAAGGGGCTGCGGAAGGAACCTCTAGCTGGTCTTGTCGACGGCCTGCTTGAAGCCCTGCCCTGCGGCGAATGCCGGGATGGTCTTCGCCGAAATCTTGATCTCCTTGCCGTTGACCGGGCTGCGCCCGCTGCGCGCCTTGCGCGTGCGCGGCAGGAAGGTACCGAACCCGACCAGGGTGACGCGCTTGCCTTTCGCCACGTTGTTGACGATGGCTTCGAACACCGCGTTCACCACTTCATTGGCCGCGACCTTGCTGACGTTTCCGGCTTTAGCCGCGACCTGGACCAGATCGGATTTGGTGACCACGTGTGGCATGCGTTCTCCCCCCTGACGTGCGAGCGAGAATCGTATCCAAACCGAAATCGAAATACAACGCGCAGCGCGCGTTGCCATCGTGATTTTGCGCACGCGGCGATACAAACATTTATGATTGAGGCACCTCAAGGAGGAGGACGCATGATCAGGTCGTTGAAACTCGCGAGCGGCATTGCCGCCGCCGCGGTTGCAAGTCTTGCAATCCCCGCGCACGCGCAGACCACGCTCACCTATTCGAGCTGGGTGCCGCCGACGCACCACCTCACCATCTGGCAGGCGAACTGGGCCGCCGACGTGGAGAAGGCGACCGGCGGACGGGTGAAGTTCCAGGGCCTGCCGAAGGCGCCGGCGGCGCCGCCCGGAACCTTCGACGCGGTGCGCGACGGCCTGGTGGATCTCTCCTACGTGACGGCGAGTTACACCCCGGCACGCCACATCCTGCCGCTGATGGCCGAGCTGCCAGGCGCCGGCGCCACCGCCGAGATCAACTCGGTCGCTTTCTCGCGCATCCACTGGAAGCATTTCCAGAAGGTCGGCGAATACAAGGGCGTGAAGCTGCTGGCGGTCTGGACCCACGGCCCGGGCCAGATGTTCACCAAGAAGCACATGAAGTCGCTCGCCGAGTTCAAGAACCAGAAGATCCGCACCGGCGGCGGCATCGCCGAAGCGGTCGCCAACGCGCTCGGCGCCTCGGCGTTCGTGAAGCCGGCGCCCGAGTCGTATGAGCTGCTCAACTCGGGGGTGGCGGACGGCGTGTTCTTCCCGTTCGAGTCGATCGTCTCGTTCAAGCTCGACAAGGTGATCGGCCAGGCCACGGTGTTCCCGGGCGGGCTGTACAGCTCGGCGTTCGGGTTCTTCATGAACGAGGAAAAGTGGAACAAGATCCCGAAGCAGGACCAGGCGATCATCGACAAGCACTCCTACGAGTACGCGGCGCGTAGCAACGGCAAGTCCTGGGACAACGCGGACAAGGTCGGCCTGGACGCGCTCAAGGCCGCCGGCGCCAACATCATCACGGCCGACGCGGGCATGCAGGCCGAGGCGAAAAAGCGCTCGGGCCCGATCATCGAGGACTGGATCAAGAAGGCGAGCGCCAAGCTGCCCAACGCCAAGGCGGTGCTCGACGAGTTCCATGAGGAACTGAAGAAGGTCGCCGCCGGCAAATGAGGAACAGGGGATTTGGGCCCCTCCTCGGGGCCTCCCAAATCCCCCGTACCCCCTGGTGAACCCGGCCTGGGAACGACGGGCGGACGCCGTCCTTGGTATCGCGGCATCCGCCCTTCTTTTTGGCATGATGGTCCTCACGTTCTTCGACGTGGTGGGCCGCTACCTGCTGAACAAGCCGATCCGCGGCGCCTTCGAGATTACCGAGCTCGGCCTGCTGGTGCTGATCTTCGCCGGCCTGCCGCTGGTCTCGCACGCCGACGAGCACGTCACCATGGACTTCATCGACCGCATCCTGCCGCAGCGGATCGCGCGCGTCTGGGTCCGGGTGGTGCACGCGATCTGCGCGGCGATCATGTTTTTCCTCGCCTGGCAGGTGTGGATCAAGGCCAACCGCATCGCCTCCTACAGCGACACCACCGACGTGCTGCGCATCACGATCGGACCGTTCGTCTACTTCATGGCGCTGATGATCGGCCTCACCGGCATCGTGCACGTGTTCAAGATGTTCGTGCCCGGAGCAGCGCGCACCAACCAAGTGACCACCTAGGTTCATGACCGAGTCCCTGATCGGTCTGGGTCTCATGCTGGTGCTCGCCTTCCTGCGGCTGCCGATCGCGCTGTCGATGGGCGTGGTCGGCATCGTCGGCTACGCCTACATGCGCGACTGGAACTGGGCCGTCGCCTTCGCCACCGCGCAGACCAAGATCTACGAGACCGGACGCAATTACGCGCTGACCGTGGTGCCGCTCTTCATCCTGATGGGCAACTTCGTCACGCGCGCCGGCATGTCGCAGGAGCTGTACCGCACCGCCTACGCCTTCATCGGCCACCTGCGCGGCGGCCTGGCGATGGCCACCATCGTCGGCTGCGCCGGCTTCGGCGCGATCTGCGGCTCGTCGATCGCGACCGCGGCGACCTTCGCCAAGGTGGCCTATCCGTCGATGAAGAAGTTCGGCTACTCCGACGCGCTTGCCACCGGCTCGATTGCCGCGGGCGGCACGCTCGGCATCCTGATCCCGCCCTCCACCATCATGGTGATCTA
>Ga0268265_10001005_pt1 | contig 25472 bp, 23 predicted proteins | sample KBSSwiS52_FD_190355 | JGI IMG/M metagenome (GOLD analysis project Ga0268265, IMG submission 190355) | Switchgrass rhizosphere microbial communities from Kellogg Biological Station, Michigan, USA - KBS Switchgrass S5-2 (SPAdes) (version 2) | ecosystem: Host-associated > Plants > Roots >... | reverse complement strand
ATGCCGGTCGATATTCACAAGGGCGAGAAGGTGCCGGGCGTCGAGGTGATCCTCACGCGCCTCCACTCGGGCGCCAAGTTCTCGGACAAGAGCTACCGCTTCTCCGGCGGCCTGCACGGCGTCGGCGTGTCCGTGGTCAACGCGCTCTCCAAGCGGCTGGAGGTCCGGGTCAAGCGCGACGGCAAGGAGCACCTGATGACCTTCGCGGACGGCCGCAAGGTCTCGAACCTCAAGGTCGTCGGCACGGTGGGGGTGCGCAACACCGGCACCACCGTCCAGTTCTGGCCGGACCCGGGCTTCTTCGACTCCCCCAAGTTCTCGATCCCCAAGCTCAAGCATCTCCTGCGCGCCAAGGCCGTGCTCTGCCCGGCGCTGCGCATCCACTTCGTGCACGAGGGCCACGCCGAGGACGACGAGGAGTGGTTCTACGAGGACGGCCTCACCGCCTACCTGCTGGACGAGCTCCACGACGCCGAGCTCGTGCCGTCCCAGCCGTTCGTCGGCCACTTCAAGGGCGCGGACGAGGAGGTCGACTGGGCCGTGGCCTGGCTCGGCGACGAGGGGGACCTGGTCGCGGAGAGCTACGTCAACCTGATCCCCACGACCCAGGGAGGCACCCACGTCAACGGCTTCCGCTCCGGCCTGACCGACGCCGTCCGCGAGTTCTGCGAGTTCCGCGATCTGCTTCCGCGCGGAGTCAAGATCGCGCCCGAGGACGTCTGGGCGCGCTGCTGCTACGTCCTCTCCGTGCGGATGAAGGACCCGCAGTTCACCGGCCAGACCAAGGAGCGCCTCTCCTCCCGCGACGCCGCGGCGTTCGTCTCCGGAGTCACCAAGGATGCCTTCGCGCTCTGGCTCAACCAGCACGTCGAGGACGCGCAGCGCATCGCCCAGCTCGCGATCGACAGCGCCCAGGCGCGCCTGCGGGCGGGCAAGCGGGTGCAGAGGAAAACGGTCACGTCCGGTCCGGCCCTGCCCGGCAAGCTCGCGGACTGCACCAGCCAGGACCTGAACCAGACCGAGCTGTTCCTCGTCGAGGGCGACTCGGCCGGCGGCTCGGCCAAGCAGGCGCGGAGCCGGGAGTTCCAGGCCATCATGCCGCTGCGGGGCAAGATCCTGAACACCTGGGAGGTCGACTCGTCCGAGGTGCTGGGCTCGCAGGAGGTCCACGACATCGCCGTCGCCATTGGCGTGGACCCCGGATCGGACAACCTCAAGGGCCTGCGCTACGGCAAGATCTGCATCCTGGCCGACGCGGACTCCGACGGCGCCCACATCGCGACGCTCCTCTGCGCCCTGTTCCTCCGGCACTTCCGCCGCCTGGTCCTCGACGGCCACGTCTACGTGGCCATGCCGCCGCTCTACCGGATCGACGTCGGCAAGGAGGTCTACTACGCGCTGGACGAGCAGGAGAAGAAAGGCATCCTCGACCGCATCGAGGCCGAGAAGAAGCGCGGCAAGCCGAACGTCCAGCGCTTCAAGGGGCTGGGCGAGATGAACCCGCTCCAGCTCCGCGAGACCACCATGGCCCCGGAGACCCGCCGACTGGTCAAGCTCATCCTCCGGGAGGAGGACGATGGGAAGACCAACGGCATCATCGACATGCTCCTCGCCAAGTCGCGCGCCGGCGACCGCAAGGAGTGGCTCATGCTGACCGGCGACAAGGCCGACGTGGAGATCTAGCTTGGCCCGAACCCGATCCCGTTCGTCCTCCTCGACTCCGCCGCCGCCCATCCTCCCCTTCAACGACGGGGAGCAGCAGCCGCTCCACGAGTTCACGGAGAAGGCGTACCGCGACTACTCGATGTACGTCATCCTCGACCGGGCGCTGCCGAACCTCGCGGACGGCCTCAAGCCCGTGCAGCGGCGGATCATCTACGCCATGTCCGAGCTGGGGCTCGGGCCCAACGCCAAGCACAAGAAGTCGGCGCGCACCGTGGGCGACGTGCTCGGCAAATACCATCCGCACGGCGACGTGGCCTGCTACGAGGCCATGGTGCTCATGGCGCAGCCGTTCTCCGTCCGCTATCCGCTGGTCGACGGCCAGGGCAACTGGGGCTCACAGGACGATCCCAAGTCGTTCGCGGCCATGCGCTACACCGAGGCGCGGCTCACCCCATTCGCCCAGGTGCTCCTCTCCGAGCTGGGGCAGGGGACAGTGGACTGGGGGCCGAACTTCGACGGCACCCTCGACGAGCCCAGGCTCCTGCCCGCCCGGCTCCCGCACGTGCTTTTGAACGGCGCCTCGGGCATCGCCGTGGGCATGGCGACCGACATCCCGCCGCACAACGTGGGCGAGGTGGTCGAGGCCTGCGTGCGGATGCTCGACGATCCCAAGCTCCCGGAGGAGGAGATCTTCAAGGAGATCCAGGCGCCCGACTTCCCGACTTCGGCTGAAATCATCACGCCGCGGGCGGAGATCCGGAAGCTCTACGAGACCGGCTCGGGCTCGATCCGCATGCGCGCCACGTGGGAGCGAGAGGAGGGCGACGTCCTCATCACCGCTCTTCCCTATCAGGTTTCCGGCAGCAAGATCATCGAGCAGATCGCGAAGCAGATGGAAGCGAAAAAGCTCCCGATGGTCGAGGACGTCCGCGACGAGTCCGACCACGAGAACCCGACGCGTCTCGTCATCACGCCGCGCTCGAACCGGGTGGACCTCGAAGGCCTGATGGATCACCTCTTCGCCACCACGGACCTGGAGCGCACCTACCGGGTGAACCTGACCATGATCGGCCTGGACGGCCGGCCGAAGCAGTACAACCTGGTCGACCTGCTGCGCGACTGGCTCACTTTCCGCATCGAGACGGTGCGGCGGCGGCTGCGCTTCCGCTACGACAAGGTCCTGCAGCGCATCCACATCCTCGACGGCTACCTGATCGCCTTCCTGAACATCGACGAGGTGATCCGGATCATCCGCACGGAGGATGAGCCCAAGCCGGTGCTGATGGCCCGTTTCCGCCTGACGGACGTGCAGGCCGAGGCGATCCTGGAGCTCAAGCTGCGCCACATCGCCCGTCTGGAGGAGATGAAGATCCGCGGCGAGCAGGCCGAGCTGGTCAAGGAGCGCGACGCCCTGGAGAAGATCCTCAGCTCGGAGAGGCTCCTGCGCCGCAAGGTCCGGGACGAGCTGGTCGAGGATGCGAAGACCTACGGCGATCCGCGCCGCTCGCCGATCGTGTCGCGAGAGGCCGCCAAGGCCATGGACGAGTCCGTCCTGATCCCGACCGAGCCGGTGACCGTGGTGCTTTCCGAAAAGGGTTGGGTGCGGCAGGCCAAGGGTCACGAGATCGAGCCGCGGGAGCTCTCCTACAAGGCCGGCGACGCCTTCCTCCAGGCCGCGAAAGGCCGGAGCAACCAGCTCGCCGTGTTCCTCGACTCCACGGGCCGCACCTACTCGGCCCCGGCGCACTCGCTCCCCTCGGCAAGGGGCCAGGGCGAGCCGCTCTCGAGCCAGTTCACCCCGCCGCCGGGAGCGACCTTCGTGGGAGTCATGATCGGTCCCGAGGAGGACCAGTACATCCTGGCCTCCGCCGCGGGCTACGGCTTCATCGTGAAGCTCGGCGAGCTCCACGGCCGCAACCGCGCGGGCAAGGCGATCCTCAACGTCTCCGGCTCGCGTCCCCTCGTGCCGCAGAAGGTCAACAACCTCGACACCGAGCTCCTCGCCGCCGCCACGGACGAAGGCCGCCTGCTGATCTTCCCCCTGAACGACCTGCCCCTGCTCCCCAAGGGCAAGGGCGTGAAGATCATGAGCCTCAAGGGCGAAAACCTGGTCGCCGTGACGCCGCTGCCGCCCAACGCGCACCTGATCGTCCGGGCCGGGCAGCGGTATCTGAATCTGAAGCCGTCCGAGTGGACGGAGTTCACGGGCAACCGGGCGCTGCGGGGGAACAAGCTGCCGCGGGGGTTCCAGAAGGTGGTGGGGTTGGAGGTGGGGTAGGCATGCCCATGCGTTAGAATGAGCCCACAGGAGGCAGAGAAAATGAGCTTGTCCGTTGACGAGATCGAAGCCGAAGCCCTCAAGCTCCCTGAAGGATCGCGTGCAGAGCTCCTTGAGCGCTTGATGCTGAGCTTTCAAAGGAGCTTGGACTGGGATGACCCGATTGCTCGCACATGGGCGGAGGAAGCGGAGCGCCGTGATAAGGAGATGACGGCGACCGGGGATGAGGGGGTGCCGGCAGAGGAGGTCTTCCGCCAACTGCGCTCGCGGCGCGCATGAAGGGTGCCAGCTTCAACAGGCTGGCCCGGCGCGAGCTGGCCGAGGCAGTCCGGCACTACGAATCAGAATCCCAGGGGCTCGGTGACCGTCTTCTCGAAGAGGTTTTCCAGGCGCTCGCGATCCTGCTCAGACATCCAGAGGCAGCACCCCAGACCCGAGGATCGATCCGGCGCTTCGTCCTGCAAAAGTTCCCCTACTGCCTCTTGTACCGGCCGACCGGAGCGGGACGCCTTCGAATTCTGGCCGTTGCGCATCAGAAGCGCGATCCTGAGTACTGGATCGGTCGCCAGTAAGATCGACGGCGGAAGATCGACTTTGACCGCAACCCCCAGATAGCCCCGCCTCCCCCGCTGCGTCTACTCTCACTTCCAGGAGGTGAGAGCCATGATTCCATTCCGAGTCGTCGGTATCCCTGAAGAGCTGGCCCGGCAGGCCCGGACCGAGATGAAGTCGCCGCAGTATGGGCATCCCGCCCATGCCGAGGTTGCGAAGGGGTATGGACCGTGCCGGTCCTGCCTCGGCAAGTTCACGACCGGCCGCGACGAGCGGCTCCTCTTTACCTACAACCCGTTCTCGGGTCGGGACCCGTATCCGTCGCCGGGACCGATCTTCGTCCACCTCGAGGAGTGCCCGACCTACGACGCCGCGGCGTTTCCGCCGGAGCTGCGGGACCTCCCCCTCACGTTCGAGGGCTACGGCCAGGACCGCTGGATCGTGGCCCGCGAGCAGGTGGCGGACGGCGAGGTGGAGCCCGCCCTGGAGCGTCTGCTTGCGCGGGAGGACGTGGAGTACGTGCACGTCCGCAACACGGAGGCGGGGTGCTTCATCGCGCTGGTGGAGCGGGCCTGAGGCGGTTCACACAGGCGGGACCAACGGCTGGCATTGGCGAGCACGCGAGCATCTTCGAGGGTCTCGCGTGCCCGCTCCAGCGGTATAGCACGACATCATCCCGCCCCTCCATTTACAGCGCCAGCCCCTCGCGATCGACGTTCTGACGAAACGGCATGGCGCGGTAGCGCGGGCTCTGCCAGTCCTGGCGGCTCCGCACGACGGCGCACAAGACTTCCCCGCTCTCCCATTCAATTTCGTACAATCGATGGCGAACAGCATCAGCGCGCGCCTCGCTCATCGGCCCATCCATCAAAACGAGAAAATTCCAATCGGATTCGGACGCGGCTTCCTGGCGAGCGCGTGACCCGTACAGGATGATCTCCGCCCCGGGTTCCACTTCGCGGATCGTCTGCTTTACACGCTGGAGCAACTCTTCCCGCGGCAGGTCGAGATCGCTCACGTCCGCTCCTCCTCCAGATCGGATTTGGGCTCGTTGCGCAGCCGCCGGCCGCCGAGCCAGACCAGGGCGGCGACGAGCATCACGAGGCCGAACATCAGGAAGGCGCTGTCGAGGTGGGCGGCGGTGGCTCCGGTCAGGGCGTAGAGGAGGGAGACCGGGAGAAGGCCCGCGGCCGAGGCCACCAGGAAGCGCCGCCAGCCGAGCGGCGAGGTGCCCGCCAGGATCGCCACGCTCTCGGCCAGGATCGGGACCGGCCGGGTCACCACGACCGCCAGGTCCCCCCACTTCCGAAGCAGGGCGTCGGCCCGGCGGCGCTCGTCCTCCGGGACCCAGCGGTGGAGCGCAGGCCCTCCCCGGCGACCCACGGCGAAACCGACCGCCGAGGCGGCCAGCCCTCCGAAGAGGGAGAGCAGGGTACCGCCCACGATCCCGAAGAGGGCCCCGTGGGCCACCATGATCAGGCTCGCCGGCACCGGCAGGAAGACATCCGCGATCAAAAGCCCTACGCCGATGGCTGCCGCGCCCCAGCGGCCCGAGCCGGAGAGCCACGGACCCGGATCGGTGAGGAACGGGACGTCCAGCGCCTCCACGATCCCGAAGAGCGCCAGGAACAGAGCCGACATCAGGCCCAGCAGGATCCAGTAGGACCGCATTGGACTCCCTCTTGAAGAAGATCGGAAGAAGTATAGCCCCGGAATTTGCGAGGCAGCGGCTGCCCGCTGAATTCGGGAGGGAAAATTCAGGGGGCAGCGACTGCCCTTCAAATTTGCGGACCCGGGAAGCCGTCCGGAGCGGAGATTTTTGCGGGGCAGCCGCTGCCCTTCAAATTTGGACGGGGAAATTCAGAGGGCAGTCGCTGCCCGCTGAATTCGGACGCTGAAATTTGGTGGGCAGTCGCTGCCCACTGAATTTGGGGCTTCAAATTTGGTGGGCAGTCGCTGCCCCTTGAATTTGTGCGCCGCGGGAGGCTATTCGGAGCCGTTCCCTGCCTCCTGCCGCCGGGAAGTGGACCTCCGGCGGTATTTCCGGGGCTTCGGGCGCATGCCGAACTGTCTCAGGGCCTCGCTCTGGAGTCCGAACACGCCCTTCAGCAGGTTGCAGACCCGCATGGCGAGGTCGTCTCCCTCGGTGCGCATCTGCCGGATCTCCTGCGTCACCCTCTGGTGCTCGGCCTTCAGCCGGAGCCGCTCGACCTCGAGCCCGCGGGCGCGCTCCAGCCGCTGCTCCAGCCCGTCGAGGAGCTCGCCGAGATCCGGCCTCTTCGCCGCGTATCCCCTGCCCGACAGGATCAGCTCCCCCCACCGGGCGAGCGTCATCGCCAGGGCCACCTTCCGCATCTTGTCTCCTCCAGGTCGCTGCCTCTATCTTATCGCGCTGGCGCCCTACCGCCGCCACCCCTCTCCGCGCCGCGGACCTCCCGCGGGGCGGCGGGACGGGCCGCCGTCGCGCTCGCCCCGGGACTCCCCGCCGGGACGGTCGGGCCGCCGGGGGCCGCCGGGACCCTCGGGACGGGCGATCCGGGCTTCCACGGGACGGCCCCGGATCGTCGCGCGCGACATGCGCTCCAGGACCTGGTCCCGGAGCTCTTCCGGGACCTCCACGAAGGTGAAGTTGTCGTAGATGTCGATCGAGCCGATCGACTTGCCCGGCACGCCCGCCTCGTTCGCGATCGCGCCCACGATGTCCGCGGGACGGACGCCGTTGCGCCGGCCCGCCGAGAGGAAGAGGCGCGCCATGCCGCCGTCCGGCGGCGGGACCTCCCGCGCCTCGGGCTCGATCTCCACGTCGAGCGGCTTGTCCCCGCGCGCCAGGCGGGCGGCCGCGGCCGCGATCTCCGCCATGTCGAGCCCCTCTTCCTCGGCCAGCTCCTCCACGAGCTGGAGGTAGAGGTCGAGATCGCCCTCCTTGAGGGTCTTGCGCAGGCTGTCCTTGAACAGGGCCATGCGCCGGGCGGCGACATCCGCCTGAGTGGGCATGCGCATGGGCTCGATGCGCTGCTTGGTGAAGCGCTCGATGTCCTGGAGCATCCGGCGCTCGCGCGGCGCCACGAAGAGGATGGCCACACCGGTGCGCCCCGCCCGGCCGGTGCGGCCGATGCGGTGGACATAGGACTCGACGTCGTGCGGCATGTCGTAGTTCACCACGTGGCTGATGCGCTCGACGTCCAGGCCGCGGGCGGCGACGTCGGTGGCCACCACGATCTCCGCCTGGCCGCTGCGCAGGCGGCGGATCACGGTCTCGCGCTGCGCCTGGTTCATGTCGCCGTGCATGGCCTCGGCGGCGTAGCCGCGGCCGGCGAGCTTCTCGGCGAGCTCCGCGGCGCCGGTCTTCATGCGGGTGAAGACGAGCACGGCCGTGACCGGCTCGGTTTCGAGGATGCGCGTCAGCGCCTCCAGCTTCTGCGGGCCGTGGACGTTCAGGTAGCGCTGCTCGGTTTCCGGCACGGTGAGGGTGCGGCGCTCGATCTCGACCATCACGGGATTGCGCAGGTGGCGAGCGGCCACGCGGCGGATCTCGGGCGGCAGCGTGGCCGAGAAGAGCGCGATCCGGCGCTCCGCGGGGACCTGGGAGAGGATCCACTCCACGTCCTCCAGGAAGCCCATCTTGAGCATTTCGTCGGCCTCGTCGAGGGCGACCATGCTCACCCTGTCGAGCCGCAGGGTGCCGCGCCGCAGGTGGTCCATGACCCGGCCCGGGGTGCCGACGACCACGTGCACGCCGCGCTGGAGCCGCTGCTGCTGGCGGTCGATCGGCTGGCCGCCGTAGATCGGCAGCACGCCGATCCGGCCCAGGTGGCGGGAGTAGGTGTGGAACGCCTCGGAGACCTGGATCGCCAGCTCGCGGGTGGGAGCGAGCACGAGCGCCTGCACCTCGGCGAGCGCGGGATCGAGCTGTTGCAGCATGGGGAGCGCGAAGGCCGCGGTCTTGCCCGTGCCGGTCTGCGCCTGCCCGATGAGATCGCGCCCCTGGAGGAGCGCGGGAATCGTCTTCGCCTGGATCGGCGTCGGCGCCTCGTACCCGACCTCGGAGAGCGCTCTCAAAAGCGGCTCCGCCAGGCCCAGGTCCGCGAAAGTGGGCTCCGTCGCCGTGGTCTCTTCGTCCATGTTCCCTCCTGTGAACTTCGTCACACCCCTCCACCCCGACTTGGAGTACCCTATCAGGCGGACTCCCATACATGAGCCGTCCAACACCGAAGCAGGTCATCCAGGTGGGGGGTCACCTGGTCTCGCTGCCCGAGGGCGTCACCGCTCTCGAGTGGGCGCTGGAGCGCGTCAACTATCAGAATCCGCGCATCCGCGCCTTCCTCGGGTGCATCCGCCTCCTCGACGGCGTGATGGAGAGCAACTACGCCATCCTGCACTGCTCTCCGGAGCGCCTGCTCGACATCTGGCGCAAGGTGCGCCAGGTGGCCGACCTGATCCGCCACCGGATCGCGCCGCTGCTCGACGTGGCGTCCCGGATCCCGGTCCTGGAAGAGGCGCGCCAGAGCGCCGAGACCTCGCTCGGCATGCTCGACTACCAGGTGCTGCGCCGGCTGGACGGCTTCCCGGAGGACGTGCCCGAGGAGCAGCTCCTGGAGGTGCGCAAGCTCCTCTGCATCTCGATCGGCCAGATCCACGCCTTCCTCGTCGACACGTTCGGCGAGCTCATGGCCAAGGACCCCCGCAGCCTGCACGATTCCGACTACTTCCTCTCCCGCCGCTTCCCGCAGGACATCGAGGAGGCCGAGTGGCTGCATGCGACGCTCGTGCGGCTCGGCGAGTACCTGGAGCGGCTCGACGAGGCGCGCATCCTCCACATGACGGCGCAGGCCGAGCGCATGCGCCAGGAGGAGACCGTCCCCACCCGCCAGGCCTGGTCGGAGACGCGGGCCTTTCTGAACATCCTCCTCGCCGGGCTCACGCCCAAGCTCAAGGAGGTGCTCGCTCTGCGCGGCGTGCGCTTCTACGAGATGGAGATCCTCGACCGGCTGGCGTTCGAGATCCCGTGCAACTGCCGCACGGCGCTCGACATCCACGAGGTGACCTGCGACGCGCTCGACGCGCTCCGGGGCTCGGTGGGATCGTCGCAGGCGGAGCGGACCCAGAACGTCCAGGACCTGCTCCATTGCCACGCCGCCTTCAGCCGCCGGCTGGCGAGCCTGGTGACGGAGGTGGACAAGGCCCTGCAGGACCTCGTGGCCTTCATCCCGCTCTGGCTGGAAGGGGTGGAGAAGCGCCGCGCGCTGCTGCTCAAGCGCGAGCTGGGGCAGCAGCAGGCGCGGGCCGAGGAGATGGAACCGTTCGCGGCGAAGGCGAAGCGGGGGTAGGGACTACTCGTCGTCCCGCCGCAGCGCCGACCAGGGGTTCTCGCCCTTGCGGCGCAGGATGCGCATCCGCATCCGCTTGATCCGGCTCCACCTGACCAGGGGAGCGCCGACCTGCTGCTCCAGCATGAATCCGAGAACGGCTCCGACCATCAACGTGCTGACGAATGTAACCATGACGCTTCCTCAATTACTTCTGATAGCGCTGCCCAGGGCGGGCAGACCTGCCCGCTACGGAACGACGCTGCCTATATCCCTTTGACGATAGCCTGGAACGAATTCTAGCTTCCCTCCCCGGCGCCCGTCAACTCTTTCCTACCCTACCTACGGATACGCAGCCCATTCGGTTCAGCCGCCAACGGCATGCGGCTTGCTTTCATAGGCGCCGATCACCGCCCTTTCGTTAGGAGAACCATGGCCGAGACGTTCGAGATTTCCCATCTTCGCCGCACGCTTCGACGCACTTTCGGCTTCCGCTCTCTGCGCGAGGGTCAGGAGGAGGTAATCCGCTCCATCGTAGAAGGCAAAGACACCCTCGTCATCATGCCCACCGGCGCGGGCAAGTCCCTCTGCTATCAGCTCCCCGGAGCCCAGCTCCCGGGCACCACCGTCGTCGTCTCCCCCCTGCTCTCCCTCATGAAGGACCAGGTGGACAAGCTCCAGGAGCTGGGCATCGGCGCCGCCCAGGTCAACAGCACCCTCACCTCCCGCGAGGAGACCGAGGTCCTGGAGGCGATCGGCAAGGAGCAGCACGAGTTCGTCTTCGTCACCCCGGAGCGCCTCGCCCAGTCCGGATTCCTGGACACTTTGAAGACCAACCGGATCGACGTGTTCGTGATCGACGAGGCGCACTGCATCTCGCAGTGGGGGCACGATTTCCGGCCCTCCTACCTGCGCCTGCGCGAGGCGGTCGAGGCCCTGGGCAACCCGCCGGTGCTCGCCCTGACCGCCACCGCCACCCCCGAGGTCGTGGACGACATCCTGCGCCAGCTCGGGCGCGAGGACATGCAGGTCCTCTCCACCGGCGTGTTCCGGGAGAATCTCCACCTGGAGGTGATCCGCGTGACCGGCGAGGAAGCTAAGCTCCACCATCTGGCCCGGCTGCTCGCGGAGATCGAGGGCACGGGCATCGTCTACACCTCGACGGTCAAGGACTGCGAGACGGTCACGGAGCACCTGCAGGGGCTCGGCTTCGACGTCGCCCGCTACCATGGCCGGCTGAGCGGCAAGGAGCGCCACCGCAACCAGGACCGCTTCATGGCCGGCGAGCTCAAGGCGGTCGTGGCCACGAACGCCTTCGGCATGGGGATCGACAAGCCGGACATCCGCTTCGTCATCCACTACAGCATGCCCGGCACCCTGGAGGCCTACTACCAGGAGGCCGGGCGCGCCGGCCGCGACGGGCAGCCCGCCCGCTGCGTCCTGCTCTTCCAGCCCGAGGATAAAAACACCCACATCTTCTTCCTGAATGGCAAGTACCCGAAGCGGGAGCACTTCCAGTCGGTCTACCGCGCCCTGGAGCGCCTCAAGGCCGACCGCCATCCCGTCACCGTGGCGGAGATCCACGAGCGCGCCCGGGATGTGGCGCAGAACAAGGTGCGGGTGGTGCTGCCGGCGATGAAGGACCTGGGACTGCTGGAGGAGCCCGAGGCGGGGAGATACTCCCTGCTGCGCTCCGGCCTCGAGCCCGAGGAGCTGGAGGAGCTCGGCCGCCAGTACGAGCAGCGGGCCGAGGCTGACCGCGACCGCCTGCGCCGGGTCATGCTCTACGCCCAGACCGCGCTCTGCCGCTGGAAGGCGATCCTCGATTACTTCGGCGAAAGCGCCGCCATCGAGGGAGACAGGTGCGGCGTCTGCGACAACTGCGGCCGGCCGATCGCCGAGCCGGTGGTCGCGCACGACCGGCTGGCCATCCTGCCGCCGCGGTCGAAGCCCGAGGTCCTCCCCCTGTCGTCGATCCTGGGCGAGAAGGACGCGTCCACCCTGCGCCAGGGGGACACCCTCACCCTGCCCATGTTCGGCACGGGAGAGGTGCGGGAGGTCGGGGAGGAGAACCTCACCGTCGCTTTTTCGGACGGCGAGGTGCGGGAGTTTCGACGCTAGCCACGTAGGGCTGGTGGAGGTGCACCGGCTTCTGCTTCGCCTTCTTGAACATCCGCAGGTTGAGCACCTCGACGAAGACCGAGAAGCCCATGGCGAAGTAGATGTAGCCCTTGGAGATGTGCTGGCCGAAGCCGTCCGCCACCAGCGACATGCCGATCAGCAGCAGGAAGGAGAGGGCGAGCATCTTGACCGTGGGGTGGCGCTCGACGAAGTCGCTGATCGGCCCGGCCGCGAAGAGCATCACTCCGACCGCGATGACCACGGCGGCCATCATGATCGCCAGCTCGTTGGCCATGCCCACCGCGGTGATCACCGAGTCGAGCGAAAAGACGATATCCAGGGCGAGGATCTGCACGATCACGCCCGCAAAGGAAGCCGCGGCCCGGGCGCTCGCTTCCCCCTCGTCCCCCTCCAGCCGGGCGTGGATCTCGTGCGTGGCCTTGGCCAGAAGGAAGAGCCCGCCGACCAGGAGGATCAGATCGCGGCCGGAGATCTCGTGGCCGAAGACCGCGAAGAGCGGGTTGGTCAGCCGGGCGATCCAGGCGATCGAGGCGAGCAGGGCGAGCCGGATGAACATGGCGAGTCCCAGCCCGACCTTGCGCGCCTTGCCCTGCTGCTCCTTGGGGAGCTTGCCCGCCAGGATGGAGATGAAGATGACGTTGTCGATGCCCAGCACGATCTCGAGCACCGTCAGGGTCAACAGCGCAATCCAGCTCTCGGGGTTGCTCAGCCACTCCATCGCGCCACCTCTTCCGTCCGGGTGATCCGGGAACGGGGCGGATTCTATAGAATCTGGCAGCCATGAGCGACACCACGACCCGCGGCATCCGCGTGCAGGTCGCGACCTTCTACGACGAGGATCGCAGCGCGCCCCAGGAGAGCTATTACTTCTTCGCCTACCAGGTGAGGATCTCGAACGTCGGCGCGCGCACGGCGCAGCTCCTCAGCCGGGAGTGGATCATCACCGACGCCACCGGCTACCAGCAGAGGGTGGAGGGCCCCGGCGTCGTGGGCGAGCAGCCGGTGCTCGCCCCGGGCGAGAGCTTCGAGTACACGAGCTTCTGCCCGCTCTCGACCCCGGTCGGCTCCATGCACGGCGCCTATCGCATGGTCCAGGACGACGGCGAAGCCTTCGAGGCGAAGATCGCCCCGTTCTCCCTGGCCGTCCCGCACGCGGTGAATTGATGCCCGACCATTTCCTGATCCTGCGGCTCGCCGGCGACTTCTACACCAAGGCGCGGAACACGCGGCTGCGCTTCCAGCGGCGTCTCGCGCAGAACGTCCGCGACGCGCTCGACGCGCACGGCATCCCGCACCGGCTGGAGACCACCTGGAGCCGCTTCTATCTGGAGACGCCGAGCACCGCCAGTACCGCCGCCATGGAAGTCCTGCCGCGGGTCTTCGGCATCCAGTCCGTCTCCCTGGTGGAGCGCCGGCCGTGGGAGACCCTGGAGGACGTGGTGCGCGCGGGCGTCGAGATCTTCGGCGACGGGATCCGCGGCCGGAGCTTCGCGGTCCGCGGCACCCGCCGGGGCGGGCGCGAGCGCCTGCCGTTCGACTCGCAGGCGGTCGAGATCGCGCTCGGCTCCGCGCTGCTCCGCCACGCTCCGGACGCCCGCGTCAACCTGCGCGAGCCCGAGGTGACCGCCCATGTCGAGCTGGAGCCCGGATGGGCCCACCTCTTCCACGACAAGCTGCGCGGCTTCGGCGGCCTGCCGATCGGCGTCGAGGGCAAGGCGCTCGCGCTCGTCTCCGGCGGCTTCGACTCCGCCGTGGCGAGCTGGCTGATGCTCAAGCGGGGCGTCCGCCTCGACTACCTGTTCTGCAACCTGGGGGGCGCCGCCCACCGCCTGGGCGTGCTCAAGGTCATGAAGGTGATCGCCGACCGCTGGAGCTACGGCACCCGGCCGCGGCTCTTCGAGGTGGATTTCCAGCCCCTCCTCGAAGAGCTCCAGGCGAAGAACCACCCGCGCAACTGGCAGATCGTGCTCAAGCGCCTGATGCTCCGCGCCGGCGAGATCGTCGCCCGCGACACCCGCCGCCTGGGGCTGATCACCGGCGAGGCCATGGGCCAGGTGTCGTCCCAGACCCTCCAGAACCTCGCGGTCATCAACCAGGCGGTTGCCCCCACCATGCCTGTGCTGCGCCCGCTCCTCGGCTTCAACAAGGACGAGATCCTCGCCCTGGCGCGGAAGACCGGGGTCTTCGACCTGTCGGCGGCCGTGGGGGAGTACTGCGACCTCCTGCCGAAGAAACCGGCCACCCGGGCCTCGCTCGGCGAGGTGCTGCGGGGCGAGGCGGCCATGACGCCCGGCCGGCTGGAGGAGCTGGCCGAGGCGCGCACGATCTTCGAGCTGCGCGACCTCGACGAGTCCGCGCTCGGCCCCACGGGGCTGGAGACCGACCGCGTCCCCGAGGGCGCGACCGTGCTCGACCTGCGCTCCAAGCCGGCCTTCCAGGCCTGGCACTACCCCGGCGCCGTTCATCTCGACTTCCATCACGCCCTGGAGAGCTGGCCCTCCTTCGGGCGCGACCGCGAGTACGTCCTGGTCTGCGAGGTCGGGCTCAAGAGCGCCCATCTCGCCGAAAAGATGCAGCAGGCGGGCTTCCGCGCCTGGAACTTCCGCGGCGGGCTGCGGGAGATGATGGCGCTCGCGGAGCGCGAGCGCGGCGGGGATCCGGCGCTGGCTGCACTGCTCGCCCCCGCCCTGAGAGACTGAAAAGTCCTTTCAGTCCTTTACGTCCTTTACGTCCTTTTGGTCCTTTCCCCTCGCGCTTTATCGCGCTCCGGCAACCCCCGCTTGCGCCAGCGGCCTGCCACCGTTATTCTGAAGATTCGTTTCCGCTTGCTCGAACCGGATGATTCATTCTTTCCGCTCTCCCGCCGAACGCACGCCGCGAACACCGCGCGACCGCGATCCGTGGTTCCGGGCGCTCGCCGAAACCACCTCGACCGCGATCTTCGTCTACTCGGACCGCGTCCTCTACGTGAACCCGGCCACGGAGGAGCTCACGGGCTACACGGCCGACGAGCTCCTGGCGCAGCCCCCCTGGTTCGTGGCCCATCCCGACCACCAGCCGCTGATCCGCGAGCGGGTCCGGGCGCGCCTCGCAGGCGAGCCCCTGCCCTCGCGCTACGAGTTCAAGATCCTCACCAAGGACGGCCGCGAGCGCTGGGTCGACGCCACCTCCGCCGTCATCGAGCTCGACGACGTCGGCCCGGCCGCCATGGCCACGGCCGTGGACATCACCGAGCGCAAGCTGGCCGAGGAGAGCCTGCGCGAGTCCAACGCCCGCCTGGAGAAGGCGCAGGAGGCGGCCAAGGAGAGCGAGGAGCGGCTGCGCGCCATGGTCGAGGCCCTGGCCCAGGAGAAGGAGCTCGCCCAGATCACCCTGGCCTCGATCGGCGACGGCGTCATCCGCACCGACGCGGCCGGCATCGTCGACTACCTGAACCCGGTGGCGGAGCGGCTGACCGGCTGGAGCTCCGCCGAAGCCTGCGGCCAGCCCGTGGGCCAGGTCTTCAACGTCATGGACGAGACCACGGGCAAGGCACTGCCGAACCCGGTCGAGCGCTGCCTGCGCGAAGGCGACGTCGTCGAGCTGCCCGGCTACTCGCTGCTCACCCGGCGGGACGGCCGCGATACCCGGGACGGCCGGGATGCGCGCGACGTGGCCATCCGCGACTCCGCGGCCCCGATCCGCGACGCCCTGGGCCGGGTCGCCGGCTGCGTCCTGGTCTTCAAGGACGTCACCCAGCTCCGCGGCATGGAGCGGGAGATGATCTACCTCGCCCGGCACGATCCGCTCACCGGGCTGATCAACCGGCGCGAGTTCGAGAAGCGGCTCCAGCACTGCCTCGCCTCGGCCCGCGACGAGGCGCGCCTGCACGCCCTGTTCTATCTCGACCTCGACGAGTTCAAGGTGGTCAACGACACCTGCGGCCACCTGGCCGGGGACGAGATGCTCAAGCAGGTCACGGGGCTGCTGCGCTCCCGGCTGCGCAAGTCCGACACGCTCGCCCGCCTGGGCGGCGACGAGTTCGGCGTGCTCCTGGAGGACACCCCGCTGGAGGACGCCCGCCTCGTCGGCGACTCCCTGCGCACCGAGGTCAAGCGCTTCCGTTTCGCCTGGCAGGAGCGGATCTTCGAGATCGGGGTCAGCATCGGGCTCGTTCCGATCACCGGCGAGAGCCTGGACATGGCCCAGGTGCTCTCCGCCGCCGACGCCGCCTGCTACGTCGCCAAGGAGAGCGGCCGGAACCGCATGCACGAGTACCAGCCGGACGACAGCGCTCTCGCCGAGCGCTACGGCGAGATGCAGTGGATCCACCGCATTCACAAGGCGTTCGCCGAGCACCGCTTCTTCCTCTACCGGCAGAGCATCCATCCGCTGCACAACCTCGGCGACGAGCCGCCGCTCTGCGAGATCTTCATCCGCATGCTCGACGAGGAGGGGCGGATCGCCTCGCCCGGCGCCTTCATCCCGGCGGCCGAGCGCTATCACCTGATCGCCTCGATCGACCGCTGGGTCCTCCATGCCGCGTTCGTCTCGCTCGCCTGCCGCACGCTCTCCCATGGCGACGAGACCTGCTTCGCGATCAACCTCTCGGGCCAGTCGATCGGCGACGAGTACTTCCTGGAGTACGTCCTGGAAGAGATGGAGCTGACCGGCGTCGAGCCCACCCGGATCTGCTTCGAGATCACGGAGACGGCGGCGGTGGGCAACCTGACCCAGGCCATGCGCTTCATCGAGGTGCTCAAGAAGTTCGGCTGCCGCTTCGTGCTCGACGACTTCGGCAGCGGCCTCTCCTCCTTCGCCTACTTGAAGAACCTGCCGGTCGACTTCCTGAAGATCGACGGCGCCTTCGTACGCGACATGGTCGGCAGCCCGGTGCAAAGGGCTCTGGTCGAGTCGATCCACCAGATCGGCCAGGTCATGGGCCTGCGCACCATCGCCGAGTCGGTGGAGAACCGCGCCACGCTGGAGGCCCTGAAGGAGATCGGGGTCCACTACGTCCAGGGCTACGGCCTCTCCCTCCCCGAACCGCTCGTGTAGGCCCCTCACCCCCTTTCCCCCTCTCCCATCCCCTCCCTTCCGCCGGGAGAGGGGGGACGGTAGCTCAGGCCTTCCTGCCTCCGGCAGGCACAACTGCCCCAGAAACGTTCCCCCTCTCCCGGTCGGGTGGGTGTGCGATGGGAGAGGGGGCCAGGGGGTGAGGGGCCAGTCTGGCCCGCATTTTGCTCTATCCCCCCGATGTCTTCGGGGGTGAGTGCTTCTATGAGTGATCGTTCATCGGTCCGAGTCCTTTCTCCGGCTTCCTCCAAGGAGGAGCCCGGGCTCCGTGAGCAGGACTTGTTGGATCTCCGGATCTCGGCTCCGGCGCGGGACCTCCGGCCGGATGATCCGCGTCTCCGCGTCCTCGAACAGATCCCCGCGCTGGTCTGGACCACCGACCGCGAGCTGCGCTTCACTTCCGCCCTCGGCGCCGCCCTGGCCACGCTCGGCCTCGACTCCGGCCGTCTCGCCGGCCGCAACCTGTTCGAGCACTACGGCACGCGCGACCTGAGCTTCCCCCCGATCCGCGCCCACCTGCAGGCGCTCTCCGGGGAGGCCGTCGACTTCGAGCAGGAGGTCCAGGGCCGCTGCTTCCACAGCCGGGTCGAGCCGCTGCGCGAGTCCGCGGAGCGCATCGTGGGGACCGTCTGCATCGCCTTCGACGTCACCGAGCGCAAGCTCGCCGAAGAGGCCCTGCACTCGGAAAAGGAGCGCGCCCTGGTCACGCTCGCCTCGATCGGCGACGGCGTCATCCGCGCCGATCCGCAAGGCCGCATCGACTATCTGAACCCGGTGGCGGAGCGGCTCACCGGCTGGTCCTCCGAGCGCGCGGTCGGCCAGCCGGTCTCCGAGGTCTTCCGCATCGTCGACGAGGTCACCCGCCAGCCGCTGCTCGACCCGCTGGACCGCTGCCTCGCCGAGGGCAAGGTCGTGGAGTCGCCCGGCCATGCGCTGCTCCTCTCCGACGACGGCAAGGAGTACTCGGTGCGCGACACGGCCGCGCCGATCCGCGACCGCCGCGGTCAATTGCTTGGCGCCGTGCTGGTGTTCAAGGACGTCACACAGCTCCGCGGCATGGAGCGCGAGATGATCTACCTGGCGAGCCATGATGCCCTGACCGGTCTGATCAACCGGCGGGAGTTCGAGGCCCGCCTCAAGCGCGCCATCCGCACCGCCCGCGCCGAGCAGCGCCATCACGTGCTCCTCTATCTCGACCTCGACGAGTTCAAGATCATCAACGACACCTGCGGCCATCTCGCGGGCGACGAGATGCTCCAGCAGATCACCGCGCTCCTGCGCTCCCGGGTGCGGCGCAGCGACACCCTGGCCCGCCTCGGCGGCGACGAGTTCGGCGTCCTCCTGGAGGACTGCCCGCTCGACCAGGCGCGCCAGATCGCCGAGGAGATCCGCCGCACCGTGCGCGATTTCCGCTTTTCCTGGAAGGACCAGCTCTTCGAGGTCGGGGTGAGCATCGGCTTCGTGCCGGTCAGCAACGACAGCGGCGACCTCGCCCAGACCATGAGCGCCGCCGATGCCGCGCTCTACGTGGCCAAGGACAACGGGCGCAACCGGGTGCACGAGTACGAGGCCGACGACACCCTGGTCGCCGAGCGCTATGGCGAGATGCAGTGGATCCACCGCATCCAGCGCGCCCTGGAGGAGAAGCGCTTCCGCCTCTTCTACCAGCTCATCCAGCCGCTGGGCGTGGAGAACACCGGCCGCGAGCTGCTCTGCGAGGTCTTCCTGCGCATGCTCGATCCGAACGGCACGGTGATCGAGCCCTCCGCCTTCCTCTCCGCGGCCGAGCGCTACCACCTGATCGGCGAGCTCGACCGCTGGGTCGTCCACACCGCCTTCCGCGCCCTGGCCGAGGCGCAGCGCCGGGAGGTCTCGAGGCCGGTCCTCTTCGCCCTCAACATCTCAGCGCAATCGCTCGCGGACGAGACCTTCCTCTTCTACGTCCTGGCGCAGATCGAGGAGAGCCTGGTGGACCCGCGGCGCCTCTGCTTCGAGATCACCGAGACCGCGGCCATCAGCAAGCTCGACAGCGCCATCCGCTTCATCTCGGCGCTCAAGGTCAAGGGCTGCCGCTTCATCCTCGACGACTTCGGCAGCGGCCTCTCCTCCTTCGCCTATCTGAAGGACCTGTCGATGGACTTCCTCAAGATCGACGGCGAGTTCGTGCAGAACATGGTCGAGGACCGGGTCAAGCGCGCCATGGTCGAGTCGATCAACCAGATCGGCCACGTCATGGGGCTCCAGACCATCGCGGAGTGGGTCGAGAACCGCCAGACCCTGGAAGTCCTCAAGGAGCTCGGCGTCGACTACGCCCAGGGCTACTGGCTCTGCCGCCCGCAGCCCCTGGTCCACGATATCTAGGGTTTATAGGCGACCGCGTCGATCTCGACCGCGGCCCCGAGCGCCAGGTCCGCCCGTCCCACCGTAATGCGGGCGGGCGGATCCGATCCGATCACTTCCAAATAAGCCGCGTTCATCTCCGCGAACGTCTTCATGTCCGCGAGGAAGACGTTCACCTTCACGAGATCCTCGAGCGACGCCCCGCACTCCTTCAGAATGGTCTCGATGTTGCGCAGCGTCTGCGTGGTCTGCTCGCGGGTGCCCCCCTCGACCAGCTCCAGCCCGCCGGGCCTGGTGCCCAGCGTCCCCGCGACGTAGATGAAGTCCCCGGCCACCACCGCATGGCAGAATGCAGGCAGCCGTCCCAGCGATTCGACGTTGACCTTTCTCGCTTTCATGGCCGGGGACTGTACCAGCTCCTCCTACGGGATCGGAATGCCGGTGGCGTAGACGTCCACCGAGTCGGCCGAGCCGCCCGTCTCGCTGCGGTTGTCCGTGAAGATGCCGATGAGCTGCGCGCCCACCGTGTCGAGCCCGTTGTAGTCGCCCCACTCGAAGCCGGTGTCGATCTGCGGCGAGATCACGCTCGTCAGCCGCGCCGGCACCGACCAGGTCTGCGCGCCGTCCGAGGAGACCGAGTAGAAGATGTCGACCGCCACCCGCGTGGGATCGCGCCGGGTGTCGTAATAGATCACATACACCTTGCCGTCCGGCCCGACGGCGAGCCAGGGATGGAAGCGGTCGACCGTGTTCGCGTCGGCGGTCTCGTGCGGCGTCGTCGCGGTCCAGGTGTTGCCGCCGTCGCGCGAGTAGGCGACCTGGATGCGGCCGTGGTTGTTCGCGGGCGTGCCCGACTCGGGCGCCGTCGTGTCGGTCCAGGCGGCATAGATCGAGTTCGCATACGTGCCGTTCGTAAGGTCGGCATCCGCGGCAACGTAGATGAAGGCGCGGCGGGTCTCCATCGCCGGGATCGCGAAGTCGTAGCCGTCCTGGGTGATGCCGGCCTGCACCGCGGCATTGAAGCCCGTGCCGCCGTTGGTCGACTTGCGGACGTAGATCCGCTTGGCGTTGTACGCGGGCCAGAAATAGAAAATATTGCCGTTCTTGTCCGTGGTGATGTCGCTGCCGATCCCCTGCTGTCCGCTCGCGGAGATGGTGAGGATCGCCGACCAGGTGTTGCCGAAGTCGGTGGAGCGGGAGAACTTGAGCACGTTGGAGTCGTGCCAGGTCAAATAAAGGTTGTCCCGGAACGGCGAGGTGCCGAACTTGTCGACGTGCAGGTACTCCTTGTCGCTGCCGCGCTTCGTGATCTCGCGCCGCGGGTCGCCCGGCGTGACCGTCTCGAGCCCGTTCCAGGTCAGGCCGCCGTCGCCCGAGCGGTAGAACCAGACGGCGCAGCCGCGCCCGCCGCAGTTGCCCAGCGTGGCGGAGTAGGCAAAGGCGCCGTCCGAGGACCAGTCCACCGTCGGGTCGCAGCAGGTCCCGCCCTGGGGCAGGGCCGCGGCCTGCGTCCAGGTGGAGCCGCCGTTGAGCGAGTAGTGCATCTTCTGCCCCGAGCCCGGGCCGTTCGAGCCGGCGACGACCTTGTTGGCGTCGAGCGGATGGATCTTGACCGCCGACTCGGCGGCGCCCTCGGGCGAGGTGACCCGCACGTCCGAGGAGAGCGCATCGACCGCCTCTTCGATCGCCACTCCCTTCTCCTCGATCACCTGGAAACGGCCGTCCTTCACCACGACACTGCGATAGATCTTGCCATTGATGAGATAACCCTTGTACATCTGCTCGAAGATCTGCAGCGCGCTGCGCGGATAGAGGACGTCGCTGCCGCGCAGGTCGGGATTGGACTTCCGCAGATACACGCGGAAGAAGACGGGGATCGGGTCCTTGAGCTCCGCTTCGTTCGGCGCCAGCCAGGCGAGGTCCGCCTGGGTGAGCGCGTAGTTGCGGTCGTCCCACGGCCCGTACTTCGTCAGGGCCGTGTAATCGACCCGGGGATCGACGCCCTTGCGGTTGTCGATTTTCTGTGCCTTGCCCGCCACCGGGAAGGCCATCGCGGCGACCGCGATGAGGACAGCGAAGATCCAACGCTTCATAGACATACGTCTACTCCTCTGGTCAAAAAGGGGGATCCGGAGGTGTGGCACCATTGCCCCAATCCGGGAGCCTCTTCCCTTTCAGAGTGCGCGAGGGCTGGATTCCCGAGCCGCCCCGCGGATAGTCTCTCGGCCATGAGCACCCTGGCCGCCCCCTCCCTGACCGAGATCCGCGCCGCCCGCGAGCGCCTGGCAGGCACCATCGTGCGCACGCCGCTCGTGCGCCTGAATTCGGAGCGCGCTCCGGCGGAGGTCTGGCTCAAGCTGGAGAACCTCCAGCCCATCGGCTCGTTCAAGCTGCGTGGCGCGGCCAACGCCATGCGCCTGGCCAGCCCCGAAGAGCTGCGCAAGGGCGTCTACACCTGCAGCGCCGGCAACATGGCGCAGGGAGTCGCCTGGAGCGCACGCGAGCTCGGCGTGCCGGCCACGGTCGTCGTGCCCGAGCACGCGCCGGCCACCAAGCTCGCCGCGATCGAGCGCCTCGGCGGCCGGGTCGTCAAGGTGTCCTGGGAGCGCTGGTGGCAGGTGATGGTCGAGCATCAGTACCCGGGGCTCGACGGCCTCTTCCTCCATCCCGTGGCCAACCGCAACGTGATGGCGGGCAACGGCACGATCGCGCTGGAGATCCTGGAGGACCTGCCGGATGTGGACACGGTCCTCGTCCCGTTCGGCGGCGGCGGGCTCTCGAGCGGCATCGCCGCGGCCCTCGCCGAGCTGCGGCCCGAGGCGCGCGTCTTCGCCTGCGAGGTCTCGACCGCCGCGCCGCTCGCCGCCGCCCTCGCCGCCGGCTCCATCCAGACCATCGACTACCAGCCCAGCTTCGTGGACGGCATCGGCGGCAAGATCCTCCTGCCCGAGATGTGGGCGATCGTGAGCCAGCTGATCGCCGGCTCCCGCGTGGTCTCGCTCGAACAGATCGCCGACGCCATCCGCCTCCTCGCCGAGCGCCACCGCGTCATCGCCGAGGGAGCGGGAGCCGCCTCGGTCGCCGCCGCCATGGCCGGAGTGCCGGAGGCGAGGAAGGTGGTCTGCATCGTCTCCGGCGGCAATCTCGACACCGCCAAGCTCTGCGCGATCCTGGAGGGGCGGATGCCCTGATCGACTCCCTCCGGGAAAGGCAACTGGCTCTCGGCCTCAGCGCTTCTGCGCCGTGACCAGGTAGTAGCCAAAGTAGCGGCGGCCCAGACCGATCCAGGGCGCGAGCAGGCAAGCGACGATGTGCCCCCAACGCACGCTGTTGAGCTTCTTGCGACGGAGAAGCAACTCGCCGGCGAGGAACTTGATCGTCACTCGCGGCACGTGGAGGACGCTCGGCGCGATGCGCCAGGAAATGTCTTCGCGGGCGAGCACGGTGAAGCCGTGCCGCTCCAGGCAAGTGCAAAAGGCGGCGAGGTCGGCAAAGCGCTCGACCGCCCAGTTCCGCGTCATGTAGCCGAGCAGGTTGGCGTACCAGCGCGGCAGGCCCACGCTTTTCTTCATGAATCCGTCGGCGACCACAAGCTTCGCTCCTGGCTCGAGCAGGCGGGAGCACTCCTGCACGAACGCCTCCTTGTCGGCGCCTTCAGCATGGCAGCAGGCCTCGATGGAGAAGGCCGCCTGGTAGGCCTCGCCAGGCAGGTCGAGGGCCGTGAAGTCGCCGAGCACCCAATCGATGCTGCCGCGCGCCGCGATCCCCTTGCTGAGCTTCTGCGCCATTGCGAGTTGCCATTCCACCTTGGTCACGGCTGTCGTCGCGACGTCATGTTGCTTGATCAGCGCCCGCGTCGGCGCCCCTAATCCGCAACCGAGGTCCAGGACCTTCATACCCTCCTGGAGGGCGAGCCGGCGGAAGACCTGCTGGCTCATCTCCTCGAGCATGCGCTCGAGCGCCAGCGGGTTCATGCCCCAACGGTAGAAGCCGAAATGCATGTTGAAGTTGCGGCTCCAGGCACGGTAGTCCATGCCCGCCTCGGTGTAGTAGGTCACCAGGTCGACGGGCACCGGAGCCGCCGTCCCCTGTTTGGATGCGCTCAAGGCAGATTCCTATCTCCGGCGAGCGGTATCAATGACATTGGCAAGGTTGAAGAGGTCGGTGATGCCCGCTCACCCAAGTCAGTTCCTCGTCGACCTCCCTGCCCGAGTGGCGGCTAACGTGGACGCCTCAGCGTGCGGCGCCAGCCGTCCGCTGGAGGCGCTTGGATAGGCCTGGAATCGCCTTAGTGAGCCTCCAGACTAAGTAGGGTATGCCCAGAGTAAGCAATCCTACAAATGCAAGTCCCAAGAGAAAAATCGGGGGGCCGAGAATCCAGGGCGCCAGAGTCAAGAGACGTTCTCTGTGACTTCTCCACCTTCTGTACTCCTCACGCCACTCGTCATAGGCCCGGCGATCCTCAGGTGAAGCAATCCCGATACGGAAGCCTCCGGCGAGAGCCTCATATTCTTCTGCAAATGCACCTTTGCCGGCTGCAACTGGATAAATGGTATCTACTCTAACAAAGAGAAATAGGTCTTTACCTTCAAGCTCTGGCCTTGGCGGAATACGTATCGAGACTCGAGGTGATGGCTGGCGAGCCCAATCGCTGCTACTATGGATCATTTGACCCCAATTGTTCTCAGAAACTGCGTGCATCTCCTGAGGCTGCCATGTCACTGGCACTCCGTTAGGATATCCCAGTGGAGTTACCCAAGCAAATATGTAACTTGATTTCCACATCCCATTGAGTGAAAAGTTCAGACTTGAGCCAACTCCGAGTTCCACGTACTCGCCTGGCCGGGGGAGCACAGGGCTAACTACGCTCTCGATTTGATCCGGATCGTTGGATGGAAAACCAAACCTTCCTAGTCTTGACGGGACTTCAGGCTCATCGGTCTCGTGTTGCCAAAGAATGGCGGCGAACGCTGCTGCTCCTGCGTACCATAAAAGTAGGCCCCGGCTTCTTCTCAAACGATTCGCTTTGGCCTCGCGGCTAATCATTAGCGAAGTGACTCTGCGCCTAACGGCTTTGCGGCTGCGTAGCAGTCCGCTCAAGCCGTCGGGTTGGGCGGTATCTCACCGGCTCCATCGCCGCTAAGAAAGTCTAAGATATCTTGTAGCTTTTGGTTGCGACCTTTAGCCACAGACAATCGATCGCTTATCCTCACGATCAAGCTCAACAACGCGAACCAAAGAATGCTCTGGGGATTGTTCTTTAGCGCACCCACAAGATCAGACGATCCGGGAGAGTACCACCAACTAGCTCCGTCAAGGAATCCCTGTCTCTGATTCTTGTCAAGACCATCATAGTAGGTTTGGAGGTCAAAGTTTACGTTGCGGACGTTATGCACAAGGCGATTTCGTAGCTCACTTACAAGTCGAATGAACCGGCGTTCAGGGCCTTCAAGGAGCTCAAGCATCCCGGCTACCACAATTTTTCCCGTACGCGGGTTGCTAAGTTCCAAGCGCTCAAAAAACTCTGAGAGGCGAGTGTCACCAATTGCGTGCGTCAACAGATGGGATACCATTGCCTCGATGAGCGCGTGCATCTTGATGACAAACGACCAGTCGTCTCCCTTTCCCAGATCGAGCAAGAAGCCGTCCTTGAGACCGAACTCTTGTTCGATCGAGCCTACGGCAGCGGCTAGCCTATCTAACTGTGCATCCACGCCTTCGAGCATGTCTTGGCCTCACCTACACCTCAAGTCTCTTCGGCTTCCTCCAGCACTTCAAAGTTCAGTGCCTCCTCCTGTGCCTGACGAAGCAACTCAATCAGCCTCGGGACATCATCTGGATGGACAACGACAAGATCCTCCCCTTCACGGTCGATCTGCTTGATACTTATATTGCCCCCTTTGTTCACGAAGATTTCCAGACCTGGCCGCGCCTCGATGCGTTTCTCTCCCATTTAAGAACCCCTTTTTCAATAACTGTTCAGCGCCTAAATATCGACCTGCCGCCCAACGCTTAGAGGTCTATCCGACATCCTCCTGGCAAGCCCGTCCGGAGTCCACCGCGTTTCGCGGAGGATGTTGGATAGACCCAGGTTGAACGAAACCGCGGGGGAGGCTACGGCTGGTGCCTATGGA
>Ga0268265_10001002_pt1 | contig 25559 bp, 14 predicted proteins | sample KBSSwiS52_FD_190355 | JGI IMG/M metagenome (GOLD analysis project Ga0268265, IMG submission 190355) | Switchgrass rhizosphere microbial communities from Kellogg Biological Station, Michigan, USA - KBS Switchgrass S5-2 (SPAdes) (version 2) | ecosystem: Host-associated > Plants > Roots >... | reverse complement strand
TCACGGTCAGTCTGTCCACGGCCAACAGCCGCACGGTCACGGTGCAGTTCCAGACCGTGGCGGGCGGCACGGCCACGGCGGGCACCGACTATCAGTCCGTCGCCGCGACCACGGTGACGTTCCTCGGCGGAGAGACGAGCAAGCCAGCCAACGTGCCGATCGTGGGGGACACGGTCGACGAGAGCGACGAGACGGTCTTCGTGTCGCTGACCAGCCCTACCAACGCGGTGCTCGGTGACGCCTCGGGCGTGGGAACGATCCAGGACGACGACACCGCCTCCCTCGCGGTCAACGATCCCTCGGTGACGGAGGGGGACAGCGGCACGGTCAGCTTGACGTTCACGGTCTCCCTCTCGGGCGCGAGCGACCACACGGTGACGGTGGATTTCCAGACGGTTGCAGGCGGCACGGCGACGGCGGGCACCGACTACACGGCGGTGCCGGCGACGACGCTGACCTTCACCGCCGGCCAGACAAGCAAGACGGTCGCGGTGACGGTCAACGGCGACCTCATCGATGAGATCGACGAGACGATCTTCGCCAGCCTCACCAACGCGACGGGGGGAGCTCCCATCGCGGACGCCTCCGGCGCGGGGGTGATCGTGGACAACGACACCTCGAACGTCACGATCAACGACGTCACGGTGACCGAGAGCAACAGCGGCACGGTCACGGCCACGTTCACCGTGACCCTCTCCAAGCAGAACAGCCGCACGGTGACGGTGAGCTACGCCACCGCCAACGGCACGGCGACCGCCGGCAGCGATTACGTGGCGGTGGCGACGACGACGCTCTCCTTCGCCGCCGGGGAGACCAGCAAGACGGTCTCCGTGACAGTCAACGGCGACACGGTGGACGAGGCGAACGAGACGTTCTTCGTCAATCTGAGCAACGCTGCAAACGCCACGATCACCGACGCCCAGGGCGCGGGCACGATCCAGGACGACGACACCGCTTCGTTCGCGGTCGACGATCCTTCGGTAACCGAGGGCAACAGCGGAACGGTAAGCCTGAGCTTCACGGTCTCCCTGTCGGGACCGGTCGATCACACGGTGACGGTGGACTTCCAGACCGTGGCGGGCGGCACGGCCACGGCGGGGACCGACTACGTGGCCCTGTCGGCGACGACGCTGACCTTCACCGCTGGACAGACCAGCAAAACGGTCGCGGTGACAGTCAACGGCGACCTCGTCGACGAGCCTAACGAGACGATTCTTGTCAGTCTCACGAACGCGACGGGGGGAGCGCTCATCGGGGACGGCTCCGGCGTCGGAACGATCGTGGACGACGACACCTCCAACATCGCCATCAACGACGTCAGCGTCACTGAGGGGACGAGCGGCACGACCTGCGCAACGTTCACGGTGAGCCTGTCGAACCCGAACAGCAACAATGTCACGGTGACCTGGCAGACGGCGAACGGCACGGCGACGGCGGGCAGCGACTACGTGGCCGTGCCGGCGACGGTGCTCACCTTCACCCCTGGACAGACCGCCAAGACGCTCTGCGTGACGGTCAACGGCGACATGGTCGACGAGGCAAATGAGACGTTCTTCGTGAACCTGACCGCCCCGACCAACGCCACGATTGCCGATGCGCAGGGAGTGGGCACCATTGTGGACAGCTCCCCGCCTCCCACCCTCTCCATCAACGATGTGTCGCAGAACGAAGGCAACTCCGGCGCCGCCGCCATGAACTTCACGGTGAGCCTGTCGAACCCGAGCAGCAGCAACATCACGGTGACGTACCAGACCACCAACGGCACGGCGACGGCGGGCATCGACTACGTAGCGGTGGGGGCCACCGTACTGACCTTCACCGCCGGGCAGACCAGCAAGACCGTGAGCGTCACGATCAACGGCGATACCACGACCGAGGGCAATGAGACCTTCTTCGTCAACCTCACGAGCCCGACGAACGCCGTGATCGGGGACGCCCAGGGCGTCGGCACGATCCTCAACGACGACCCGCCGAACATCCTGATCGCCGACGTATCCGCGACCGAGGGGGACGTCGAAGCGCCGACACCCAATCCGACGATCACCGTGACCCTGTCGAACGCAGCCTCACAGACGGTGACCGTCAACTATGCCACCGCCAACGGGACGGCGCTCTCGACGCTCGACTACACCACGACTTCAGGGACTCTCACCTTCAACCCCGGCGTGACTCAGCAGAGCTTCGTCATGTCTCTCGTGCGGGACAGGCAGCCGGAGCAGACCGAGAAATCCTTCATCAACTTCAGCAGCCCGGTGGGGGGCAATCTGCCCGACAACCAGCTCGAGGTCACCATCTTCGATGACGACCACGTCTACGCCCTCTACGGCGCCGCGAACAGCAACACGATTCCCGGCTGCTTCAACATGGCGGACGTCTTCTTCGAGAAGGGTGCGGTCTATCCGACCAAACCGTTCGCCCTCACTCACAAGCTCGACATGACCTTCGCCGTCTCCTTCGGCAAGTACGACGTCGGCGGCGGCGGCCTCGTCTGGGTGCTGGCGTCGACGCACTCCCTTGGCGACGACGACATGGGCTATGGTTACCTCCCGACGACGTCGATCGGCGTCGAGATGGACACGGTGAACAACTACCTCAATGATCCGCCGGAGGATCATGTGGCGGTCGACCAGAACGGTGGCACGGCCATGCATTCGGGCTACCCGCCCGTCCAGGCGAGCCCGACGTCGGCCAACATCGAGGACAACCTGGAGCACGAGCTGCGGATCACGCGCGATCCGGCCGTCAATCGGCTGGACGCCTACTTCGACGGCTCGTTGCGGCTGAGCTACTACAAGGACCTCATCAATCAGATCTTCGGCGGCAACCCGACCGTGTATTGGGGTTTCACCGGGGCCAACAACTGCAACGACTCGGTCTGCCCGAACAACCTCCTGTACTGGTGCCCGGTGGCGCTGTGCATCGGCGATACGGCCACGCAGCACGTGCTCATCAACGACATCCAGGTCTCGGAGGGCAACACCGGCAACCAGATGGCCACCTTCAAGCTCAATCTCTACTGCCCGCGCAACGAGGTGGTCACCGTCAACTACGCCACCGCCAGCGGCACGGCGACTGCCGGACCCGACTACCAGTCGGCCTCGGGCACGCTGGTCTTCAATCCGGGGGAGACACAGAAGACCGTGCAGGTGGCGGTGTTCCCGGATTCCACGACCGAGCCTGATGAGACGTTCATGCTCAACCTGAGCGGCCCGAGCGCGAACCTGGCCGTTCCCGATACCCAGGCGGTCGCCAAGATCATCGACGACGTGCGGTTCACCTTCGGCCAGACCGGAGACGTGGCGCTCTGGGGCGACTGGAACGGCGATGGCGTGGACACGCCGGGCATCTGGCGCAACGGCACCTTCATGCTGCGCAACTCCAACTCCCCCGGGCCGGCGGACATCCAGTTCAACTTCGGCGGCAGCGGCGACATCCCGGTGGTCGGTGACTGGAACGGCGACGGCATCGATACGGTCGGTATCTTCAATGGCAACTTCTTCTACCTAAAGACCGCCAACACGGCCGCCGCCAGCACCATCAATGTCTACTACGGCCAAGTGGGCGACCGGCCCCTCGCCGGCGACTGGAACGGCGACGGCATCGATACCATCGGAGTGCAGCGGGGAAGTACTTTCCTCCTGCGCAACTCGAACACCTCTGGCGGAGCCGACATCTCGTTCGCCTACGGCAATCCTGGCGACGTGGGCGTCATGGGCGATTGGAACGGCGACGGCATCGACACGCCGGGCGTGTTCCGCGACGGCGTGTTCTTCCTGCGCAACTCCAACAGCACTGGCGTGGGGGACATTACCATCACCTACGGGGCCTTCCAGGACCAGCCTCTCGCCGGTGACTTCGACGCCGACGGCGACGACACCGTAGGTTACTTCCGCAACGGCACGTTCTTCCTCAGAAAGTAAACCCTGCCATCAGGCTGCCCGTAGGCCCATGCCATGGGCAGCCTGACCTGCCTTGACCCGGACCCCGATCATCGAATGCCAGTCCCAGCAGCTCACCCAGGACAAGCGGAGGCAGGCGCACCGTCTATAATGATCGTGATGCTTCGCCTCCCCCCTCTCCGCAGCCTTGCCGCGTTCGCCATGATCGGCGTCCTGGCTCTCCTGCTGCGGACGCCGCTCTGCGCTCCGGAGGTCTGCTCTATGGGCAAGGGCGCGGATGTCCGGGGCTTGTCGTTCCCTGGGGTCGGACTGCTGCCAGCCCGCCGGCGAGCGGACCGCGCACGCACCGGTTCAGGCCCCGCCGCCGGCTCCGGCGTCGTCGCTGAGCGAAGCGGCCTTCCTCTCTCCAGCCCCCGAGCACTGCTCCCCGGAGCCTTCCGCGGCTCCCGCGATCCTTCAGGGTGTCGGCCTGCACACCCTCCTCGCCGTCTTCCTGATTTGAAGCGTCTCTAGGACAAGTGTGTCCGCCGGGCCTCGACGGCTCTGGTGCCCGCCTTTCTTTCTGGAGGAGCTGATGCTCGATCGAACCGTACTTTTCGTTGCCGCCTGCCTGCTGGTCTGGCCAGCGGCAGCCCTGCCCGTTCCCGAGGAGCCTCCGGTCTCTCCTCGCGTCCACTGGGGTGAAGAGCCGGCTCCTCCGGTCGAAGAGCTGGTCGCCGAGGCCCTCGCCCGGTCTCCTGCGCTCGCCGCCGCCCGGTCTCGCCTTGCGGCGGCGCGCGAGCTGGAGCGGTCGGCTGAGGCCCTGCCCGACCCCATAGTCGAGGCGATGCTGCAGAACGCCGACTTCCCGCGGTACACGATCGGGCGGGAAGACATGTCGATGGCCGGCGTCGAGGTCCGCCAGCCGCTGCCTCATCCCGGCAAGCGGCGCGCCCGCGGCGAGGTGGCGGGGGCCAAGACCGCCATGCGCGCCGCCGAGGCCACGCAGATGGAGCGCCGTATCGCGGCCGAGGTCCGGTCGCTCTACGCCCGGATCTACCTGGTGGACAGCGAGCTCCGGTCGCTCTCGCCCGCCCGCGAGCTGGTCGAGCTGATGAGCGCCACGGCGACGGCGCTACGCGTCCGGCGAGGCGGAGCCTCGAAAATCGGCTGGCACCCCTTATGGCCGCGCCGCGAGCGTGCCATGGACGGTGCCGAGGTAGGTGACCTCGGCCACGCGCCGGTACTCCTCCGCCGTTGTCTCCCGGACGGGAGAGAAGACGGACGCCATGGCGTTGTTGATCCAGATATCGATCGGCCCCAGCTCCTGCTCGATCCTGGACGCGGCGCGCTCCACCGCGTCGGCCTCTGCCACGTCGAGAGGCAGCACGAGGGCGCGGCCGACCCCGGCGGAGGCGCCGGTGACGACCACGACCTCGGGCGCTCTGTTCCTGGGCCTCATGCCGGTCTCCTCCTCTCTCGCAGAGCCATCTGCAGCACCTCGGCCAGGTGAAGGGCCTGGCGGCCCGTGGCCTGGGCGATCTGCTCGCGGCAGCTGAAGCCGTCCGCCACGATCAGCGTATCCGCCGCCGCCTGGCGCACGGCGGGCAGCAGCACCTGCTCGCCGCATTTCATCGACACTTCGTAGTGCTCCCCGGCCTCGAAGCCGAACGAGCCGGCCATGCCGCAGCAACCCGAGTCGAGCACCTCGACGTCGAGGCCGAGATCGCGGAGCACCGTCTCCATGTCGCCCATGCGCAGGACCGCCTTCTGGTGGCAGTGGCCGTGGACGATCGCCTGGCGGTCGAGCTTCGGGAGCGTCAGCTTCTCCCGGTCCTGGACCAGGAGCTCGCTCAGCAGGAACGTCTGGCGGCTCAAACGCTGCGCATCCCGGTCCTCCGGGAAGAGGTTGATCAGCTCGTCGCGGAAGACGGCCACGCAGCTCGGCTCCAGGCCCACGACGGGAGTGCCGGTCCGGATGTCGTCCCGGAGCACGTCGAGGACCTGCCGGAGCTGCCGCCGGGCGAGGCCGAGCATCCCGAAGTCATAGAGAGGCCGCCCGCAGCAGAGAGACGTGACAGGCACGGAGACGGTGTAGCCGGCGGACTCCAACACCTCCACGGCGGCCTGCGCGGTCTCCGGATGGAAATGGTTGTTGAAAGTGTCGGGCCAGAGCAGGACTCTCCGGCCCCCGGTCTGCCGCGGCTCACGACGGTGGAGGAACCACTTCTTGAACGGGACGGCAGCGAAGGCGGGGAGCCGCCGCTCGGGCGCCGCTCCCGCCAGCGCCTTGGCCACGTTGCGCAGCAGCGGCGTCTGGGTGAAGAGGTTCGCCAGCCCGGGCGCGTGCGAGGCGAGGCGGGCCCACCAGTAGATCAACCCGAAGGCGTAGGCGGAGCGGGGGCGCAGCCGGCCTGCGTAATAGTGGGAGAGGAACTCCGCCTTGTAGGTCGCCATGTCCACGTCGACCGGGCACTCTTCCTTGCACCCCTTGCAGGCCAGGCAGAGATCGAGCGCCTCCTTGACGTGCTCGTCCCGCCAGCCGTCCCGGAGCGGATCGCCCGCCAGCATCTCGAAAAGCAGCCGGGCGCGGCCTCGGGTCGAATGCATCTCCTCGCGCGTCGCGCGGTAGCTCGGGCACATGGTGCCGCCGTGCATCCGGCGGCACTCGCCCACTCCCACGCAGCGCAGGTTGGCGCGGGCGAAGCTGCCATGGTCGTCGCCGGGATAGCGGAAGATCGTCCGCAGGGCCGGCGGGCCGGAGGAAGCGCCGAGCCGGAGGTTGTCCACCGCGCTGTAGGCGTCCACGACCTTGCCCGGGTTCATCTTTCCCTGCGGATCCCAGATCGCCTTGAATTCGCGGAACGCTTCGATCAGCTCGTCGCCGAACATCCTGGGCAGCAGCTCGGCGCGCGACTGGCCGTCGCCGTGCTCGCCGGAGAGCGAGCCGCCGAAACGCAGCACCAGGTCCGCCGCCTCGTGGAGGAAGGCGTGGAACTTCTCGATCCCCGGCGCCGTGACGAGGTCGAAGTCGATCCGCGTGTGGACGCAGCCCTGTCCGAAATGGCCGTAGAGGGCGCAGCCATAATCGAATTTCTGGAAGAGCCGCCGCAGCTCGCGGAGATACTCGCCGAGCCTCTCGGGCGGGACCGCCGAGTCCTCCCAGCCCTCCCAGGCGTCCGGCTCGCCGGGGACGCGGGCCGTGGCGCCGAGGGCGGACTCCCGCACCTTCCAGACGGCCTTCGCCTCCTTGGGATCGTCGAAGAGCTTCATGGATGGAGCGTCCGGCTCGGCTTGCAGGGCCGCCATGAGCCGTTGAGCTCTGGCGTCCGCCTCCTCGCGCGTCGCGCCGCCGAGCTCGACCAGCAGCCAGCCGCGGCCGGCGGGGAGGAGCTTGACGTTCTGCGGGTGGAGGTCCTTCTTCTTCATGTCCTCGACCAGCAGGTCGTCGATGCCTTCGAGGCCGATCGGCTCATGCTCCAGGATCTCGGGGATGTGATCGGCGGCCGTGTAGACGTCCGGGTAGCCGAGGACGACGAGGATGCGGTGCTGCGGGCTGGGCACCAGGCGCACGGCCGCCTCCAGGATCGTCACGCACGTCCCCTCCGAGCCCACCAGGGCGCGAGCCACGTGAAAGCCGTTCTCGGGCAGCAGCCAGGGCAGGTTGTAGCCCGAGACCCGGCGGGGGATCGGCGGGTAGCGCTCGCGGATCAGCGGCGCATAGCGGTCGCGCAGGTCGCGCAGCCGGCGGTAGATCTCGCCCCGGCGTCCGCCGGCGCGGATGATGCGCTGCAGCTCGTCCTCGCCGGTCGGGCCGACCCGCAGCCGCAGGCCGTCGTAGGTGAGCACCTCCAGCTCCTCGACGTTGTCGTCCGTCTTGCCGGCCATCACCGAGTGGATGCCGCAGGAGTTGTTGCCGATCATGCCGCCGAAGGTGCAGTGGTTGTGGGTGGCCGGATCGGGTCCGAAGGTCAGGCCGTGCGCCTCGGCCGCGTCGCGCAGGTCGTCCAGCACGAGGCCGGGCTGCACGCGGGCGCGCCGCTTGCCGGGGTCGAGCTCCACGATCCCGTTCAGGTGCTTCGAGAAGTCCAGCACCACCGCGACGTTGCAGCACTGGCCGGCGAGGCTGGTGCCGCCGCCCCGCGCCAGGACCGGAGCGCCGTGTCGTCGGCAGACGGACACGGTCTCGACGACGTCGTCGATCGTGCGCGGCACCACGACGCCGATCGGCACCTGCCGGTAGTTCGAGGCGTCGGTCGCGTAGAGAGCGCGGCTGCCGTCGTCGAAGCGCACCTCCCCCTCGAGCGAGGCGCGCAGCTCGGTTTCCAGCGGGAGCTTCGATCTCACGAGCGGCGAGCAGGCTGGCCGGAGAGGGAGCTCGGGGCATCGAGGTGGGCACCCTCGTCCACACCGACTCCGAGACGGTCGACGAGCTCGCCGCCGAGCCAGCCGGTCACCAGCGCCAGCAGGACACCGATCCCGGAGAGGCCGACCTCGAGCGCGCCGGGCGCCGTGGGGGCGTCCCGCCGGAGAAGCCAGCTCAGAACGAAGAGCAGCAGGACCACCACGTTCCCGCCGCCGTGCAGGAGGCCGATCCGCTTGGCCCGGGTGCCGCCGGGGAGCCCCAGCCAATCGATAAGGCCGAAAGGAGCGGCGAGCAGGCCGGACAGGATGCCCGCGGCGATCATGTAGTAGGACACCAGGGCCCAAGGCTCGCCGCCCGTGGCCAGATGCAGGATGTCGAAGAGCAGGGACGTGCCCAGCAGCCCCAGCGGGAACACGATCAACATCTGATGGATGGGATGACCCAACAACCGTGTGTTCATGTCCTCCTCCCTCTCTGGAAAGACGCGCTGACGCGCCTCGGGAAAAGGGTGCAACGACTGTGCCGTTCAGAAGAGATTGCGCTGCGCGCAGGGGTCGTCGCGGCCTCCGCCATCTCAGACCATCTCCTTGACCTTGTCCTCCAGCACGGTGAGCGCGATCCTGCCGCGGTTCGGCTCTCCCTTGGCGAGCGACTCGGCGAGCTTGGCCGCCTGCCTGGCGGTGATCTTGGGCGGCATGGGCGGCTCGAAGGGATCGACCACCGCCTCGACCACCACCGGACCGGGTGTGGCGAGCGCCTGGTCCAGGATGGCGCCGCAGTCGGCCGGATCCTCGACGGTGAGGCCGGTCGCCCCGAAGGCGCGCGCCACGGCGGCGAAGTCGATCGGCTGCAGATCGCAGCCGTACTCCGGATTGCCCAGGAAGACCATCTGCTCCCATTTGATCATCCCGAGCGAGTTGTTCTTGATGACGATCACCTTGATCGGCAGCCTGTACTTGACCGCCGTGGCGAGCTCGGCCATGAGCATGGAGAAGCCGCCGTCGCCGACGAAGGCGACGCACTGGCGGTCGGGATGGGCGATCTGGGCGGCGATGGTGTAGGGCAGGCCGTTGGCCATCGAGGCGAGGGTGCCGGAGAGCGAATACATCTGCCCGCGCTTGACCTTGATCTGGCGGGCGAACCAGGTGGCGACCGTTCCCGAGTCGCAGGAGACGATGGCGTCGTCGCGCAGCCGCTTGCCGAGCTCCCAGGCCACCACCTGGGGCTTCATCGGCTTGTCCTCGCGGGTGCCGCGCTCCTCCATGAGCTGCCACCAGTCGCGCATCCGCTCCTGCGCCTTCTGGAGGAAGCCCCGGTCCTCGTTGCGCCGCAGCAGCGGCAGCAGCTCGCGCAGGGTGGCCCGGGCGTCGCCGATCAGCCCCACCTCGACGGGATAGCGCAGGCCGATGCGGATCGGATCGAGGTCGATCTGCACGCCGCGGGCCTGGCCCGGCTTGGGCAGGAACTCGATATAGGGGAACGAGCTGCCGACGATCAGCAGCGTGTCGCACTCCTCCAGGGCCTCCTGCGAAGGCTTCGTGCCGAGGAGGCCGATGCCGCCCGTGGTGTAGGGACTGTCGTCCGGCACGGCGGCCTTGCCGAGGAGGGCCTTGATGATGGGCGCGCCGAGCGTCTCCGCCAACGGCTCCAGCTCGTCCGTGGCATGGAGGGCGCCGCGGCCGGCGAGGATGGCGATCTTCCTGCCGGCGTTGAGCACCTCGGCGGCCCGGCGCAGGTCGTCCGCCGACGGCAGGGCCGCCCGCCGGGCATGGACGTCCGAGGCGTGGTGGGGCCGGTTGCGCGGCGTGCGCTCGCCGCCCTCCTGCTCCTGGAGGTCGACGGGGAAGTTGATGTGCGAGACGCCGCGGTAGCTCAGGGCGGCGCGGCAGGCGAGATGGGTGACGTTCTCCACGTGGGCCGCGCCCATGATCCGGGTGTTGTACACCGCCACGTCCTCGAAAACGCGGTCGAGGTCCACGTCCTGCTGTGCGAAGGTGTCGATCAGGTCGTGGTAGTGGTGGCCGGTGATGGCGAGGACCGGCTGGCCGTCCAGCTTGGCGTCGTAGAGTCCGTTGAGCAGGTGGATGCCGCCGGGCCCCGAGGTGGCGAGGCAGACGCCGAGCCTGCCCGTGTACTTGGCGTAGGCACAGGCCATGAAGGCCGCCGACTCCTCATGGCGCACCTGGATGAAACGGACCAGGTCCTGCCGCGTCCGCAGCGCCTCCATCAGGCCGTTGATGCCGTCCCCCGGAAGCCCGAAGACGGTATCGACTCCCCAGTCGACCAGCGTATCGATCAAGATATCCGCCGCGGTCCTGGCCATCGCAAGCTCCTTTCCCGGCTCGGCGCGCTCGGGCGCATCACGCCTTGCCGACCCTACCAGCGCGGCAGCCCATCGTTGCCCCAACCGTGTGTTTTCTGCAAGAAACGCACCCGGCTTGCTTCAGAAAGGGATTGGCGTCGCCCCACGGCAAGCCCCGTCCCCCTGATGGCACGCAGCGACGGGAGACCGATCATCCGCCCTGGTATCGAGCCTTCAGGCGGCGCCGGGATTCTTGCGCCGGGGGCGCTGCTTCTCGGAGATCGATTTGATGACGGTGTGGCCGCCCCCGGTCGCTGCGAGGGGCGTCTTGCCTTGCTCGGCGGCTTTCCGAATCAGCTCGATCACCGCCGGCACGCGCAGGGTTTCGACGGTGGGAAGCCGGATGAAGCGGTTCTGCTTGCCGCTGCCCTGCAGCAGCTTCGATGGATCCGGAAGGCTGGCGCCATAGTAGAAGGAGAGGCCGACGCCGTTGGCGGCGGCGGCGAGCGAAACGATGCAATCCGAGGCTCGCTCCGTCGACGCGTAGCCGATCACGAAGAAGTTGTAGTTGTCATAGACGATCTCGACGGCCGTCGGCAGCAGCTTGCGAACCTCGGCACGGCACTCGCGCAGGAGGGCAGCCACCCCGGGCTCGAACTTGTCGATGAACGAGTCGAGCTGCGCTTCGGCTTGACGGTTGCCGGGGTCCGCTTCGGGAGTGCGCTTCGCCGTGGCCATGTTTCATGTCGCCCGCAGTCTTCGGGAAGGGTACGCTCTCCCCCATCCCACGGTCAATCGGATCGTACTCCTCCGGCTCGAGTTACTTCGCGATGCTGCTTGGGCTTCGGAGGCAGCCTGGCGTGGCACCATGGTCTGGGGGGTTCGAGCTGTTACGATTGGCGATCGTGGCCGTGGTGAGCGAGGAACCGCTGCAGCGCGTGCGCCTGGTCTCTCTCGACGTCTTCCGGGGCGCGACCATTGCCGCCATGATCCTGGTGAACGATGCGGGGGACTGGGACAAGACCTATTCTCCGCTCCTCCACGCCGAGTGGCACGGCTGGACTCCGACCGACCTCATCTTCCCCTTCTTTCTCTTCATCCTGGGCGTCGCCATCCCGTATGCGTTCGCCGGACGCCTGGAGCGGTCGGGCGGCGATCGCGGCCCGCTCCACCGCCAGATCGTGCGGCGGGCGCTCATCCTCCTGGCCCTCGGCCTGTTCCTGAACTGGTTCCCGTTCTACAGCGTCAACTGGCCGGCCGCCCGCATCCCCGGCGTCCTGCAGCGGATCGCCGTCGTGTACCTAGTCGCCGCGCTCGCCTGGCTCCACCTCGGACGCCGGTCGCGCGTGGCCCTGACCGTGTTCCTGCTCGCAGGCTATTGGCTGGCGATGACGCGGATCCCGGTGCCCGGTCACGGCGCCGGGGATCTGAGCCCGGACGGCAACCTGGCCGGATGGATCGATCATTTCATCCTCGGCCGCCACACGTGGAGGAAAGCCCCGGGTCCCGGAGATCCGGAGGGAATCCTGAGCACCGTGCCCGCCATCGCCACGGCCCTGATCGGCCTGTTCACCGGCGACTGGCTGCGCTCGCCGCGGACCGGGCGCGAGAAGCGGAGAGGCCTGCTGCTCTGGGGGTGTCTCACCACGATCGCGGGGCTCGTCCTGGGCCGCTGGTTTCCCATCAACAAGAATCTCTGGACGAGCACCTACGTCCTGCTCACCGCCGGCCTGGCGCTGCTGCTGCTCGCCGCGGTCCATGAGCTCGTCGATCTCCGCGGGCGCGACGGCTGGGCACGGCCCTTCCTGGTCTTCGGCACCAACGCCATCGTGGCTTTTTTCGGCAGCACTCTGATGGCGAAGATCTTCTATCTGATCCATTGGACCGAGGGCAGCGAGACCGTGAGCCTGCAACAGTGGCTCTACCGTCACCTCTTCGCCTCCTGGCTGCCGGACTACGTCGCCTCGCTCGCCTGGGCGCTGGCCTTCCTCGCCCTCTGGTGGTGGCTGATGGCAATCCTCTATCGGCGGCGGGTGCTCATCAAGATCTAGGAGCCTGCGCGGCAGAAAAGGACGACAAGGACTCCAAGGACAACAAGGACAACAAGGACAAAGAGGCCGGGCCTCCCTTTTCTTCTCGTCCTTGGTGTCCTTGGTGTCCTTGTCGTCCTTTCCGGTTTTCTATCGCGCAGGCTCCCAGGCTCTTAAGGAGGAGCCGTAGCCCTCCCGAGCGCGGCTCGCCAACGCCATGCGCGTGGCGCGCTTTTCCCTGGGACCGCTGGCGTCTCGCCGGCATCCTCAAGACATTGGGCTGGAGCTCCGGGTGACGGGCGAGCTCCTCGCCCGTCATCAGCCGCTCTTCATTCATATCAGGCGTCATATTACCAGCCCGGCGCGATCACGAACCCGGTGACCCAGTCCTCCTCCGGCCGCTGGAAGGGCTTGGCGTAGTAGAACTGGAGCACCGCGAAGCCGCCCAGGAGGATGCGGGCGGAGATGCCGGCGCTCACCACCGGGATGCGGTCGATCGAGGTCTTCTCGAAACGGATCTTCGGCGTCGTCTCCGAGTCCCAGGCCACACCCGCGTCCACGAAGGCCGAGATCTCCGTGGGCAGGAACGGCACGTCGAAGATGCCGAAGCCGCGGGTGCCCAGGAGCGGCACCCGGAACTCCAGGTTGAGCACGCCGAGACGGCTGCCGATCAGGCGGTCGAACTCGGGGCAGGCCTGGGGATCGCCGGGCACTTCCGTGCACTCCGAGAGGCTGATGTCGCCGATCTCGTAGCCGCGCACCAGGGTCGGCCGCCCCACGTAGAGCTGGGTCAGGCGATTGCTCTCGGCGTCCGTGCCGTAGCGGCCGAGGTGGAGGCCGCGAAAGGCCAGCGTCACCGGCCGCATGAAGAAGTAGCGGCGGTAATCGGCGAGGAACGACTGGTACTCGAGGTCGCCGAACGTGGGCTCGATCTCGAAGCGGTAGCGCTGGCCGCGCACCGGCGAGGTGAAGCCGAAGTAGCTGTTGTCGCCCACGAAGGCGAGGCTGCCCTGGTAGAGCGAGAGCGACTCGGCCGAGGGCAGGTCGCGCTCGGAGCGCTCGACCACGACGTCCCCCACCACCGCGACCCGGAAGAGCTCGGCCTGGAAGTCGAGCCGCGTGTAGCCGACGCTCGCCTCCAGACGGCGCGTGGCCGAGAACGGGAAGCGCGAGATCGCGGCCACCTGGTCCTGGAGGATGGTCTCGCGGATCTGCTCGATGACCCGGGCGGTGACGGGCTGGCCGTCGATCTCGATGACCTCGTTGCGCGCCGTGGTGAAAGCCGAGATGTAGGGCACGTGGCCCGCGGCGCCGCCCCACTGCAGGCGGCGGGCCTGGTTCAAGTAGTAGGCCTCGGCGCCGAACTCGTTGAAGGACGAGCCGCTGCCGCCGTAGAGGGTGAAGCCCACCTCGCGCTGGTTCAAAACATCGCTGAAGAAGGCCGTGATGTCGCCGCCGAACGCGGTGCCGGTGGTGCTCACGCCCACGCCGACCGCGGGTCCCACGAAGTCGAGCGCGAGCCTCGGCCGGTACTCCTCGGTCTCCAGCTCGCCGGCGCGGGCGCTTTCGAGAGGCTGCGGCTCGCCCAGGTACTGGGCCACGACGCTCGCGGCGCGCTCGCGCAGCGGCGGCAGCGCGGCGACGCGGGCGTAGGGGAGCGGGTCCGGGCCGGCCGGCACGCCGCGCGCCTGCCCGGCGTCGAGCGCCTGGATCTGGTAGACCGTGTCGTGGAAGACCGAGAACAGGACCCGGCCTGTCTGCTCGGAGACGGAGAGGGCCGGCGAAAGCCGCGCGATGCCGGTCACGCCCGTGGTCAGATGGGTCACCCGGAAGACCTCGCCGCTCGCCATGTCCATGCGGTAGAGATCGCTCACCCCGGCGGCGTCGGAGAGGAAGTAGAGGTCGTTGCCGCCCGGCCCGAACTGCGGGTTGATACGGTGGCCCTCTTCCTGGCCGAGCGGGACGAGCTCGCGCATCCGGCCGCCGTCCACGTCGATCGACCAGATGGTCATCGGTCCCTGGGCGAGCTGCGTCAGGTCGCTGCCGGCGCCGCGGTCGGAGACGAAGGCGATCGTGCGGCCGTCCGGCGACCATTCGGGCTGCATGTCGGCGAAGCGGTCGTCGGTGAGCTTGCGCACTTGGCCGCTCGCCACGTCGAGCAGATAGAGATCGGCGATGCCGCCGGCCGAGCCGGAGAAAGCGATGCTGCGGCCGTCCGGCGACCAGGCCGGGTTCCAGATCGCGCCGACCCCTTCGACCTCGTAGCGGCGCTCGACGTTCCTTTTGCGCACGTCGAGGATGGCGAGCTCGTTGTCTCCGCCGGCGAAGACGGCGAAGGCGAAGCGGTTGCCGTCCGGCGACCAGGAGCCCGCCGAGTCGAGGAAGCGCAGGGCGTCGATGTGCGGGTCGGCGTCCGAGGAGAGGAGCTTGCTCTTGATCTCGCCGGTGCGGGCGTCAGCGAGATAGAGATCGAACGTGAACAGCCGGCGCGTGGAGAAGAAGATCACCTCCGTGCCGTCCGGGCTGATCACCGGGGCGATGTAGGTGTCGGTGGTCTCCTCTTCCTTGGGGAGCAGCCGCGCGCCCAGGGTCTTGGGCGTCTGCCGCGATTCGAGCACTGGCGCGTAGGCCTCGCGGATGGAGGCTTTCCAGAGGTCCGAGAAGCCCTTGTCGTCGAGCCCGAGGGTCTCCTGGAGCGCCAGCTCGAGGCCGAGGGCGGTGCCGCGGGTGAACAGGCGGCCCACGGTGCGGTCGTTCCAGCGTCCGCCCACGTAGGACCAGAAGGCATGGCCCCAGCGGTAGGGGAAGAAGCGCGGATCGCGGGAGATCTGGCGCAGGTCGGGCAGCTCGTCGCGGGCCAGGGCGTCGCGCAGCCACATGGAGGTCTGGGGCGAGGTCGGGCCGAGGGAGAGGTACTCGGCCAGCCCTTCGATGAACCAGAGGGGGATGTCGTAGCCTGCACCCTGGCTGGAGGCACCACCTTCTCTCACCAGCGGATCGCGCAGGATGTCGTACTGGAACACGTGCACCAGCTCGTGGCCGAGGACGTGGTCGGTGTCCTCGTAGTTGCCGGTGAGCGGCAGGACGACGCGGGTGCGGAGCCCTTCGGTGACGCCGCCGGTGCCCTGGCCGATCAGGCCGCGGACGACCGTGGTCTGCTGGAAGTCGCTCTGATCCGCGTAGAGGATGATCGACTTGCGCTCGAGGAAGTCGCGCTCGAAGACCTGCTTCAGGCGGCTGTACCAGCGCTCGGCCATGCGGGCGGTGTCGCGCACGGCCTTTTCTTCCTCGGGGTAGTAATAAATATCAAAGTGCTCGGTCTTGAGGACCTGCCAGTCGAACTGCTCCCACTGGACCTTGTTGCGGCCGAAGTACTGGGCAGGGAGGATGGAAGGCAGGCAGAGAAAAGCAAAGAGAGCGATCCCGGCCGGGACCGCCGCGCGGCGGACAGGGGGCTGCGTGGGCATCGGATCTCCTCTCGGTCACAATGGGGCTCCGCACGAGACCTGTCGGAACCCATGGACCGTCGGAGGAAGGACAAGCCCCGGCGGAGCCCCATCCGTGACTCTATTCAAAACCGGTGCCGGCCCCTCACCCCCTGGCCCCCTCTCCCATCGCACTCCCACCCGACCGGGAGAGGGGGAAGATCGATCATGGGAGGGGGCGCCCCTCTCCCGGGGGAAGGGAGTGCGATGGGAGAGGGGACGGGGGTGAGGGCTCCGCCTCCGGCTTGCCTGCGAAGAGCCGTTTCAGGCGCAGCCGCAGGAGGCCGGCTTCGGCCGCCGCCCAGAGCCGCAGGCCGCGGGCGGCCATGCGGAACGGGGCGAAGCCCAGGTTGTAGAAGGCCTTGATCCTTCGTCCGTCGTTGCGGAAGCCCGCCTCTCCCATCTCCCGGCGTGCCAGGGCGATCTTCTTGAAGCGCCGGTTGTAGATCCGCATCAGGTGGTAGCTCAGGAAGGCAGGTTTGGGGCCGAGGACGGGCATCCAGTGGAACCTGCCCAGCACCCGGTAGGCGGGGATGACCACGAAGATGTAGTACTGCGCCGTCTCGATGAGGAACGAGGCGGAGAGCAGGTCGTGCTCCCCCATGTAGAAGTACTTGTCCTTGTAGATCGAGCCGAAGAAGCGCCAATAAGAGCGCAGGAAGACCTCGTTGTGCTCGGCAATCCGGGCGGCGACATCCTCCCCATGGCTCTGGGCCTTGACGATCTCCACCGTGGCCTCGACGCTGAAGGCGGCGTGATCGAGCCCCGGCGAGTAGTAGGGATCGAGGAACGCGGCGGCATCGCCCACGAGCGCCCAGCCGTTGCCCATGTACTGCTTCGTGACATAGGCCAGGTTGGAGAAGGTCCGGAGGTCCTCCGGCCGCATCCGGGCGCCCTGGAGCAGCTCGGCGGCCATGGGGATGCGCTGCAGGAAGGCGTCGTAATCGGCCCCCAGTCCCTTTCCCCAAGCCGGCTTCCCCCGGTCGAGGTGGACGAGGCGGGTGTCGAAGACCACGCCGATGCTGGTCTCGCCGTTGCCGAGCGGGATGAACCAGACCCAGTAGCCGAAGCCCATGTAGTGGTTCGTGGCCAGGCGCCGGGAGCTGACGTTGCCCCGCGAGAGGGAGAGCGGCCCGCGCGCCGCGAAGTCGTCGATGTGGCGCACGTCCTGCCAGCGGCACCAGACCGCGGCCGTGGGGTGCTCCTTGTTGCGCTCGATCAGGCCCAGGCGCTTGCCCAGGAAGCAGGCGCGGCCGGTGGCGTCCAGGACCCAGCGGCAGGAGACGGTCTCCGTCTTCCCATCCTTTTCGATCGTCACCTTGTGGTCGAAATCACCCAGCTCGACGTCCTGGATGCGGGCCGGCCGGAGCAGCTCGGCTCCCTCCTCGACCGCGGTGGCGAGGAGGTGCTCGTCGAGCGCGTCGCGGCGGAGCTGGAAGGCGGGGACGGTGCTGCGCACGAATCCGCCCGACTCGCTGGCGTTCGCGTGCCCGCGCACCTTGTCGTTATGGAACCAGTAGCGCAGCCCCTCCTTGGGGAGGTGCTCGCGCTCCAGGTGCTGCCACTGGGCGAGCCGGCGGGTGAGGAACATCCCCGACATCTCGGTGGTGGCCTCCCCCACCTTCTCGTCGAACCGGCTCTGCCGCTCGACGATCAGCACGGACAGGTCGGGCTGGTCCCGCCGCAGCAGGATCGCCGCCGAAGCGCCCGAGAAGGCGCCGCCGAGGATGATGACGTCGAAGCGCCGCATCAGGGGGAGCATAACAGGGGTCCGGCACCCGGGGCGGACGGGCGCCTACCGGAAGTAGCCGGTGACGTCGACCACCACGTGCACCGCGCCGCTCGACTGGTTGTGCACCAGCACGGTGCCGGCGCCGTCGGTGGCGAGCGTGACGAGGGCGAGGGAGGCGAGCGTCCTGCCGGGGCTGAAGGAGACCACCCAGGTGCCGAGGGCGAAGCTGTCGCCCGGATAGACGCCGAGGTGCCCGGCCTGGGCCGGCGACACCACTGTCACGTTGGCGGCCACCGCCTTGGCGTCGGCGGGCACTCCGCAGGCGCCGCTCACGGGGAATGACCGCAGCGCTTGGCCGTCGAGCGCGGGCCCGCCGCGCGGCCCCGCCGCGTTGCGGGTGTCGACGAGCCGGCACGGAGCAAGGGTGTAGAAGTCGCTCGCCGCCGGCGGTGGCCAGTAGAAGAATCCGGGCGACAGCGTGTCGGCGGCGCCGCCGGGATTGGTGACGGTCACCGCCACCGTCCCCGCCGCGTGCGCCGGCGTGACGGCGGTGATGCGAGTGGCGCTCTGCACCACGACCGAGCCGGCGGCGGCGCCGCCGAAGCTCACCGTCGCGCCGGCGGCGAAGCCGCTGCCGGTGAGCGTCACTGCCGTGCCGCCGCTGGTCGGACCGCTCGGCGGCGACACCCCCGTGAGCTCGACGGCAGGCGGTACTCCGCCGGTGTCGGGCAGGATGCAGGCGGCGGCGCCGGCCACCAGCGGTGTCCTGGCCTCGATCTTGGGCGCCAGCAGGCTGATCGAGGTGGGGTGGAAGACCGTTTCCGCCGAGCACCCCGCCAGCAGGTGGCAGTAGCTCATCAGCGTGCCGCGGGCGCTCACCCCCTGGTAGGTGGCGGGGGCGGGGCATTGCGGCGTGCCGGCGAAGCACGCCGCGCCGGCGAACGACTCGCCGCTGAAGCAGTTGTCGGGGTTGGCGAGGCCGAGGGTGTTGTAGCAGTGGGTGTGCGGCGAGCCGAAGACGTGGCCGATCTCGTGGGCGGTCACCTGCAGGTCGCTGCGGTTGGGCGCGGTGCCGGTCGTCGTCACGCGGCTGAAGGCGTAGCCGTACGCCTTGCTGCACAGGGCGTCGACCCAGGCGACGCCGGCGGCGCCGAAGCCGCCGCGGCCGGAGAGCATGAGGGTGAGGGCACGCGGCACGCTTGCCAGGTTCGCCGACCAGTAGCGCGTGAGCTCGTCGAGCTTCTGTCCGTTGCTGTCGTCGGAGTAGGGCGGCGCGTCATTGACGGTCCATGGGTCCGGCGCCGTGCGCAGGTAGGTCGTCCCCTGCACCAGCCGCACCAGCAGGTCGCGCTGGTAGATGGCGTTCATCTGCGCGAACAGGCTGGCGACGTAGTTGGTGGCGGCCGCGGTGTCGTTGGCGAACTTGCCGGCCATGAGCTGGTTGTCGGTGTCGACGGCGACGGTGGCGGTGTGCAGGCTGGTGATCGCCGCCGCGCCCACGCGGTCCGCCGCGGCCATCGCGGCCATCGCGGCGAGACCGTCAGCCGACCTGCCCCGCGGCACCTGCGGGTCGGCGCATTGCCAGTCCTTGCCAGGGTCGGCCTCGACCCGCTGCAACAGCCAGCGCGGCCCCAGCACGTAGCCGCCGGGAGGGGGATGCCAGCTCGGCGGCACCGGCCTGAACTCGAAGGCGCCGTCGGGGCCGAAGGTCATTCCCATCAGCTCGCGGCGATGCGGGTCGATGCCGACCATCACCCGCAGGCGGTCGTCGCGCGCCGCGCCGCCCCATAGGTAGACCCAGCGCGAGCGCGGCAGCTGTTGCCGGCGCCCGCCGCGCAGCTCCCAGAGCTGGGCTCCCGGCGCGTAGACATCGTGGCGGGTGAGCAGGACGTCCTCGCGTTGGCCCGGCATCAGCGGCCAACCGGCGAGCTCCACCCGCTCCTCGACCGCCACGGCCAGCAGCCGGTCGAGCACCTCCGGCGCCAACGTGACGATCTCGGCGCGATCGTCGAAGCGGGCTAGCTCGACGATCTCGCCGGGGGGCTGCTCGTCCAGCAGCGGCCGCTCGGGGCGCGGCTCCTCGCGCTGCGCGTGCGCGCTCGCCGCGCAGGAGGAGAGGACCGCCCAGGCCATCAGGAGACGAATCGGCAGGGAACGTCCGCAGCTCGCCACGGCGGCACTGCGCTGCAAAAGAGGTTCCACCCGCCCCCAGGGCTTGCGGAACCCCTTCAATCCAGGCACAATACGCTGCGGAACATGCCGCCGTCCCGACCTACCTTCGTCCGCCCACCCCTCCGCGTACGCTAGCGAAGTCTCTACAGCGCATCAGATTGGAGAGAGCTTGAGTCGCAAGATGCTGATCAACGCGCAGCGCTCGGAAGAGCTGCGCATCGCCATCATCCAGGGCAACAACCTGGAAAACTACCAGGTGGACATCGCCGAGTCGGGTCTCACCCGCGGCAACATCTACCGCGGGATCATCGCCAACATCCAGCCCAGCCTGAACGCGGCGTTCATCGACTACGGCCTGGAGCGGCACGGGTTCCTGGCCATCCAGGACGTCGTCCCGGAGGCCTACTACCACTCGCCCCGCGGCGGCCACCCGCGCATCGAGGACGTGCTGGAGAAGGGCAAGCCCATCGTGGTCCAGGTGGCCAAGGACGCCATCGGGCAGAAGGGGGCGGCCCTCACCACGAGCCTGTCGCTCGCCGGCCGCTACCTGGTCCTCACCCCGTTCGAGTCCACCCGCGGCGTCTCCCGCAAGGTCGAAGACGAAGACACCCGCAAGAAGCTCAAGGCGCTGGCCAACGGCCTGGACCTCCCGGAGGGCTGCGGCATCATCGTGCGCACCAATGCCCTGGACCAGACCAAGGCCACGCTCAGCCGCGACCTGGCCGCCCTGCTCCGCCTGTGGAAGCGGGTGCAGGCCGCCGCCCTCGACGGCAAGGGCACCCGGCTCATCTACACCGACCAGGACCTCATCCTCCAGGCGCTGCGCGACTACCTGGACTCGAGCATCGAGGAGGTCCTCGTCGACGACGAGGAGGCGTTCCAGAAGGCCCGCGCCTACATGCAGGCCTTCATGCCGCGCGGCAAGACGCGCCTCACCTGGTACTCGGAGCGCCTGCCGCTGTTCTCCCGCTACGGCCTGGAGGCCCAGATCGACCGCATCTACGAGCGCCGCGTCGATCTGCCGAGCGGCGGCTCGATCGTCATCGACGGCACCGAGGCGCTGACCGCGATCGACGTCAACTCCGGCCGCTCCACCAAGGCCGCCACCCAGGAGGAGACCGCGCTCCACACGAACCTGGAGGCCGCCGGTGAGGTCGCGCGCCAGCTTCGCCTGCGCGACATCGGCGGCCTGCTGGTCGTGGATTTCATCGACATGCGGGCGTCGAAAAACCAGCGCAAGGTCGAGAAGGCCCTCAAGGACGCGCTCAAGGCGGACAAGGCGCGCACCACCGTGGGCCGGATCTCGCCCAACGGCCTGCTGGAGATCAACCGCCAGCGCATCCAGCAGGCGCTCCAAGTGCGCACGCACCGCACCTGCCCGACCTGCAACGGCTCCGGCCGCTTGGCGAGCGAGGAGATGGTGAGCGTGTCGCTGCTGCGCCGCATCGAGGCGCGCGCGGCGAGCGGCGCCATCCAGGGGGTCCGCGTCGGGCTCCATCCCGAGCTCGCGGACGCCTTCCAGAACGGCCGGCGCAAGGAGCTGTCGGACCTGGAGCAGGAGTTCGACCTCAAGATCGAGATCATCGCCGCACCCGGCCTGCACCGGCCGGACGAGCAGATCGAATGGGTCAAGCGCGAGCGGCCCCTTCCCGCGCCCAAGCCCAAGCCTGCAGCCGTGACCCTTCAGCCCTGGGACCTCGCACTGCCGGATGCCGACGAGGAGGAGGACGAGGAGGAAGCTCCGGTGGCGGCGCCGGCGCAAAAGGTCGCCCGGGAACGGGGCCGCGGCCGGGACCGCGACCGGGGGAAGGACCGCCGCGAGCGAGCGGAGCCGCCGAAGCCTGCCCAGCCTACTGAAACCGCCGAGCCCGCCGAGCGTGCCGCCGCCGAGGAAACCGGACCCGAGGCCGAGGCCAGGCGACGGAAACGCCGCCGCGGCGGGCGCAAGCGCAAGAAGGTGAACGGCAACGGGCTCACCGCCGGCGCGCCGCCGGCCGAAGCCGCGTTCCAGGTCCACTCCGAGCCCGAAGGCGCGGAGGACCATGAGCCTCACTGGGAGGATGACGGCGGCGAGATTGGCGAGGGTGGAGAGCCCGATCATGCCGCCGAAGGCGAGGGCGGTGCCCTCGGTAAGCGGGACCGCAGCCGGCGCCGCCGGCGCCGCCGCGGCGGCGCGCGGAGCCGGGAGGACAAGGGAGGCGGCGAGGCTACCGCGAGCGTGCCCGCGCAGGAGGAGGCGCCTCCGCCACCCCCTCCGAGCTGGGACAACCCCGAGTCCTGAGGAGAGCACCGGAAAGGACACCAGGGACACCAAGGACATCAAGGACGCCGGAGCTGCTTGTCCTTGAAGTCCTTGGTGTCCTTGGTGTCCTTTACGTCCTTCATCCGGAAATCTCAAATCGCCGTAGAGCGGTGCAGTGACCATCCCAGAGAGGAGGAAGCTGCATGCAATTCCAGGTACAAGACCTCATCATCGTGCTGCCTGATGAAGGCGGAGACCTGCTCGCCGGGTGCACGGTCTCGTGCACGCCGTACGGCTGCACCCGGCCGGACAGCAAGCGCTGCGATCCAGGAACCTGCAAGATCACCGTCTGCAACGTCCCTACCCGCCTGCCGACTCAACCGATCGGCTTCGAAGGCTTCACGGAGCAGTTGGCGACGCTCAAGGAGCAGCTCCGGGTCCAGATGGCGATGGTCGAGCAACAGGAGCAGATCCTCCTGCAGCAGGCGGGTCCGCAGAGCGTGGAAGAGGTCGAGCAGATCGAGAAGGCGCTCCGCAGCGCGCTCGACGAGGTCGGCAAGCAGAAGAAGAAGCTTCAGGCCGGATCGGCGAAGAAACCGGCCCGGAAGCCCCAGCAGGGCGCGAAGTAGGCACGGGCCTAGCGCTCGTGCGAAGATGAGAGCGGGCAGGGCACGACCTGCCCGCGGCTCACTGGAGGCCTCCGATGTTCGAACGGATCACCTTCGACCCGAGGATCATGGGCGGGCGCGCCTGCATCCGCGGCATGCGGATCACCGTCAGCCACGTCGTGAACCTCGTGGCAAACGGCATGACGGTCGAGGAGATCGGCCGTGAGTATCCCGACCTCGAGCCGGAGGACATCCGCCAGGCTCTCCAGTACGCGGCCTCCCTGGCCGGCGAGGAGATCTACCCCCTGCCTGTCGCCTCATGAGGTTCCTTACCGACGTAGGAGCCTCGCGCACCACGGCCGAAGAGCTGCGCCGGCATGGGCATGACGTGCTCCACCTCCGCGAGGTGGGACTGCACCGGCTTCCCGACGACCAGATCCTGACCCGCGCCCGCGAGGAGGGCAGGATCGTCATCACCTTCGACCTGGATTTCGGAGATCTGCTCGCCGCGGGCGGTTATTCGCTGCCCAGCGTCATCCTCTTCCGGCTGCGCAATCCGACTCCCCTCTCGGTGAACACCAAGCTGCTGGAAATCATCTCCGAGAGAGGGGCAGACCTGGAGCGTGGCGCGATCGTGATCGTCGAAGACCGGAGATACCGGCTGCGACGACTTCCCATTCAACGGTAGAAGATCGGGAACCCCCGCGGGTCGGCTTCGTACATGAGGTCGTACACCGCTTCGAACACCGACTCGCGGTTGGGCTTGGAGAAGTAATCGCCGTCCGAGCCGTAGGCCGGGCGGTGCTCGCGGGCCGCGAGGGTGCGCGGCGCGGCGTCGAGCCAGGCGTAGCCGCCCTGCACCTCCAGCACCTGCTGCATCATGTAGGCCGAGGCCCCCCCGGGCACGTCCTCGTCGAGGAACAGCACCCGGTTCGTCTTCCTGAGCGACTCGACGATCCGGCCGTGGCGGTCGAACGGCAGCAGCGTCTGGACGTCGATCAGCTCGACCTCGATCCCGACTCCGGAGAGCCTCTCCGCCGCCTCCATGGCGATCCGGCAGAGCGGGCCGTAGGTGACCACGGTCACGTCGCTCCCCTCGCGCAGCACCTCGGGCACGCCGAGCGGCACCGTGAAGTCGCCGATGTTCGCGGGCAGCTTCTCCTTCTGGCGGTAGCCGTTCAGGACCTCGATCACAATGCCCGAGTCGTCCGACCGCAGCAGCGTGTTGTAGAAGCCGGCCGCCTGGGTCATGTTCCGCGGCACGCAGACGTAGATGCCGCGCACCAGGTGGATGATGCCCGCCATGGGCGAGCCGGAGTGCCAGATCCCCTCCAGGCGGTGGCCGCGCGTGCGCAGGATGACCGGCGCCTTCTGCTGCCCCTTCGTGCGCCAGCGCAGGGTCGCGAGGTCGTCGGAGAGGATCTGCAGCGCGTAGAGGATGTAGTCGAGATACTGGATCTCGGCCAGGGGCCGCAGGCCGCGCATGGCCATGCCGATCGCCTGGCCCACGATCGTGACCTCGCGGATGCCCGTGTCCGTCACCCGCAGCGGGCCGTACCTGGCCTGCAGGCCGGCGAAGCCCTGGTTGACGTCGCCGATCTTGCCCACGTCCTCGCCCAGGGCGATCAGGTTCGGATGGTGCCGCAGGTTCCAGTCGAAGCAGGCGTTGACCACCTCGAAGCCGTTGACGAGCGGCGCGTCCGGCGCGTAGGCCGGCGCGACCGCGGGGACCTTCAGCGCCGACTCCGGGCCCGTGCTGTAGACCTCCGAGTTGAAGCGGTCCTCGTTGATCCGGTCCTGCTCGCGCTTCCAGTCGAGCAGCCGCCGGGCGGCAGGCAGGTCCTCCCCCGCCGTCGCCAGGAGAGCGCCGTGGAGGGCCGCCATCACGTCCCGACGCATGGGCGCCTGGAGGCGCTCCAGCTCCTGGCGGATCGGCTCGATCTCCGCGCTGTTGCCGGATTCGCGAGCGAGGTCGGCGGTCAGGGCAAGGACAGTCTTCCGGTCCTCCTGGATCGGACCGACGAACGCCTTCCAGGACCGCTCCTGCGCCTCGCGCACGGTGCGGGCGGCCTCCTGCTCCAGCGTCTCGATCTCGGAGGCGGACGCGATCCCCTGCGCGAGCATCCACTCGCGCATTTTGCGCAGGCAGTCGAGCTCCTCCTCCCAGGCCAGCCGCTCCGCGCTCTTGTAGCGCTTGTGGCTGCCCGACGTGGAGTGTCCCTGCGGCTGCGTCATCTCCACCACGTGGACGATCGCCGGCACGTGCTCCCGGCGCAGGATCTGGGCCGCGTTGAGGTAGGTCTCGCAGAGGCCGGCGTAGTCCCAGCCCTGGACCGTGTAGAGGTCGTATCCCTGGCGGGTGCCGGGCGCGCGCCGGAAGCCGGAGAGGACGGCCGACAGATCCCCCTTGGTGATCTGGTGCTCGTTGGGGACCGAGATGCCGTAGCCGTCGTCCCAGATCGAGACCATCATGGGGATGCCGAGCACGCCCGCGGCATTGACCGCCTCCCAGAACATGCCCTCGGCGCAGCTCGCGTTGCCGATGGTGCCGAACGCGATCTCGTCGCCGTTGCGGGAAAACTGCGTCATTTCGCGCAGCTCGGGCAGCTCGCGGTAGAGCTTCGAGGCATAGGCGAGGCCGACCAGGCGCGGCATCTGGGAGCCGGTGGGCGACACGTCCGCCGAGGAGTTGAGGCGGCCGGCGAGATCGTGGAAGCGGCCGTCCGGCCCCACCAGGCAGGTCG
>Ga0268265_10000999_pt1 | contig 25670 bp, 23 predicted proteins | sample KBSSwiS52_FD_190355 | JGI IMG/M metagenome (GOLD analysis project Ga0268265, IMG submission 190355) | Switchgrass rhizosphere microbial communities from Kellogg Biological Station, Michigan, USA - KBS Switchgrass S5-2 (SPAdes) (version 2) | ecosystem: Host-associated > Plants > Roots >... | reverse complement strand
ATGACAGCACGTTGTATCCGACGATTGGGTTGAACGCGGTGGCGGGTAAGCCCATCGAGGAGTGGGGCACTGATCCGGTGCGTTATGAGGACATGATTCCGGGCTGTTATGACCCGGTGGCGCGGGTCAAGGACATGGATCTCGACGGGGTGCAGTCGGCGTTGTGCTTTCCGTCGTTTCCGGGGTTCGCGGCGGGGACGTTTCATCGGGCCAATGATCGTGAGCTGGCTCTGTTGTGCGTGAAGGCGTGGAACGACTTTTACATCGATGAGTGGTGTGCGACGGCGCCGGACCGGTTCATCCCTTTGGGGTTGCTGCCGATCTGGGATGTCGATGCCTGTGTGGTGGAGGCTGAGCGGTTGGCTGCCAAGGGGGCGCGCACGGTGTCGTTCCCCGATAGTCCGGTGCCGTTGGGTTTGCCGTCGTTTCACTCCGATCATTGGGACACTCTGTGGCAGGTGTGCTCGGATGCGGGAATGCCGTTGTCGCTGCATTTCGGCTCCGGTGGTTACGTGCCGGGGTTTTCGTTTTCGGGGATGAGCGCGTCGCAGGCCGACCTGGCCAAGCAGAACGTGTCGGCGCCGTTCGCGGTGGCGATTACGTTGTTTGCGACCAATCTGATGTGGTCGACGGTGGACTTGTTGTTCTCGGGCAAGCTGCAGAAGTTCCCGAACCTGCAGATTTCGTTGTCCGAGGGTGGTATCGGGTGGCTGCCCTACATCTTGGAGCGTGCCGACTACGTGTGGGAGCGGCACCGCTACTACCAGCCGATCGATTTCGATACCCGCCCGTCGGATCTGTTTCGCCAACACTTCTGGGGCTGCTTCATCGATGATGAGCACGGTCTGGCCAACCGCCACACCATCGGTGTTGACCGCATCACCTTGGAGATCGACTTCCCGCACTCGGATTCCAACTGGCCCAACAGCCGCAAGCGGGCCGCTGAAGTGCTGGCCAACGTCCCTGATGACGAATGCGAAATGATCGTCGAGACCAACGCCCGCCGCATGCTCAACTTCCCGAGGGCAGCTGAACCGCAGCTCGCTGATGCATAGCCGGATAGGAGACCTAATGAGGGTCAAGGTGGATCCTGAGCGGTGTCGAGGACATGCCCGTTGCTTGACGTTAGCGCCGAATGCTTTCGAGTTTCTCGACTTGGAAGACCGGGTGACAGTGAGCGAGGGCGGAATCGCGCTCGAGGATGACGAATCGATCCGAAGAGCCGAACAGGAATGTCCCGAGCGGGCGATCACGATCTATGACCAAGGAGATGTGCGATGACGACTATCGACTCCGAAACCGAGGGTGCCTCGACCGATCTCGACCACCATTCGGAGTACTTCCGGGAGAACAACTACGCGATCTACTCCGAGTTTCGCGAGCGTTGCCCGGTTTTGCATTCGACCGCATGGGATGGGTTCTGGCTTTTCCTTGGCTATGACGCGATCGTTGATGCCGCGCAGGATGCCGAGTTGTTCGGCAGCGGCGTGGACAAGGCTGTCCCACCACTATCTCCAGATCCTTTGATTCCCATAGACATCGACCCGCCGCTTCACGGTGCGTATCGTCGTATCGTCTTGCCGCACTTCTCTCCGGCCGCCGCAAAGCGTTGGAGGCCTGGAATCCGTCAGCTGGCAACGGAGTTGGTCGACGACTTCATCGAGAGTGGCCGAGCCGACATCGTCCAGCAACTGACCACCCCATTGCCAGCGCGCTGGATTCTGCAGATGTTGGGTCTCGACGACAGCCGTTGGCCGGAATGGGTGCACTGGATCCATTCCAGCATTCACGACCGCACTCACGACCCTGAGCGCGCCGGAGAGGGCGTCACGAACATCTACTCCAGCATCATGGCAGCGATGGAGGATCGGCGGACCAATGGCTTCGGCGACGACCTGATCAGCATCATCTTGCAAGCCGAGGTGGAAGGCGCGCCCCTCACCGACGAGCAGGTGATCGGGTATGTGTTTCTGCTGATGCTCGGCGGTATGGACACGACGAGCGGCCTTACGGGTAATGCATTGGTTCGACTCCACAACGATCCGGCATTGCGCCAGCAGTTGATAGACGATCCTGCGCTTCTCGACACTGCAACCGAAGAATTCCTCCGGCACGACACCCCTACCCAGGGGCTGTACCGAATCGTCAAGCGCGACTGCGAGTTCCACGGCCAACAATTGAGTGCGGGGGACCGAGTGACCCTGATGTTCGCCTCTGGCAACCGCGATCCGAAGGTGTTCGACCAGCCCGAGGAGATCGACCTGACCCGCTCACCGAACCGCCACCTAGCATTCAGCCTCGGCCCGCACCGTTGTCTCGGCTCCAACTTCGCCCGGGTGATGTTCCAGGAGATGATCTCAGAAGTCCTCGAGCGGATCCCCGACTTCGCCATCGACGGAGAAGTCGTGCGCTTCGAGGATGCTGGGGACGTGTACGCCGTTCGCCACCTGCCGATTCGGTTTACGCCGGGTCCGCGGCTTGAACCCAGTTCGGGGTAACGACATGTCACGAGTCGGTTTCTTTGGCCTCGGTCAAATGGGTTCACCAATGGTGTCGCGGCTGCTCGATCGCGGTCAGCACGACATCGTTCTCTATGCTCGCCGGCCCGAGGTGTGCGAACCCTACGTCAGGCGCGGGGCCCATTTGACTGGCTCGCTCAAGGAGCTTGCGCGAGCGAGCGACGTGTTGCTCGTGTGTCTGTTCTCTGATCCGCAGCTGCGCGAAACCGCATTCGGCGACGACGGCTTCCTTGCCCATCTGCCCGAGGGTGCGATCGTCGTGTCGCACACCACGGGGAGTCCTGCGCTCATCTCTGACATCGCCCAGGCAGCGCCCCATGCGCGGGTGATCGATGGGCCCATCAGTGGAGACCCGGAAGATATTCTTCAGGGCAGGCTCACCGTCCTGCTGGGCGGGGAACCTGATCCTGTCGAGACTGCGCGCAACGTGGTCAGCGCTTACGCCGACCCCGTCATTGCGACCGGCGCGCTGGGCAGCGCGCTGCTGGTCAAGCTTCTCAATAACCTACTGTTCGCGGCGAATTCGCAATTGCTCGCGGATGCGGCCGCAGCCGGAGCAGAGATGGGCTTGGACGAGGAGGCGTTACTCGCCGCGTTGAGCGCGTGTAGCGGCAGTAGCGCAGCCCTTCAGCGAGTGCGGCAAGTCGGCGGTCTTGCTACCTTCGAGGGCCGCGTGACGCCGTATCTGCGTAAGGACGTCGCGACGGCGATAGTGCTGGCCGAGGAGATGGGTGTGTCGATCGACTTTGTGCGCGGTGTCGCGGAAAAAGGACCACTGTCCGTGACGTGATTCCGCCCGGGGCGTCGGCGATCCGGGTGTGTCAGCCGCTTGGCCACATTGCCAAACTGGTTAGCGGGAATTCATCGAGTGTGTACAGCCGCTCGCTTCTCGCCTATGCGCCGAGCGGCGCCCGCGATTCCTGGCGCTCAGCCTTCAGCCAGCTTCTGACGTTCAGGCATAGTCCTCAGGGGCGGGGCCCACGAATTTGAGGAGCTTCAACCCGCCATCGACTATGAAGACCTCGCCCGTGATGTAGCTGGCCGAACGGCTCAGTAGGAATAGCGACGGTCCTGCGATCTCGTCGATGGTGCCTGCGCGGGCGAGTGGAATATTGCCGAGGACGCGCTTGCCAGCCGGCCCCTCATAAATCGCCTCATGGTGCACGCCTTCGATCGGGAACAGGCCCGGACCGATGACGTTCAGGCGAAGATTGAACCGGCCCCACTCCGAGGCCATGGTCCGGATCATGGATTCGACGCCGGCCTTGGAGGCGGATGAATGGGCGAGGAGGGGAGTCTCGCGGCCGCAGAGCGCGCTTGAGTAGGCCAGTGCCACGCCCGCGTGGCCCCCGGCGATCAGCGGCTGGCTCCAGCGGTGGACGATATTGAACGTTCCGTTGAGCTGGGAGCTGATCGTCTCGCGGAACATTTCCGGGGTCAGCCGCTCGGCCGGCATCGGGCCTACTTCCGCGGCGGCATGGACCAGGATCGGCGCAGGTTCTTCGGCCTCGACTCGATCAAAGGCAGCGGAGACGGTGTCAGGCTCCCGGATATCGCAACGGATCGGCACGATGCGCCCCGGCGCGCCCGTGCCGAGCGACCGCGTCTCCTCCAGCCGCTCGTGGCGCCGGCCCATGACATAGACGTCGACCCCCAGTTGGGCCAGGCCGAGCGCCACGGCGCGCCCGATCCCGCTGCCACCGCCCGTCACCACCGCGCGGCTGTGGCACGGTGCGTAAAGTCGGTTCAGGAGCGCATCGGACATCAGGCTCAGCCCCGTTCGGGGTCGGCGCCGACAATGCCGACGCGGACGCACTCGATGAACCGTGCGTTGGCGCGTAACCAAAACCCTGCAGCGGTCTCTTTGCGTTTGCGCGATGATGCCATCTGCCCTCCCGGTTGACGAAGCTGATGCCGACTTTCTGCGCTCACCAGATGCATACCATGTCCATCGCAAATCATTCAACTATATGTCTATATAATGCGGGTAACGCGCCTACTTCGTGGAACTACTCACCCGGGCCTCGGCATGCTGGTTAACTTCTTTGACGTTCAAACATGTCGGCGCCCTCCGCCGATTCAGGTCTTCAGCTCTTTGGCGAGTTCACGCTTGGCCACTTTGCCCAAACCGGTGAGGGGAAACTGGTCGAGGATGTACAGCCGCTCGGGCCACTTCTGCTTCATCAAGCCGCGGTCATCGAGGAACTGGCAGATCTCTTCGAGTGTGACATCGCGGTGCTTGGGTGATCGTTGGACGACGGCGCAGACGAGCTCGCCGCGTATCTCGTCGGGCAGGCCGAGGACGGCGACGGTGTCGATGAACGGGTGTGCGAGTAGCTCGTTCTCGATCTCGGCGGGAGCGATGTTCTCACCTTTGCGAATGATCAGATCCTTCATCCGGCCGGTGATCACCAGACGGCCGTCAGGCCGCAGGTATCCGGTGTCTCCGGTTCGGAGCCAGCCGTCCCGCGTGAGAGATGCAGCCCACTGCTGGTCGTCAACGTAGCCGGGCGTCAGGATATCGCCGCGCACTTCGACCTCGTCCGTGGGCGCGATACGGACTTCAGCGCCAGGGACCGGTCGGCCCGCACTGTTCGACCGCTGCTCAAAGCTGTCCGACGCCTCGCTGGCGGTGACAGCGGGGGCTTCGGTCATGCCATAGCCGTGCAGCACGGGCACTGCGAGCACGCGTCTGACTTTTTCGTGCAGCTCCGGCGGACAGGGTGCTCCGCCGCCGACCAACATGCGAAGCGTTGGCACTACGGGAGCGTCATCACCTGATGAGAGTTGTGCCGTGAGCAGCATCTGATAGAACGCAGTACTTCCACCGGTGAACGTCACTCGATTGGCTGCAAGCACTTTCGCGACGTCCGGGCCGATTTGCGGCAGCACCAGCACCGAGAACGTCCCGATAAGGGCGCACGAGAGATAAAAGATGCCACCAACGTGCGTGATGGGGAAGTTGATAGTCCCGACGTCGTCGGGCGCGGACCCTAGGCCGAGCTGGTCCACGTAGCCACGCGCCGCGGTCAACAGCGAGTTGTCGCTGTGTCGCACCCCTTTCGGGCGCCCGCTCGTACCCGACGTGAAAAAGACCCAGCGCGCGGAGTGCGAGGGAAAGTTCGGTGCAGCCTCCGTTGGCTGGGCATCGGGCATCGCCTGCAATACCTCGAGGAAGTCGGAGGGCAAGCGGATCACAGGGGTATCCGCCGGTGCGTTGTGCTGTGTGGTCTGGTCAACGATTAATACGTCGGCGCTAGCGATGTCGAGTGCCTCAGCCACCTCACGCTGTCGGAACAAGTGCAGTACCGGCACCTGGACGGGCACGCTTCGCGACAGCGCCAACATCACCACGGCGGCAGCGCAGTGACTCGGTAGCTGCCAAGCGACCGTCATGGAGCTATCGACGCCATGCGCGGCCAACCAGCGTGCCGCCGCAATGGACAGGTGGGACACCTCACCGATGGTCAGCGCTGCGCCGGTTGGTTCGAGCAGCAGGGGGCTATCGGGACGTTCCCGTGCAGCAGAATCGACCAGTTCGACAACTGTGCGTGGGGTCATCTCCGCGTCCTTCCGACGAGTAATCTACTTGGTAGTAGAATCTGCGACTAGTTTGAATGATAGGCCGAGTTCCGCCGGGGAACGGCGGTCGCCTCAAATCCGATAAATAGTTATCTATTAGGGCTTACACTAGAGCGTGCCGCCAGCCCAGGGAGAGGACATTTCCATGACGAGTTCGTCGGTTGCCGCATCGACACTGCGGTTCAACGCCGAAACCCGCTTGTACATCGATGGGGAGTTGCGGGACTCATCCACCGGAAGGACCGTCGAGAACATCAATCCAGCCACCGAAGAGGTCCTGGGCATCGCCACCGACGCCGGCGTAGAGGATATGGAGGCGGCGATCGCCGCTGCGCGGCGCGCGTTCGACAGCACCGATTGGTCGACGAATCGCGAGTTCCGGCAGCATTGCCTGATGCAACTGCACGACGCCCTTCAGGAGGAGAAGGAGGACATCCGCGCCGAGCTCATCGCCGAGGTCGGTGCGCCGCTGTCATCGACACACATTGCGCAGCTCGAATGGCCGATCGGTGACTCCGTTCGGTGGCCTGCACGGTATATCTCCGAGTTTCCTTGGGAGCGGGCACTTCCTGACGGTGCGTTGCTGGGCGCGCCGTATCACCGCAAAGTCGTGAAGGAAGCGGTCGGCGTCGTCGGTGCTATCACGCCGTGGAACTTTCCCTTCGAGATCATCAGCAACAAGGTGGCGCAGGTCCTGGCCACCGGCAACACCATGGTCCTCAAACCCGCCATCGAGACACCGTGGAGCGGCTTGCGCTGGGGCCGCATCGTTGCGGAGAAGACCGACATTCCACCGGGAGTGTTCAATATCGTTCCGACGTCCGACAACGACGTCGCGCAGCTGCTCGCCACCGATCCGCGCGTGGACATGGTTTCCTTCACCGGCTCGACGGCGGTCGGCAAGCTGATTCAAAGTCTGTCGGGTGAAACGATGAAGCGCACCTTGCTCGAACTCGGCGGTAAGTCGGCCTACATGGTGCTCGACGACGCTGACATGGAGGCGGTTCTGCCGGGCTGTATGGGAGCGCTCATCCATTCCGGCCAAGGCTGTGGATTGACCACGCGAATGCTGGTACCGCGGCAGGTCTATGACCAGGCAGTCGAGGTCGCCACCGCAACCTTTGCGGCGATTCCCGTTGGAGATCCAACCGATCCTGCGACGTTCTGCGGCCCGTTGGTGTCGGCCAAGCAGCGTGACCGCGTGTTGAGTTACATCGAGATCGGCAAGCAGCAAGGGGGGCGGGTGACAGTCGGCGGCGGCAAGCCGCAGGGACTCGATCGCGGCTACTTTGTAGCGCCGACCGTTTTCGCCGATGTGGACGCAAGCCACCGTCTGTTCCAGGAGGAGATCTTCGGACCGGTCATCACGATCACGCCCTATGACGGCGGCGACGATGGCCTGGTCGAGCTGGCGAACAACTCGACCTACGGTCTGTCCGGTGCGGTGATGGGCTCGCCCGATCGAGCGATGGCGGTAGCGGGGCGAATCCGAACCGGCACACTGAACCTTAACGGCGCCATGTTCTACGGCGCCGACGCACCGTTCGGCGGCTACAAGATGAGCGGACTCGGTAGGCAAAACGGTCACGAAGGCTTCGAACAGCATCTTCAAACCAAGACCATTGGATACACCAGCGCATGACCGACGTGCTCAGCGGAATTCGCGTCGTCGAATTGGCCGCATGGACCTTCGTTCCGGCCGCTGGCGCCGTGCTGGCCGATTGGGGTGCCGATGTCATCAAGATCGAACATCCCGAGACCGGTGATCCGCAGCGCGGACTGATCAACTCGGGAATTGTCGCCGGAGCCGGCGGCGTCAACCACTTCATCGAACAGCCGAACCGCGGAAAACGCAGCATCGGTCTGGACACCTCCAGTCCTGAGGGCCTGGAGCTGTTGATGACGTTGATTGAAACGGCGGACGTCTTCCTCACCAACCTGCTGCCGGACTCGCGGCAGCGCATGGGAATCGACGTGGATCAGCTGCGTGCGCGTAACCCGAAGATCATTTATGCCCGCGGCCACGGGTACGGCGCCAAGGGAGAAGAAGCCACGAGGGGTGGCTACGACCTCGCGGCGTATTGGGCTCGCGGAGGGATCGGCATGGGGTATGCCAGCGACGACGGGTCCTACCCGCCGCTTCAGCTGCCGGCATTTGGTGACGTGTATGGCGGCCTGACAATCGCCGCGGGTATCGCCGGAGCCTTGGTGAAGCGCGAGCGAACAGGCGAACCCTCCATTGTCGACGTCTCACTGCTCAGTGCCGCTGTCTGGCAACTTGGACCCGATATCGTCGGCGCTGGTGTCACCGGCCAGGACCGCCCCAAATTCCATCTCGAGGAGATGCCCAACCCGGCAGTCAATTTGTACGAGACGCGCGACGGCCGGTTCGTCGCGTTTGTCCTTCTTCAGGCCGATCGGTTCTGGTCTGACTTCTGCACGCGCTTAGGTCGCCCAGACTTGATTTCGGACGAGCGATTCGCCACGGCACCCGTGCGTTTCGAGAATCGCAAGGAGTGCATCGCCGAGTTACGGGCGATCTTCGCAGCCGAAGATCTCGCGCATTGGGAGAAGACCTTCGCCGGGTTCGAGGGAGTGTGGGACGTGATGCGCACCGCGCGCGAGATCCACGATGACCCTCAGGTGATTGCAAATGGCTATCTGCCCCGCACTACTGATACCAACGGCAATGAATTCGCGTTGGCGGGCAGCCCCGTTCAGTTCGACGAGACGCCGTTAACACTGAGGTGCGCCCCAGGCCACGGAGAGCACACCGATGCCATCCTGGCCGATCTCGGCTACGACGAAGACCAGATCATCGACTTCAAGATCAAGTCGGTCGTGCTTTAATGGTCGCCACTGTCGCCTCCTTGATCGACCTGCTTGACGTCCAACTCGTCGCAAGCGATTCCTACGTAGGGATCACCCCCGACATCGGTATGCCTCGGGTGTTCGGCGGGCAGGCGGCAGGTCAGGCGCTATTGGCAGCGGCCAAGACCGTCGAGGAAAAACGTGTCCCACACTCCGTACAGACGCACTTTCTCTCCGCGGGGTCAATCGGTCCTCCTATTGAATTTCACGTCGAGCGGTTGCGCGACTCAGGCTCGCTGTCCAACCGGCGGGTTGTAGCCGAGCAGGAGGGTCGCCAGCTTCTTTCCCTGCAGGCCGCGTTCCACATTCCAGAAAACGGACCGGAGCACCAACTGGCTGCCGAAGTTGTCGACGGTCCTCCATCGGCAGGCGCGGGCCTTCGCCCGTTCCCCGAGGACTGGCCGGAATTCTATCGACGATGGTCTTCTCTGGACGTCGACTGGTACCCGGATTCGCATGTGCGCGGGCCTCTCACAACAACCGGCCGGGGCACGCTCTCGCGCCAATGGCTGCGGACATCGGCACCCTTCGACGCTCCCCAAGCGGTCCACAGTGCCATCGCCACATGCATCGCTGACCTCACATTGTTGATGAGCGCCTTTACGCCCCACGAAATCAAGCCCCATCGCGATATCAAGACCTTCACCCTCGATCATTGCCTGTGGTTTCATCGCCCCTTCCGCATTGATGAGTGGCTGCTCCTCGAGCAGGCGTCGCCCAGCGCGTCCGAAGGCAGGGCGTTCTGTATGGGCCGGTTCTTCGACGGGCGCGGCAACCACGTGGCCTCTGTGACCCAGGTGGGTCTCGTTCGAGAGTGGTAACTCATGACTTTGATTTGGTATCAAGCTAATTGGAGGAACCGCAGATGATCATCGACGCAGACAGTCATGTATGCGAGCCGCCGGATACTTGGACCTCGCGGATGCCGTCGAAGTGGGGTGAGCTTATTCCGCGGATACGCTACATCGACGATCTGGAGATGGATGTCTGGTGCATCGGGGACGAGATTGTCAACTCCCTGGCCTTTACCGTCTTCTATCAGGAAGCGGATAGTCCGCTGCCGCATCGCCGAGAGGACGACTTCCCCGAGGTGCCGCAACGCGTCGAGGAGGTCCACCCGTCGTCGTGGGATCCAACGGAGCGGGTGAAGGTGATGAACGAGGTCGGCATCAACATGGCGGCGCTCTACCCGAACCTCGGTTTGACGAATCCGGATCGTTATCGCACCATCCCCGGAGCCACACTCGACTTCCAATTCGACGTTATTGCAGCGTTTAACGACTTCGTCCTGAGCTGGGCTGAGCGGGAGCCGGGGCGCTTTATCCCGCTCGCGGTCGTCCCGTACTGGGATATCGATCGGTGTGTCAACGAGCTGGAACGTTGCGCTGCCCTCGGTCACAAAGGCTGGGTGTTGTCGGGCACGCCCGAATACCACGGCGAGCCGCCGCTGTCGGACCGGCACTGGGATCCGATGTGGGATGTCATCAATGCATCCGGGAACCCGGTCGCCTTTCACGCCGGCACCACGATGAATCCGGCTGAGTACAAAGTCGATCCGACTCAACGCACGGTGGGCGGGGATAGGGTCCGTGCCGTCGTCGATGTGGTGAAGTCCTTCCTGGACAACGCCAACGCCTGTAGCAAGCTGCTGATGTCGGGGGTGCTGCCTCGTTATCCCGACATGAATTTCGCGATCGTCGAAAGTGGCGCAAGCTGGGTGCCGTTCCTGCTGGAGTCCCTCGACGTCCATTTCCTCCGGTACCGGCCGTGGGAGAACCGTCCCGAACTCAAGGCCGACGAACTGCCGAGTGAGGCGTTCCGGCGCCAGGTCTTCGTCAACACATGGTATGAGAATCTCCGCCCTGACGATCTCGCGCTGCTGCCGATCGACAACATCATGTTCGAGACGGACTATCCACACCCGACGTGCCTATTCGGTGACGAGGTTCAGGATTCGCTGAGGACCAAGCTCAGCAGGCTCAGCGAGGAGGATCGCGAAAAGGTGGCCTACCGAAATGCGATGCGCTGCTTCAACATCACTGACCACGAGATCGGCAGCATCCCAGGCGCCGCGGCGTCCAACTGATGGTGCCCCAGCGGAGCACTGGCGCGGCGCCTGCTGCAGAGCAGGAAGGCGCGGTCGCCGCCAAACGTGGATGTATCCAATGCCTGGAGATGCAGCACATCAACATTGCTGCGCGGGACTTCGAGCGCACGATGGCCCACTTCACCGATGTCCTTGGCGCGCAGTACGTCTACGACATTCCAGGCCCCCAGTGGCATGCCGTACTCGTCTATGTAGGTGGGGTGCTCTTCGAGCTATTTCTGCCGGAAGATTTTCTGCTCAACGGCAGATATGGCCCCCACTACGTGGGGATCGAATACCAGGTACACGATCTGGGCGCCACCCGTCACCAGCTCGCCGCGAGCAGTGTGGGCTTGATCAGGGACATCGGGATGGCCTTTCACACCGAACCGGAGCCATGCCTGGGAATTGCGTTCGAGTTCTACGACCACAGTTTCCACAATGAGCCTTTCGAGTGGAAGGAACCCCTCAAGCCGGCCGACTATTGGCGCCATGATCACCCGATCGGCTACACCGGCCTGAAGCGTTACAGCGTAGCCGTCGCTGACCACGATGCGGGGATGGCCTTTTTTCGGGACACATTCGTCATCGACGAAATCTACGAGGAAGACCGTCCGTTCATCACCGGGAGAGTGACGGGTTTTCAGTTGGCGGACACGGTGGTGGAGTTGATCAGCCCGACCGGCTCCGGTGTCATCGACCGTCACCTGCGGCAGTGGGGCGACGGTATCCGGTCGGTTGTCTTCGGAGTTCATGACCTCGATGCGGCCGCGGCTCATTTCGCCGGTCACGGTGTCGAGCTAGCTCCGGGCGATCAGATGGATACTCTCGCGATCATGCCCGCCGACAATCGGGGCGTGATGATGGAGTTCGCCGCCGAATAGGTGTCCGCATCGGCACCGGCCCAAGATCACTTCACTCGAGTTGGCCTGTGCGACAATGCAGATGATCGATTCTCAGCGCTATCGCGATGCCACGGGGCTGAGTATGACGCCACCGTGGTTGTGCAAACCACAGGGGTGTTCAGCTCGTCCGTACCGTGGCGAAGAATGATGTTACGTCGTCGACGAAGAGTTCGGGCTGCTCGAACGCCGCGAAATGACCGCCGCGTGGCATGGCAGTCCAATGCGTGATGTTGTAGTTGGGCTCGCACCAACTACGGGGCGCCTTGATCAGTTCCTTCGGAAATGCCGCGATGCCTGTGGGTATCTCGACGCGCTCGGATTCACCGCCGAAGATGGAGAAGAAACTCTCCCAGTACAGTCGGGCTGACGATGCCGCCGACGCGGTCATCCAATAGAGCATCACGTTATCGAGCAGCTCGTCGCGTGTCAGCACGTTCTCCGGGTGGCCGTCGCAGTCCATCCAACTCCAGAACTTCTCAACGATCCACGCCATCTGTCCGACCGGTGAGTCGACAAGGCCGTAGCCGAGGGTCTGCGGCCTGGTTGCCTGTTGAGTCGAATAGCCTGAGTCCCAGCGCTGATAGTAGGCGAGGCTGTCGAGAGCCTGTTGCTCTTCGTCAGTCGGATGGCCCATGTCCGCGGGCGGGAAGCCGACCGGCATGTTGAGGTGAATTCCGACGCATCCTCCGCCGGCGCGACCGAGTTGTGTGGTCACGGCGGCGCCCCAGTCGCCGCCCTGCGCACCGTACCGTGCGTATCCCAGACGGCACATCAACGTATCCCACGCAGTGGCGATCTTCTCTACGCCCCAACCGGTATTCGCTGGCTTGCCAGAGAAGCCGAAACCCGGTAGCGACGGACACACCACGTGGAATCCCATTTCCGTCAGTGGCTCGATCACCTTGTGGAACTCGACGATTGATCCAGGCCAACCGTGAGTGATCACCAGCGGAAACGCGTCGCTACGTCGGGAGCGCTGATGAATGAAATGGATTTCCAGGCCGTCGATTTCGGTGGTGTAGTGATCGAATCTGTTCAACGCGGACTCCCGCGCGCGCCAGTCGTATTCGGTCGCCCAGTATTCAGCCAACTCGCGAGTGTAGGAGAGCGGGACGCCCTGGGTCCAGTCTTCGACGCATTCGGCCTCGGGCCAACGGGTTCGCTCTAATCGTGCCTGCAGATCCTCAAGCGCGGTATCGGGAATCGAAATACGGAAGGGCTCGACCGCAGGCACGCATGGTGTATATCACGTAGCGGTCATAGAAGCAGCTATATAGTAAAAGAGGTAACTATATAGATGAGCCGCCCACCTCTTCACATGCCGATGGAGGCCTCTAGAAGTATTGCCGCAGCACACCATTGGCGTCTCACACGGCACGCGGTAAGCCCGTCGACGCCTTTAACCGCAGGCGATGATCCCTCGCGAATGCAGATCAGCGATCTGGTTGTCGTCGACGCCGATCTCGCTCAGAATTGCGGCCGTGTGCTGACCCACGGTGCAGCCTCCGCTGGCCTTGGTCGACGACCGGGAGAACCGGTAAAGCGGTGCCAGCCGAAGATGTTTGTCGAAGATGGGACTGTCGGCCTCCACCGAATACCCAGCATCGCGGCAGGTGTCACTTTGCAGGACGATACCCGAGTTGCGTTCGGCGACCTCGACGCATCCGACGTCCTGTGCGGTCAGCTCTTGCTCCCATTCGAGTTTGGTCTTCGTGAGGAAGACCTGCTCCAAGAGGCGCGCCAAGGCATCGTCGTTGTGTGCCCGTGAGGCGGCGTCGGTGAAGCGCTCGTCGCCAAGCAGGTCGACGTAGGACTGCAGAGCTTTCGCGAAAGGTTCCCATTCTCGCGCCTGGGGAGCGGCGAGAAAGACCCAACCGTCGGCGGCGCGGTACAACCGGTAGAGGGCCGTGAGGCCGAGGAATTCCGCGTCGGCCGTCGGCGCCGCCGGCTGGTCCGGATAGCTGATGTTCGACCAGATCAGGGCGTTCTGAGCCGTGCCGAGCATGGTGGTTTCGGCGTGGTGCACATCGATGCCGCGCCGCTTCCCGTAGAGACACACGAGCAAGGCAGAGGCGACACCCACTGCCGCGATACCGTCAGCCTGCACCGCGGCAATAGTTCCACCGGAGAACAGCGTGGCGGCCGTGCGGTGCAAGTCATCCAAGTCGGTCGGCGGATGCATTGCGTCGCCGCTGTCGAGAACCGCCAGACCTGACGCCGCAGCGATGGACGGTGCGTACGCGGGTCGATGTCCGAACGGCCCGCCGAGCCCGTAGCCGGAGGTGCTCAGGACTACCAAATCAGGGTTTATCGCCTTGAGCGTGGCTTCGTCGATCTTGGCCCGCTGCGCTGCTTGCCCGCGGAAGCACTGAACGACGACGTCGCAACGCTTTACCAGGTCGTATACCAGGCTGAGCCCCTCTGGTTTGGTGAAGTCGACCGCGCAGCTTTCCTTGCCTTGCAGCACCTTCGCACCAGCAGCCTCCGGGAAGGGAAGCATCCCTCGGATGTTGTCGCCCTCGAGCGGTTCTACCTTGATGACCCGCGCCCCGAGGTCGGTGAGCAGTGTCACGCCGTAGGGGCCAGCGAACATCGAACCGAGTTCGAGGATCGTCACCCCATGCAGAGGAAGTCCCGCCGCGACGCCGTCAGCAGCAGCGAGGCTGGGCGGCTGCCGACGCAACCCCCACACCGACGCATTGTGCTGCCCGATGCGCGGAGCTGGACGCAACGCCGTGAGTGGCTGACCGTCTGAGTGGATCAACGTCGACGGCTGGCGCACCGGGCCAAGCTCGGGGTCGTCCACCGTCACCACGCGGCCTTGATGAACAGTCTGGGGATGGTTCAGTGAGTCGCTGGGTGTGCGGAAAATCTCGGCACTGAGATTTTCGTTTGTGTCGAAAGTCTGCTGCCACTCGGCGAGGGTGCGCGCCCTAACTCGCTCGATCATGAGGTCCCAGAACTCGGTGCGCAGTTCTTGTGTGGGCAGCATGGGAAAACCCGACCACTTCGGGTTCTCGAGTTCGGTCAGCAGGTCGAGTTCGGTCAGCCATGCATGCATCAATCGCGGTGATGTCTGGGCGAATTGCAGCCAGCCACCGTCTTTGGTCGGGGCCGCCAACACCGCGTACACCAGATGGATCAGCGGCCGGTTCTGTTCGTCGTACACCGCGCCCGCTGGTTCGAAGGCGCCCGGGTACCGGTCGAGCACTAATTCGTGGAACCAGTTCCACGAATCAAGCGCTCCCACCCCCGTTACGAGATTGGATTCGACGACTTGACCGCGGCCGCTCGAATCCCGCTCGATCAGTGCTGCCAGAATTCCTTGTACGGCAGCATGGGCCGCGCCCCACGAGGCGTAGGTGCCCGAGACGTAGGCAGGCCCCTTTCGTGGGGTGATGCCGCGCTTCTCGTGCATGATGCCGATTTTGGCCAGCACCAACGCTTCCCACCCCTTGTAGTTTCGCCACGGCCCTTTCGATCCCCACCCGGTAATCGACGCGTGCACGAGTCTGGGGCAGCGCTGCGTCACCAAATCGGGCGTTAGTCCGAGGCGGCCGCCGTCCGCCGGGCGCGCGGTCGTCACGAGCACATCGGCGTTCTCTAGCAGCTGCCAGAGTCGTTGGCGGTCGGCCGGTTCGTGGACGTCGAGTGTGGCCGACCGTTTGCCGCGTAACAGTGCGGGCCATCCCGGGAGCTGTCGGACGGGGCTGCCGTCGTGCGGTTCAACCATGATCACGTCGGCGCCGCAATCGGCGAGGAACTGCGAGGTGTATGCGCCCGCCAAGGTGGTGGACAAATCGACAACCAGTAAATCAGCAAGGGGCGGCCGCTCCGGCGCCGGACCTGCTGCCGCCATAGCCGCTCCTGATGGGACGAGACGCATGGTGTGACGTGTGTCATGCCAGCGTGGCACCTCAAAAGGTTAAATGTCAAAACAATTCCTCGTAGCCAAGGCATGGTGGCGGTCCGCCCTCGACTTGTCGTGCGGTGCAACCGCTGTCGAGCCCGACGACCTTGACATGCAGGCTCTGGAACTGCACTCTCACAGGGTAGAATGAAGTTCTGTCAATCGAGATTAGGAGTCCATGTTGGCTCATTCCACTGTGGATAGCGCCAAGCTGGGTCGCTGGCTTGACTCGCAAGGGGCTCCTGGGCAGGGCGAGGAGCCGGTCCTTGAGCAGCTGAAGGGCGGTTCGCAGAACACGCTGTACCTGGTCCGCCGCGGCGGAGAACGCATGGTGTTGCGGATGCCGGGAACCAACGCCGACAAGGCCAGGCTTGATGGGTTACGCCGGGAGATCCGGTTAGTGCGTGCCCTATCGGGCACCGACGTCCCGCACGCCGAGTTGATCGCAGCCGATGAATCGGGCGACGTGTGGGGCATGCCGTTGTATGTGATGAACGCCATTGAGGGGTGGAGCCCTGCAGACGGATGGGCCGATCCGTTCGACACCGATTTCGAGGCAAGACGCGGGCTGGCCTTCGAGTTGGTCGACGGGGCGGCCAAACTGGCGCGTGTGGACTGGCGTGCTCAGGGTTTGGAGGGCTTCGGGCGTCCAGACGGATTTCACGAACGGCAAGTCGATCGTTGGCTGGCCTTCCTCGGTGAGTATCGGGTGCGCGAGCTGCCCGGGTTGGAGGAGGCCGCTGCGTGGTTGCGCCAGCACCGGCCGGATCACTATCAGCCGGGCATCATGCACGGTGACTACCAGTTCGCCAACGTCATGTATCGGCACGGCGCGCCCGCGAAATTGGCGGCGATCGTCGATTGGGAGATGACCACTATCGGCGACCCGTTGCTCGATTTGGCCTGGGCGCTGCTGGGGTGGGACGGAGAGGACCCTCGAGAATCGGGCTTTTACCTCGATGTGCGAGGCATGCCCGTCCGCACGGAGCTGCTGGATCATTACGAACGGGTCAGCGGGTTGTCCACGGAGAACATCGATTACTACCTCGTCTTGGCGAATTGGAAGTTGGGCATTGTTCTGGAAAAGAGCTATGCGGCCATGCTGCAGGGCAAGGTCGTCGACGAGAAGGTCGCTATGTTTGGTCCTCTGGTCTTGGAGTTGATCGCTACCTCTGCTGAGCTGGCACGGTCGCTGCCGATGAAACGCAGCTGACATGGGGTACGCAGACCAGCTTTTCGACCTCACCGACCGCGTCGTGCTGGTCACCGGTGGTAGTCGTGGATTGGGCCGGCAGATGGCGTTGGCGAGCGCTCGGTGCGGTGCCGACGTGATCATCGCTAGCCGCAACTACGAGTCGTGCGTCGCGACCGCCAAGGAGGTCGAAGAGGCGACTGGGCGCACCGCGCTGCCGTATCAGGTCCACGTGGGGCGCTGGGATCAGCTCGACGGCTTGGTGGAGGCCGCCTATGACCGCTTCGGCAAGGTGGACACGCTAATCAACAACGCCGGTATGTCGCCGACATTTGAATCGCTGACGGCGGTGACGGAGAAGTTATTCGACTCGGTGCTCAACCTCAACCTCAAAGGCCCGTTCCGGTTGTCCGCCCTGGTCGGTGAGCGGATGGTCGCCGCCGGCATCGGTTCGATCGTCAACGTCAGCTCCACCGGGTCGATCCGGCCGGTTCCAGAGATCCTGCCGTACGCCGCGGCCAAGGCCGGACTCAACGCCATGACCGAGGCACTCGCGTTAGCCTACGGGCCCGTCGTGCGGGTCAACACGCTGATGTCCGGGCCGTTCTACACCGACATCAGCCAACATTGGGACCCCGAAGTCACCCGAAGCGAGGTTGATCGGTACGCGCTGAAACGAGCCGGCGACCCGCCCGAAATCATCGGCGCCGCATTGTATCTCGCTTCAGATGCATCGAGTTTCACCACCGGTTCGACTCTGCGGGTCGACGGCGGCATTCCCTAACAAGACAGGATCACTTCACCATGACGTGGGATTTCTCAACCGACGCGGAATTCAGCAAGAAACTGGACTGGATTCGCAACTTCGTGCGCGATGAGGTGGAACCCCTCGATGCGCTGTTTCCCGGCTGCGAATACCTGCCGCTCGACGAGCGACGGCGCAAGATCGTCGACCCGCTCAAGCAGCGAGTCCGTGAGCAGGGGCTGTGGGCACCGCATCTGGGCCCCGAACTCGGTGGGCAGGGCTTCGGCGCAGTAAAGCTGACGCTGATCAACGAAATCCTCGGGCGCACCGCGTGGGGGCCGATCGTGTTCGGAACTCAGGCGCCCGACACCGGAAACGCCGAAATCTTGGCTCGCTTCGGCACCCAAGAACAGAAGGACCGCTACCTCGAGGGGTTGCTGTCTGGCGAGATCTTCTCCTGTTTCTCGATGACCGAGCCGCAAGGCGGGGCCGACCCGCGGGTGTTCACCACCCGCGCCGTCCGCGACGGCGACGAATGGGTGATCACCGGCCGCAAGTACTTCTCGTCCAACGCATCTGTCGCAGCGTTCTTCATCGTCGTCGCAATCACCGATCCCGACGTGCCGGTGCACCGCGGCGCCTCGACGTTCCTGATCGACGCCGGCACACCGGGTATCACGATCGAGGCCAACCACCACCTGTTCGGGGCGCACCCCCACGAACCCGGTCACGCACTGGTGCGTTACGACGGTGTGCGGGTGCCGGCCGATGCAATGCTGGGTGAGCCGGGGCAAGGCTTCCACGTCGCGCAGTCACGCCTGGCCGGTGGCCGCCTGCACCACGCGATGCGTTGTATCGGAGTCGCCCAACGGGCCGTCGACATGATGGCTCGGCGCGCGAAAAGCCGCTTCACCCAAGGCAGCTCGCTGGCCGACAAGCAGCTCGTGCAGGCCTTCATCGCCGACTCCTACACCGAGCTGATGCCGTTTCGCTTGGCCGTATTGCATGCGGCGTGGCTGATCGACACCGCGGGCGAACACGCGGCCCGCACTGAGATCGGTGCATGCAAGATCCTGGCCCCCAAGGTGGTGCAATCGATCGCGCTACGGGCTATCCAGGTGCACGGTGCGCTGGGCATCACGTCGCAGCTTCCGCTGACCGGAATGTTCATGACCGGCTTGGCGCTCGGTTTGGCAGACGGCCCCACCGAGGCGCACAAGGTCAACCTCGCCCGCCAGCTGCTCAAGGAGTACGACGCCGAGGATCCCGAATGGCCCAGCGAGTTCCTCGACCACCGCATGGCGGCCGCCATCGCAAGGTATGGCGACCTGAGCGATGATGTTGCTGTGGCGGGGCGGTCATGATCGCAGTCCGTTGCACCGAATACGGCCGACCCGAGGACCTCACGTTGACCGAGGTTCCCGATCCCGAACCGCGGTCGGGCCAGGTACTCGTACGGGTGAGGGCGGCGGCGGTGAATTTCCCGGACGTGCTGAGCATTGCCGGCACGTACCAGGTGCGCGAACCGGTGCCGTTCACTCCCGGCAGCGAATTGGCAGGCGAGGTGATTGCGGTCGGTGACGGGGTGAGCGTGAAGCCGGGCGATCGGGTCTTCGGCGCGCTACCCACTGGCGCCTTCGCCGAGAAGGCCGTACTCGACGCGGAGGCGGTCGAGCCGGTGCCCGATGGGGTTGGTTTCGCCGAGGCGGCTGCCTTCGCCGTCACTTACCGCACCGCCTACCACGCCCTGAGGTCGGTTGCCGGTGTGCGGGAGAAAGATTGGGTCGTGGTGCTGGGTGCTGCCGGCGGCGTCGGACTGGCTGCGGTCGACGTCGCGGTCGCGATGAACGCTCGGGTGCTGGCTGCGGCGTCAAGCCCCGAGAAGCTCGACCTGTGCCGCCGCCGTGGTGCTGAGGCAGTCGTCGACTACGCGCACGAGGATCTGCGTCTTCGGATCCGGGAGCTGACCGAGGGCGGTGCCCACGCGGTGATGGACCCTGTTGGCGGGCCCTACTCCGAGGCGGCCCTGCGCAGCGTTCGACGGGGAGGCGTATTCGTCACCCTCGGCTATGCCGCCGGCTCGATCCCGGCGATCCCGCTGAACCTGGTGCTGCTCAAGGCGATTACCGTGCGCGGGATGGAGTTGCGGACCTTTCCGCATGACTTTCCCGACGCCGCGGCCCGCGACAATGAGGAACTCAACCGAATGTTCACCGACGGCCGCATCAGCCCCTATGTCGGGGCCCGCTTCGCGCTGCAGGACACCGCCAGGGCACTGCGTCTGGTCGCCGACCGCCAGGCGCTGGGTAAGGTCGTGATCGAAGTAGCCTGAGGTGGGGCCCGTTTCAGGCGCCGAGCATGACAATGCCGCCGTCGACGGCCAGCAGTTGTCCGGTGATGAACCGTGATCCCTCGCCGGCGAGGAACACCAGCATCGGTGTGAGGTCGCGAAGCGGATCGCCGAGCTTGCCACCCAGCGGGACCGCCGACTGCAGTTGTTGGTCGAGCAGCGTCGCGCCGTCGGGTCCGAGGAACTCGCGTAACCGCTGTGCGCCAGGGGTTTCCACTGCAGGTGCCACCGCGTTCACGGTGATTCCGCAATAGGCCCAGGCCTTGGCGGTTGTGCGGGTCCACGCGTGAACGGCGCCCTTGGTGGCGGCGTAGGTGGCGGCGATCGGGCTTCCTGTGACAGCTTCGGATGAACCCAGATTGATGATCCGGCCGCCGTGGTTCCGCATCGCCGTGAAGGCAGCTTGATTGGTGAACACCGTCGCCTTGAGGTTGGTCGCGATCAGGAAGTCAAGGTCGTCTTCGGTGATCTGATCGGGTATCCCGGGCTGCCACAGTCCGGCTGCGTGCAGGAGCACGTCGAGACCGCCAAGGGTCTCGGTGACGTCATCGAAGGTGCGCTGCACCTCGGCACGTGATCGGACATCGCACTGCCACCAGCGCGCCGCGGCCTGCAGGTCCTGCGGAGCCGGCGTGTGGTGGTAGGTCGCCGCCACCGTCGCACCGTGAGCGGCGAACGCCTCGACGGCCGCTGCGCCGATTCCGGTTGCGCCTCCTGTGACTAGAACGCGTCGACCGTCGAGTTCACGCACGGTGATAGAGATCGTCGGTGTTGAGGATGTCGGTCATCGTACGACCAGGCCGGCGTCGACCGACAACGTGATACCCGTGACATAGCGGCCATCCTCGGAGCACAGGTAGAGCATCGCTCGGGAGACATCCTCGGGTTCGACCAACGGGATTGGCAGCAGGTTCTGCATCGTTTCCCCGAACTCGGGATACTCGGCGGTGAACTCGGCGAATTGTTGGTTGACCACCATCGGCGAATTGACCCCGGTGGGGTGGACACTATTGACGCGGATGTTCCTCTCGCCCAACGCGTTCGCCCAGGCACGCATCAACCCTACGACGCCATGCTTGGCTGCGGCGTAACCGATGGTGCCGCGCGTCAGGGTGCTGAGCCGTACGCCGCCGGTCTTCAGGCCCCCCGAGGAGCTGGTGATGACGATGGCGCCACCCTGGTCTTGTTCGAGCAGCGTCGGTAACGCGGCCTCGACGGTGTTGAACACTCCGGTCAACATGATGTCGACAGAATCGTGGAAGGCAGCCAGCTGCCGGGCGGGCTCGCCGATGATCGGCGCGATGCCGGCGTTGGCCAACACAAAGTCGAGGCGGCCGAGTTCGGCGACACCGTCGGCGACAACCTTGCGCATTGCATCGAAGTCGCGCACGTCGGCTTGCCGTGCCACGATGCGACGGCCCTGCTTTTCGACCAGGTTGACCGTCTCCTCGAGATCAGCGGGCGTGGCCATCGGATAAGCCACGGTGGCGACCTGGGCGCACAGGTCGACCGCGATGATGTCGGCGCCCTCCTCGGCGAACAACACCGCATGGGATCGTCCTTGGCCGCGCGCCGCGCCGGTGATGAACGCGACCTTGCCGTCTAGCTTGCCCATGCTGCTCTACTCCTTTGTGGATGTTTACGAGGTCGCCGTCGGAAGTGGGTCTTCGGCGATCTCCGGCGTCAACCGGTTGCCTCCCTACGAGACGCCCTGCCGACCACAGCCGCCCGCGTGGCCCACGCTACAGAACGTAATGCTTTGTGACAAGAACTACATTCTACGAGGTGAACGGTCTAATAGATGGTGTCTGCAGTACGCCGAGTCCGATGGGAAACCATGAGCCAGCGGTCGGTTGCAGAGTATGATTCTGGCCAGACCAAACCGAATCCTGTGATGAGAGAACGATGAATTCGCGTGTAGCTGCGGCTGTCGAGCGCGCCTTGGACCCGCGTCAGCGCGAAGCGACCCAAGAGGTTGAACGGATCTTGGCGGCCGCCCTGGTGGTCATCGAGCGCGTGGCGCCCGATCCGCCGCGGGTCAGTGACATCGTCGTGGAGGCTGGCACCTCGAATGCGGCGTTCTACCGGTACTTCTCCAGCAAGGACGAGCTAATACTTGCGGTCATCGAGCGTGGGGTGGGGATGGTGGTGTCCTACCTCGAACACGAGATTGCCAAGGAGCCCACACCGCTTGCCGCGGTGGCGCGGTGGATCGAAGGTGCGCTCGCGCAAGTCGGCGATCCTCACTTGACCCGAATGAGCAGAGCGTCGATGAGCCAACTCACCGGGCTCAAGGACATCGAGATCACCGTGCCGCTACGCCAGCTGTTGTTGCAGCAGATCGTTGCGGTCGGCTGTAGCGATCCCGAACAAGCGACTGACGCGGTGTTCGCCACCGTGATGGGAACGCTGCGCCGCCACGTCGCGGCGACAAGCCAACCCGGCCCCGGGGAGGTCGAATATCTAGTATCCTTCTGCCTCAAGGCGATTGACCCACAAGTGCCGGTCAGCACGGTGGCGCGCCGGCGACGGGCACGGCCAGTCCGCAAGGGACGCAGAACGAACCCCTAGGTGCAGACTGACGGATGGAAACGGAATCTTGATGACTGATTCGCCGCGGACCCACGGTGCAGCAAGGCGCACGGGATTGCATGGTCTGGTCGGAAAAGTTGTCGTCGTGGCCGGCGGCGCGACCGGCATCGGTGCTGCGACCGCCGCCCGGCTCGCCGACGAAGGCTGCCTAGTCGTGATCGGCGACCTCGCTATCGATACCGCTCGCCGCACCGCCGACGACATCGCCACGAAAGGCGGCACCGCCAGTGCCGTCGCCTTCGATCTGGCCGAGCCCGACTCCATTGCCGCGTTGTTCGAGACGGCCGCCACCACCTTCGGCGGAGTCGACGCCGTCTTCGCCGTAGGCGCCGACATGGGCGTCATCCACGCCGACACCAACGTCGTTGACATCGACCTCGAAGTATGGGATCGCGTCATGACAGTAACCCTGCGCGGATACGTGGCCACGATGAAGCACGCCATCCCGCGTTTGCTGGAACGCGGGGGCGGGGCGATCGTCAACATGTCCTCGGCAGCTGCATTTCAAGGTGAACCGACTCGCCCGGCGTACGCCACGACAAAGGCGGGAATAGGCGCGCTCACACGCCATGTCGCGTCGCGATGGGGCAAAGACGGTATCCGATGCAACGCCGTGGCCCCCGGCTTCACCGCCACCGACGCGATCCAAGCCATGCCCCAGTGGCCCGAAATGGAAGCCGCCGCCCTCAATCGAATGCGCGCGCCCCGCGTTGGCGCACCCGCGGATATAGCGGGGCTGGTGACGTTCCTTCTTTCACAGGAAGGTGAATGGATCAACGGTCAGGTCATCAACATCGACGGCGGAACCATCCTGCGGTGACCAATCAGCGGGTCTGCTGACGCCGAGTGCGCGAATGTGCACTCGTGGTCCGGATGCCCCGTGTCAAGGGCAAACTGTTGCTTCGCCCAATAAACGGGTAGATAGTTAGATAATTCCAGGATATAATGGCCCGCGTGGCAGAAATCGCCAAGCGCCTAGGTGGGCGACCCACGATGGGGGTGACCGGGTTAGCCTGGGATTTGGCTGACGCCGCCAAACCCTGCCTGGACCGGCAACAGCGCAATAAGGTCTACATCGCTATCGGAGTCGGCGACGTGTACTCCGCCGTCAAGTTCCTCTTGCAGACCGTAGTGCAGTCCCAGGTGTCCGTCGGTAGCGAAACGGTGCGGAAACTGAACCTCTGGGTCGCGTCATACCGCGATCACCCCGACGAGGCGCGACTCCTCGACCTCATCGGACGCGTCACGGTTGATCAAGTCCATGAGTCACCGCGCCCGCCCGCTCCACCGCCCGCCCTTTCGACAGTGATGAACTACCGCCCACCTAACCGGCGGATACCACCAATGCGAAAGCCTTCCGCTGTCCCACGGCAGGACAGCCGTGGTGCGCACGGCCACCTCACCATACAGAGGTAGGGGATGCCATGAGGCGGCCCTCGACGGCTCGCGAACATCGGTTCGGAGATCGATGCGTGCCGGGCAGCCCATGCGCTCGGGACTGCACAGTTATCTGTCGTCGTCGGCCCCTGCGACGAGGTCATCGACGGTGGTTAGTCGGCCGAGAACGACAATAGTGTTGTCCAGCACCTGATTTCCGTACTCGACCGATGTGCCACCGACCGCGTCGCGTGGGACAACGAGTTCGAAGCCGGCCTGCGTGATGTGGCCGGCCGAGACCGGCAGCGCGAGGTTCAAGGAGACGCCGGTGAGCACGATCGTCCGCACGCCAAGGCCCCTGCGGACCGGCAATAGCTCAGAATCCATGGTGGGGAACAAGCCGTGGTGGCGCGGTAGAAGCCGGTCAGTCGACGCGAAAAGCTTCGAGAGCACTAGAGTTTCAGGCGAGCCGGGCGCCCACGCTGCGGTGGCGGGTCCCAGCATCCCCAAATCCGTGCGGTGCCCGGGTGCCCGCCACCCTGTGTGCCCTCATAGGTGGCATGAACCACAGTGACACCGGACGTGCGCGCCGCATCGAGGAGCTTGTCGAGCTTGTCGACGAGTCCCTCGCTATCCGCGGCTAGCTGTGGCCACGTGCGGTCGTCAGCACCGTGTGGTGCGGCGCGCACCGGCCATGATCCATGCCTCCGCCGAGGTGGACCACGAGGGCAGCGGCTCCCACGCGGCACAGGCCACGGGCAGGTGCGGAAGGTCGGCCGTCGGCTCGACAACGCGAACCTCGTTGGCGACCAGCCGGAACCGGCTGCCCATGTCACAGATCCCGACGAGGACCGCCTCGGAGCCTCTTCGCCGAGCCGCGGCGGGCGCAGCTCATCGACTTCCGCCAACCGGCCACGCGCTCGGTGGCATTCGACCCTGATGCCCACGGCGTGGCGCTGCTGTTGATCAACTCGCGTGCCACGCATCGGCACGCCGGCGGCGAGTACGCGGCCCGACGCGAGTCGTGCGAGCGCCCTCGACGATTGCTGGGTCGTCTCCAGCGAGGCGAGCGGCGGCAGTACGCACACCCTGCACTCGTCCGACGGCCCGGTGGTCTCGCTCTGGGCCGACGCGCGGTTCGGCTTCCTGCACGTCTTCATGACGCGTGAGTTTCCGAAAGACGGTGGCCGCGTCACCGCGATCGTACTGGAGCCGATGACGGCTCGAGTCGATCCATTCAACAGCGGCATCGGACTGCGGTGGTTGACACCGGAGGACGGGCTATCCGCATCTTGGGCGATACGCTACGAGCACACCAAGCCACCCGCTAATCAACTCGCGCGCAATCGATCTGCCCTTGGCCCGGAGGGAGCGCATGACAGCTGTTCTAGGGCGCGGCGACGCTTGCCCTTATAAGCGGTCTGCGCCCCGGTTTGCGAGCGTCTTACTGGGGCGTGGCGATAGCTTTTGTTTCGAGATACTGCTCGAAGCCCTCCAGGCCGTTCTGCCGCCCGATCCCAGACTGTTTGTAGCCGCCGAAG